>Ga0233377_1000027_pt1 | contig 116317 bp, 100 predicted proteins | sample ElkDunMinimDraft_6_FD_191540 | JGI IMG/M metagenome (GOLD analysis project Ga0233377, IMG submission 191540) | Fecal eukaryotic communites from dung pellets of Tule Elk in California, USA - Elk Dung E36 | ecosystem: Host-associated > Mammals > Digestive system > Large intestine > Fecal...
CGCTCCGACTCGTCCTGCTCCGCCATCGCGGTGGTCGTGCGATGGGTGAGCTCCTGCACCGCCTCGATCGCGGCCTTGCGCCTGCGATGCGCCCAGGCGTCCAGCACGTCCGGGGCGGCCTCGCCGTTGAGCACCGCGCTGAGCTGGATGGACAGATCGAACGCGTCGTGGATGCCGCCGTTGAGACCCATGCCGCCCATGGGGCTGTTGACATGCGCCGCGTCGCCGAGCAGCAGCACCCGGCCCTGGCGGAAGGTGTCGGCCACCCGCTGGTGCACGGAGTAGATCTTCCGTTCGCGCAGCGGCAGTTCCGGGTGGTCGCCGAAGACGCCCCGCAGCCGGTCCGCGACGTAGCGGTCGGAGACGGCCTCCTCGCCGGTGACGTGGGGCGGCACCGAGACGACGATCCGCCAGACGTCCGGCACCCGGAGGATCAGCAGGTGCTCCACGGGGTCGGCGATGTAGTTGACGTCGCAGATCCCGGGCAGCAGCGTCTCCACCGGATAGTCGATGCTCAGCACGAGATAGCGGTGCTCGTAGGTGAGTCCGTCGAACGAGCTCCCGAGCGCCTTGCGGATGGTGCTGCGCGCACCGTCGGCGGCGAGCACCCAGCGGGCCGCGACCTGCTCACCTGACGCGGTGGTCAGCAGCGCGTCGTCCTCGCCCTGGCTCACGTCCGCCACGCCCGTGGCGAACCGGATGTCGACCGGGGCGGGGCATTCGTTGATCGCGTCCTTGAGGATCTGGGTGTATTTGTACTGTTCGAGCTGCAATCTAAAGGGATAGTCGGTCTCGTCGGCGAGCATGCCGAAGTCGAACTCCGCGATCAGCCCGTCGCGGCGATCGTGCACCTGGTACTTCCGCGCGACGATGCCGGCCTCCAGCATCGTCGTGGCGACGCCGAGGTCACGGGCGATCTCGATGGTCGGAGGGTGGAAGGTCGAGGCCCGCCACTCGGTGCTGAGCTGCTCGCCCTCCTCGAAGACGGTGACGGACGCGCCGCGCCTGGCCAGGGCGAGGGCCGAGGTGAGCCCGACCGGGCCGGCTCCGACCACGGCCACGTCGAGGATGCCCATCACTTGCTCCACTCGGCGATGTGGTCGCACATGATCCTGGCCAGATCGGGGCGGCCCTGGAAGTAGTGGTCGGCCCCCTTGATCTCGACCAGCTCACGTCTGTCGTGCGAGACGGCGTCGTACATGGTGCGGGCGTGGCTGGGGAAGGCGGCGCAGTCGGCCGAGCCGTACACGACCATGACGGGCGCCTGCACCTCGGGAAGGGCGACGTAGGCGTTGGCCCGGCTGTGGTCGTAGCTCCACTGACTCAGCCAGGACCGCAGGCTGGTGAGGTGACCCAGCGACGCCGGCTGGAAGTTGGCCGCCCAAGGGCTGCCCCAGAGGGTGCCGCTCTTCCTGTCGGAGGGGTCGAGGGCCAGGTCCAGGAAGCGCGGGTCGGCCGCCGTGCCGTGCACGACGAAGGGCAGGTCGTCGGGCGCCACCTTCTCCCCGTCCGGCGACTCGCGGACGTGTCCGCTCAGCGTTTCCAGCTGCTCGGTGACCCAGCCGGAGATCCGGCGGTTGCGGTCGATCTGGGCGAGGCGGTAGCGCTCGACGAATTCCTCGCTGTAGGCCGGTCCGTTGGCGGGGTTGAACATGTCGAGCGAGTCGTCCCGGTCGAAGGGCCGCTGCTCGTCGGTGATGGCCGCGTCGAGCCCTTCGGTGTAGACGACCGCCCGGCCGGGGTGCGCCATGGCCATGACGATCTTGTCGGCCGGGATGAGCCCGGCGCCGGCCAGGTCGATGGGGTCGCCGGCCGGGGTGTGGGTGATGGTCGGGGTCTCCGCCTGCGCCTGGTAGAGCGCGGCGAGGCCGCCGCCGCCGGAGTTTCCGACCAGGACGATCCGCTGGTAGCCCAGCTCGCGGAGGTGCCGGATCGCCGCGCCGATGTCCAGGAGGCAGTTCTCCATGATGAGCGCGGAGTCGTTGCCGACGTAGCGGGTGGCGAGTCCGACCGCGGCCACCCCGCGGTGGGCGAGCTCTTCCAGGGCGTAGTGACCGATGAAGTTGGACGCCGGGTGCACGATCAGTACGGCGGTCGACGGTGGCCGCAGATCGTTCTTCCAGAGGGTCGCCCAGATCTTCCCACTCATCCGGGCGACACCGGAGTTGATGTCCAGGCGCCCGCCAGGCGTCATCGGTATGGGGAGTAGTTCGCGAGACAGCACGAGGCAGCTCCTGATCAGCGCGGATGGGGCAGGGGTGGGGGTCGGTGGCCGTGCGCTACTTGCGCGCGGTCCACTTCCGCAGCGTCTCGGCGCCGGCGAGCGCGTCGGCGTCGTCGAGAGGGCGGGTCTGCAGTGTCAGCTCGATCCGCACCCCGTTCGGATCGAAGAGGTAGAGGGACTCCCAGACCCCGTCGTGGTCGACGATGCCCACCGTCTCCACGCCCTTGGCCGCGAAGTGCGCCTTCCACTCGTGGAGCTCCTCCATGGAGTCGACGTTGAGTGCGATGTGCCGCACCCAGGAGGGCACCGAGTCGGGTCCGGGGTTGGGCATGTCGTCGACCTCGAAGAAGGCGATGGCGCTGCCGTCTCCCAGCCCGAAGAAGGTGTGCAGGTAGGGGGTGCGGGCTCCGTTGGAAGGCACCTCGTCCAGCTGGATCGCGGTGAGCAGCTCGCACTTGAGGACCTCGGTGTAGAAGTCGTGCGTTGCCTGGGAGTCCCACGTCGGATAGGCGATGTGGTTGAGCGAGCGCGGTGCGCGGAGATCGGCTGTCGCCATCATCTGATCCTCAGTTGTCAATTATCGGACAAGTAGTCCGGAATTTGAATTGATTCTCTGTTCGTGCATGTCAACTTGTCAACTGCGGCCTGATGGGATCACCACGCCGCGCAGCGCCTCTCCGGCCAGCAGCCGGTCGTAGCCCTCCTGCGCGCCGGGGAGGTCGAACGTTCCCGAGACGTACTCGTCCAGCGGCAGCCGGCCGTCCAGATAGAGGCCCGCGAGCAGGGGCAGGTCCCGTGACGCCACGCAGTCTCCCCAGATCGAGACCCGGATCGACCCTCCGGTCAAAAACAGCCGTCTCAGCGGAACCTCGGCCGTGTCCCCCTGCTTGGGAGCGCCGACGATCACCAGACGGGAGCCGGGGGCCCGCAGGCCGTCCGCCGTCGCGAAGGTGGCGGGCCCGCCGACCGCGTCCAGGACGACGTCCGCGCCCATGCCGTCGGTCAGCAGGCGTACGCGTTCTCCGGGATCCTCCTGGGACGCGTCGATCAGATGGGTGGCACCGAACCGTTCGGCGACGGCGAGTTTGCCGGGATTGGTGTCGATCGCGATGATCCGCCGCGCCCGCGCGTACGCGGCCCCGGCGACGGCCGCGATCCCCACGCCACCGCATCCGATCACCACCACGTCGTCGGCCGGTCCGGTCTCGGCGGTGTTGACCGCCGCGCCGAAGCCGCTGGGCACACCACAGCCGAGCAGCGCGGCTATCCGGGGCGGCACCCTCGGGTCGATCGCGATCGCCTGCCGGGCGGGCACGATGACCCGTTCGGCGAGGCCGCCGATGCCGAGCACCGGAGTCGCGGCGACGCCGTCACCGAGGCCGACCTTCGGCCGGCGCGGCAGCCGCGACGCGCACGCCGAGGGCCGCCCCACCTGGCAGTGCTTGCAGGCCCCGCAGGCCACCATCGGCGCGACGACGACGCTGTCACCCTCGGAAAGGCCCGTCGCGCCGGGCCCCAGGGCCTCGACGACGCCGGCCACCTCATGGCCGACCAGGTAGGGGAAGTCGGTCCCCGACGTGCCGTGCATGAAGTGCACGTCGCTGTGGCACAGCCCGCAGGCGGTCACCCTGATCAGCACCTCGTCGCCGGTCGGGTCCCGCAGCGGGATGTCCTCGACGTTCAGTGGCCCGTGCGCCTCTCTGACGACGACGCCTCGGTAGTAAGCGGACATGGATCACTCCTCGGATCGGGGCGGCTGAAGGTCAGTACCAGCGGGGCGCGTCGGCCGCGGCGGTGTCCACGATCACCGTCTTGAGCTCCGTGTAGGCCTCGTGTCCCACCCGGCCGAGTTCTCGGCCGACGCCTGACAGGCCGACGCCGCCGATCGGGGCGTCCAGCGCCAACGCCCCGTAGGAGTTGATCCAGAAGTAGCCCGACCGCACGGCTCTGGCGGTCGTGAGCGCCCGGTCCAGGTCACGGGTCCAGCAACCGCCCACCAGGCCGAAGGGTGAGTCGTTGGCGAGCGCGATCGCCTGCTCCGCGCCGCTGAACCGCTGGACGGTGAGGACCGGTCCGAAGACCTCCTCGTACACGATGTCGGGCACGCGCGGCAGTCCTGAGGGAATCTCCAGGACGGTGGGCGCGACGAACGCGCCGTCGGGATGGACGCCGGGCGGCCGATCGCCGCCTGCCAGCACGCGCGCGCCCTGGTCCACGGCCGTGTCGATCATCGCGCGGACCCTGGCCGCCTCCTCCTCCGAGATCAGCGCGCCCAGCTGGGTGTCCGGCGCGAACGGGTCGCCGACCCTGATCGAGCGCGCCACGTCGGTGACCCGCTCGACGAACGTGTCCGCGATCGAGTCCTCGACCAGGAGCCGGGAGCCGGAGAAACATCGCTGACCGGCGTTGCGGAAGATGCCGCCGACCGTGGCGTGCAGGGCGGCGTCCAGATTCGCGTCGGCGTAGACGATGTTCGCGGACTTCCCGCCGAGCTCCAGCAGCACCCGTTTCGTCCCGCCCGCCGCCGAGGCCATCACCTGCCGGCCGACCGAGGTGCTGCCGGTGAAGGACACCATGCTCACCCCGGGGTGCTCGACCAGCCGGCGGCCCACCTCTCCCGCGCCCTGGACCACCTGGACGAGACCGTCGGGGAGTCCGGCGGCGGTGAGGATCCTGGCGAACACGGGCGCCGCGAGCGGGCTGAGCTCGGGGGCCTTGATCACGATCGCGTTGCCCGCCGCGAGGGCCGGGCCGGCTTTCTGCGCCGCGAACATGAGGGTGGTGTTGAAGGGGATGATCGCCGCCACCACTCCCACCGGCTCCCGGAAGGTCATCCGCAGCGTGGATCCGTCGGCCGGCAGGGTGATGCCTTCGAGGGTGGCCGCCCACCCCGCCGCACTGCGCAGGTGGGCCGCCGCCACGAAGACGTCGCCGCGCGCCTCCGCCAGCGTCTTGCCGTTGTCCAGCGCGATCAGGTGGGCGAGTCGCGGAGTTCGCGACTCGATCAGGTCGGCGGCCATGCGCAGGATCCGCGCGCGTTCGTGCGGGGAGGTGCGCGCCCAGGAGGGCTGGGCCGCGACCGCGCCGGCCACGGCCTCGTCGACGAAGTCGGCCGTCGCCGCCTCGACCGCCGCGATCAGCGAGCCGTCGCCCGGATGACGGGTCGTGAAGACCGCCCCGCCGCCACCGCACAGAGCTCCTCCGACGAAGCTGTGCGCCGCCGGTAGCTCCGCGACGGCGAGGTGCTCGGACAGGTTTGTGCTCATCGAGGAGACTCCTTGGGCGGATCCGTGCCGTGGCCCGGGTGCACGCGCGGTGAGAAGCGTGACTGCCTGCCGGACCAGTGCTCTTTACCTCATCTGCTCCTGAACGCTACCATCAAAATTCAAATATAGGACTCATCGTCCGATAAATGGAATCAGGAGATCTCGTGGAGTTCACTCACCTTGGTCGCAGCGGTCTGACGGTCAGCAGGCTGGTACTCGGCACCGACAACTTCGGCACTCAGACGACCGAGGAGGACGCGTTCCAGATCATGGATCATGCCCATGAGCTGGGGATCAACCTGATCGACACGTCCGACGTGTACGGCTGGAAGTTCGGCGAAGGACTGACCGAGCAGATCATCGGCCGGTGGCTGTCCACCGGCGGGGGCCGCCGTGAGCGCACGGTGCTCAGCACCAAGCTGTACGGCCGCATGTCCGAGTGGCCGAACCACGCCGGCCTGTCCGCCCTGCACATCCGGCGCGCCTGCGAGGCGTCGCTCCGGCGGCTGCGCACGGACTACATCGACATCTACCAGATGCACCACATCGACCGATCGACCCCGTGGGAGGAGATCTGGGAGGCGATGGACGTGCTCAAAACCCAGGGAAAGATCGTCTATGTGGGGTCCTCCAACCACCCCGGCTGGCACATCGCCGCCGGACAGGAAGCCGCCGCCCGGCGCGGCCTCCCCGGGCTGGTCAGCGAGCAGACCATCTACAACCTGCTCGAACGCACCGCCGAGCTGGAAGTCCTGCCCGCCTGCGCGCACTACGGCGTCGGCATGATGCCGTGGTCGCCGCTCGACGCCGGCCTGCTCGGCGGGATCCTGCGCAAGGAGCGGGAGAACCAGATGGGCAAGCCACTGCCCGGGGCCAAGGTGGCGACCCACCGGGGCAAGCGACTGATCAAGCTGGACCGGCACCGCGCCGCCATCCAGGCCTTCGAGGACCTGTGCGACGAGCTCGGCGAGAGCCCCGCCGACGTGGCGATGGCCTGGCTGCTCGGCCGGCCCGGCGTGACCGCGCCGATCATCGGGCCGCGTACCCTGGCTCAGCTCAACGCCGCCACCCGGGCCTTCGAGGTGTCCCTGGACGACAGGACGCTGGAGCGTCTTGACGCCATCTTCCCCGGTCCGGGACCCGCGCCGGAGGCCTACTCCTGGTAGGCCTCCGGGCGGTCGCGCTCAGCGGAACGTCTGCTGGAGACCCAGCAGACGCCGGGCGCCCAGCTTGTCCAGGTACTCCTGGTGATCGTTGACCGAGAACACGTAGTTCTGCAGATACTCCTTGGTGCGGTCCTGGGCCGCGAGGTCCCGGTACTCCACCAGTTGCTCCCGGTCATAGGCGTAGTGCCCCGGGGAGGACAGCGGGTGCGAGCCGTAGGGAGCGTGCGCGACGCTGTCGACGATCGCACCAGGGATGGACACCAGACGCGGATCCGGGGCCGGGGCGTACTCGTCCAGGATCTCGTCCGAGCTGATGATGACGTGCTCGCACGCCTTCGCCATCACGTCCTCGAACCGCCGCTGGCCGAAGATCTGCGCGTTGCCCTTACGGTCGGTGACCTGCGCGTGGAACAGCCCGTAGTCGGCACGCAGGGCCGGGATGGTCGTCACGGTCTTTCCGGTGTACGGGTCGGTCGTGGACCGGATGTCCTTGTTGACCTTGGGCAGGTCGGTCCCCTCGTAGAGCGCGGGCAGCGGCAGGAACGGCAGCCGGCTGGCCCCGGCCCTGAACCCGTAGACGATGTAGGCCTCGTCCGCCTCGACGATCTCGATCGACCGGCTCTCCGCGGCACGGCGGTAGTTCGGCGCCATGCCGAGGAATTCCAGCCCCACGTAGGAGACGTGCAGCCGCCGGACGCAACCGGCGGCGATCAGCATGTCCACCGGCGGGCCGGCGCTCGGCGTCGGGATCAGCTCCAGATCCTTGATCCCGCGCCGGATCAGCGCGTTCACCAGCGCCATCGGACCGTTGTGGGAGTGCACGCCGCCCAGCGCGATCGTGGCTCCGTCGGGGATGCCGGCGACCGCCTCCTCGGGGGTCGTCACCTTGTTCGCGCTCATCGCCTGAACTCCTTAGCCGGACCGGTGTCGCCACCGGTCGTCACCTCGCCGAGCAGGCGCACCTCGGTGACGCGCTTCAGCTCGGCTCTCCTGATCTTGCCGCCCTCGTCGACCGGCAGGTCGGTCACGAACTCCACCTCGCGGGGCCGCTTGTAGCCCGCCAGCCGTTCCGCGCAGTAGTCGAGGATCTGCTGCTCGGTCAGCTCCTCACCCGGCGCCGGCTGCACCAGCGCCTTGACCGACTCGCCGAACCGCTCGTGCGGCACCCCGATCACCGCGGCGCGGGCGACGCCGGGGCAGGCCTGCAGCACAGCCTCGACCTCGCCGGCGTAAACGTTCTGCGCCCCGGAGCGGATGACGCCCTGCGCCCGGTCGGCGAGGTAGATGTAGCCGCGCTCGTCGCGCCAGGCCATGTCGCCGAGCCGGAGCCAGCCGTCCTTGAGCACCTCGCGGGTCACCTCCGGCTGGCTCCAGTAGCCGGAGAACACGCTGGCCGCGCGGATCCGCATCTCGCCGGTCTCCCGTACGGCCACCTCCCGGTCCTCCGTGTCGAAGATCCTGACGTCGGCGAACGCGGCCGGCCTGCCCACGGGGACGATGGAGGTGGCCTCGGCGCGCAGGAAGTTGCGGTGGTCGTCCGGGGTGAGCAACGCCACGAAACCACCCGCCTCCGTCGCCCCGAACGCGTGGTAGAACTCCAGGTCCAGCGCTTTGGCCAGGGACCCGATCAGGCTCCAGGACACCGACGCGCCGCCGTATCCCACCAGCTTGAGGGCGCTCGCGCGGTGGAGGTCGAGGTCGGGCAGCGCCCGGACCAGGTCGACCAGCATGGTCGGCACCAGGAAGGCGTGCTCGACCCCGAACCTGTCGATGTCCTCGACGAACGCCGCCGGGTCGAAGCGCCGGCGCAGCAGCAGCGGGACGCCGAGGTAGGCGGTGGTCGTCACGAAGGACGCGCCGACCCCCAGCGTCAGCGGCACCGAGATCCAGGTCGGGCCGCCGCGCGGCACGTTGACCTCGCACAGATAGTTGGCCGTGCTGGCGAGCTGCTGGTCGTGCGTGGCCATGCAGCCCTTGGACGCGCCGGTGGTGCCGCTGGTGTAGCGCAGCGAGCGCAGGTCGCCGCCGGTGCCGGTCTCGGGCACGTCGCCCGGGTCCCCCGAGGCGACGAGGCTCACGAACGACCCCTGGTCACCGTCGTCCAGGCCGATGGTGTAGACGCCGCGGACGCCCGGCACCCCTCTCGCGGCCTCGACCGCGGCGGGGGTGTCGCAGATGACGAGGGAGGCGCCCGAGTGGGTGAGGATCCTGGCGATCTCGGGCGCGGTCAGCCGGGTGTTGATCCCCACGGTGACCAGGTTGGCCTTCCACGAGCCGTGGAAGGCCGTCACGAGGTGGTGGCAGTTGGACAGGACGAGGGCGACCCTCTCCTGCGCGCGGTATCCGAGCCCGATCAGCGCGTTGGCCAGCCGGTTGGTCTCGATGTCCAGTTCGGCCCAGGACAGCTGGGCCTGGTCACAGATGACTGCGGGCAGCGGGCCACGTCGCACCGCGTTCTGCCGCAGCAGGTTCTCGATTCGCATGAGTGTCCGTTCGTCAGCGGTCGAGTGCCCGCTCGACCAGATCGGCGATGAGGTCGGGGCGTTCGATGTGGACGTTGTGCCCCGCGCCGGGCAGCACGGTGACCGGATGCCCGAGTACCTCGGCCAGGTCCGCCGGTTCGATGCCGGGATCGTGGTCGCCGCAGGCCAGCTCCACCGGGCAGGTCACCCTGCGCATGCGGGCGGCCAGTTCGGGGCCGGTGGCCGGGCCTGCCTTGGCGATACCGGGATCGCCGGAGAGCGCGTAGCCGCCGTCGCGGGCCGTGACCCCGCCGGCGCGGTCCTCGTCGGTGAACGCGGGTCCCTGGAGGCCCGATATCCGCCCGAACAGCTCGCGGGCCTGCTCCTCGTCGGGGAGGATCCGGACCGGCCGGTCGGCCATCGCGGCCCGCCTGGCCAGCTCCTCCTCGGTCCAGGCGACCTTCATCGCGATCACCGCCAGGGACTCGGCCGTGACGCCGTAGGTCCCGTCCGCGAGGGTCATCCCGATCATCCCGCCGAGCGAGTGGCCGACGATGTGCAGCGACGCGTTCTCGCCCAGGGCGCCGGCGAGCGCGGCGGACACCGCGCCCGCGTACCCCTCGGGCGAGTAGTCCTCGCGATGGCCCGAGCGGCCGTGCCCCGGCAGGTCGACGACGAGCCACCGGTGTCGGGTCCCGCGGGCGCGCAGCCGCTCCAGCACCGGTTTCCAGACGGCTCCGGACGCGCCGGAGCCGTGCAGGAAGAGCACCGCGGGGCCGTCGTCGCCGCCGGACTCCAGGTAGAGGTCGGTCATCGTGCCTCCGCCTTCGTTCGCGCGAGGAACCCGAGCGCCACCTCGACGAACTCGTCCGCGCGCTCGATCTGCGGGTAGTGACCGCTGCCGTCGATCGTCTCGGTCCGCGCGTTCGGGATCTGCGCCGCGAGCTCCTGCCAGGTCAGCGGTGGTACCAGCCGGTCGTGCCGCCCCCGGACGAGACAGGTGGGCACGGTGATGCCCCCGTAGTCGCGGGCGGGCGGGCGCACATGCGGCCGTCGTTCGCCGCCGTCGCGTCCCGGCGCGCGCAGACCGCTCGCGGCGGCGGTCTCCCACGCCCCGGGAACCATGCAGTACTCATGGCGGCGGCGCAGGTAGTCCTCGCTGTTCTTCCAGCGCGGGTCGTGGAAGAGGACGTCCATCGACGGGCGCAGACCGTCGAGCGTGCCGTCGAAGTCCTCAAGTACGGCGCGGGCCTCGGCCGCCGGGGCGGCCAGGCCGGTGGCCACCACGACCATCGACCGGATCGGCCACTCGGGTGACGGCCGGTTGGCGATGTCGAGCAGCAGCCGCCCGCTGAGGGACGTGCCGATGAAGTCCGCCGAGCCGACGCGCAGGGTGCGCAGTACGCCGGCGACCTGCCGTCGCATGAGCCGGCGCTGGCCGCCGAAGTCGCGCAGTTTGTCGCTGTGCCCGAAGCCGACGAAGTCGAGCGCCAGCACGCGGTGGTGCTCGGCGAGCGCCGGGATGCAGTTCTCCCAGGTGAGTTGTGCCGAGGCGCCGTACTCGCCGCCGTGCAGGAGGATCAGGGGAGGACCGTCCCCCGCCTCCAGATAGTGGGTCGTGCAGCCGTCGACGACAACGTACCGATCGTGAAAGCTCATGAGGGCTCAGGCCACGGACGGGTAGCGGCGCAGCACACCGTCGCGGTCGACCTGGGTCCGGAGCAGGGTGAGCTCCTCGTCGCTGGGCGCGTCGACGATCTGCACGTCGTCGGCGATCAGCAACTCGAATCCGGTCGCCGCCTGGATCTTCTCGATGCTGCTCCACGGGTGCACCTTGATCAGGCGCATCCGCTTGCTCTCCGGTTCGAAGTCGAACACGCCCAGGGGGGTGAACACCCGCCGGGGCCCGTCGGACTCCGGCCGGAAGACCTTGGAGCGGGCGTCGCCGCCGTCGAGCCAGCCCGCGCCGCTGATGAAGTCGACCTTGTCGACGAAGATCTTCGGCGTGTGGTGCTCGGTGTAGATGTAGCTGGTCTTGAAGCCGCCGAGGAAGATCAGGCCGATGGTGCCGGGTCCGCGCACCTTCGGCTTGTCCCAGTCGCCGATCATGGCCATGTTCAGGTTTCCGTGCTTGTCGATCTGCATTCCGCCGAGGAACGCGAAGTCGAAGCGCATCGCCGTCTCGAAGTCCACGACATCGTCGAGACTGAAGTGGTATTCGCTGGTCACGAGGTTGCGGTAGTCGGCCGAGGACTCGGTCAACCGCTGGATCTTCGGGTTCATCGCGCCGCTGCCCCCGCAGAAGAAGGACAGGTTGGGCGCGTGCGTGAGCTGCGCCAGACGCAGCGCGGCGGCGGGAATGTGCGATGCGGCGCCCACGGAGCCGAAGGCACCGTCGGCCATCTCGTGCGAAATGGAGATCGCCATCATCTCCGCCCAGGTATAGGTCGCCTCCGGCACGTGGCCCCCAATCGGGTTTGAGCGACAGCGCAGGTCATCGCGCTGGAACATCTCGCCAGGACAAGTCTTGTCAGAACAGCGAGTCGCATTTATCGTACAGTAAGTCCGTAATTTGTAACAATGCTATCGTGGTGGTGTTCCTGTCAAGGGTCCTCTCATGCCCTCGTCGGTGACTACCGCGCAGGAGGGACAACGATGACCCGACCCGCTATCGAGCGAGTCCTGCACGGCCTCGTCGACCTGCACTGTCATTCCGGGCCCAACCCGCTGCCCCGCAGGTTCGACCACGTCGAGGCCGCCCGTGACGGCGAACGGCTGGGCATGCGCGCCTTCCTGGCGAAGTCCCACCACCACAACACGGTGATGGACCTCCTCGCGATGGGCGACCGGCTGAGCGGCGTGAGCACCGCCGTCTACGGCGGCATCGCGCTGAACAACCAGGTCGGCGGCATCAACCCCCACGCGGTGGAGATGTGCCTGCGGATGGGCGGGCGGTGCGTCTGGTTTCCCACCATCTCCTCGGGCGCGCACGTCGACCACCACAACTCCGGCGGCGGCTTCCCCAAGCCGACGATCCCCCTCACCACCACCCAGGTCGACGTACGCGGCCCGGACGGCGAGCTCATCCCCGAGGTCGGCAAGGTCATCGCGATCATCGCCGAGACCGGCGCGCTGCTCTCCGCCGGGCACATGGCACCCGACGACATCCGGGAGGTCTTCACCGCCGCGCGCGAGGCCGGGGTCCGGAGGCTGGTGGTCAGCCACCCGAACTTCGTGATCGGCTCCGACCCGGCGCAGTGCCGCGAGTTCGTCGCGCTCGGCGCCTACATCGAGCATGAGACCAGCATGTACGACCCCGAGGTGGCGAACGTGCGGTGGGGTCCGGAGGTGCTGATGGACTGGATCGAGCGGGTCGGGCCCGAACACACCGTGCTCGCCTCCGACCTCGGCCAGGTCGGCCGCCCGATGCCGGTCGACTCCTTCATCCGGGTCGGGTCCGCGCTGCTCGATCTCGGGCTGCCGGAGAAGGACCTGCGGCAGATAGTCCGCGTCAACCCCTCGTACCTGCTCGGCCTGGACGACTGACCGTAAGGACGCACCACATGTACAGCCCCAACGACCCTCGCGCCGCGCTCAACACGGCACCGGTCACGACGAACCCCAACGCCCCCATCGCCGCGCTCGCCACCTACGAGTTCCTCACGCTGCCGCCCGACGAGGTCACCGAGCTCGGCAGCAGGACCTGGTACGTCCGCGGCCAGAACTTCGTCCTCGCCTTCACCCGCCTGGTCTCCGGCGACGCGCTCCGCCGCGACGCGGCCGCGCAGCGGGAGGAGTACGTCGTCATCCTCCCCCATGACGACATCACGATCGACGTGAAGGCCGGCGCGGAGAGCCGGACGGTGACCGGGAGCGGCGTGGTCATCGTGCCCCCCGGCGACAGTGACCTCACCGCGCACGGCGACGCCGACCTGGTCCGCCTGTTCGACGTCCGCACCGCCGACCTCCTCGCGCGCTGCGGCAACGCCTCGGAGTACGCCGAGCCCCACCCGCGCGTCGCCCTGCTGGAGCCGTGGCCGGACCCGCCCGCAGGTCACCGCCTGCGCGTCTACCGCAACGCCGACTTCCCGCTGCGACCCGGCCGGTTCGGCCGCATCTTCCGCTCCAGCGCCTTCATGGTCAACTTCGGGGATCCCAAGGACGGCCCGCGCGACCCCGACCGGCTCTCACCCCATCATCACGACGACTTCGAGCAGTGCTCGCTCACCGTCGCCGGTGACTACATCCACCATGTCCGCACGCCCTGGACGTCGAAGCGTTCCCAGTGGCGCGCCGACGAGCACGCGGCCGTCGGCAGCCCCGCCGTCGCGATCATCCCGCCGCCCACCGTGCACACCAGCCAGGCGGTCGGCGACGGCGTGCACATGCTCATCGACATCTTCAGCCCGCCGCGCGCGGACTTCTCCGCCAAGGCCGGATGGGTGCTCAACGCCGACGAGTACCCGGCCCCCGACCACATCACGACCGCATGACGTTCTTCACGACCGCCTCCGCGCAGACGCCGAGGCTGGGCACATGGATCAAGCTGGCGACCGTCGAGAGCGTCGACATCATGGCCAGTGCCGGATTCGACTTCGTGGTCATCGATCTCGAACACGCCCCCCTCGACCTCACCCTCGCCGCCCGGATGATCAGCGCCGCCCTGGCGTACGGCGTCGATCCCCTGGTGCGCGTGCCCGACCATGAGGGCAGCACCATCCAGCGGGTCCTCGACGCCGGCGCCCAGGGCATCCTCGCCCCCCGCGTCGACTCGGTCGCCGACGCCGAGCGGGTGGTGGCGGCCACCCGCTTCCCGCCCCTCGGCCGGCGGGGAGCGGGCGGCACCAGCCGCGCGGGCCGGTGGGGGCTCACGCCCAGGGACGAGTACGTCCGGGTCGGCAACGAGGACGTCGTCTGCGTCCCCCAGCTGGAGAGCCCCGCGGCGATCGACGCCGCCGCCGACATCCTCGCCGTGCCGGGGGTCGACGCGGTGTTCCTGGGCGCCGGTGACCTGTCCCTCGCGCTCGGGGTCCGCATGAACGATCCCGTGGTCAAGGAGTCGCTCGACCGGGCGCGGGCCGCGGCCGCCGCGGCGGGCAAACCCTGCGGCGCGGCGTGTGTGGACGGGCCGTCGGCCGTCAGGACCGCCGCCCTCGGCCACCAGTTCCTCATCATGGGCAACGACGCCACCATGCTCGCCCGCACGGCCCACTCGATGACGCAGGCGTTCCGGGAGCAGATGGGGACGACCTCATGATCGTCGGTACCTGGCGGCTGATCGACTACGTCATGGAGGGCGAACCCGACGACGGCGCGCGTCCCCTCGGGGACAAGCCGCTCGGCCTGCTCATCTACGGTCCCGACGGCCACATGTCGGTGCAGTACATGGCCGGCGACCGCCCGCTTCTGCGGACGGAGAACTGGCGCTGGACCACCGACGAGGAGAAGCTCGCCGCCGTACAGACCTTCGGCGCGTACGGCGGACGCTACGAGTGGTCCGGTGACCGCGTCATCCACCAGGTCGAGACCGCCATCTACCCCAACTGGATCGGCGCCACCCTGGTCCGCCTCGCCGCCGTGGAGGGCGACCGGCTGGTCCTGCGCGCCGAGCGGACCCCCGGCAGGCCGCCCACCCCCATCCTCACCTGGGAGCGCATCCGATGACCCCCACCCTGATCGACGCACACGCACACCTGGTGACCAACGACCCCGCCTACCCGTTCAACCCGCCCGGCGGCTCGGTCAGCCAGGCCGTGCGCGACGATCCGATGACCGCGGAACGGCTGCTCGCCGCGTTGCGCGACCACGAGATGTCGGGCGCGGTCGCCGTCCAGCGCGCCCAGGTGTTCGGCTACGACAACAGCTACGTGGTGGACTCGGCGGCCAGGCACCCCGACCGGCTCGCCGCCATGTGCGTCCTCGACGCGCAGGCCCCGGACGCGGCGCGGAGCGTACGCCACTGGGCGGAGCGCGGCGCCGCGGCCGTCCGCCTCACCTCGCCGGGCGGAAACCAGCACGGCGGCACCCCGGGCACCGAGTGGTTCGCCGGTGAGCGGGCGCGCGAGGTGTGGCGGCAGGCGAGCGAGCTCGGCCTGTCGATGTGCCTGCACATCTACCGCTGGAACCGCGAGGAGAGCCTGCGCGCGCTCGCCGTGACGGCCCGCGAGTTCCCGGACACCCCGGTCGTGCTCGACCACATCGCGAGCGTCGAGACGGATCGCCCCGCGCCCTACCCCGGCGCCGACGGGTTGCTCGCGCTGGCCGACCTGCCGCAGGTCCACGTCAAGGTGACGACGCTCAACTTCGCCAGGATCATCGCCGCGGGCGGCGCCCCGTCGGTCGTGGTCGACTGGCTCGTCTCCCACTTCGGCGCCGGGCGGGTGCTGTGGGGTTCCGACGTCACCCAGACCCCCGGCGCCTACGCGGACATGGTCAAGATCGCCCGCGAGTCGGTCTGTGGCCTGTCCGCCCGGGACGCCGCCCTCGTCCTCGGCGGGACGGCGGCCTCGCTCTACCGCATCGCGACGCCATGACGGGCGAGGGCAGGGCGCCTCAGCACGACGCCACGACGGGCGAGGCGCCTCTCGTGGACACCCACGTCCATCTGTTCACCCGCGCGCTGCCCCTCGCGGCGCGGGCCTGGACCCGGCCCGAGGGAGAGCTGACGGCGGACACGTTCGTGTCGATGATGGACGAGCACGACGTCGCCTACGGCGTGGTGTCGGCGATGAGCCTGCTCGGCGACCTCAACGACTACACGATCGAGGCGTTGCGGGCGCACGAGCGGCTACGCGGGACCGTCATCGTCGAGCCCGGCGTCGATCGGCACATCCTGGACCGGATGAGGTCCGACGGGGTGGTGGGCGTCAGGTTCCAGTGGCGACGGCTCGCCGACCTGCCGGATCTCACCGACCCGGCGTACCGGCGGCTGCTGTTCAGGGTCGCGGACCTCGACTGGCACATCGAGCTGAACATCGAGGGCGACCGGTTGCCGCCGGTGCTTGAACGGCTGACCGCCTCCGGGGTGAAGGTCGTCGTGGACCATTTCGGCGACCCGGACCGGGAGGCCGGCTACACGGGTGCCGGCGGTGCGGCGCTCCTGCGCGCCCTCGACACCGGCAGGGTGTGGGTGAAGCTGTCCGCGGGCTACCGCTTCGGCGTCGGCGAGGACACACTGGCCGGCCACGCGGCGACCCTGATCGGGGCCGCCGGGCCCGAGCACGTCTTCTGGGGCAGCGACGCCCCGTTCGTCGGCGCCCGGCATCCGGTCACCTACCGGGACGCCGTCGACTCCTTCGCGCGGCTCGTACCCGATCCCGCGCTACGCCGGCGGATCTCGCTCGCCTCGCACGCGTTCTACTTCGGCTGAGCACGAGGTCCTCCCCGGTCGAGCGCGGCCGATCCCGCGCTCACCGTCGCGGCCGTGCGCCTCTCGACCATGAGGCGCACGGCCCAAGAGCGGCACGGCGGAAAACGCGGAGAGCCGTCCCAGCCAGGCTGGGACGGCTCTCGCCGGTTACTTCGGGGGTGGCAGATGGCTCTGCAGGTGCTCGGAGAACCCGGCGAAGTCGGCGGCGAGCTGCTCCGCGCTCCACCCACCGTCGCGATGCGTGACGAACGCCTCCTTCGGGTGCGCCCAGATCGCGAACCTGTCGCCACCGAAACCGATGTACTGCCCGGTGACGCCGGCCGACTCGTCCGAGGCCAGGTAGACGACGAGCGGAGCCACGTCCTCGACCTTGCCGATGCCGCGCCGGCGCAGGTCGGTGGGGACCGGACCGCCGGCCTCGACCGCGGCGACAACCTCGGTCAGCGCCGGGATGGTCGCGGCCATCCTGGTCAGCGCGGTGGGCACGATCGCGTTCACGGTCACACCCAGCTTCGCCGTCTCGGTCGACCACACCCGCACCATGGCGATGATGGCCGCCTTGGACGCGGCGTACGCCGTCTGCCCGAAGCCGCCGTACTGGCCGGCGGGTGAGCCGACCAGGATCAGCCGGCCACCGCCGCCCTGCTCGCGGAACCGGCGCACCGCGGCGCGACCGCAGGTGAAGGTGCCGCGTACGTGGCTGTCCACCACGAGGTCGAACTCCTCGTCGGTGACCTTGGCCAGCGTGCGGTCGCGCAGCGCGCCCGCGTTCGTGCACATCACGTCCAGGCGGCCGAACTCCGAGACGGCCCGCTGCACCAGGGCGTCGGCCGCCTCCGAGGTGCCGACGGCGCACACCTCGGCGACGGCACGTCCACCGGCGCTGTTGATCGCCTCGACGGTCTCCTTCGCGACGTCGGCGTCGATGTCGTTGACCACCACGGCGGCACCGGCCGCGCCCAGCGCCTCGGCGTACGCGCGGCCGAGGCCGCGTCCTGATCCGGTGACGACGGCCACCTTGTCGTTGAGCCGCATGGGCTTCCTCTCCCTACTGCTTGCTGATCTTCACGGAGTTGTAGTGGTAGTCGCCGACCACCGGCACGTCGAGGCCGGTCACGCCCTTACGGAAGGCCGCCACGTAGGTCACGCCGCACACCGGGATCACCGGAGGCCCGGCCGCCGCGACCTCCTTGATGATCTGGTGCATCGGCGCCGCACGCTCCGTGACGTCGTCGCTGGCCCGCGCCTTCTCCAGCAGCTCGCCGATCCCCTCCTGGGAGAAGCCGCCCGGGTTGTACGCGCCGCCCTTCGTGTAGAAGTCCGCGACGAACTGGCTCGGGTCGGGCCGGCCCGCCTGCACCAGCGCGACCGTGGCGGTGAACTGGCCGGTCCGGCGAACGGTGACCATCTGCTGGAATTCCAGGACCTTGATCGTGGCCTTGATCCCCACCTTCTGCAGCTGTGCCTGCAGCGCCTGGGCCAGCATCTGGAACGACGTGTTGGGGCCGACCTCAAGCGTCAGCTCCATGCCGTCCGGGTAGCCGGCCTCGGCGAGGAGCTGCTTGGCCTTCTCCGGGTCGTAGTAGGAGGACACGTCCTTCAGCTCGGGCACGTGGGCCCAGAAGCCCTCCTGGTACGGCTGTATCGCGGAGACGCAGGCGCCCTCGTACAGGTTCTTGCTGATCGCGTCGCGGTCGATGGCGTACATCAACGCCTGCCGGACCTTGGGGTTGTCGAGCCCCTTGACGGAGGTGTTCAGCAGGATTCCGTTGAAGGTGGTGTTGGGGCCCCTGACCACGGTCAGGCCATCTGCCTCGGCCTCCTTGACCTGGGCGGGCGTGATCGAGGTGCCGTCGGACTGCCCCGACTTCACCGCGCGCAGGCGGGTCGTCTCATCGGAGAAGACGGTCATCTCCAGGCCGGCGATGGTCACCTTGGAGGCGTCCCTGTGGCCCTCGAACTTCTTGAAGGTGACCTTGCCCACCTGCAGCGTGTCGATCTCGAAGGCGCCGGTGCCGACCGGTTTGGTCGGCAGGTCCTCGGCGTCGAGCGCGCCGGGCGCGACCACGATGCCGGCCTCACCGGCGAGCACGTTGACCATGTAACCGGCCGGCTTGGAGAAGGTGAGCTTCACCTCGAAGGGACCGGTCACCTCGACCTTGTCGAGCACCGACAGCGTCGTCACGAGGGCGCCGCTCTTCTTGTACGCCTCCAGCGACGCCTTGACGGCCTCGGCGTTGAAATCCTCACCGTTGTGGAACTTCACCCCCTCGCGCAGCTTGAGGGTGATCACCTTGTTCTCGTCCGAGAACACCCACTCGGTCGCCAGACCCGGCCCGATCTCACCGGCCGCACTCCGGCTGATCAGGTGCTCGTAGACCACGTCGAGGAACACCGGGTCCAACGGCGCGGCCTTGCGGGGATCGAAGGAGGTCGGGTTGCCCGGCACGGCCCACCGCAAGATGGCCGTGCTGTCGAAATCGCCGGAAGCGCTGGAATCACCGGAAGCGTTCGATGCCGGCTGGTCGGTCGTTCCGGCGCCACAGCCGGAGAGGGCGAGACCGGTGGCGAGAAATGCCCCGGCGGTCTTTACTGCTGCTCGTTTCACGGCGTATGCCTCCATATTTCAGAAGCGAGCTTGGCTGGTATGAATGGCGACCCGCGCTGCTCTCCGACTCCGTCGTCGACGTGCCGGCCCGTATGCGCGTGTCGCGTGGTTCTCGGTGACCTGCTTTTCAGCCGCTACGCTGAATGACGCCCCCACCAGGTCCTGGTCTTGAGCTGTGAGCCGGCCGGTCTACAACCGGCTGCTGGCGATCGCGGCGCCTTCGGAGAGCGCGGCGAGCTTCGCCCACACGATCTCCTCGTGGCCCACGCGCGATCCGATCCCGCAGTCGGTCCCCGCCTGCAGGTTCTCCTTGCCCACCACACTGGCGAAGTTCGTCAGCCGTTCGGCGACGAGCAGGGGGTGTTCGACGAGGTCGGTGGCGTGGCTCACCACTCCGGGGGCGAGGATCTTGCCCTCGGGCAGTTTCACGTCCTCCCACACCCGCCACTCGTGCGCGTGCCGGACGTTGCCCGACTCGATGGCGTAAGCCTGGGTGTTGACCTTGATCAGCAGGTCCGCGATGTGTTCGAGGCCGATGTCCTGCGTGTGCGGCCGGTGGCCGCTGCCCCAGCAGGTGTGCATCCGGATCTGCTCCGAGGGCAGCCCGTCGATGCTGTGATTGATCACCTCCACCGCGAATTCGAGGTAACGGCGCAGGTCCTCGATCGTCCAGGTGGGGTGGAACTGCCAGGTGGTCGCGAACTCGGGCTCGTCGATCTGCAGCACCAGGCCGGCGTCGGTGATCGCCCGATACTCCTCGCGGAGCGCCTCGGCGACCGCGAACATGTACTCTTCCTCGCTCGCGTAGTGCTCGTTCCTCGCGCCCGCGCCCAGGCTGAGCGGCCCCAGCGCGGCGATGAAACCGTCCACCTCCTTGCCCTCGACCGCCGTCTTCATCGCCGCGATGTCGGCCGCGATGGCGTCCTGGCCGATGTAGGTGATCGGGGAGGTGCACACCCGGCCCGTCGTCGGCGGCTTCGGTGTGGCGCCCGGGGTCGAGAAGCCGGGCCTGACCGGCCCTCCGGATCCGGCCAGCCAGAGACCGGAGGCGTAGGTGCCCGGGAACTCCGCCTTGTCGCGCGCGGCGACGTACTCGCGCTTGGGCGGGATGTTCGGGTCGATGGGCAGGGTCTCCCAGCCGGTCACGCGGGAGTGGATGTAGCCGCTGTAGGCGGACAGGTTCGCGGCCTTGACGTACTCGCCGTCGTTGACGATGTCGAGGCCGCACTCCATCTGACGGGCGACGACCTCGGCCACCGCGCTCGGCAGCCGCGCGTTGACGGTCTCCTGATCGCCCTGGGCGATCAGCTCGTCCAGGTCCTTGGGACGCGGCAGGTTGCCGCCGTGCGTGGTGAGAATACGACCGTTTACGCGCCTCATGCGTGTCTCCTAGCCAAGGTGTCTTCTCCCGCGCCGACGCGCAGGAACTTCTGTAGTTGGTGCCGGCCGTTCGACGGTGAGACCCAGCCGGGTCTGATGGCGAAGCTGTACGTCACCTCCGCGACGTACAGGTCACCGTGGGAGTCCAGCGCGACCCCGTGCGGCGCGATGAAGTTGCCGGCCGCCGTGCGATCCGTCGTGGAGTCGCCCCACCGCTCGACCACGCCGCCGTGCCGGTCCAGTACGGTCAGCCGGGCGGGCTGGTCCTCCAGCGCCTCGCCGTGCACGAAGGACCTCTTGCCTTTCGGCCGCCACAGCTCGACGACGAACACCGAGCCGTCCGGGGCGATGGTGAGGTCGCACGGGCGCCGGATGTCGGTCCACTCCTCGATGAACTCCCCGTCCGGGGTGAAGATCTGGATCCGGTCGTTCTCGCGGTCGCCGACGAACACCCGCCCGTCGGCCGCGATGTCCAGGCAGTGCGGCAGGTGGAACCGGCCGGGGCCGGTGCCTGGCTCACCCCAGGAGCCGATCAGGTCACCGGACGCGGTGAACCTGTGCACCCGGCTGTTTCCGTACCCGTCGGTCACGTAGAGGTCGCCGTTCGGGGCGACGGCGAGGTTGGTGGGCCGGTTGAACGGCCCGCCCGCGTACCGGACGCCCTCGACGCTGTGCACGTGCACCGGCAGGCCGGAGACGAACCCGGTGTCCGACGGCGTCCCCGCGGTGCCCAGCGTCATGAGCAGGTCGCCCTCGGGAGTGAACTTGCGGACCGTGTGGTCGCCGGCGTCGACGCAGTAGACGCCGCCGTCCGGCCCGACGGTCAGCCCGTGCGGCGTGGTGAACAGGCCCTTTCCCCAGCTCCTGACGAAGGTGCCGTCCCGCTCGTACACGATGACCTGGCCGTCGAAGCGGGTGAACAGGTAGACGCGGTCGGCCGCGTCCACGTCGACCGCGGCCACGTCCGCGTGCCGCAGGCCGTCGGGCAACCGTTCCCAGTCACCGTCGACCTCGTACCCGCGCCCGCCCGTCACGACGTGGCCCCGGAGGTGGAACGCGGCGCCGGCAGCCAGCCCCACGGGTGGGTGCCCCACCCGGGTGCGATCAGCGCGCCGGCCCGCACCGTCTGCACCGGCCGCAGGCCGAAGCCGCCGTGGAAGACCTCCTGCTTGGTGTCGACGAACTCGAAGTCGCCCTCGACCAGGTCGAGCACCGTGAGGTCGGCCTCCCTGCCGACCGCGATGGCGCCGAGCTCGTGCTCCGCGCCGATCGCCCGCGCCGCATTCGACGTGGTCATCTGGACCACCTCGGACAGGGTGTAGCCCACGGCCATGAACTTGGCCATGCACTCCAGCAGCGAGTGGAAGGTCTCTCCCGCCGCGGTCAGGTCGCTGCTGATGGTGTCGGGGCGGAGCCCGAGCGCGCGTTGCTCGCTCGCGACCCGATAGCCGAAGTTGCCCCTGCCCAGCGCGGAGTCGAGGGTGATCCCGCGCTCGCGGGCGGCGAGCAGGGCGGGCATCATCCGATCCGCCGCGTCCATCACGCCGCCGTGGTTCGGCGTGCACAGATGGGTGAGGATGTCTCCCGCGTCGAGCTGTTCGATGGCGAACCGGGTGGCCGGTTCGAGCAGGTGCGGGTCGGGGCGCCGGCGGGCGGACAGGTCGCCGATGTGCACCATGAGCGGGACCCCGTGCTCCCTGGCCACCGCCTTGCTCGCGGACACGATCTCCTTGCCTCGCGTGGCGACCAGCGGCCCGACCAGCCGCAGCTTGATGCCCCGGACCAGCCCTGGGTTGGCGGCGACGCACTTCGCGATGGCGACAGGGTCGATCTCGGCCAGGTCGTTGACGTCGACCATGGTGGGCATGGTGTGCGCGTAGCTGCCGATGTTCAGGTACGGGATGACCCGTGTCCTGGCGTTCGGCTGGATGTAGGCGGAGAAGACACCGATGTTGGCGACGCCGACGGATCCGGCGTCGACCAGCGTGGTGACTCCCGAGTGCACGCCGATGGCGTCGGGGTCACAGCCTTCCATGCCCACACCCGGGGTGATCGCGCCGTGCGCGACGTGCGTGTGGATGTCGATCAGCCCGGGGACGACGTAGCGTCCGGAGCCGCTCGCGTCGATCACCCGGCGGGCCGAGACGGCGGGGATGTCCTGGCCCACCTTGGCGATCCGGCCGTCGGTGACGGCGATGTCCATGACGCCGTCGAGTTCTTGCCCGGGGTCCAGAACCTGGCCGCCCTTGATCAACAGGTCGTACCGGGTGACCGGGTCGTCGCTCATCAGAGTCCTCCTGTCAGTGCCGCGATCGCGGAACGTTCCGACCAGCGGGCCGGGGGTGTGCTGTTCGGTTGCCGGTCCGGGATCAGAAGTGGTCCCAGCCGGAGGGCAGCGCGGTCATCTGCACGGCCCAGGCAGCCTCGAGTGCCTCGGCCGAGTCGGCGAGCCCGATCCGGCTCAGCACCTCGCGCGCGTCGGCGCCGGGCCGGCGTACCGCCTGGCCCAGGCGCGGTGGGTTGCCGTGCACCCGGATGGCGATGCCGGGCATCACCACCTCGCCGACCTCCTCGGAGACCTGGCTGACGACGAGCCCTCTCGATCGGGCCCAGGGGTCGGTCATCAGCTCCGCGAGGGTCGTGACCGGATGCGCGCCCAGCCCCGCCGCGGTGAGGAGGCCGGTCCACTCGCGGGCGGTGCCGGCCTGGAAGGCGGTCTCCAGGGCGGCGGCCACCGCGTCGTCGTCGGACCCGTCCAGACCGGACAGGGCCTCCCGCAGGCCGGGAACCTCGCGGAGCGCCGGCAGGCCCCCCCGGGTCGCCCCGAGGAAGAACCACCGGTCGGCCGCCCGGTAGAACCGGTGCCACGGGCCGGTTCCCAGGGCCGACGGCCCGCTCGGCTCGGCCGTGGGGCGGTGCCGGTCTCGCGCCGCGGCGGGGAGCCCGGGTGCGGCGCGCACCGCGAACCTCGCCTGCTGGTAGCAGCCGGTCTGGGTCAGCGAGGTGCGCACCTGCTGGCCTTCTCCGGTCAGCTCGCGATGGTGGAGACCCACCGCGCTCGCGAAGGCGGCCATCGCGCCGGTGCCGTAGTCCAGGAGGTTGTACGGGCCCAGCACGGCCGGCGGTCCGTCGCCGCCCGTCCGGGTCATGATCCCGGTCGCGGCCTGCCCCTGGGTCTCGTATCCCCGGCGGCCGGTCCAGGGCCCGCCGTTGCCGTAGCAGCTGACGGAGACGTAGACGATGTCGGGGCGGCGGGCCCGGACGTGCTCGTAGCCGAGGCCGTAGCGTTCGGCGGTCCCGTCGGGGAAGTTGTGGGTCAGCACGTCCGCGTCGTCGATGAGGCGCCAGAGGACCTGCTGTCCCTGGCTCGACTTCACGTCCACCAGGACCGTCCGCTTACCGCGGTTGACGAACCCGTGCGCGCCGACGCGACGCTGCGGTGAGTTGATCTTTACGACGTCCGCCCCGAACTCGACCAGGATCCGTCCCGCGCTCGGCCCGGCCAGGATCTGGGTGAGGTCGACGACCCGCCGTCCCGCGTAGGGCAGGCAGACCGCCTCGCCCTCGCCGCGCGGTGACTCGGGCGATGAGCCGGCGGGCGGCGACGCGAGCTCGGCGAGGATCTCGGCGCGGTCCGCGTCGGGCAGGTGCCGCGGCCTGCCGGGCAGCGCGGGGGTGGCGGACAGCCACACCGCAGAGCCGGGCATCACCGTCGCGCCGAGCTGCGGATCGTCGACCACGACGGCCTGCCCGGAGGCGAGCGCGTGGTCGGTCTCCAGCCACTCGTCCAGCGTCCGGACCGCGGCGAGCGGGACGCCCGCCGCGTTGGCGAGTTCCTCCCATTCGCTCGCCGGGCGGGTCTGGAACAGCGCGGTGAGCCGGTCGTGCAGCAGCCGGTGCAGCGACGGGTCGCGATCCATCCGGGCGCGGTCGGTCAGGCCCTCGCCCGTCCAGGCCGTCACCCCGGCCGCGTCGAGGAACCAGGTGAGGAAGCGGGGCGTCGCGCCGATCGGGTTGAACTGCACGTACCTGCCGTCCGCGCAGCGGTACGTGCCACTGCCGTTGGAACTGATCGCCCGCTCCGGCGGCAGCCCCCGCGCGACCGAGTAGGCGCCGCTCCCCCCGATCGCCTCGAACATCGCGTTGAACAGCGGGACCTCGACGCGGTCACCACGTCCGGTGCGGTGCCGGGCGGTCAGGCTCGCCACGATCGCGAAGGCGCCGCAGAACGCCGCGAAGTTGGACGCGACGGGTATCGCCGTGTAGGTCGGGCGGGTGTCGTCCCAGCCGTCCGGCGCGTGACCGGCCCGGATCCGGCAGTTGCCGGTGGCGGCCGCGATGACGCCCTCCCAGCCGGGGACACCGGCGCGCGGGTCGTCGGCCGCGAAGCCCGGCATCGAGCAGTAGACGAGCCGCGGGTTGCCGGCGCGCGACTCCTCCCAGCCGAGCCCGAGCCGGTCCATCACCCCCGGCCGGAAGTTCTCGATGAGGACGTCGGCCCGCCGGACGAGGTCGCGGGCGACGCCCAGGTCCGCCGCGTCCTTCAGGTCGAGGCTGATGCGCCGCTTGCCCCGGTTGAAGAACGCGTCCTCGGCACCGGGAGTGACCCCCGGACGGTCGACGTGTACGACGTCGGCTCCCTGGTCGGCGAGCATGACCGCGGCCAGTGGCCCGGCGACGTGGTGACCGAAGTCGACGACACGGATCCCGTGCAGAGCTCCTGAGGCGCTCATCGTGAGGTCTCCTGGGGCTCGCCGGCCGGGGTGCCGTTCGGCGACGGCTGGTGCAGGAGGCACGCGACCCTGTGCTCCGCGCCGATCTGCAACAGCGGCGGGTCCAGGTGGGCGCACTCGTCCTGGACGACCGGGCAGCGGGTGCGGAAGCGGCAACCCGACGGGGGGTTCGACGGGTCGGGAAGCTCGCCGTGGAGCACGGTGCGCCGCCGCGAGCGCTGTACGTCCGGGTCGGGCACCGGCACCGCCGACAGCAGCGCCTGGGTGTACGGGTGCCGAGGGTTGGTCGCGATCTGCTCCGCGCTCCCCTCCTCGACGATCCGGCCCAGGTACATCACCGCGATCCGGTGCGACAGGTGCCTGACCGTGGCGAAGTCGTGGGACACGAGGACCACCGCCTGTCCGGTGTCCTCCTGGATGGACAGCAGCAGGTTGAGGATCTCCGAACGGGTGGACAGGTCCAGCGCGGAGGTCGGCTCGTCGGCGACGAGAACGCTCGGCGAGAGCGCCAGCGCGCGGGCGATGCAGACTCGCTGCCGCTGCCCGCCGGACAGCTCGTCCGGATACCTGTCGACGAACGCCGGATCGAGGGTGACCCGGCCGAGCAGCTGGGCGGCGTGCTCACGCATCTCGTCCCTGCCGATCCGGCCGTGGACCAGGAGCGGTTCGGCGATGGCGTGGCCGATCGTCTTGGTCGGGTCGAGCGCGCCGTACGGATCCTGGAAGATGACCTGGAGCTTGCCGCGCATCTCCTTGAGCTCGCTGCCGCGCGCCCTGCTGACGTCCCTGCCCTCCACCTCGACCGTGCCCTGGTCGGGCGTGAGCAGCCGGGCCATCAGCCGGCCCACCGTCGTCTTGCCCGATCCGGACTCGCCCACGATCCCGACCGTGGTGCCGGCCCGCACCTCCAGGTCGACTCCGTCGACGGCACGGACGCTCTCCAGGGTCCGGCCGAACAGGCTGCGGCGCAGCGGGAACGACTTGGTCAGGCCGCGCACGCGCAGAACCACACGATCCTCAGCCACGGACAGCCCCCTTCAGAATCAGGTCGCCGGAGGCGACGCGTCCGCATCGCGTGTGGCGGTCGTCGCCGATGACCGCGTCGGCCTGTGGTCGCCGGCAGAGGTGCTCGACGCTGTGCCCGCAGCGAGGCTCGAACCGGCAGCCCTCGGGGAACTGGCCCGCGGAGGGGACCCTGCCGGGGATGACCGTCAAACTCGTCCGGGCCCGGTCCGCCTGCGGCACGGAGGCGAGCAGCGCGCCGGAGTACGGATGCTGGGGATCGTAGAAGAGCCGGTCGATGGAGGTTCGCTCGGCGACGTGACCGGCGTACATGACGACCACGTCGTCACAGAAGTCCGCGACCACGCCGAGATCGTGTGTGACCAGCAGGACGGCCAGATCGAGGTCGCGTCGCAGATCGCGCAGCAACTCCAGGATCTCGGCCTGGATCGTGACATCGAGGGCGGTGGTCGGTTCGTCGGCGATGAGCAGCTTCGGGTCGCAGGCGATGGCGGCCGCGATCATGACGCGTTGCTGCATGCCGCCGCTCATCTCGTGCGGGTAGGACCTGAGCCTGCGTTCGGCGTTCGGGATGCCGACCCGGCTCAGCAGCTGTCCCGCCTGCTTGAGCGCGACCGACCGCCGCTCGCCCAGGTGCAGCCGCCGCACCTCGGCGATCTGGTCGCCGACGGTCATCGTGGGGTTGAGGCTGCTCATCGGCTCCTGGAAGACCATGCCGACGGGTCCGCCGCGGATCCGGCGAAGCTGTCGCGGGCCGCAGGTGAGCAGGTCCACCCCTTCGAAGTAGATCGAGCCCGCCGAGACCCGGACGGCCGAGGGCAGCAGGCCCAGGATGGCCATGGAGGTGAGCGACTTGCCGCAGCCGGACTCGCCGATCAGCGCGACCGCCTGCCCCTTGCGCACCTCGAAGGTGACGTCCTCCACCAGGCCGAGCTGTCTGGCGCCGCCGGGCAGATCGATGGTGAGGCCCTCGACGGAGAGCAGCGGCTCGGTGGCACCGGCGTAGCTTCGCTGTCCCGGTCCTGTTGTCATGTACGCCTCCTGAGTCCGACGGCGTCACGGATCGAGTCACCGATCGTGTTGAACGCGAGCACGGTCAGTACCATCGCGATTCCGGGCGGCACCACCGAGAAGGGGGAGTGGAACTGGTTGGTGTAGGCGGCCTTGAGCATCGAGCCCCAGCTCGCGTCGGGTGGCTGGACTCCGAGGCCGATGAAGCTCAGGCTCGCCTCGACGAGGAGCGCGACGCCCATCAGGATCGTGACCTGGACCAGCAGCGGAGCGGCGATGTTGGGCAGGATGTGCACCCACAGGGTTCGCCGGGTGGGCGAGCCGATCGCCACCGCCGAGCCCACGAAGGTCTCCTCCGCCACGGACATCGTCGCCCCGCGTACGACACGGAACAGGCCGGGCGAGAAGATGATGCCGATCGCGATCATGGCGTTGACCAGCCCCGGGCCGAGCACGGCGACGATGGCGAGCGCCCCGACGAGGGCGGGGAGGCTGAGGACCGTGTCGGCGAGCCTGCCCGCGACGCTGTCGACGACACCGCCGCGCAGACCGGCCCACAGCCCGAGCGGCAGGCCGATGAGCAACGCGACGCCCACCGAGATGAGCGGGGCGATGACGGCGATGCGCGACGCCTGGATGATCCGGCTCGCGACATCACGGCCGAACTCGTCGGTGCCGAGCAGATGCGTCCAGCTGGCGTCGGCGAATCTGTTGCCGAGATCCTGGACCTCGGGGTCGTGCGGGTAGATGAGAGGCCCGGCGATCGCGAAGAAGAGGAGGACGACGATGAATCCGAAGGCGGTCGCACTGGACGGCCGGCGCAGGATCGAGCGAAGGACATGGCGCGGACGGGCGCTCCGGGTGGCCGTGGTCATGCGGTACGCACCTTCGGGTTGATCCAGCCGTAGGCCAGGTCCACGATGAGGTTGATCGCCACCACGATGACGGCGCTGAACAGGACGTATCCCTGGATCATCGGATAGTTGCGTTGCAGCACCGCGTTGATGGCGAGGGAACCGAGTCCGGAGATGCCGAACACGGCCTCCACCACGATGACTCCGCCGAGGAGTCGTCCGGCCTGCAGGCCGAGCACGGTCACCACGGGGATGGCCGCGTTACGCACGATGTGCCGCCGGACCAGCCACGTGCCCGAGGCGCCTCTGGCCCGTGCCGTGCGCACGTACGGGCGGGTGAGCACGTCGGCCACACAGCCTCGGGTGTGCCTGGCGAGCTCCGCCGCCGTGGCCACCCCGAGCGCCGTGGCCGGGAGGATCACGTAGGAGCTCCACTCCCAGAATCCCTCGCTGAAGTCGACGTACCCGGTCGCCGGTAGCCAGGGGTTGGCCAGCGCGAACACGGAGACGAGCACCATCGCGAGCCAGAAGCTCGGCATCGCGATGCCGAGGGTGGCGAAGGTGGACACGGTCCGGTCGACCCAGCTGCCCTGGGTGAGGCCCGCGAAGACGCCGACCGTCACACCGAGCACGACGGCGATCATGATCGACGCCAGGGTGATGACCACGGTCGGCGGCGCCGCCTCGATGATCGTGTCCGCGACGGACCTGTTGGTGAACAACGAGTTGCCGAGATCTCCCTGAATGACGCCGGAGAACCACTCGAAGTACCGCTCCAGGACGGGTTTGTCCAAGCCGAGTTCGGCGCGGATCCTGGCCACTTCGGCCACGGTGGCGTTCTCTCCGGCGATCACCTCCGCGGGGTCGCCGGGAATCAGCTGTACCAGCAGGAAAGTGAGAATTGAAACAAGCCATAAGACCAGCAGACCGCCGCCGAGCCGGCGAATCACCATGCCTGCGCTCACCGCCACCTCCGTCCAGCGCACGTGGAACGAAGAGTGCGCGGAGCCGGGCGACACACTCGCCGGCTCCGTTCGTGCAACATCGATCCACTGCGCCGTTGTCCGATAATGGGACAAAATGTGCAATAGTTGTAAACGCCATGCTGCCCTGCGGTTACGTGGGCGTCAAGAGGGAGTCGTTGCGTAAATGGGCGGTTTCGGGATCGTTACCGGACACCCGTCGCAAGGCGGTGACCACCCGAAACGCCGCCACGGTCAGACGGGCGCGGGCGCGGTCCGGCTACCACGTATAGCCGACAGGACGAAGGAGCACCGTGGGCCGCAGCACAGGATGGGGACGTACTCTTTGTTGTCACACACATGGCAACCTCGGCGTCCGACCTTAGGATTCGCACATGGCCGCAGAGTCGTCGTTCACCGGCCTCACCAGTGTCACCAGCGGGACCACCAGGATCACCCAGGAGAACCGGGCTCTGCGTGACCTGGTGGAGATCTACCGCCAGCTGTCCGGTCTGGTCCTCCAGGACGCCGACATCGGCACGGTCGCCCACCTCGTCGCCCACAGGACCGACGTGACGGTGGCCATCATCAGCCAGAAGCTGGGCATCCTCGCCGCGGCCTCACCCGGCCAGAGCGACGACAGCGCCATCCAGTACGTCCACGACCACCTGATCCATCCCCGGCTGGCGCACATGCTCGCCAACGCCGGCAAATCCCGCCACCCGCTCCGGCTGCCCGATCCGGCGCGCGGCCGAGCCCGCGTCGTGGCCCCGATCTTCGTCGGTGACACCGTGCCCGCCTATCTCGTCTCGCTCGTCGCGGCGGCCCCCGACCAGGACGAGGACATCGACCTGCTGATCGCCGAGCACGCCGCGACGATCTGCGGGGTCATCCTCGCCCGCGAGCGCGTCATCGTCTCGGCGGCCAGCCAGGTGCGTGACGACCTCGTCGAAGGGCTGCTGTCCGGCTCGGGCCGGGACAACGACGAGGTCGTGCGCTGGGCGCAGCACCTCGGCTACGACGCCGAGCGGGACCACCGCGTCCTGTCGATCACTCTCGAACCGCCCAAGGGCGACACCCAGCGCAGCGTCCTCATCGCCGACCGCGCCGCGGGCGCGACCGCCCGCCTGTTCGCCGCCCAGTCGCCGGACGTGATCACCTCCGTACGTACGGACGAGGTGGTCGTGGTGTTGACCGAGAGCGCCACCCAGGGCTCGACCAGCCGGGCGGAGCAGCTCGGCACCCTGTGCGTGCAACGACTCGGGGCGCTGTTCCCCGACGTCGGCGTGTCCATCGGCGTGGGTGGAACGTTCCGCGAACCGGCGCACATCGCCCGCTCGTACGAGGAGGCGCGGCGGACCAACGAGGTGATCCGGCGACTCGGCCGGCGCGGCGCCGTGATCGCCTTCGACAAGCTCGGCATCAGCCGCCTGCTGCTCCGGGTGCCCGACATCGAGACGCTGCGCGAGTTCGCCGTGGACATCCTCGGCGAGGTACTGCGCCACGAGAGGAAACACCACTCGGAGCTCATCTCCACGCTGATGTGCTACTTCCAGGAGAACAACAGCCCGCAACGCGCGTCGAAGCTGCTGCACGTGCATCCCAACACGGTCACCTACCGGATCCACCGGATCGAGGAGATCACCGGGCTGGATCTGAACACCTATCGCGACCGCCTCGCCGCGCAGGTGGCCCTGGAGATTCTCGACGCCCTCGGCGGAAAGGTCATGTGAGGTCCCTGCCGGGCCTCCGGTGCCCGACCTCCCGGGACGGATCGCCCGCTGTCACGACGGTGGCGGCGGAGTAGACGATGCCGGTGCCGGACGAGGAGTCGATGTAACGCGGGATCCAGCTCTCCTCGTCGTCGACCTGGGTCGCCCCCCACCCGTAACAGACGTTGAAGCCGGTGGAGGTGTGCACGCGAAACAGGAACATGTTGTCCGACAGCCGGTGTCCGGGGCTGACGAAGGCGTCCATCTCGCTGCGGGCCAGGTCCCAGGCGATCTCCACCTCCTCCAGCGTGGTCGCCTCGATCATCAGGTGCTCCAGCCGGAGGGCGTCGCTCCCCTTGAGCAGGGCGATGCTGTGGTGGCGAGGATTGCACCGGAGGAACCACATCTCGCCGAGGTGCGGGCCGAGGTTGATCGCGTCGGACACCCTCATGCCCATCACGTTGACGTAGAAGTCGAGCCCTCGCTGGAGGTCCGGCACCCGCAGCACGACGAAGCCCAGGCCGAGCGCTCCGGTGACCGTCCGCGACGTCGGCCGGTGCCCCCGGTAGGAGCCCGCCGTCTCCTCCTGGCCGACGAAGAACTCGTGCCGCAGGCCGAAGGGGTCCTCGAAGGAGATGAGCCGCTCGACCGAGCGCGCCGCCGCCAGATGTGCCGAGCCCGCCGTCACCTCGAACCCGGCGGCGGTCAGGTGGGCCGCGACGTCCTCCAGCGACTCCTCGGCGCCGATCTCCCAGCCGAGGTAGAGCAGCCGGTCGGAGTCACCCGGATGGATCGCGAGGCGGTGCGAGCGGTCGCACCAGCGCACCCGGACCGTGCCGTCGGGAAGCCGGTGGGTTTCGAAGCCGAAGACGTGCGGGCCGAAGCCCAGCCAATCCTCCGCCGACGCGGACCGCACGCCAACGTACCCGATGCTCCGCATGCCGCATCTCCTCGCACTTCGTGGCGCACAGGGTGCGCCACGACAAGAGTACGCGGCGGGTGAAACGAGGCACCGCCTCAGGTCAGGGCGGCACGCAACACCGGCTCGATGTCCGCCGCCGCCTCCTCGCCGTAGGCTTCGCGCAGGCGTGCCACGTCGGTGTCGGCGTCGATGACCCACTCCTGGGCGCCGTTCGTCTCCAGCACCAGCGTGGCGACGAGCGCCCCGAGCTGAGCGGCCCGCTCCAGCCCCAGCCCGCCGTTCCCGCCGGCGAGGAAACCGGCCCGGAACCCGTCGCCGACGCCGGTCGGGTCGACGATCGTCCTGGCCGGCACCACCCCGACGTGCAGCGCGGTGCCGTCGCGCCCGACGACGTCCACGCCTCGGTCGGACAGGGTGGTCACCCGCAGGCCGACCCGGTCGGTGAGCTCGTCGGCGTCCCAGCCGGTCTTGCGGATCAGCAACTCCAGTTCGTACTCGTTGGTGAACAGGTAGCGGGCGCCGTCGACCAGGGCCCGGCACCGGTCACCGTCGAGGCGGGGGAGCTGCTGCGAGGGGTCCGCGGCGAACGGCACGCCCAGCGCCCTGACCTCCTCGGTCTGCGCGACCATCGCGTCCGGATCGCTCGCGCCCACCAGCACCAGCTCGATGCCGTACCGCTCCACGATCGGGGCGAGTGAGATGTTCTTCGTCTCCGTCATCGCCCCCGGGTAGAACGACGCGAGCTGGCACTGGTCGTCATCGGTCGTGCAGGTGAACCTCGGGGTGTGGGCCGTCTCGACGGTGAGGACCCCACCGCAGTCGACGCCGTGCCGTTCGAGGATCGCCCGGTAGTCGGCGAAGTCGGCGCCCACCGCTCCCACCAGCACCGGCCGTTGCCCCAGGACTCCCATGCCGAAGGCGATGTTCGCGCCGACTCCGCCACGGTGGACGACGAGATCGTCGACCAGGAAGCTCAGCGAGATCCGGTCAAGCCGGTCGGCCACGATATGGTCCGCGAAGCGGCCGGGAAAGTGCATCAGATGATCGGTGGCGATCGACCCGACCACAGCGGTCGTCCCTGAAGGCACGGTTACTCCTTATACGTAGATTCCGGTGCGGGCCGGTCAGGTCAGAAGACGATCGTGGTGCGGCCGTTCACCAGGACACGGTCCTCGCAGTGCCAGGTCACGGCTCTGGCCAGCACGGTCCTCTCGATGTCGGCGCCGCGCCGCGCCAGCTCGCTCGCGCTCGCGCGGTGCGAGACCCGGACGACGTCCTGCTCGATGATCGGTCCCTCGTCGAGCTCCTCGGTGGCGTAGTGCGCGGTCGCCCCGATGAGCTTCACCCCGCGCTCCTTGGCCCGCTCGTACGGCCCGGCGCCGGCGAAGGCGGGCAGGAAGGAATGGTGAATGTTGATCACCGGTACGCCGATCCGGTCCAGGAACTCACCCGAGAGGATCTGCATGTAGCGGGCGAGGACCACCAGATCGACGCCGCCGCGCAGGAGGTCGAGCTGGCGCCGTTCGGCCTCCGGTTTCGTCGCCCTGGTCACCGGGATGTGCTCGAACGCCACCCCGAACGAGGACACCTCGTCGGCGAGGTCCGGATGGTTGGAGACCACCTGACACACCTCGATGGGCAACTCGCCCCGGCGGGCCCGCCACAGCAGGTCGAGCAGGCAGTGGTCGTACCGCGAGACGAAGAGCGCCACCCGGGTCGGCACGGAGGCGGCGCGGAACCGGAAGTCCGCGTCGAGCCGCACCGCCACCTCCTCCCGGAACTCGCGCTCCAGCCGGGGCAACTCCTTGTCCAGCCCGGGCAGGTGGAACACGATGCGCAGGAAGAACCGGCCGCCCGCGGGCCCGGTGGACTCCTGGTCGGACTGCACGATGTTGGCTCCGCGCCGATACAGGAACGAGGAGACGCAGGCGACGATGCCCGGCCGGTCGGTGCAGGACACGACCAGCCGGCCGACGTCGGGGTCCGTCCCGTTCACAGCGCCGCAGGGACGGCGTCGGCGGACAGCGCGGCCGCCCGGCGGAGCGCGTCGGCCCGATCGGTCCGCTCCCACGGCAGGTCGAGGTCCGTACGCCCGAAGTGCCCGTAGGCGGCGGTCTGGCGGTAGATGGGACTGTGCAGCCCGAGGTAACCGCGGAAGGCGGCGGGCCGCAGGTCGAAGTGCTCGTCCACCAGCGTCCGGATCAGCGAACGGCTCACTCGCTCGGTGCCGAACGTTTCGATGAGCACCGACACCGGACGGGCCACCCCGATGGCGTACGCCACCTGCACCTCCGCCCGGCGGGCGAGACCGGCGGCGACCACGTTCTTGGCGACGTGACGCGCCGCGTAGGCGGCGGACCGGTCCACCTTCGAGGGGTCCTTGCCGGAGAAGGCGCCGCCGCCGTGCCGGGCGAATCCCCCGTAGGTATCGACAATGATCTTGCGTCCGGTGAGTCCGGCGTCACCCACCGGGCCGCCGATCACGAACCTGCCGGTGGGGTTGACCAGCAGGCTCCGGTGGAGCGCGTCGGCGTCGTACAGTTCGGCGGGCAGTTCCGGGGTGACGACGTGCCGCCAGAGATCCTCGCGGATCTGCTCCAGGGAGACCTCCTCGGCGTGCTGGGTCGAGATCAGGACCTGCTCCACGCCGACCGGGATGTCACCCTGGTAGCGCACCGACACCTGCGTCTTGCCGTCCGGGCGCAGGTAGCCGAGGGTCCCGTTCTTGCGGACCGCGGCGAGTCTGCGCGACAGGCGGTGCGCCAGCGCGATCGGCATCGGCATGAGCTCGGCGGTCTCGTCGGTGGCGTAGCCGAACATCATTCCCTGGTCACCGGCGCCGGCCCGGTCGAACTCGTCGCCGGAAAGGTCGCGGCGATGCTCGTGCGCCAGGTCGACGCCTTGCGCGATGTCGGGTGACTGCTTGTCCAGCGCCACGAGAACGGCACACGAGTGGCCGTCGAAGCCGTAGGCGCCGTCGTCGTATCCGATCCCGTTGACGGTGTCCCGGACGATCTGCGTGTAGTCGAGCAGCTGCGGGGTGGTTATCTCTCCCGCCAGGACGACCATGCCGGTGGTGATCAGGGTCTCGCAGGCGACCCGGGAGTAGGGATCAAGGGTCAGTGCCGCGTCCAGCACGGCGTCGGACACCGCGTCGGCGATCTTGTCGGGGTGTCCCTCGGTCACCGACTCGGAGGTGAACACGTAGTCGTCGTTGATTCCCAGCTGGGTCATTGCTCAGGCTCCTCGGGCGATGGTTCGAGCGAATTCAGATGGTGAGCGGCGCCGGTCAGCTCGGCCCGCACCGTGGCGGCGCCGGCGACCATGGCCGCGAGCTTGGCTCTCGCGACAGGCGCGGAGACGTTCCGCAGCCCGCAGTCGGGGTTGACGACCAACCGGTCGGCGGGTACGAGGTCGAGCGCGCTGCGGATTCTGGACGCGACCGCCTCCGGGGTCTCCACCTCGGAGGACTTGACGTCGATGACGCCCAGCCCGATGGTGCGGTCCCAGCCGAACTTGTCGATCACCGGCAGGTCCGCGTACCCCTTGCGCGCGAACTCCAGGACGAGCTGGTCCACGCTCGCGTCGAGCACGGCGGGGAACAGGAAGTCGTAGTGGCCCTCCCACGAGGGGCGCGCGTAGCGGTTGCCGTAACAGACGTGCAGGGCCCAGGTGACGTCGACGCCCTCGGTGACGACGTTCACGGCCTTGATCGCCGTCTCCACCTCGCCGGGATAGCCGGCCAGGAAGGGTTCGTCGATCTGCAGGAGCCGCGCGCCGCGCTCGGCCAGGGCACGCGCCTCGGTGTTGAGCACGCGCGCGATCGCCATCACGAGATCGCCGGGATCGTCGTACGCCTCGTTCCGCACCCGCCGCGACAGCGAGAACGGCCCGGTGAAGGAGAACTTGACCGGATCGGAGGTCTGTTCGGTGGTGAAGGAGAAGTCGTCGGCCAGCATCAGCGGTGCCGCGGCCGGGAGTGGCAGCCGCTCGGTGACCCTGGCCTCGTAGTAGTCGAAGTAGAAGTCCTTTGACGTCCGCGGGATGTCGATGCCCGGCATCCTGGCGAGGAAGTAGTCGATGTCGTTGTCGCGGCGCAGCTCGCCGTCGGACACGATGTCGATGCCGGCGATCTCCTGGTCCCGAAGCGCCGCCTTGATCGCCATGTCGTGCAGGTCCTGGAGTTGCGCGTAACTCATCCGGCCGCGGTAGTAGTCGGTCTTCAACCGCTCCATCCACTCCGGAACGGGATAGGAGCCCACGACACTGGTGGGGAGCAGGGGCAGGCGGCTCATGAGGGCGGCCTGGTGGAGCGCGGACATCAGTCCCTCACCTGCGCCGTCATCGTGATGATGTTCCCGCCCTTCCGATGGGCGAAGGGCGCGTAGTGCACGTCGAAGCCGTTCCGCCGGCCCACATGCGCCAGCAGCGGTCCGTTCACCCAGTTGACGACGGATCCCTCGTACTTGCCCGGGCCCCGGAAGTTGCTCCGATAGGCCTGTACGTCGGTGACGAACAGGTCGTGGCAGACGAGCCTGCCGAACGGATGCAGGAGCCGCAGGCTGTCGGCGAAGCTCGCCACCGCCCCGTTGCTGACGTGCATGCGGATGTCGGCGCCGGATTCGAGCAGGGGCCGCAGCAGCTCCCCGCTCATGGACGGCGCGAGGGAGTAGAGGTCGAGACCGGCCAGCGGGACGTACCGCTCCTCCAGCCTGACCATGTCCCACACCGTCCGCCAGAAGGAGACGGCGGCGTCCACGTCGGCGAAACGGGCGGGGTCGGTCTCGGCCAGCAGCCCCGGCCCCAGCCGCAGCAGCTTGTGCACCAGGGCCGGCAGTTCGCCCACCGTGGCCCCCACCGACCCGGCGAGTTCGGCCACCGCGTCGTCGTCGAGGTAGGCGCGGGTCTCCACGCGGTAGGTTCGGCCGCCCAGCTGGGCGACCTCGTCGGTCGGCAGGTTGTCGTAGACGTTGGAGATGTAGACGAGGAAGACCTTGTACTTCAGGAAGCCGAGCGAAGTGCACGGCATCGTGGCGTCGAGCACGAACGAGCTGATCCGCGCCCGATGCTCACCGGCCGCCTCGCGGGCCAGATCAAGCACATGCTGGGAGTAGTCGCACATCATGTAGTGCAGGCGCCGGTAGTAGCCGCGCCCGTGCTCGGCGTCGAGGGCGCGGAACTCGTCCAGGAAGACCTTCGCCTGGCTGCCGTTGCCCACCCCGAGCTCGACGACATAGAGCTCCTCGGGCAGGGCGTCACCGTCGGCGAGCGCGTCCCAGGCCGCGAAGAGGTCGCCGATCACATCGCGCGCGGAGTCGCGGTTGTGCGCGTCACTCTCACCGCCCGGCAGCGCCTGCTCGTACCCTCGGCCGGTGGACCTCTCCCAAAGATCCAGGTCCTTCCAGTAGCGGGCGTTGAAGTCCCAGACGCAGCTCCGGCTGCCGGGCCCCCAGTCCTCCAGCAGGACGCGGCTGTTCGCGCGCCCCCGCCGCAGCGCCGCGGTGACCTTCTCAAGGGAGATGACGGAACTGCGCCGTACGTCGACGGCGATCTCCACGGCGTCGTCCCTGGCGCCCAGGGGCACGATGGCGGGGCCGGGCCTCGCACTCGGCTGCGGACACGGCAGAATCGGCCGTACGTCGACCACCTCGCGGAAGTTCGACTTGTACTGGACCCAGTCGCACACGAACCGGACCTTGTCGAGGTCCGTGGAACCGTCCCGCAACGCCTCGACGACGGGCGCGAGCGAGGTCATGAGGTCCAGGGGATTCGTGCCGCTGAGTTTGGAGTGAGGCCGGAAGTCAACGAGCATGACCGATGCCCTCCATGGAGTGGTGGCGGTTGTGATCGGAAAGCACGGCCGGCGGCCGGGGGACACCGGCCCGCCGCAGGATGTCGGGCACGCCATGCTCGTAGCCGAGCGCCATGAGATGGACGCCCGCGACGTCGGGGATCGTGGTGAGCCGCTGCACGGTCTCCACGCACAGCTGGATCCCCTCCTCGGCGACCCGGTCGGCGGGTACCCCGCGCAGCCTCCGGTCGACCAGGTCGGGAACATGCACGCCGGGGACGGAGGTGCGCATGAACTCCAGGGCGCGTAGCGAGCGGATGGGGCCGACACCAGCGATGATCTTGCAGTGTTCGGTGACGCCGAGATCCCGCAGGCCGGCCATCCACCGCTCGAACACGTCGATGTCGAACACGTACTGCGTTTGGACGAACTCCGCACCCGCGGCCACCTTCTTGGCCAGCCGGCGGGCCCGGAATCCCAGCGGAGGCGCGAACGGGTTCTCGACCGTGCCGATCAACCAGGACGGACGGGGGGAGACGGCCTTGCCGGAGATGAGCACGCCGTCGTCCCGCAGGGTTCGCGCGGTCCAGACGAGCTGCACACCGTCGAGATCGAAGACCGGTTTGGCCTCGGGATGGTCACCGAACCGGGGGTGGTCGCCGGTCAGCAGCAACACGTTCGGGATGCCGAGGGCACCCGCCGCGAGGAGGTCCGACTGCAGGGCGAGGCGATTGCGGTCGCGGCAGGTCAGCTGCATCACCGGCTCGACGCCGGCGCGCTGAGCGATCAGGCTGCCGGCCAAGCTCGACATCCGGGCGTTCGCCCCCTGATTGTCGGTGATGTTCGCGGCGTCGACCCAGCCCCGCAGAAGCTCCGCCTTACGCGTGACCGCCTCCGCGTCGGCCCCTCTGGGCGGGCCGATCTCGGCGGTGACGGCGAACCTGCCGGCGGCGAACGCGGCACGCAGCCCACCTCCCGATGGCTCGGCGCTCATCGCGGACTCAACCCCAGCTCGCGTCGCAGCAGCGGGCGGGGATCGTCCGCGCTGGGCGCCACCCCCAGTCCGTCGTCACGCCCCTGCCAGTAGTTCACCCACGAGCTGCGGTCCCACGCACGGTGGTCGACCGGACGCTGCAGCAGGTCGAGGTCGGCGCCGTGCCCGGCGTCCTGCGCCCGCTCGATCGCGGTCACCCAGACGCAGATCAGATCGGGATGGACCTCACAGTGGCCAGAGGCAGCCACCCCGCCACAGGGGCCGTTGCGCAGTTGCTTCGGGCAGGTCATCGGGCAGGTGTAGCCGGTGTCGGGCAGCGCGCACTGACCGCACATGCGGCATCCGTACAGCTGCTCCTTCGCCACCCGCTCCGCGCGGGTGAACCAGCGATAGACGCGCTGCCTGCGTTCGAGCCAGGCTCCGAGCCTCCGGTACAGCGGATTCGCGGCGAGGACAGAGTGAAGGGCGTAACTGAGCCGGGCCCCGATTCGAGGGATCACGGGGCGAGGCCATCCGCCGCCGCGCACTTTCTGCTCGTCGAAGCCCACGAGATCTCCTCCTTCTGGATGTGCAGCCGGAAACCACCGTTGACGTAACCCGAAAAGACGCGGCCGGATCGTTCGACGAGGTTCGCTCAGCCGCTGAGATCGAGGCTGCCAGAGTGCGCGACGTGTGTCTTAGGCGCGCACACCAACGCTGAGGGGACGTTCGTTGTGATGGCCCACAACCCGCTTGGTGCCGTCGCGGCACCGTCCGCGGTGGGGCAGCCTCTCCTTCGGCTCCTCTGGCCGGGCCCCCCGGCTCCTCCGCCGAGGGGTGACCGCCGGTGTCGCGGGGGGGCGTGTCCGCCCTCGGGGGGCGGTCCCCGGGGGCGCGTCCACGGAGGTGGTGGACGGGTGCGCGACGCCATGGCCTTGATCGCCCCGAGGCCGACGATGCGCATGGGAAAGCCGACCTATTGAGTGATTTGCGGTTTCTTACCGCTATAGACGCATCACGATTCCAGCGCGTATGGATGAGAATATTGTCGTATGCCTGCTTTTAGAGGGGCTAAGGGTTATTATCTGCCCAGCTCCCCGCGATCACGCGGGACCCCGATCGGAGTGAAGGTGGCGAAGTGTCCGAACGCGGCGAGGGTGGGAACGAGGCGACGCTGAATAGGGGTCAGCTGCCTGCGGAGATCGACACGACGAAGCCCAGCATCGCGAGGGTCTACGACTGGTTCCTGGGTGGGAAGGACAATTTCGCCATCGACCGGCAGGTCGCCGAGGCGGCGGCGAAGATCTCCCCGGGAGCCGAGCAGGCCGCGCAGGAGAACCGGACCTTCCTGCGGCGGATCGTGCACCACATGACGGCCGAGGCGGGGGTGAGGCAGTTCATCGACATCGGGTCGGGCCTGCCCACCCAGGGCAACGTGCACCAGGTGGCGCAGGAGGTCGATCCGGAGGCCCGGGTGGTCTACGTCGACAACGACCCCATGGTGCTGGTCCACGGGCGAGCACTGCTCACCTCCGACGACAGCACGATGGTCATCCAGGCCGACGCTCGCGACCCACAGTCGATCCTGGAGAACGAGCAGGTCAAGAAGTTCATCGACTTCAGCGAGCCGGTGGGGCTGCTGATGCTGAGCATCCTGCACCATCTGCACGACGACGACGATCCCGCAGGGGTGGCGGCCACGCTGCGCGCCCCGCTGGTGTCCGGCAGCTTCGTGGCGATCTCGCACTTCTGTAATCCCGGCGAGGCGCACCCGGCGGCGTCCCAGCAGGCCACGACGGTCGAGAAACTCTTCAACGAGAACCTCGGCACCGGCCGCTGGCGCACCCCGGAGGAGATCACGGAGTACTTCGGCGACTTCGAAGTGGTCGAACCGGGCCTCGTCCCGCTCCCCGAGTGGCGTGACGAGCCGAGCTACTTCGTCAAGAACGCCCTTCTCTACCACACCTATTACGGCGGCCTGGCCCGCAAGGCCTAGACGCCCGCCCCCCGGTCAAGGGGGAGCAGCACCTCCGACAGAAGCCCTCGGCCCCCGGGCCGAGGGCTTTTTTCGGTTGATGGTCTTTAGGTAAATCTGCAAATACCTGGCGACACCATTGAATGGTGATCCCTGCCAGTGGCCTGCGTCTGGTCAATGTCGATCGGTCACCCCAGTAGAACACCGGTGGCACGAGAACAAAGATCATCATCACGCCGGATTCGGTGTAACCGAAAGGGACGCTCTCCCACCAGACAACGATGAGGGCGGTAATCACGACCGCGGCGTGATACCAGCACGTCGGGGGCTTGTTGGTCACGGTGTCACCATAGCGTTGAGGCCGGCACGGTATCGCCAGGTAATACGCTCGTGTGAATGTTACGGGGCGTGGCGTGACAAAAGGCAAGGAGGGTGCCCGGGCGGTGAGCCGAGGACCGCGGTGCGTCGCTCCATCATCCGGTCCTGCGGCTCTTGTCGTATTCCTCGATCAGTTTGAAGAACTGAGATTCGGAGGTGGCGAATTTCGTGACGCCCTTCTTCGGGTCGGTCCTCACGAAGAACAACCAGGGGCCGGCGGCCGGCTTCAGGTCGTCGTGGCTGTTTTCGACGTACACATCCCTGCCGCGGTCGCCGGAGGGCTTCGCTGTGGAAAGTGGTTGGCGCCGACCTCGGAGGTTTTGGGAGAGTTGCGTGCATGGTGAAGGCGGTGGAGGCACGTGACGTGGCGGGGCTGGCCGAGGCGGTCCGGGGCGGTGAGCGGATCAAGTATCTGATGTTCTGGGGGCATCGGCCGCCGCGTTCCGGAGGGGTCGGGGCCGGATGTCTGTCGCAGTGGTGGCCGGCGGACTTCGTGGTGGACGGCGTGGTCTACCGTACGGCGGAGCACTTCATGATGGCGGGTAAGGCGCGACTGTTCGGTGATGAGGAGAGCGCGGCGGCGATCGTGGCGGCCGATCACCCTGGGCAGGTGAAGGACCTCGGACGGCGTGTGCGGGGCTTCGACGAGGAGAAGTGGACGGCGGCCCGCTTCGACCTGGTGGTCCGAGGTAACTCCGCGAAGTTCGGCCAGAATGCCGACCTGCGGGAGTTCCTGCTGGGCACCGGTGAGCGGGTGCTGGTGGAGGCGAGCCCCGTCGATCGCGTGTGGGGGATCGGACTGGCGGCCGACGACGAACGAGCCGAGAAGCCGGAGCTGTGGCTGGGGCTGAACCTGCTGGGGTTCGCCCTGATGGAGGTGAGGCAGGCCCTTCGGCGACCGTGACGGCGACGACGTGAACGCTCGATGGAGCATCTCTTTCCCACAGACCTTCGCCACCCTGCGGTCCGGTTGGGGCGAACGACCTTCTGGGTCGTGGTGTTCGCCTCAGGAGGATTCAGTCCTCCTGGCGTGTGGTGTGGGAGGGGGTTCGCCCAGGTCACAAGGGTTTTGGTGCTGCTTGGTGGCATCTGTGGGGCGTCGTTCGCCGAGGAAAATCGGGTGACATGTCGTGCTGTCAGTGGGAATGCTGGGGGCGATCGATGAGTTTTGTCGGTGGTGTGCGTCAAACTCTCCATGACCGTAACGCCTTGTGAGACCTGAGGCTGGGACGCCAGCCGTGACGGCATCGTGTCGATGACCCTGATCCCCCTTGTTCGACAACCCGATTGAGGAGCCGTGCCCAGCCTCCAGTTCGACTCACCCGCCACGCCCGCGACCGCCGGCTCAGGTCGCACCCCGCCCGTGATCCGGCTGTTGGTGCTCGCCACGTTCGTGGTCATCCTCAATGAAACGATCATGATTAACGCGATCCCGCAGTTGATGGACGCGTTGCACATCAACGAGCAGACCGCGCAGTGGCTCTCGACCGCCTTCATGCTGACCATGGCCGCCGTCATCCCGATCACCGGGTGGTTCCTGCAGCGGGTGTCCACCCGCAGCGCCTACACCGTCGCGATGGGCCTGTTCCTGCTCGGCACGGCGTTGGCCGCCGTCGCGCCGTCGTTCGAGGTGCTGCTGGGCGCCCGCATCATCCAGGCGTCCGGGACGGCCGTGATGATGCCGCTGCTGATGACCACGCTGATGCAGGTGGTGCCCAAATCGGACCGGGGCCGGGTGATGGGCAACGTCAGTCTCGCCATCTCGGTCGCGCCCGCGATGGGTCCGACGGTCTCGGGAGTGATCCTCAATTTCGGGTCCTGGCGGCTGCTGTTCGCCGTGGTGCTCCCCATCGCCGCCCTGATCACATGGGGTGGCCTGAGGCAGCTCAAGAATGTCGGGAAGCCCGAGGTCAGCACCATCGACTGGTTGAGCGCGGTGACCGCGGCCGCCGGTTTTGGTGGCCTGGTCTACGGACTCAGCAGGTTCGAGGGTGGTGACGTCGCCGTCGCCCTCGCGATCGTGGCGGCGGGTCTGCTCGCCATTCTCGTCTTCGTCCTCCGCCAGGTGGCGCTGCAGAAGCGCGATGTGCCGCTGCTGGATCTGCGTACTCTGCGATACCGCACCTATACGGTCGCGCTGATCCTGATGGCGGTGTCCTTCATGGCGATGCTCGGCTCGATGATCCTGCTGCCGCTGTATCTGCAGAACATCCGTGAGCTCAGCGCCCTGCAGACCGGGCTCCTCGTGATGCCGGGCGGCCTCGCGATGGGTCTGCTCGGTCCGGTCGTCGGCCGTCTGTTCGACCGGTTCGGCGGCCGGGTGCTGGTCATCCCCGGCGCGATCGGGATCGCGATCGCGCTCGCGGGCTTCACCCAGATCACGATGACGATGCCGTTCTGGCAGCTCCTCGGCCTGCACGCGCTGCTGATGGTGAGTCTGGCCGCGACCTTCACGCCGGTGTTCACCCTCGGCCTCGGGGCGGTGCCGCCGCCGCTCTACTCCCACGCCAGCTCGATTCTGAGCACGTTGCAGCAGGTCGCCGCGGCGATCGGCACAGCGCTTGTGATCACTGTGATGAGCGCGCGAGCCGAGGTCCTGAGATCCGAGGGGGCCACCGAGGTGCTCGCCACCCTCGACGGTATGCGACTGGCCTTCATCATCGGCGCGGCGCTGTCCGTCATCGTGATCATCACCGCCTTCCTCCTACCCGCCCGAGCGGACGGCCCTGCTCACGAGGACGGTCCCACTCCAGAGGGCGCCTTCGCCGATGGAGAGAGCCCTGCTCAAGGGAACATCGCCCGGGTGGGCGATGCCGCAGGCAAGATCAAAGAGGTTCGGTCGACGGAGCCGGTGTGACGGACGCGTGGTCAAGGGCCGCTCAGTCCGTCGCGGGTCCCGTCTGAGGGCGCGGGAGTGCCGGGCGAGGGAGATCTCCCCGAGGCCGAGCCGGTCCGGCTGGGCGCGGGTGCGCTTCCGCCCACGGTGAGGAACAGGTTCCGGAAGACCGGAATGGCGTCGGGCCGGCAGGACAGACGGGCCGGATAATGGCTACTTGTCCGCTCAGTGAGCGAAGAGGGATGAGACCATCGGCCACCGGTCGGCGCGGGGGCGCGATATAGCGGGGAGTCGTCTTCACGGTGCCGTGCTACGTGGACATATAAGCTGGGTGGCGAATATGCCGCGCACTCAATTAAATTGTCCGTATGCCGGTCCTCCACAGGGCGGATCATCTTGTAACAACCCCATCGTGAGGAGTCGGTCAATGCCGCGGGAAGGCGTCGGACCGGATTTCATCGAGGCACTGGCCCGGGGGTTGGAGGTCGTCACCGTCTTCCAGCCCAACCGGCCGGTGATGTCGCTGACCCAGGTGGCCACGGCGACCGGTCTGGCCAGGCCGACCACCCGCCGCATCCTGCTCACCCTCCAGGAGCTGGGTTACGTGCGTTCGTGCGAGGGAGGGTTCGCGCTCACCCCCCGGGTGCTGGACCTGGGGGTGGCCTACGTGCGTTCGATGGGGTTGTGGGACGTCGCCCGCCCGCATCTGGAGAAGCTCGTCGCCCGTACGGGTGAGTCGTGCTCGATCGCCCAGCTTGACGGCTCCGACATCGTCTACGTGGCACGGGTCGCGGTTCCCAAGATCGTGGGCTTGGCCGTGCAGATCGGCACCCGGTTTCCGGCGCAGGCGACATCGCTGGGCAAGGTCTGCCTGGCCGCGCTCCCCCCCGAGGAGGTGAAGCGCGTGCTGGCCGAGCCGTCCCGTTCCGGCATCGAGCCGCGGCGGATCAGTCGCGAGGAGCTGGACGCCGAGCTGCGTGAGGTTCGCGCGCGAGGCTGGGCGCTCACCGACGAGCAGCTCGCGCCGGGCATCCGTTCGGTCGCCGCGCCGCTGCGTGACGGGTCAGGACGCGTGATCGCCGGGATCAACGTGAACAGCCACGCCGCGGAGACCTCCCTGGAGCGCCTCCTGGAGGAGCATCTTCCGCCGCTGCTCCAGACCGCCGGTGAGATCAGCGCGGACTTCGCCCGGCTGGAGACGGTTCCTCACGTGACCCGGTGACCCGGCGGCACCCCACGTGACCCGGACCTGGCCCCGAACCCGGGCCCGGACGATCGTGTCCTGACCGTCCGGCCGGGCGATCAGGGCGTTCCGGAGTCGCTCAGGCCGTCTTGACCGTCCGGGCCGTTGACCGTCCGGGTCTTCCGGGTCGGCCAGGACGTTCGGGGCGTTTGGGGTGGTCGGGGCGTTCAGGGGATGAGGACGATGCGGCCGGTAGCGGTGCCCTCGCTCTGGCGCCGCCACGCCTCCCCCGCCTCCCGCAGAGGCAGGGTTTCGTGGGCGACGGACAGGTTGCCGAGCAGGGCCTGTTCGGCGATGAGTGCGAGCGAGGCGGCGCGCCGCTCCGGGGTCAGCTCGTTGTTGGTGTAGCCGAGCAGGCGCAGTGACCTCCCGCGGAGGGTGGCCGAGTCGATCGGGCAGGTCTCGCCCGCCGAGCTGCCGAGGTTGACCAGCCTGCCGCCGGGGCGCAGGGTGCGCGCGGCGGCCGCGGCCGGTACGCCGAACAGCGGGTCGAGCACCAGGTCGACCGGCCCGTCGGCGACGGCGGCGAAGCGCGCGGCCAGTTCGGCGACGTCCTCGGTGCCGAGGGTGACGACGGCGTCGGCACCGGCCAGTTCGGCCCGCTTCCTGGCGGCGGCGGACCGCGCGCCCGCGACGATCCTGCGGGCACCGGCGATGCGGGCGAGCTGGACGGCCGCCTGGCCGACCACGCCACCGGCGCCGAGCACGAGGACCTGTTCTCCGGCGACCAGTTCGCCGCGCCAGGTGAGTGCCTGGTGCGCGGCGATGGCCGACAGTCCCAGGGCGGCGATCGCGACCGGGTCGACCCCCGCGGGAAGTCTCACCAGGTCGTTCTCCGGCACGCGGGCGACCTCGGCCATGCTCCCGTCCACCGGCGCCATCCCCGCCGAGGTCGCGAACCACACCGGTTCGCCCTCGACGGTCCCGACCCCCTGCACGCCCGGCACGTACGGGGTCCGTGGCCTCCCGAAGTAGGACGTTCCGCTCGCGCACAGCAGGTCGAGCGGAGTGACGGGGGCGGCCGTCACCGTGATCAGCGTCTCGCCCCGGACGGCTTCGGGGGCGTCCCGCTCGACCGGCACCGGGGAACGACCGGGTTCTGGGATCTCTACGGCGCGCATGGGCTCAGGTGGCGATGTCGGGATAGGGGAGCGTGAAGTGCGCGAGTCGTTGGGCGTACTGGAGCTGGAAACCGAGCGGCTCGTCGTGGTCGCGTTCGAACATCGCGATGAAGAGGGTGAGGGTGAGGAACGGGTGCGCCCCGAGTTCGAACAGCTTGGTGTAGTCGTGCCCGGCGAGCGCGGCGCGTTCGGTGTCGTCGAAGGAGAGCCAGGTGCTCGACTCGCCGTCGACGCAGTTGAGGATGCGGTTGGCCTGCTCTCTCTCCCACCACTCCACGGTGCCCCCGGGGTCCTCGCGGTAACGCTCGACGAGTTCGGGGTCGCGGTCGACGGTGTAGAGGAACTTGTTCAGCAGGTACTTGCTCACTGGCCGGCTCCGTTCGGGTACCAGGTGAAGTATGCCTCCATGGTGTGGAACAGGTCGTAGGTGTCGACGTAGTCGGCCTTTTTGCCCTCGCCCGCGACGCCCATCATCAGCATGAAGTCCATGAAGCCGTGGGTGGCGTTGCCCGGCGCGTGCAGGCTGTCCAGCGTCACCTCCGACAGGCAGCCCTCAAGGTCACCGGTAGAGATCCATTCCACGGCGCGCCGGTCGAACTCCGGGTCGGGGCCGTGGGGGCCGAACTGCCGGGGCCCGCCCAGCTCCAGCGAGAGGTGCCCGGTGCCGATCACGGCGACCCTCACGTCCTGCGGCCAGGACTCCACCAGCTCGCGGATCGTCTTTCCGAGCTGTACGAAGCGCTTGGGCCTCGGCAGCGGCGGGGCGAAGATGTTGGTGTAGATCGGCACGATCGGCAGGTCGTTCTGCGGGCGCAGCGTGATGATCGGGCACGTGATCGAGTGGTCGATCCGCAGCTCGTTGGAGAACGCGAGGTCGAATCCCGCGTCCATGCCCTCACGCAGCAGGTAGGCCGAGAGGTCCTCCTGGCCTTTGAAGAGCATGCGCGGCAGCCCGAACTCGCGTTCCTCGTTGTGGAAGTTGGCGTCGTAGAACGGCGCCTTGCCGATGAGGAACTGCGGCATGTTGTCCAGCCACAGCTGGTGGAAGTGGTCGGAGCCCACCATCACCAGCACGTCGGGGCGCGCCCTGGTCAGGGTCTCGCGGAACGCCTCGACCTTGCGCACCCACTCGTCGGCGAACTCCGGGCGGTCGGCACCCGTCGCGGTGCTCGCCCGGTAGTAGAACGGGTGGTGCGTGGACGCGATCACCGCGACCAGCTCGGCCATGGGAACTCCTTGTCGTGCGGTGTGAGCGGGGGGTCAGGAAGGATCTTCCTGGGGGTACGGCACGGGCTCGACGGGCCGGTTGTTGAGGTCCACCGAGAGGAAGATGTCGTTGCCGACCGGGTTGCGTATCTCCTCGGCGAGTTGCCCGATCAGCCCGGCGGTCCGGGCGAGCAGGGCGAACCCGCGCAGCAGCTCCAGCGGCAGGCCCAGGTCGGCGAGCGCGGCGCCACACACCCCGGCCCCGTTCAGCGGCAGTGTCCGGCCCAGCACCCCCGGATGCACCCGGCCGATCGCGGCGAACAGCGACAGGTGCGGCCCGAACAGCCCCTCCTCGGTGGCGATCTCCATCAATCGGGGGGTGCGCGGGTCGCCTTCCTTGTGGACGTGATGGCCGAGTCCGGGGACGAGCTTCCCGGCGGCACGCCGCTCCCGGACGGTCTTCAGGGCGAGGGCCTCCCAGCCGTCGTCGCTCTCCGGCGGATCGCCGTCGACGGAGGAGAGGACGTCGTGCAGGAAGCGGCCGGTGTCCTCGGTGACGCCGAGGAACCTCGACCCGCCGCCCAGCAGGCCCGCCGCGAGCGCGCCCTGCACCGAGTCCGGCGCGGACAGGTAGGTCAGGCGGGTGACGATCGCGGTCGGGGTGAAGCCGTGGTCGGCGAGTGCGGCGAGGACGGCCTCGAACACCCGTACCTCACCGCGCTCGGGCCGCCGCTGGGTCGCCAGCCAGAAGGCGAGCTCGCCGAATCCGACCTCGCCCATGACGTCGGCCGCCAGGTCGTGGCCGAGCAGGGTGATCTTCTTGAGGCTGGAGGCGCCGAGCGCGGTCGGGTACTCGGGACGGTCGATCCGTTCGGTCACGGTCGTTCTCCTTGGCGGGCGTCTCGCGCGGCTCGGCGGCGTGCTCGTCCGGTTCGGTCACGGTTGCCGTCTCTCGCGGACGTCTCGCGCGGCTCGGTGCCGTGTTCGTCGGGCTCAGTCACGGTCGTTCTCCCTCGCGAGCCATTCACGCAGCTCGGTGCCGTGCTCGTCCAGTTCGGGCGGCGGGAGCCGGTAGCCGACCGGGGTTCGCGAGAACCTGATGGGATGTCGTGTCGTCGGCACCGCCCGATCGTTCTCGCCCACCTCCACGATCGGGTCCAGCCCGAAGCGCTCGGCCATCGCGAACCCGCCGTCGATGGTGTTGATCGGACCGCTGGGCACCCCGGCCTCCACCAGCAGGTCGAACCACTCGACCGCGCCCCGCGTGGCGAGTCGCTCGACGAGGATCGGACGCAGCTCGTCACGGCGTTCGGTGCGGTCGGCGTTGCGGGCGAACCGGGGGTCGTCGGCGATCTCCGGGATGTCCAGGACCTCGCACAGCCTGCGGAACTGGCCGTCGTTGGCGGCGGTGACGATCAGGTCGTTGTCGGCGGTCGGCAGCGGCTCGTAGGGAAACACGCTGGGGTGAGCGTTGCCCATCCTGAAGGGGACCTCTCCGCCGGCCACGTAGGCGGAGCTGTGGTTGACCAGCCCGGTCAGCGCCGACGACAGGAGGTTCACCTCGACGTGCTGTCCCTGACCGGTCGCGTCCCGATGGCGCAGCGCCGCGAGGATGCCGATCACCGCGTGGTTGCCGGCCATCACGTCGAACACGGAGATCCCCGCGCGGTAGGGCGGCCCGTCCGGATCCCCCGTGAGGCTCATCAGGCCGGAGATGGCCTGCACCATCAGGTCGTATCCCGGCACGTGGCGTCCCTCGCCGGAGCCGAAGCCGCTGATCGAGCCGTAGATCACGCCCGGGTTGGCCGCGCGGACGCTGTCGTAGTCGAGGCCGTACTTGGCGAGCCCGCCGGGCTTGAAGTTCTCCACCACCACGTCCGCCCTGCGGGCCAGCTCGCGGGCGAGTCCGGCGTCGGTCTCGTCACGCAGGTTCAGCGCGATCGAACGCTTGCCGCGGTTCACGCCCAGGTAGTAGGTCGAGACGTCACCGCGTACCGGTGGCGTCCACGAGCGGGTGTCGTCGCCGTCGGGGCCCTCGACCTTCACCACCTCGGCACCCAGGTCGGCGAGCAGCATGGTGGCGTACGGCCCGGCCAGCACCCGTGAGAAGTCCGCGACCAGCACCCCCGACAGCGGCCCACCGGTGCTCTCGTCCGGCGACGCAGCGCTCACTGACACCCAACTCCTCTCGTTGGTCCGCTCAATGGACACATGTCCGCTACTTCGATTCTGGTTAATTTATGTCATCCGTCAAGCGGGCCGCACATGGAAATGATCTGTTGACAGCCGCAGCGTGAGGCACGACAGTACGGAGAAACATGCTGACCGTAAGACGGACATGCGTCCGGTCAGGTGATCTGGCATGCGCGGTAAGGAGTTCTGGTCATGAGCGAGCGGATTCGGTTCGAGCCGGGCCGGCCGGTGGTGCTGCGCGGAGGCACGGTGCTGCCGATGGACGACGGGCGCCGGGTCCTCACCGGCACCGACGTCCTCGTCGTCGGCGACCGGATCGCGGCCGTCGGGCCCGAGCTGTCCGTTCCCGAGGGCACCGCCGAGATCGACGCGACCGACGGCATCGTGATGCCCGGAATGATCGACACCCACCGGCACATGTGGCAGACCGCGATGCGCGGCTACGGCGCCGACTGGACCCTGACGCAGTACTTCATCTGGTACTACCTCGAACACGGCAGACTCTTCAGGCCCGAGGACGTCCATGCCGGCAATGTGCTGGCCGCGATCGAGGCGATCGACGCGGGCGTCACGACCGTCGTCGACTGGTCACACGGCCTCCAGACGGTCGACCACGCCGACGCCGCCGTGGACGCGCTGCGGTCGGTGCCGGGCCGGTTCGTCCTGGCGTACGGCAACATCCAGCAGGCGCCGGCCGAATGGACCGCGGCGCCGGAGTTCCGGGACTTTGTCCGAAGGCGGATCACCGGGGATGACATGCTCGGTTTCCAGCTCGCCTTCGACGTCACCGGCGACCCGTCCTTCCCCGAGAAGCCCGCCTTCGAGGTCGCCCGCGACCTCGGCGTCGCGGTCACCACCCACGCCGGTGTGTGGGGCGCCACCAGCGACGACGGCATCCGGCTCATGTACGACCACGGCTTCATGGGGGCCGAGACGGTGTACGTCCACGCCGCCTCGCTCTCCGCGGACTCCTACCACCGCATCGCGGCCACCGGAGGCTCCATCTCGATCTCCACCGAGAGCGAGCAGAGCGCGGGCCAGGGCTATCCGCCCACCTGGGTGATCCGGGCGCACGGCATCCCGGTCTCGCTCTCGATGGACACCAGCGTCTGGTGGAGCGGCGACCTCTTCTCCGCGATGCGCACCACGCTCGGTGCCGACCGTTCCCGCGAGCACCTGGAGGCCCACGCCAAGGGGGAGACCGTCACGCACTGCAGCCTGCGCGCCGAACAGGTCGTGGACTGGGCCACCCGAGGCGGGGCGCGTGCCCTCGGCCGCGACGACGAGCTCGGCGCCCTGGAGGTGGGCCGCAAGGCCGACATCGTCCTGATCAAGAACGAGCACTCACCGGTCTCGTTCCCGATGCTCAACCCCTACGGCCACGTCGCGTTCCAGGCGCAGCGCGGCGACGTGCACACCGTCGTCGTCAACGGCCGCGTCGTGAAGTACGAGCACCGCCTGCTCGGCATCGACCTGGCCGCCGCCCGCCGACAGGTCGAGCGGACCGTCGACCACCTGCGGACGACGATGGGAGAGGAGGCGTGGCGGCAGGGCATGAACCCCGACGTCCCCCAGACCACCCTCCTCGACAATCCGTACACCTACACCGACTATCACAGCGACGTGACCCACTCCCCGCGGGAGTCCGAGTAGGGTCACCGCGATCCGTTCCGAGGTGGTTTCCGGGATTTCCGCGGGTCGTTCGAGGGGGCCGGGAGTAACAAGGGAGGTCACTCCCGGCGGGGGGTCGTGCCGCCCCGGGGAGGGGACGGGCCCGGCGATTTCCCGCTACGGGGTTATCGGTGAGGGCCGGAACGGATTCGGACGACGACCAGGCTTGCTGCTCACGATGATTTATCGCGTTTTTTCGCTCTTTGCGAGGGTTTCGATGACTCTGTCAAGACGGGTCTTCCTGTTCTCCGGCGTGAGCGCCTGGAGCAACGGCAGGATCACCAGGTAACGTCCCGTTTTGTCCAGCGCCTCGAACGCCTTCCTGGCATCCGGGTTCGCGTCCAGCTCCGCCGTGAGATCGGGGGGCACCGTCGCGGTCTTCTGCGACTCGTACGCCACCGCCCACCGCCCGTCCTCCTGCGCCTTGCGCACCTCGGCCAGGCCCGGCTCGCGCATCCGCCCCTCGGCGGTCAGCATCGCGACCTTGTCGACGTTCACCTGCGACCACAGGCTTCTGGGCCGGCGCGGCACATACTTCTGCAGGTAATACCGCTCGTCGAGAGAAAGTCGCTGTCCGGAGATCCAGCCGTAGCACAGCCCGATGTCGACCAGCTCGTCGGAGGTGACCGTTGGAATACCCGTTTTCTTCTTGGCCAATTTGACCCACAGGCCCTCGTGCCGCGTGTGATTTTCGGCAAGCCAGCTTTCGAACGCCTCGCCGTCCGCAAAGGCGATGATTTCCACTCCGTCGCGCTCATCCATATGGATAAGGCTATCGCCCCCGCTGTCGTCCTTGCCGCCGAATTGACGCCGGGATTGACGCGGGTCAAGGCGGGCGAAGTAATGTGGTTCATATGCTGATCGTCGTCGCGGGATCAACGGGTCTTATCGGCAGAGCAGTGGTTTCCGAGCTTCGCGAGGCGGGTCACAAGGTGCGCAGACTCGTCCGGCGAGAACCGGCGGAGAAGGACGAGCATCGCTGGGATCCCCCCTCCGGCACGATTCCACGAGACGTGTTCGACGGCGTCGACGCCGTGATCAACCTGTGCGGCTCGTCGGTCCAGGGGCGCTGGAACGCGGAGCGGAAGCAGCGCATCCGCGCCAGCCGCATCGAGCCCGCCAGGACGCTCGCCGAAGCCGTCGCCGAGTACGGCGTCCCCACCCTGCTCAACGCGTCCAGCCTGAGCTTCTACGGGCACACCGGAGACGACGTCGTCGACGAGACGTCGGGCCTGGGCCACGGATTCCTCGCCGAGATGGTCGTCGACTGGGAGGCCGCGACCACGGCGGCGCGCGAGGCGGGCAGCCGGGTCGTACTGATGCGCACCGGCCTCGTGCTGTCGTCCGACGGCGGCCTGCTCAGCCTGCTCAGGCCACCGATCCGGCTCGGACTGGGCGGACGGCTCGGCGACGGCAAGCAGTACGTGGCGTGGATCAGCCTGCCGGACGAGGTGGCCGCCATCCGATTCCTCCTGGGGAATCCGGACATTTCTGGACCGGTCAATCTGTGCGCGCCGGAACCCGTGACCAACGAGGAGTTCACCAGGGCGCTCGGCCGGGCACTCCACCGGCCCGTGTATCTGCCCGTACCGAAGGCGGTGGTGCGGGCCGTGTTCGGGGAGTCGGCCGACGAACTGGCGCTCATCAGCCTGCGCGCGGTCCCTCGGGTCCTGTGTGAGGCGGGGTTCACCTTCCGGCACGCCGACTTCGACGCCGCGCTCGCGGAAGTGCTGTGAGAGCCCGGGGTCGCCGAGGTTCCGCGGGAGACCGCGCTCGCGGACGTTCGGACGCCGGGCTCGCGGACGTTCGGACGCCGGGCTCGCGGACGCTCCGCGGGAGGCGCGCTCGCCGGCGTTCGGAGACGTGGTGAGCGCCGTCAGACCGGGGGCGCGGTGAAGCGGTAGCCGGTCTGCGCGTGCGGCTCCTTGCCGAACGCGAGCACCTTGGCCGGCTCGATGCGGAACACGATGGCGGGGTGGCCCGCGACCTGGGCGACATCGTCGATGAGCTCCAGGCTCCAGCTGTTGTGCGCGCCGTACTTCGCGTCGAACGCCTCGACGATCCCCGGCAGGGCCTCGGGGGCGGTGATCTCGGTGGCCATGCCCTCGACGACGATGTCGAGCCCCTTGGTCCAGAGGTTGTTCCCGGTCGTCAGCGCGACCTTTCCGCTGTGCTCAAGGTTGCGCATCTTCTGCTCGATCGAGGCGGTGGTGAAATACATGGCGTCGTCGTGCCACACCGCGACCACGGGTGTCACGTGGGGGCGGCCGTCGACGCGGACGGTCGTCAGCCAGAAAAGCTCGGCCGTCTCCAGCAGCTCCAAGGTCTCCTGCCACGACGTGGGCTCCACCCCCGGCTCGCTGTAACGCACGTCCAGTTTCGCCTCGGGATAAGTGACGGACATCGTTTTTTCCTTTCTGCGACGCGGAGGCCATCTCGATGAGGGGAGATTTCTCCTGCGACGGATCGGTGATGGATGATGTTCCGATCACGAGGCTACGGCCGCGGTGACGGGCGGACAATGACACCGCAATAAGGGGTGCCTCTCGCATCGATCAGGCTACGTGGTGACCTTAATCCGCTCCCCGTGATGAGCAGGGACGTCGCGATTTCAATAAGAGGTTGCTCCGTTATTCAATAAGTAACCCTTATGGGGTGTCCGTTGTCCTAAAGGTATTACCGGCATAACCTAATCGCAGATAAACGTAAACGCCGTGGACGGTTGAGCGAAAGGGTGACGCGAAATCCCAGGGGGTGCGCCCTCGTGTTTCGCAGCGGCACGGTGAGGTGGGTGCGACCGGGAAACCGATCCCAAGAAGGAAGGTAATCATGGAGGACGTCTGTATTATCGGAGCGGGGTCGTCAGGGATCGCCACCTGTCAGGTCCTGCGCGAGCGTGGCATCGCCTTCGACTGTTACGAGGCCGGCTCCGAGATCGGGGGCAACTGGCGCTATCTCAACGACAACGGCCTGTCCTCGGGCTACAGGTCGCTGCACATCAACACCTCCCGCCACCTGACGGAATACCGCAGCTACCCCATGCCGGACGACTATCCGGCCTACCCCACCCACTACCAGATGGCGCGCTACTTCGACGACTACGTCGACCACTTCGGCTTCCGTGACGCGATCATCTTCCGTACCGAGGTCACCCGCGTCGAGCCGGCCGAGGGCGGCGGCTGGAACGTGACCGCGCGCAACCGTGACACCGGCGCCGAGACCACCCGCCACTACCGGGCGGTGGTGGTGGCGAACGGCCACCACTCGATCCCCCGCTACCCCGAGCCGCCCTTCCCCGGCGCGGACACCTTCACGGGCACCCAGACCCACTCGCACTACTACAAGGTCCCCGACGAGTACGCCGGCAAGCGGGTGCTCGTGCTCGGTCTCGGCAACTCGGCGTCGGACATCGCGGTGGAGACCTCCACCGTCTCCGAGCGCACCTTCATGGCGATGCGCCGCGGAGGGTACGTCTTCCCCAAGTTCATGTTCGGCAAGCCCAGCGACGACCTGATCAGCCCCTTCCTCACCACGGTGTTGCCGAGGGAGATGCAGCGGTGGATCATGGCGGCCCTGCTGCGCCTCACGGTCGGCAAGGTCACCGACTACGGGCTGCCGGAGCCGGGCCACAAGCTGTTCAACTCCCACCCGACCGTCTCCGAGTCCCTGCTGCCCCGCCTCGGCCACGGCGACATCACCGTGAAGCCGAACATCGCCCGCTTCGACGGTGACACGGTGCACTTCGTCGACGGCAGCAGCGAGGTGATCGACGCGGTCATCTACAGCACCGGATACAAGATCAGCTTCCCGTTCCTGGACGAGAGCGTGATCGCCCCCACCGACAACGACGTCTCCCTGTTCCACCGCGTGGTCGACCCCAACCACTCCGGCCTGTACTTCATCGGCCTCTTCCAGCCGCTGGGCGCGACCACGGTGCTGTCGGAGGCGCAGTCCCACTGGGTGGCAGACCTGCTGGAGGGCAGGGCCGCGCTGCCCTCGCCCGAGCGGATGCACCGGGAGATCGCCCGGTACAAGGAGAAGCTCGCCAAGCGCTACGTGACGTCCAAGCGCCACACCATGCAGGTGGACCACTATCCCTACCTGGCGGAACTGCGCCGCGCCCGGCGCGACGGGGCCCGGCGCGCACCGGCGGCGTCCAAAGCCGAGGCCGGGCTCAAGGCGAAGACCGCCGCGAACGGGCTTCCCGAGGGCTACGAGCCCGAGGAGGTGTCGATCTGGATCGACGCCGATCCGCACGTGGTGTGGGACCTCATCAGTGACGTGACGCGGATGGGGCAGTGGAGTCCCGAATGCCGTCGATGCTTCTGGATCGGTGGCAGGCGCGGAGTCGGCGCACGCTTCGTCGGGGTCAACCGCCGAGGCTGGGTCACGTGGGTGACCACCAACGAGGTCGAGCAGGCGGAGCCGGGCAAGTCCTTCGCGTTCCGCACCGTCACCAACGGCGTGCGCTGGAGCTACCGGCTGGAGCAGGCCGACGGCGGCACCCTCCTCACCGAGCGGTGGGACGTCTCCGGGCAGAGCACCGGGCAGCGCAAGCGCACCGCCTCCTTCGCCAACCTGGCGCTCGGCGGCTACCCGGAGCACACGCAGGAACTGCGCGACGGCATTCACCAGACCCTGGAGCGGGTCAAGGCCGCCGCCGAACAGCAGGACCGGCCCGCCGAGGTCGCCGAGGTCACGGCCGGAGGTCTCCACGCCGAGGGTGTTCGATGACGGACGAGAACCTGCACTTCGCCTCGGTCGAGGAGTTCGCCGCCTGGCTGGAGGCGAACCACCGGACCGCGGACGAGGTCTGGGTCGCCCTGCCGAAGAAGGGGACCCAGGTGCCCTCGGTCACCAGGTCCCAGGCCCTGGATGTGGCCCTGTGCTACGGCTGGATCGACGGCAAGGCATTCTCCGGAAACTCGCCGGACGGCTGGTGGGCCCAGCGCTTCTCACCGCGCAGGGCCCGCAGCTCGTGGTCAAAGATCAACTGCGCCAAGGTCGAGAAGCTCATCGCGGCGGGCCGGATGCGACCGGCCGGGCTCGAACAGATCGAGCTCGCCAAGGCCGACGGCCGCTGGGCCGCGGCCTACGCCCCGGCGAGCACGGCCCAGGTCCCACCCGACCTGCGGGCGGCACTCGACGCCTCTCCCGCCGCGGCGGCGGCCTTCGCCGCCCTCAGCAGGAGCAACGGCTACCAGATCCTGCTCACCATCGAGAAAGCGAGGAAGGCCGAGACCAGGGCACGCAGGATCGCCGGCTACGTCGAACGCCTCGAAGCCGGGGAGCCGCCCCACGGCCCCCGAAGGAAACCGTGACGCCTCCCCGCTTCGCGACCGTTCCGGTGGAGCGTCCGACCGATCACCGTGGGTGGAGCGTCTGACCGATCACCGAACCCCGGCCTCGGCCCCCGCCCGTTCGATGATCTCGTCCACGGTCTCCTCGGGGGTCTGGTCGGAGGTGTCGAGCCAGAGACCGAGGCGGGGGGTCGCGGTGCGCAGGCCCTCGTCGAGAAGGTCGATGGTCCACCGGTCGTAGGCGTTCTTGCCCCGGGCCGCCTCGCGCGCGGCGACGGCCTCGGGGCGCGGGGCGAGCACGACGACGAACAGCGGCCGTCGCCGGATGAGCCCGGCCATCTCGGCGAGGTGGTCGCCGAGCACGACATCCTGGGCGACCACCGTGAACCCGTCCTCGGCGTACGCGTCGCAGGTGGCCGCCGTCAGCCGGTACCGCAACCGCAGTTGCCGCACCGCCTCGGCGGACGGGTCGGGCGTCATGTCGGCCCGGCCGTTGACCACCATGCGGCGGAACAGGTCGCCCCGGACATGCACCGATCGAGTCACAACCGCCCTTATTGATCTTGGTGAGATCACCTCACTGGATGCCGGCGCTACCGGATCTGCATACCATCCGAGTTCGGAGGCGGAGGGGGCGGTGACGTCGCGGGTTGGACAATAGGTGGGAAGGTGTGCCTATCGCCTACAGTCGGGTGAATGGCCTCGATCCCCTCACGGCTGGCCTGGTTGGACGCCCTGCGGGGGCCTGCCGCGCTCGCCGTCGCGCTGCACCACTCCGGCTGGACCTTCATCCCGGACCTCTGGGCCGAGGTGGACCGCAGGATCGACGTCGGCACCTGGGGTGTCTTCGTGTTCTTCCTGGTCAGTGGATACATCATCCCCGCCTCCCTGGAACGGCGCGGTGACCTGCGGGCCTTCTGGATCGGCAGGGCCTTCCGGCTGCTGCCGTTGCTGCTCGTCGCGCTGGGGCTCGCGCTCGGCCTCGCGTACGCGGGTGCGTACGCCCTGCACCCGGGCCTGGGCACGCGGCCCCTTCCCCTCGTCGTCCTCGGGAACGTGACGATGCTGCAGGAGCTGCTCGGGGTACCCGCCGTCATCGCGGTGATGTGGACGCTCTCGTACGAGATGGCGTTCTACCTGATGGCGGCCGGGCTGTTCAGCGCGGGGCGGGCGCACCGGTCGGCCGCGACCGCGATCGTCCTCGCGCTGTCGGCCGTGCTCCTCGGGTTGCTGCTGCCGGGCCCGGTCATCGGTGGCCGTGCCGACCTGGTCGCGGCGATCCTCGGGGTCGCGACGGTCGCGGTGATCGTGGTGTCGGCGCGGGCGGCGGGTGGGACGCGTACGGTCGCCGCGGTGGCCGGTGGCCTGCTCGGGGTGGCGCTGGTGGTGTTGGGCAGCAGGATCGGCGCGTGGCAGGGCCTGATCGTGCTGGCCATGATGTTCGCCGGTACGGCCGTGTACCGCGCCGAGCAGGGGACGATCCGGTGGCGTACCGCCGTCGCGACCGTGCTGACGGTCCTGGCCTGCGGGGTCCTCGCGAAGGACGACCCCGGCTGGGCGCCGGCGCTCCTGCTGGCGGCGGCTTTCTTCGGCGGCGCGTTCGCGCTGCGACACCGGTCGTTCCCCCGCTGGCTCGCCCACCTCGGGGTGATCAGCTTCTCCCTCTATCTGTTGCACCCGCTCCTGCTGGGGGTGAGCCCGAACCTCCCGGTGTTCTTCCTCGCCCTGGTGCCGCTCTGCTACCTGACCCACCGCCTGATCGAGGCCCCCGCTCAACGTCTCGGCAGGCGGTTGGCCAGGTCTTCCCCGAGGGAACCCGCGAGTCGGCCACCTGGAAGTTGAGGATCAGTCCCACACCGCGGAACGGTATTTCTCCGGCACGGTCGGATGGTCGCGATCGACGAGCGCGAGTTCGTAGTGCGGCGGCTCCGGCCGTCGCATGCTCACGTACCAGTCCGCCTCGAAGGTCTTCTCGAAACCGAGGAACCGCCGGTAGAAGTCGTGGGACTCGGCGATCCGCTCGGTGCAGACGACCGGGCGAAGCCTCGTTCGCGACCATCCGAGGCTTCGCCCACCGCGAACTCACATGCTCACCGCTCTTCGGCCGGGCACGTGCTTTACAGGAACCTCCAGAGGTTGTTGTTCGAGCCGTTGTCGTCGGCGAGCACGACCTGCGCGCCCTGGGAGGTGCCGGAGAGCCCGAGGACCCGGCCGCCGTTGGCGCACTGGATGCGGAAGGCGGCGTTGGAGCCGTAGCGCAACCGCCAGCGGTGGTCGCCTGCGCCGGTGTCGCTCCACTGCAGGACGCGGGACCCCGCGGCGGTGGCGGCGTTCTCCACCCCCAGCACCTTGTTGCTGTTGGAGTTGCGCAGGCGCAGGTAGCCGCCGGTGTCCACGACGGCCGTCCACAGGTGGTCGGCGGTGCCGGTGTCGCCCCACTGGATGACCAGCGCGCCGTCGGCGGTGGACATGTTGGTGACGCCGAGCACCATGCCGGTGCCCACGTTCTGGATGCGGCGCGCGCCGTTGGGCACGAAGCGCCACTGGTTGTCCGCGGTGCCGTTGTCGGAGTCCTGCACCACCTGGGCGCCGTTGCCGGTGGAGTTGTTCAGGACGCCCAGCAGCTTGGAGCTGTTGACGTTGCGGATCTTGACCGAGCCGTCGCCGGCGTCGACGATCGTCCAGCGGTGGTCGGCGGTGCCGGTGTCGCCCCACTGGAGCACCCGGGCGTTGTCGGCGGTCGACATGTTCTCGACGCCGAGCACCTTGCCGCTGTGGACGTTGCGGAAGCGCAGGTTCCCCCCGTCCACCACGGGCACCCAGTTGTGGTCGGCGGTGCCGTTGTCGGTCCACTGCAGGGCGAGGCCGCCGTCGGCGGTCGACATGTTCTGGATGCCCAGCGCCAGCCCGCTGGCCGCGTTGAGCAGCCGGAAACTCGCTCCACCGCCGCCGGTGGAGGAGCCGGTGGCGTTCCAGTAGACGACGTAGTTGTGGTTGTGGGCGTCGTAGAACGGCCCCAGGTTCACCGATGCCCCGTTGGCCGTGGCGGTGAAGGCGAGCGACGAGGTGCTGGTCCGGGTGATCGACGAGGGGGTGAGCGTCGGCGCCGACGACAGGGAGGTGTTGCCGTAGTTGCCCGACAACACGACCGGGCCGTAGGTGACGGCCTGGATGTTCGGGTTGTCGTTGGCCGCCTTCATGATCACCCGCATCGGCAGCCGTACGGTCACCGTGTCGCCCGAGGTCCACGACCGGTTCAGGTCGGCGTAGGAACCGGGGGTGGTGGTGATGTTCTCCTGCACCCCGTTGACGCTGATCGTCGCCCCCTGGGTCCAGGCCGGGATGCGGATCCGCATCGACCACGTCCCACTCACGTTCCCCGTGACCTGCAACGACGTGGTGTCGCTCACCGGGAAGGAGGTGGTCTGGGTGACCGTGATGCCGCGTTGCGACCAGTTCAGGGTGGAGGGCGCGAAGAGGTTCACGAAGAGCGTGTTGCCGTTGTGGAAGTAGATCGAGTCCATCAGCTTGGTGTGGATCTCGATGCCGGTGCCCTGGCAGCACCACATGCTGTTGTAGTCGGTGCTCCAGGTGCCGCCGCCCCAGGCCGGGCCCACACCCCGGCGGCCACCGGGGTTGAGCGGCGTGAAGTAGGTGACGTGCCCTCGGCTGTCGGCCGGGTTCTGCTGACCGAGGAGATGGTTCAGCAGGGCGTTCTCGTAGTAGTCGAAGTAGTCGGCCCTGGTCGGCGCGAGCGTCCACAGCTCCCGGGTCAGCTTCATCATGTTGTAGGTGTTGCACGCCTCCCCGGTGTCCCTGGCCAGGTAGCCCGCGATGGCGTTCGGCGCGCGGAAGTGCTCGGCCTGGCTGTTGGAGCCGTTCACGTACGTGTGCGCGCCGACCGTGATGGCCCAGGCGTTGGTCGCGATGTCCCGGTAGCGGGTCGTGCCGGTGGCCTTGTACTCGCGGGCCGCCCCGATCCACTTGGGCACCTGCGTGTTGGCGTGCAGCCCGTTGAGCTGGTCCTGGTTGGAGGCGAGCGGGTTGAACACCGCGGCGTGGTCGAATCGCTGGGCCGTGGTGAGCCAGCGTGAGTCGCCGGTCATCTGGTAGATGTCGGTCAGCACGGCGTTCATGCCGCCGAACTCGGTGCCCAGCATCGACTGCATCTGGCCGGCGCTGAGCCGTGAGGTGCGCGTGTCCACCCAGCCGGCCAGGGCGAGCAGCACGGTCCTGGCCTGGGTGTTGCCGATGTGCCGCCACACGTCCAGCAGCCCGGCGAGGGTCTTGTGGATGCAGTAGTAGGGCACGTTGCCGTTGTTGAGCGTGCGGTTCTCCACGGCGGTGATGTCGGACTCGGGGAAACCCGACAGGTAGCCGCCGGTGAACCCGGCCGCGCCGTTGTTCGCCTGGCACTTGGCCAGCTCGGCGACCATGTGCTCGGCCTTGCTCCGGCAGGTGGTGTCGCCGGTCACCGCGTACGCCTGGGACCACGCGGTGAGGAAGTGGCCCTGCATGTGGGAGCGGAACGGGAAGGAGGGGGCGTCCCAGCCGCCGTTGGCGGTCGCGCCGTTGGTGGACAGGCGGTGGTTGGCGCGGAAGACGTACAGCAGTCGCTCGACGTCGACGAAACGCAGGTAGGCCAGGGTGCGGTTCTGGTTGTCCAGCCAGCGGCCGGAGGTGAGGCGGACCTGGCCGAGGTCGAACTCGTAGGCGGACACGCCGATGTCGGCGCGTGCCCACGGGAGGGCGGCCCAGGCGGCGGACGTACCCGCCACCTGGCCTGCGGCCGAGATCGCGACGGTGGCGCCCGCGGCCTGGAAGAGCTGACGGCGACTCAAAGGCATGGGGGTGCTCCTTGGAGAGAAGGGGGGATGTGACCTGCCGCGATCACCGCGGTCGGTCACCGACTTTCAGCTGGCGAGCTTCCCTATCGGATTGTTAGCGTTAACATTTAATGTGGCGGTCCAGGGCGAACTCCTTCGGTGATTACGTTGCCGCGAAGTACATCCGACGACCCGATCCGGCGTCAACGAGTCGCGACTCTCGCTGACGCGGCACTGTCGGGACAGCCGTCCCAGCCTGGCGGCTCACCGGAAAACGGATCGCGCCGCCCTGCCCGTGCACGTGAAAGTTTCATAGAAGTTACCGATTTACAACAGGGGGACTCGCGCGATTTAACGCGAACCTGTTCGCGCGCACAGCGGGGTGGTCCTCGCGTCGCCCCGTCAAGCCGGCGGCGCTCAGCCTCGCGACGGCCGTGCCGTCGCGAGGCGTCGCTGTTCCTCCTCGACGATCTGGCGGGCCAGTGCCTGTTCGGAGATGTCGACCGCGTCGGGGGTGGAGTCGGCCAGGTCGCTGCGGCGGGCGTAGGTGTCGAAGAGCCTGGCCTTGCCGCGGAGGATGTCGAGCATGCGCTGGTCGACGCTGTCGGCCGTCAGGATGCGGTGCACCTGGACCTTGCGGACCTGTCCCATGCGGTGGGCGCGGGCCACGGCCTGGCTCTCCATGGTCGGCTTGACCTGGGGCTCGCAGATGATCACCACGGAGGCGGCCTGCAGGTTGAGGCCGACCCCGCCGGCCTGGATCTGGCTGAGCAGTACGGCATGACCCCTGGCCGCCGTGAACTCGTCGACGGCCTGCTGGCGGCGATCGGCGCCGAGGTCGCCCGAGATCGGCCCGTACACCCGGCCGTCCGGGTCTCCGGGGGATTTCGGGGTGTCGGAGCCGCCGAGGGACTTGTGGACGGCGGCCATGACGTCGCGGAAGTAGGAGAAGACCACGACCTTGAGATCGTTGTCCGCCGCCTCGTCGACGAGTTCCAGCAGCCTCTGGAGCTTGGCCGACGTCTCCGGCACGGCGTAGGCGGCACGGCGCATCGCCATGAAGTTCCCGTCGGCGACGGCCTTCCTGTAGGCGGCGAGGTCCGCCTGGCTGAACTCCTCCCACTCGTCCACGTGAACGAGGTCGGGCAGCTCGGTGAGCACGTCCTTCTGGTTGCGGCGCAGGTAAACCGGTGCCACGGCCCTGCGGAAGGCCTGTGCCCCCGCCGCCCCCGCCGTCGCGTCGCCGTTTCGGAGAGCGGGGATCAGATCGGGCCTGAGGTAGCCGACGAGGCTGCGGAACTCCTCGACGTGGTTCTCCATCGGGGTCCCGGTCATGAAGAGCACCCGGTCGGTGCGGTCGCACCACCGGGCGACGGCCTGGGAACGCCTCGCGGCCGGGTTCTTCACGTAGTGGGCCTCGTCGACCACGAACATCCCGAGCGTGACGTCGTCGGGGATCTCCAGCCGGTGCAGGGTGTCGACGGTGGTCACGGCGACGCCGCCGGTGCGTACCCATTCCGCCAGGGCCGCGGCCCGGTCGCCGCCACGCAGGGAGTAGGCCCGCAGCGTGCTGCGGGCCTCGATCTCGCGCACCCAGTTGATCAGGACGCTGGCCGGGCAGGCCACCAGGAAGTGCCGCTCGTCTCGCGCCCACAGGTGCGCCAGGACGGCGATGGCCTCGATGGTCTTGCCCAAGCCCATCTCGTCCCCCAGGATCACCCGGCGCTGGGCGAGGGCGAAGCGGGCGCCGAACGACTGGTAGCCGCGCAGGGATACCCTGCGGTGGGTGTCGTCGAGGTCCTGGGCCTTCACCCGCGAGGAGATGTCGTCGGGCAGGAAGCCCTCGGAGGCGACCCTGTCGGGTTCCGTCGCCGCGAGCTCGGCGAGCAGGTTGTAGTACTCGGACGCGCGGAACTCGAAGTCGACCCACGCCTCGATGCCGGAGACCGGCGGGCGCAGCAGGTCCACGGAGACCTGGCCGAAGAGCAGCGCCGTGTCGGACGCGTTCGTCTCCGCGATCACATCCTTGATCCGCGCGACGGCCTCCCGCGCCCGGCGACGGCCTTCCTGGCCCGCGAGGAGCATCCGCAGCCATCCGCGGGCGGGTTGCGCGGCGGGCAGGAGCGAGGCGAGTTTCTCCGCGATCCTCCGCGCGGCGGCGCCCGCGCGCGGCAGGTCGGGGCCCGCGCTCACCAGCCGGTTCAGTGCGATCAGCAGGGCCGTGGTCTCGTCGTCCTGCCGATCGACGTCGATCCGCAGCGCCACCGTCTCCTCCACCGCGTCGGAGATCTGCCCGGCGGCGGCGTGCGCCTGTCTCGCGCTCCACGCCCCGACCCCGGGGAGCAGTTGGAGCGCGTACGGTGTGGTGTCCAGGATGTCGAGGACGGTCTGGTAACCGGCCTGTTCGAGGGCGCTGACCCGAAGCCGTCCCACGGTGACGTCCTTCAGGCGTGCCAGGGGAATGGACCTCAGTTCCTCACGTGCCAGGCGCGTACGCATGGCGGAGAGCGCCCGCTGGGCGTCGGCGCGCGCCTCCGCGTCATCGGCGAGCAGAGTGCGCGCGTGGGACCGGAGGCGCCCCGCCCTCTGGAGGAGGACCCTGACCTGCCTGGGGGTGGGTGCCGGGTCTTCTCGCTCGACGTCGCCCAAGCCCTCGTCCCTCCCGTCACGGCCCGATCGCGGCAGTTCACCGTTGCCAACGGCCGGTCGGTTGTCAACGACCGGCGAAGCCGTCCACGGCGTCACACCCCTTTGCCCGGTAATGAGCCGTTCATGGGTTCCGAAACGAACCTGATGGGGCCGGAACCTCGATCCCACCGCTCGCCGACCACGCGCCGACTCCGTACCGCCGCCTTCTTGATCGGAAGGCGCTCACGAGACAGGTCGCGGTCGCCGACGGTGGCGCACCGCGGTCAGGACCCGCCGTGACAGGACCCGCCGTGACAGAACCTACAGCGACTCGACGGTCACGGGGGTCTCCCTGCGGACTTTTGTCCCGGTTCCGCCGCGCCCGCGCAGGCCGAACGCGATGACGACCGCCGCGACGGCGGCCATCGCGAAGGGGATGAGCAGGGCGGCGCGGAAGCCGTCGAGCTGGGTGAGGAGGGATTCGTCCGACCCGGTGGCGGCGACGTGCACGGCGGTCACCGCCGACAGGCCGAGCGCCGAGCCGAACTGGAAGGAGGTGTACAGCAGGCCACCGGCGAGCCCCTGCTCCTCCTCGGCCACGCCGTCGGTCGCGGCGATGGTGAGCGGTCCGTACACCAGGGCGAAACCGAGACCAAGGATGATCATGGTCGGGAACATCGCCGCGTACGTCCAGTCGAGACCGATCGGCAGGAACAGCGCGTAGGCCACCACGGCGAGGCACAGCCCGCCGAAGATCACCCGGACGTTGCCGAAGCGGTTCACCAGCAGCGGGGTGAGGGTCGGCGCCAGGATGGCGTCGATGCCGACCGCCAGCAGGGCGAGGGCCGCCTCCAGCGACGACCAGCCGCGCAGTTCCTGCAGGTAGAGCACGACGAGAAACTGGAACCCGAAGAAGGAGCCCCCGAACAGCAGCGCGCCGAGGTTGGCGCGCACCAGCGGGCCTGAGCGGAGGATGCCGAGGCGCACCAGCGGCGATGCCGACCGCCGCTCGATCGCCACGAAGGCGGCGATCAGCGCGACTCCGACGGTGAGGATTCCGGCCGCCCAGGGCCATTCCCCGGCGGGATCCTCCAACCGGACGACCGCGAACACCAGCGTCATCATCGCCGCGGTCACGGTGACCGCTCCGGCCAGGTCGAAGCCCCGCGCGTGATGGTGCGGACGGTCGTCGCCCGGAATGAGCACAAGCGCGGCGACGAGGACCGCGGAGGCCATGATCACCGGGGCGAAGAACACCCACCGCCAGCTGATCTCGGCGAGCAGGCCGCCGACGACGAGGCCGAGGGAGAATCCGGCCGACGCCGTACCCGCGTAGACCAGGAGGGCCCGGTTGCGCTGCGGCCCCTCGGCGAAGTTCGTCGTGATGATGGACAGGCCGGCGGGCGCCATGAACGCGGAGGCCACCCCCGTCACGAAACGCGCGAGGATGAGGATCCACCCCTCGGTCGCGAACCCGCCCAGGCCGGAGAAGACGATGAACACGCCGAGCCAGGCCAGGAACATCCGCCGCCGGCCGAGCAGGTCGGCGGCACGCCCGCCCAGCAGCATGAAACCGCCGTAGCCGAGCACGTACGAGCTCATCACCCAGCTCAGTGAGCCCGTGCTCAGGTCCAGGTCGGAGCGGATCGACGGCAGGGCCACGTTCAGCATCGCCACGTCGATCCCCTCCAGGAAGATCGCGCCGCACAGTACGAACAGCATGCCCCAGGCACGCCCGCTCATACGGTCCGAAGGTGGGGACAGCGGTGTGGACACGAGACGACTCCTCGGAGAGACGGGAACCGTGGTCGGTTCTCTCTTGTAAGTAGTCGCATCATGAGACACCATCAATGACCATGGAAGAAGGCACTTCGAAGTCACCGAGTTGCTGCCCCGATACCGGTGACGCCTACGACGTGCGTCAGTGGGACACCCGGGAAGACTGTGAGGTCCGCCAGATCCTCGACCGGGTCGCGGACAAGTGGTCCCTGCTCGTCATCGCGCTCCTCGACAGCCGCACCCTCCGTTTCACCGAGCTGAGCCGCGCGATCGACGGCGTCAGCCAGCGCATGCTCACCGTCACCCTGCGCCATCTGGAGCGGGACGGTCTGGTGCGCCGCACCGTGCACCCCGTCGTGCCGCCCCGGGTGGACTACGAGCTCACCCCCCTCGGCGTGACCCTGCACGACACCATCCAGACGCTCGTCACCTGGACGGAGCGCAACCAGAACGAGATCGCCGCCGCCCGCGCGGCCTACGACGCCCGCGCGGACACCGCGCCGGCCGCGCCACCGTTACGTAACGGAACTCAACCTCCGGTATCGTTACGTAACGAAACTCGGGTCGTGGCGGCATCGCGCGAGGAGAACACCCGCGACGAGGCCCGCTCGCGGTGCGAGGTGTGCGGCGATCCGATCCACACCGCGCGTACGGGCCGCCCCGCCCGGTTCTGCGGCGCGGCATGCCGCCAGAAGGCGCACCGCCGCCGCTCCCGCGCCACCCCGCGGACCTCCGGCTGACCTCGCCCTCCGCCGTCCGGGCCGGTTGACCTCGCCATCCGGCCTTCCCTCGCGTTTCGCCCGTGACCTCGGCGGGAGGCAGGAGATGGGACGGGTCTCGCAAGGGCGGGCAAAGGATTGCCAAGGGGGCCCGTGTCGCGCACTCCAGCCGGGGCCGAAGCGTGTCTGCTGTTCAGCAGTAATGGCATTGCTTACCTGGAGGGACGGAGATGAGGAAGTTGCTTCATGCCGGCGTGCTCGCGCTCGGCGTGTTCACCGCGGGATGCGGCGGCGCCGGCGACGGGAGTACGTCCGAGCCGATCGTCGCGGACCAGGTCAAAGCGTCGCCCACCTCGCCGGAGCCCTCCGACTCGCTCTTGCCGTCGGAGGCGACCAGAGCCAGGGTCGAACTGGGTGAGACGAGGATCGGAAAGGTTCTGGTCGGGGAGGAGGGGCGCACGCTCTACCTCTTCGACAAGGACGAGGACGGGAAGTCGTCGTGTTCCGACGCCTGCGCGCGGGCGTGGCCGCCGTACGTCACGGACGGGACGCCGGAGGCGGGTGAGGGCGTCAAGGAGGACCTGCTCGGCACCACCGAACGAGAGGACGGTACGACGCAGGTGACCTACAACCGCCACCCCCTCTACTACTTCGCCAAGGACACCGAGGCCGGCGAGGTCAAGGGGAACGACGTCGACGGGTTCGGCGACGAGTGGTACGCGGTCACCGCCAAGGGGAAGAAGGCTCGCGACTGAGCCGGCCCGGCGGGGACACGACCGGGCCGATCCGGGAGAGAGGCGACCGGACCGGCCCGGCGGGGGCATGACAGAGCCGATCCGGCGGGGACACGACCGAACCGGATCGGGAGAGACGCGACCGAGCCGGCCCGGCAGGGGCGGTCGAGCCCGCCCGCGAGGCAGGCAGGCTCGCCTCGCGCCGTCGCACACCCGCCGGGACGCCCACCTGGCCAGGACCGCCTCGTGCCCGCAGGGACACGTTGTTTGTCTAGTGCGCGAGACCGGTGCTGGACAAAGCCGGAACCGCTAGAACAGGGGAGTACGGCCCGGCCGCCATGAGCGGCCCGTGATGAGGAACGTGCCACAGGCGACGCGCGCCATCCCTCAGAACCACCTGATTCCGTTCGGGGCGGCCCCGGTCCGCAGGCCGGGGCCGCCCTGAACGGTGCTCGGGCGCCGAGCCTCCACGGGGAACGAAGAGGCCGGCGTTTCGCCGTCGGGTCGCGTGACAGCGATACCAAAGAGGCGATACGAGAGCCCCCGCACCGTTTTTCTCTGGGGCCGGTGCGGGGGTGGCGCCCCTCGGCGGCGCCCGCTCGGCGACGTCGTTTTCGACGGGTCCCGATCCAGTGATTCGGTTTACCCACTAGACCCGTACGGCCGGGCATGGTTGCATCTCGACTTGTCCAGAATTGATCCGCTGGAGAAGACAACGACGATCGCATGCCACCGGGGGCTGAATGGGGCGACCCGAAAGGGCACTCGATCCCGACGCGGGCCCACTGCAGCGCTTCGCGTCAGAACTACGGCAGTTGCGGGAGGCGGCGGGAAGACCGAGCTACCGGGAGTTGTCCCGGCGCGCGCACTACTCGGTGACGGCGCTGTCGGAGGCGGCCGGAGGGGAGATCTTCCCCACGCTCGCGGTCACCCTCGCCTACGTCGAGGCGTGCGGCGGCGACTCCGTGGTCTGGGAGAGGCGATGGCGGACGCTGACCGCGGAGTTCGCCTCGGCGGACGCCGCCGAGCGGGCCAAGGAAGGCGAGGACGCCCCGTACCTGGGGCTCGTGACCTTCGACCCCGGTGACGCCGACCGATTTTTCGGCAGGAGGGATCTGGTCGCCGAGCTGTGCGCGCGGCTGGAGAACACCTCCCTGCTGGCGGTCTTCGGCCCGTCGGGGAGCGGGAAGTCGTCGCTGCTGCGGGCGGGGCTCCTGCCGACGCTGTGGGGCGGAGCCCTGCCGGGGAGCGAGGCGTGGCCGACGCTGCTGCTGACCCCGGGCGAGCATCCGCTGGAGGAGCTCGCGATGGCCCTGGCGAACGCGATGAGCGTGAGCGCCTCCTCACTCCACGCGGGGCTGACGGCCGGGCACGCGAACGCCCGCCTTGACGTCGGGCAGCTGCTGGAGGGACGGCCGAGGTCGGCGCGTGCCGTGATCGTGGTCGACCAGTTCGAGGAGGTCTTCACGCTCTGCGGCGACGAGCGGGAACGGGTGGCCTTCCTCGGCTGGCTGCTCGCCGCCGCGGACGGCGGAGACCGGGCGCGGGTCGTCCTGGGGGTCCGCGCGGACTTCTACGCCAGGTGCGCGGAACATCCGCCGCTGGTGGCCGCGCTGCGCGACCGGCAGTTGCTGATCGGGCCCATGGACGAGGATGATCTGCGGCAGGTGGTCACGGGACCGGCGGCCCGCGCGGGGCTCAAAGTCGACCGAGCGCTCGTCGAGGCCATCCTCGGCGACTGCCGCACGGAGCCGGGGGCGTTGCCGCTGCTCTCGCACGCGCTGCTGGAGACGTGGAAGCGGCGCAAGGGCGACGCGCTGACACTCACGGGATACCGCGCGGCCGGGGGCATCCAGGGAGCCATCGCGCAGAGCGCCGAGCGGGTCTACGACGAGTTCGGCGACGGGGAGCGCCACCTGGTCAAGAACGTGTTCCTGCGCCTGACGGCGCTGGGCGAGGGCACCCAGGACACCCGCCGCCGCGTCGCCCCCGACGAGCTGCTGTCCGGTCCGAACGGCACGGCGGTGGCGACCGTGCTGACCAGGCTCACCGAGGCCCGGCTGCTCACCGTCGACGAGGACAGCGTCCAGGTGGCGCACGAGGCGGTCATCCGCTCCTGGCCCAGGCTGCGGGGCTGGCTCGCCGAGGACCGGGAGTTCGTACGTCTTCACCGGCGCCTCACCGAGGCCGCCGCGGAGTGGGAGCAGCACGGGCGCGAGGACGAGCTTCTCTACCGGGGCATACGTCTGGCGGCCTGGGAGGGCCGCGAACTCGACCGGCTCAACGACCTGGAGCGCGCCTTCCTGGAGGCCGCGCGAGCACATGAGGCCCGTAAGCGCGCGGCGAGCGGCAGGCGGGTCCGGCTGGCGCTGATCGGCACGACGGTGGTCGGAGTGGTGGTCTGCGCGCTCGCCGTGATGGCCTTCGTCCTGGCGGACCGGGCACGGCACGGGCAGGAGCTCGCCTACTCCCGCCAGCTCGCCGCCGAGGCCCGCGGCCGGCTCCAGCTCGATCCTCAGCTCGGCCTGCTGCTGGCCCGGCGGGCGTACGAGGTCAGTCCCACCGTCGAGGCCGCCTCGGTCCTTAGACAGGCCGTCGTCGACTCCCGGGTGAGTTTCATCCTGCCCGTCGCCGGGGGCAAGGTCTGCGGTGCCGCCTTCTCTCCCGACGGGCGTCTCCTCGCCACGGGCAGCGGTGACGGGACCGTACGGGTGTGGCGGGTCAACGGGCGGAGCCTGTCGACGGACGATCCGGTCGTACTGCGGGGGCACGACGGCGAGGCGTGGAACCCGGTGTTCAGCCCCGACGGGCGCTACGTGGCGACCGGAGGCGTGGACGGCACGGTGCGGGTGTGGGACCTGACGGGTGTGGAGGCGCCCGAGGTCCTGCGAGGACACGAGGGACCGGTGTGGGGCGTCTCCTTCAGCCCCGACGGGCGGCGCCTCGCCGACGCCGGCAACGACGGCACGGTGCGGATATGGGATCTGGCCGGCGGTGAGGCGCCGAAGGTCCTGCGCGGGCACGAGGGGCGGGTCCTGGGGGTGGAGTTCAGCCCTGACGGCAGGCGCCTGGTCACCGGAGGCGGCGACGGCACGGTACGGCTGTGGGATCCGGAGGGCGGGGCGCGGACCACGGTGCTGCGCGGGCACGAGAACTCGGTGGAGAGTGTGAAGTTCAGCTCGGACGGCAGCCGCCTGGCGAGCGCGAGCACCGACGGCACCGTGCGGATATGGGACGTGCCCGGTGAGGGCGCGCGCGGGCACGACGGCACCTCCAAGGTCCTGCGCGGGCACGACGGCACCGCCGAGGGGGTGGCGTTCGGCCGTGACGGGCGGATCGCCAGCGTCGGCAACGACGGCACGGTCCACCTCTGGGGTGCGGGCGGCTCCATCGCCCCCCTGGTGCTGAGCGGCCACCGGGGCACGGTGTGGAGCGCGGCGTTCAGCCCGGACGGCCGCACGCTCGCGAGCGCGAGCGACGACGGCACCGTACGGATGTGGGACGTGGCGGCGGCGGGTGACGCCACCGTCGTGCGCGGTCACACCGGGGAGGTGTGGAGCGCCGATCTCAGCCCCGACGGGCGGCGGGTCGCGAGCGCGGGCAGCGACGGGACGGTCCGCGTCGGGAACGTCACCGGTCAGGGCGACACGGTCGTGTTGCGTCCGGAGGGCGGGGAGGTGCTCAACGTCGCGTTCGGCCCGGACGGGCGGCGGGTCGCGGGCGCGCTGGAGGACGGCGTGGTCCGTGTCTGGGACGCCTCGGGGAGCGGGGAGCCCGTGCTCCTTCGCGGCCACCTCGGGATGGTGTGGAGCGTCGCGTTCAGCCCGGACGGGCGACGGGTCGTCAGCGGTGGCAGCGACGGAACGGCCCGTGTCTGGGACGTCTCGGGAGCCGGAGAGCCACTCGTGCTGCGCGGCCACCGGGGAGTGGTCAGGTACGTCGCGTTCAGCTCGGACGGGCGGCGGGTCGCGAGCGCGGGCGAGGACGGCACGGTCCGGGTGTGGGACGTCTCGGGACACGATGAGCCGGTGGTGTTGCGCGGGCATCAGGGGTTGGTGTGGAGCGTGTCCTTCAGTCCCGACGGGTTGCACGTGGCGAGCGGCGGCAACGACGGCACGGTCCGGGTGTGGGACGTCTCGGGACGCGGCGAGCCGGTGGTGTTGCGCGGGCATCAGGGGTTGGTGTGGAGCGTGTCCTTCAGTCCCGACGGGTTGCACGTGGCGAGCGGCGGCAACGACAACACCGTCAGGATCTGGGCGACCACCGGTCGGGGTGAGCCCGTGGTCTTCCAGGGGTACGGTGCCTCCGTGGAGAGCGTGGGGTTCGGGCGCGACGGCCGTCACCTGGTCACCGCGCACGGCGACGCCACCGTCCGGGTCTGGCGGTGCGACGTGTGCGGCCCGATGGGGGAGGTGCTGGAACTCGCCCGCGACCGCACCGTCCGCGAGCTGACCGTGGAGGAGCGCAAGGTCCTCCTCCAGGCACCGGGCTGACCGTCGGGCCTCCCGCTTTCGCGCCGCCGGTCTATGAGCCGTACCCAGCGCCGCCGGTCCGTGGGCCGCGCCGGGCGTCGCCGGTCTGTGAGCCGCGCCGGGCGCCGCCGGTCCGTGGGCCGTGTCCGGCTGTGCCGGGCACGGCCCGTGCTCAGCGCGTCAGGTATGCCAGGCGCGTCAGGCGTCTCGGATGTCTCAGGTGGACTCCCGCACGACCAGCTCCGTGGGGAGGATCGTCGACGACATGGGCCCGCCGTCGATCTGGCGGAGAAGCAGGCGCACCGCTGTCGCGCAGTGCCTCGCGGTATCCCTCAAGCCGCTCCCCCGCGCCGATCGCGTCCGGAGGGCCGGAGATCGCGGCGATCCGCCGCCGTCCCCGGGCGAGGAGGTGTCTCACCGCCGAGGCGGCACCGCCCCGAAACGCCTGTGATAGCCCTCGGCCCACTCGAAGTTGTCCATCAGCGACCAGACCAGGAAACCGCGCAGGTCGGCGCCGGCCTCGATCGCGACGTGCGCCGCTCTCGGGTGGCTCTCGAAGAAGGCGGTCGTGGCCCGGCGTCGAGGGAATTCCCCAATGTGTGGGAACGCTCCCACGCCGTGGCCGAGGGGATGAACGGGGTCAGTACGGGAAGACGTGCAGCTCGCCTTCCCCGGTGAGGGCGGTGATCCGCCGAGGGGCGGCCGGGTCGCGTCGCACCGCGACGACCGCCTGCCCCGGGCCGGTCCGCACGTCGTAACCCTCCCGGTACCTCTCCTCGTCCGGCACCCTCACCCTCACGTCACCGGTCGTCCTCACCACGGCGCTGACGTCGCTCGGCGGGACCGTGAACTCCAGGTCGACGTCTCCCGTACCGGTCTCGACGTCGACCTCCGCGGCCCCGAGCTCGAAGCCCATCACGTTCCCCGTCCGCGCCCGCACCCGCAGCGCGCCTTTCGCGCCCTCCACGCTCACGTCGCCCACGGTGGTGGAGAGACGCAGGTCGCCTTCGATACCGCTCGCCATGACGGTCCCGACGCGGCGGGACACCACCTCGACGTCGGTGGCGGCGGGTACGCGCAGGATGTGGTGGGTCTCGCAGGCGGAGTCACCGGGACGGTCACCGTCGGAGCAGCGGACGTCGAGCCTGAGCGTCCGCCCGTCCCACTCCTCGGTGACCACGGGCCGGTCCCGGGTCCATAGGAGCGTCCGCTCCAGGTCCAGCCGCTTCGCCGCCCCCGGTACGACCGAGATGTTGACGTGGCTCGCGCTCTCCACGACGATTCCCGGCGCGGTGAGCGCCCAGGAGCGCGTCGTGGTCTCGGTGATCCGGCGGACCGTGGTGATCTCGGCCCACGCCCCCAGGGTGGTGAAGGCGACGGCGAGCGCGGTGAGCGCACCGCCCGCTCTCCTCCATCGCCCAGTACCGTACGGAGAGCGCGGCGGTGACGATGCCGCCCGCCCACGCCCCGACGACCGAGAAGGCGCCGATACCGCTGATCAGCGGGGCGAGCAGGTGGTATCCGAGCCGGCGCCAGGTGCTCAGCGTCCTGGCCTCCTGGAGCAGCCGCCTGAACGGGTTCATGCTCAGGGGGCGGCGCGCGACCGGGAGGATGTCGACGTCGAGGAAGGCGGCGAACCGGGACCGCTGCACCCGGGTGAGCAGCCGGACGACCACGAAGAACAGCAGCAGCGCGACCACGGGGACCACCACGGTCCACACCAGCAGCACCGACGCCGCCACCAGTGCCGAGATCACCCCCGCGCCCAGCAGGGCGATCGGTACCCCCGTCACCAGGTGTGCGGTGTGGAGCCAGACCCGGGTGGACCAGTGGGCGCTGATCCTCTCCCAGGGGGTGGTCATCTCGATGGTGGTCATGAGAACCACGGTAGGGATCGAGGCGGCCCGGACACAGGGGCGAGGTATCCCGGAAAAAGGTGGGGTTAACCCCACCTCCGGCGCGGTCCCTCCGGTGTTCGTCCCCTCGGCGGTTTCCCTCGCAGGTGTCTCGGACGGCCCTCCACACCCTCGGATCCGGCCACCCCGGAGGTGCCCGCCCCCGACGACCTCTCCCGGCACCGCGCGATCCCCGAAGATAACCCCAATGGGGGTAGTCGTGGGTTATAAATGGAGGCGATCCGAACACGGCCCATCGAAGGGACCGAATCCGTGAAGCGCGTGCTGCTGCTGGCGACCGGTGACGTCATCGCCCACTCCTACGCCCCCGGCCGGCCGGGTGTCTTCTCCGGGGCCGAACTCCTGCGGGCCCTCCCGCCCGGCGCGATCGCCGCGGACGTCGTGGCCGAGGACGTGATGGCGGAGCCCGGCTGGGACATGTCGACCTCGACCATGCTGGAGTTGGCCCGCAGGGCACGCTCGGCCATCCTGGATCGCGGGTTCGACGGCGTCGTGATCACTCATGGCACCGACACGCTGGAGGAGACCGCCTATCTCGTGGACCTGCTCGCGGGCCGGGCGGCGGAGCGCGGAGCCATCGTGCTGACCGGCGCCGTACGCTCCCTGGACGAGCTCTCCCCTGACGGCCCGCGCAACCTCGCCTCCTCCGTCACGGCCGCCGCCGACGGCGCGCCGCGCGGTGCCGGGGCCGTCGTGTGCGTCAACGACGAGCTCCACGCGGCCCGCTGGGTCACCAAGGTCGACGCGACGAGCGTCGCGGCGTTCTCGTCGGCCCCCTTCTCCCCGCTGGGCCGGGTGGCCGGCGGCCGGGTCGAGCCGCTGTCGGCCCCGCCGCCCCGGCCGCCCGCGTTCGTGGGGGACCCGGCCTCGGACGTCGCCCTGATCAAGACCTATCCGGGGATCGGCCCCGCGGCGCTCACCGCCGTCGTGGACGCGGGGGCACAGGGTGTCGTGCTGGAGGGGACCGGTCTGGGCAACGTACCGGTCGAGCTCTTCACGACGATCGCCGAGCTGACGGAGTGGGGGATCCCGGTGGTCGTCGCGTCGAGGTGCCGTACCCACGCGGCCCCGCTCGACGAGCTGCGTCCGGGCGCGGGGCTCGCCGCTCGCGTCGGGGCGATCGGCGCTCGCGGCCTGGCGCCCTCGAAGGCGAGGTACGCGCTGATGGTCGCCCTCGGGACCGGCGGGATCGACGCCGTACGCGACTGGTTCGGCAGGCTGTGACGCTCCGTGAGGAGATATACGGACAGGCAAAAACACGAAAAATTGGAGTATGTCCGACCTTTGTGGGCACGTCGGTGGAGGCGAAGTCCGTGATCCGGTGAAGGGCTGGGGAGGCCTTCACCGGATCACCCCCCTCTTTGCCGCGCCGCCGGAACGATCAGACGGGGATCGAGATCCCGAGGCCACCCCGGGTCTCGGCGCCGTACCGCTCCTTCTCCCTCGCGATGTCGAGGGGCCTGATGCGGGAGCGCCCGTTCAGCGTCTCCTCGGTGAGAAGGTCGGCGGGCACCAGCCAGGAGACCTCGAACTCCAGCCCGTCGGGGTCCTTGGCGTACAGGGCCTTGGTGGTGGAGTGGTCGGAGGCGCCGGCGAGGGCGTTGAGCTCGCCGAGTTTGAGGGCGATCCGCTCCAGCTCGGCGAGGGTGTCGACCTCCCAGGCGAGGTGATAGAGGCCGACCGTCGATCGCCCGGCTCCCGAAGGGCCCGCCTGCGCGCCGACCTCGAAGAGACCGAGGTCGTGGTCGTTGCTCGATCCCGAGGCCTGGAGGAACGCGGCGCCCGGCATGCCCATGACCGTCCTGAAACCGAGCGCCTCCTGGTAGAAGGCGACGCTGCGCTCCACGTCGCGGACGAAGAGAACGGCGTGGTTGAGTCGCTGGACCGGCATGGTTCCTCCCGAAAACTTGAACTCTCAAGTACATTACTCCCATTTCGTTGAGAGCTCAAGTAAGGTGTCCTCGTGACGCGATGGCTGAACGATGAAGAGCAGCGCACCTGGCGCACCTACATGGCCGCCTCGCAGCTCGTCCTGGAGGAGCTGGACCGGCAGCTGCAGCGAGACTCGGGCATGCCGCACGCCTACTACGCCGCGCTGGTGAAGCTCTCCGAGGCGCCCGAGCGCATGATGCGGATGAGCGAGCTGGCGGCGGAGGTCAACTCCTCCCAGAGCCGCCTGTCCCACGCGGTGAAACGACTGGAGGAGCGCGGCTGGGTGCGGCGCGAGCCGTGTGCCGCCGACAAGCGCGTGAGCTGGGCGATCCTCACCGACCAGGGCCTCGCGGCCCTCGCCGCCGCCGCCCCCGGGCACGTCGAGGCCGTACGCCAGATCCTCTTCGACCGCCTCACCCCCGACCAGCTCCGCCGGCTACGGGAGATCTGCGCCGAGATCCTCCCCGGCCCCGACCCCTCGTAGCCGATCCATGAGGCCACGCCGGCCCCCGCCCGGTCGATCCCCAAGGCGAGGGAGGACGAGGAAAGGAGCAGGGTAGGGAAAAGCCCGACCGCGAGGGGTCAGGGGCGGGGGGTGGCGAGGTGGCTCCAGGGGTCGGCGATGACCCGGTGGATGACCTGCCCGGCGGCGCCCAGGGTCGCGGCGTCGCCGCCGAGGCGCGAGACGGTCAGTTTGGGGACGGAGCGGCGCATCACGCCCAGTCGCGAGGTCATCGTCTCGTGCGTGGTGCCTCGGATCCACGGGAACAGCGGGGCGAACACCCCGCCCAGCACGATGGTCCCGGGGTCCATCAGGTGCACCGCGGAGGTGAGGGCGACGCCGAGCGCCCGGCCGGCGCGCTCGCAGGCCTCCAGCGCTTCCCGTTCGCCCGCCTGGAGGCGCTCCAGCAGCGTGATCACCCCGTCGGGAACTCCGGCGAGACCGGCGGCCCTCAGCAACGCGTCCTGTCCGGCGTACTGCTCCAGGCATCCCCGGCCGCCGCAGCGGCAGGCCGGGCCCTCGGGGGAGACGACCACGTGGCCCAGTTCGCCGGCGAGGCCGCTGGCGCCGCGGAACAGGGTCCCGCCGACGACCAGGCCCGCGCCGATGCCGATCTCCCCCGACACGTGCAGGAAGTCGCCGGGGACGGAGCCGAACCAGCGCTCGCCCAGGGCGGCGAGGTTGGCCTCGTTGTCCAGCGTGACGGGGAAGTTCAGCAGTTCGGAGACGCGGACGTCGTGCCAGCCGAGGTTGGGGGCCGTGTGGACGAGCCCGTCTTCCACGGGGCCGGGGACCGCGAGGGTCGATCCGGCGATGGTGAGGCCCTCCGCGCGAGCTTCATCCACAGCCCTGTGGGCAAGTTGTTCCAGGTGAGAGAGGGTTTCCACAGGCGAGGCGCTGCGGTTGTCCACAGCCTGTGTATATCGAAGCCGCACCGCGAGGGTGAGATCGACCACGCAGGCGGACAGGTAGTCGACGTTGATCTCCAGGCCGAGCGCGGCGACCCGCCGCCCGCTGAGCGCGACGGCCGTGCCCGGTCGTCCCCGCTCGCCGTCCCTGAGCGCGCCGGACTCGGCGACCATGCCCGCCTCGATCAGGTCGCCGACCATCTTCGACACCGTGGTCTTGGTCAGCCCCGTGATCTCGGCCAGCGCGGCCCGGCTGATCGGACCGCTCCTGCGTACCTCGCCGAGAACCACGCCGAGGTTGCGGGCGCGCATCGAATTGTGGCGTACAGCCTGTGTCATTGAGCATCCACCTCTTGACGATCCCACCACCTCGATCCATATTAAGTCCACAAAGTGGATTAAATCGGAGGAACTGCAGATGAGTGCCTACACCCCCAAGCCCGAAGACCGCTTCACCTTTGGGCTGTGGACCGTCGGCTGGCAGGCCCGCGACCCCTTCGGGGACGCCTCCCGGGCTCCGTTGGACCCGGTGGAGAGCGTCCACCGGCTCGCCGAGCTCGGCGCGTACGGCGTCACCTTCCACGACGACGACCTGCTCGCCGTCGAGTCCGACCGTGACAGGGCCATCGCGAACTTCAAGAAGGCACTGGCCGAGACCGGGCTCAAGGTTCCGATGGCCACCACCAACCTGTTCACCCACCCCGTCTTCAAGGACGGCGGGTTCACCAGCAACGACCGCGACGTCCGCCGCTACGCGCTGCGCAAGGTCATCCGCAACGTGGACCTCGCCGCCGAACTCGGCGCGACCACCTACGTCTGCTGGGGCGGGCGCGAGGGCGCGGAGTCCGGGGCCGCCAAGGACATCAAGGCCGCGCTCAGCCGCTACAAGGAGGGCATGGACCTGCTCACCTCGTACGTGATCGAGCAGGGTTACGACATCAGGTTCGCCATCGAGCCCAAGCCGAACGAGCCCCGGGGCGACATCCTGCTCCCGACCATCGGCCACGCCCTCGCGTTCATCAACGAGCTGGAGCACTCCGAGCGCGTCGGCCTCAACCCCGAGGTGGGCCACGAGGAGATGGCCGGCCTCAACTTCGCGCACGGCATCGCGCAGGCGCTCTGGCACGGCAAGCTCTTCCACATCGACCTGAACGGCCAGCACGGTCCCCGCTACGACCAGGACCTGATCTTCGGCCACGGCGACGTGAAGAACGCCTTCTTCCTGGTCGACCTGCTGGAGAACGGCGGCTACGACGGCCCCAGGCACTTCGACTACAAGCCGCTGCGCACCGAGGACTCCGAGGACGTCTGGGTCTCCGCCGCGGCCAACATGCGCACGTACCTGATCCTGAAGGAGAAGGTGGCGGCGTTCCGCGCCGACCCCGAGGTCGCCGAGGCACTCGCCGCGAGCAGGGTCGCCGAGCTCTCCGAGCCGACGCTCGCCCCCGGCGAGACGATCGCCGACCTGAACCGCGACGAGTTCGACCTCGACGCGGTGGCGGCGCGCGGCTTCCACTTCACGCGCCTCAACCAGCTCGCGATGGACTACCTCCTCGGAGTTCGCGGATGACATTGGTGGCCGGGGTCGACTCGTCGACCCAGAGCTGCAAGGTGGTGATCAGGGACGCCCACACGGGCGCCCTGGTCCGCCAGGGGCGCGCGACCCACCCCGAGGGCACCGAGGTCGACCCCGAGGCGTGGTGGCAGGCGCTGCAGGAGGCGCTGGCGCGGGCGGGCGGGCTGGACGGCGTCGAGGCGATGAGCATCGGCGCGCAGCAGCACGGCATGGTCTGCCTGGACGAGTCCGGCGAGGTCGTCAGGAAGGCGCTGCTGTGGAACGACACCCGTTCCGCCGGTGCAGCCGCCGACCTGGTGAAGGAGCTGGGCGGTCCCGAGGTCTGGGCCGAGGCGGTCGGCAGCGTGCCGGTCGCGTCGTTCACGGTGACCAAGCTCCGCTGGCTCGCCGAGCACGAGCCGGACTCCGCCCGCCGTACGGCGAGGGTGTGCCTGCCGCACGACTGGCTCACCTGGAGGCTGGGCGGGGAGTTCGTCACCGACAGGGGCGACGCGTCGGGCACCGGCTACTGGTCGCCCGCGACCGGGGCCTACAGGACCGACCTCCTCCAGAGGGCCTTCGGCGCCGTGCCGGGCCTCCCCGAGGTGCTGGGTCCCCGCGCCTGCGCGGGAGAGGTGCGGCCCGCAGCCGGTGTCTCCGGTGCGAGCGCGGTGCGGCTCGCGCCGGGCACGGGCGACAACATGGCGGCGGCCCTCGGGGTCGGCGCCCTGCCCGGGGACGTGGTGGTGTCGATCGGAACGTCGGGGACGGCCTTCGCGGTCGCCGAGGCCCCGATCGCCGACCCGACCGGTTCCGTGGCCGGGTTCGCCGACGCCACGGGGCGGTTCCTCCCGCTGGTGGCCACGCTCAACGCCGCCAGGGTGCTCGACGCCGCCGCGCGGATACTCGGGGTCGGTCTCGACGAGCTCGGAAGGCTGGCACTCGAGGCGCCCTCGGGAGCCGGGGGTCTCGTCCACGTCCCGTACCTGGAGGGCGAGCGCACCCCGAACCTGCCCACCGCCACGGGCTCGCTGCACGGGCTGACGCTGGCGACCTCCACCCCCGCGCACCTCGCCAGGGCGGCGGTGGAGGGCATGCTCTGCCATCTCGCCGACGCCTTCGACGCCCTCGGGCTCGATCCGGCCAGGGTGCTGCTCATCGGCGGAGGCGCGCGCTCCGAGGCCGTACGGCGGATCGCCCCCGCGGTCTTCGGGCGGCCGGTGGTCGTCCCCGAGCCGGGGGAGTACGTCGCCGACGGGGCGGCGAGGCAGGCCGCCTGGCTGCTCGGCGGCGACGAGCCGCCGGCCTGGGAGGCGGGCAAGGCCGAGCACTACGAGGCCGATCCCGCGCCGGAGGTCAGGGCCCGCTACGCCGAGGTCCGCGGCCTCGGCTGAGACCCAGGCGCGCGGCCGTGGTTCGCACGGGACGGTCCGCCGCCTCCGGCCGGAGGCGGCGGACCGTGTCCGGGGACCGGCGGGGATCGTCTCGGGGCGAGGGTTCTCAGGGGTACATCAGGGTTGGATCAGGGATGCCGCCGGATGTCTGAGACGTCCTCCGGCGGACAGTCTTGGTGCATGCTCGCGTCGAAGAGGCTCTACCCCCTGATCGCATGTGCCGGGATCGTCGTCGCCCTCGTGGCCGCCGTCGCGGGACTGACCGAACCGGTCCTCTCCCCGAACCCGCTCGACCTGACGATCAGTGAGTACGCCGCCCTGGACCGCACCGGGGCCGCCGGCCTCGCGATGACGGCGCTGGGGATCGCGGCCTTCGCGGTGGTCTCCGGGCTGAGGTCCGTGGGGGCGCCGGTGGGTGCCCTGGCCGGGCGGCTGATGCTGGCCTGGGGCGCGGGACTCGTCGTCCTGGCGGTGCTGCCCGCCGCGTTTCCCGCCGCGGGGACGGATCTGGTCGCCCAGACGTACCGCTACATGACGATCGCCGTGCTGGCCGCGGTGCCCGCGGCGGGCGGGCTGACGGTGGCGCGGTTCGGCGAGGACGAGCGATGGCGGCCGGCGGCGAGGCCGGTGGAGTGGCTCACGCTGGCCGGCGGTTTCGGGCTGCTGGCGCTCACCTACGTGATGCTTCCCGGGCAAGGCGTTCTGGTCGGTCTCGTCGAGTGGACCCTGCTCGGTGTCGAGGTCGCGCTGGTCGGAGTGCTCGCCGTCCGGCTCGCGCGACTGACCTGGGTACGGGGAGCCGCTCCCGCCTCACGCGCCGCTCTCGGCTGACTCATTCACTTTCAGAAACTCTTTCATCACATGTCACGAATAGGCTACAAATAGGGGGGGACGCCAGCTATTCTCGTCGGCGATCTAGAGGTTGCCCAGGGGCTCCCCGGGTGCTCCGAGAGCAAACCGTCGAGGTGACATGGCAGCGAGCAGGTCCATCCGGTTCAAGGTCTCGGTGCTGCTGTTCATCCCCCTCGTCTCACTGGTCGGGGTGTGGGGTTTCACGGCGACCGTGGCGGTCGGCGACTCGATGAGCCTGCTCTCCCTCAGCACGCTGTACGACTCCGTCGGCAAGCCCGCGGGAGAGCTGGGCGCCGCGGTCCAGCGCGAGCACCTCCTGTCGGCCGACTACCTGGTCAGCCGCTCCACCGCGGACCGCGAGACCCTCGCGAGACAGCGGTTCGTCACCGACCAGGCCCGCGACCGCCTGCGCCGGCAGACGACCGTGGGGGTGGCGCAGACGGCGATGTCCGACGAGATGAAGGCGCACCACGGCGAGCTGATGCGTCAGGTGGACGGGCTCGACGCGATCCGCGCCAGGGTCGACACCGGGCGGATCGGCCCGGTGGATCTCACCGAGGAGTTCGGCCGGGTGCCCGACGCCCTGCGCCGGCTCTTCAACACCCTGAGCCTCAGCAACGACCTCCCGCTCTACCGCCAGTCGCGCGGCATCACGATGGTCAACCAGGCCGTCGACCTGCTCAACCGCGAGCGAGCACTCGCCGCGGGCCCGCTCGTGCTCGGGGCCCCGATGACGGTGAGCGAGACGCGGCTGTTCGCCCGGCTCGCCGCCAACCGGGTCTTCCTCATGGAGCAGGCGCTCCCCGAACTCGCCCCCGAGCTGCGCGCCCCCTTCTCCGAGCTGATCGCCTCCTCGACGTACGCCCGCTTCACCGACCTGGAGAACCGCCTGCTGTCCGGTGGCGACGGAGTGTCGCCCGCCGCCTGGCGCGCCGTCGGAGACGAGCTGGACACCGCCTACCGGCGGTCCCTCGCGACGGTCGTCCCCCTGCTGGTCGAGCAGGCCACGCCCGTGGCCGTCGGCGTCTTCGTCCGCGCGGGCGTCGTCGGAGTGCTCGGCCTCATCGCGGTCATCGCCTCGGTGCTGGTCTCGTACCGGATCGGCAGCGGGATCACCAGGGAACTCGCCGACGTGCGGCGGGCCGCCGCCGACCTCGCGCAGGCGCGGCTCCCGAGGGTGATGGAGAAGCTGCGCCGCGGCGACAGGGTGGACGTGGAGGCGGAGGCGCCCGAGCTGAAGCCGTCGGGCAGCACGGCGGAGATCCACGACGTCGCCGCGGCCTTCAACAGCGTTCAGCGCAGCGCCCTGGACGCCGCCGTGGAGCAGGCCAGGCTGCGTGAGGGCGTCTCACAGGCGTTCCGCAACCTCGCCCGCCGGAGCCAGTCACTGCTGCAGCGCCAGCTCAAGCTGCTCGACGGCATGCAGAAGCAGGCGGAGGACCCCATCGCGCTGGACAACCTCTTCAGGCTCGACCACCTCACCACCCGCATGCGCCGCCACGCCGAGGGCCTGGTGATCCTGTCCGGCGGGGCGGCGGGCCGCAAGTGGCGCTCGGCGGTGCCGATGGAGGACGTGCTGCGTGGGGCGGCCGCCCAGGTCGAGGACTACACCCGGGTGCTGATCTACCCCACGGGCGGTACCACCCTGATCGGCAACGCCGCCGCGGACATGATGCACCTGTTCGCCGAGATCCTGGAGAACGCCACCGTCTTCTCCCCGCCGGCCAGCCCGGTCTCGGTACGGGGCGAGCTCGTCGCGCGAGGCTTCGCGGTCGAGATCGAGGACAGGGGACTCGGGCTGACCGACGACAAGCTGGCCGCGATCAACGAGCGGCTCGCCAGCCCGCCGGAGTTCGACCCCGCCGACACCGACCGGCTTGGCTTCGCGGTGGTCGGCCTGCTGGCCGCCAGGTACGGGGTCGAGGTGACGCTGCGCTCCTCGCCGTACGGTGGCACCGGGGCGGTCGTCCTCATTCCCGGGAATCTGCTCGGAGACCCCGAACCCGTCGAGGAGCCGCCGGTGCTCACCGCCGTCAGCGCGCGGCCCGAGTCGGTGGAGCGGTACTCGGAGACCGTCGTGGAGCGGGTCGGTGACTCCGGCGAGGTCCCGATCCTCGTGGACCTGTGGCAGCCGGGGCGGCGCGACGCCGAGGGCCTGCCCCGCCGGGTGCGGCAGGCGAACACGCCGCCGAGCCAGGCGCGGGAGTCCCGCCCGCCCGAGACCGCGTCCGGCTCGGAGGCCGAGGAACGGTCACCCGAGGAGGCGAGGGCGCTGATGAGCGCACTGCAGTCCGGCTGGCGGCGCGGACGCGCCGACGACGAGGAGGGCGGTGCCGATCGATGAGTCGGGAGCGCGGGAGCGGAGCCGCGGGACCGCGTTCACCGGACCCCGCCCGGAGGTGTCGGGCGCCTCAGGGCGACGCCGCTGTGAGCGAAGTCGCCCCGGCCCGAACGCTTCAGAGGTACGCCGGTGGGAACGGACCGGCGGGAACGGTTTTACGGAGCCGGCGGGGGCCGGCGGCAGGCGAGATCCTTGCAGGGGAAGGGGTTTGACCACGTGCCGGGTGAGCTTCATTGGCTTCTGGATGACTTCGTCACAAGTGTGGCGGATGTCTCACACGCATTGATCCTGTCCAACGACGGGTTGATGATGGCCTCGTCCCGAGAGTTGAGCAAGGAGGACGCCGAGCACCTGTCCGCGGTCGCCTCCGGCTTCCAGAGTCTCGCCAAGGGCACCAGTCTGCACTTCAGCGGGGGCACCGTACGTCAGACGATGGTGGAGATGGACTCGGCGTTCCTGTTCGTCACCTCCGCGGGCCAGGGGAGCTGTCTGTCGGTTTTGACCACCGGTGCCGCCGACGTGGGCTTGGTCGCCTACGAGATGGCCCGCCTGGTCACCCGCGTCGGCCAGCATCTGGCCACCGGCCCGCGGATGGCGGGCCAGTGAAGGACGACGTCGAGTGGGTCGACGAGGAGGCGGGTCCCGTCGTCCGCCCCTACGCGATGACCGGTGGACGCACCCGGGCGTCGTGCTCCTCGTTCGACATGCTCGCGATGGCGGTGGCGACGGGAGCGCCGGTCGCCTCGGGGACGAACCTGGGCTCCGAGCACCGGCGGCTGCTCAACCTGGTCAAGCGGGCACGCCCGGTCGTGGAGATCGCCTCGGACGTGGGCCTGCCCATCGGCGTGATCAGGGTTCTCCTGGGCGATCTGCTGGACCAGGGCCTGATCCTGGTACGGTCGCCGCTTCCCGACGCCTCGATGCCCCCCGAGAACCTCCTGAAGGAACTGATCAGCGGCCTGCGGGCGCTGTGACGTTCCCCGCCGCCCCGTCGGCCGTCGCGCCCGCCTGGCCCTGAGACGCCAGAGCCGGCGCCCGGCCCCCGCCACCGGGGGCCGGCGGCGGCACCCCGGCCGGCTCCTTCAGCTCTGGCTGGCCGTCAGCACCCTCAGGGAGTGCTCCACGAGCGTCACGAGCACCGTCTTCGCCGAGACGCGGCGACGCACGTCGCAGAGCAGCACCGGCACGTCCACGTCGAGGTCCAGGGCGACGCGCACCTCCTCCGCCTCGTGCCGGTCGGCGCCGTCGAAGCAGTTGACGGCCACGATGAACGGCGTGCCGCGCTGCTCGAAGTAGTCGATCGAGGGGAAGCAGTCGGTCAGCCGCCGGGTGTCGGCGAGCACCACGGCACCCAGCGCGCCGTAGGACAGCTCGTCCCACATGAACCAGAAGCGCTCCTGGCCAGGGGTGCCGAACAGGTAGACGACCAGCCCCTCCCTGATCGTGATGCGGCCGAAGTCCATCGCGACCGTGGTGGTGGTCTTGCCCTCGACGCCGTCGACATCGTCGATGCCGATACCGCGGTCGGAGAGGACCTCCTCGGTGCGGAGCGGCCGGATCTCGCTGATGGCGCCCACGAGCGTGGTCTTGCCAACTCCGAAGCCACCCGCGATGAGAATCTTGAGAGCGACGGGTTCGTCAGAGGGCCCGAAGTCCATTGATCACTTCCTTGAGAATGCGCTCGCTCGCGGAGGCGCGCCCGATCGAGATGAGCTTGTGGTCCTGCAGGTCGCCGAGGAGGACCTTCACCACGCCGAGCGGCAGGTTGAGGTCCGAGGCGACGTCGGCGACCGAGGTCGGAGTGGTGACCATGACGAGGATGCGTTCCTGTTCGGGACTCGGGACGAACCCTCCCGGAGGAGCGCCGCGAGTCGAGGTGACCATCGCGACCAGATCCAGCTTGTCACCGGAGGAGCGGGTGCGCCCCCCGATGAGGGCGTACGGCCGGACGATGGGCCCGGCATCCTCGTCCATCCAGCGTGTCATCCAGGCCTCCGGTACCGGACCCGGGGATCCAGCGATTGGCCGACGACGCGGCCGTCCGCTCCCCCCCTCACGAGAGACCTTGGCGCGGGTTGGTGGAGATGTGCTGGCCGACCCGCTTGACCAGCATCGCCATCTCGTACGCGATGTGGCCGACGTCGGCGTCGGAACTGCTCAGCACGGCCAGGCAGGTGCCCTGCCCCGCGGCGGTGACGAAAAGGAACGCCGACTCCATCTCCACGATGGTCTGGCGCACCTCACCTCCGCCGAAGTGGCGTCCCGCCCCGCGCGCCAGGCTCTGGAACCCGGCGGCGACCGCGGACAGATGTTCGGCGTCCTCGCGCAGGAGCCCCTTCGAGAATCCGACGGCGAGCCCGTCGGTGGAGAGGATCACCGCCTGGCGCACCGCACCCACCCTGGTGGTCAGGTCGTCGAGGAGCCAGTTCAGCTCGCCGGTGTTGGTCAATTTTCCGGGCACTTGTCCCCCTTGTCGCCTGTCGTATGGTGCGCGAAGTCATTGTCCTGCTCCTCGCGACCGCGTCGAGCCCCCGCCTGGAAGGCGGAGAACAGCGCGCGGGTCTCCTCGGGAGAACGCTCCTCGTTCGGCTCCGCGCTCGGCTCGGGTTCGGCCTCCTGGCGGAGCTGGGGCGCCAGGTTCGCCTGCCGAATCCTTCGGGGCAGACCCCCCGGCCCCTTGAAGGGCTGGGCGGCCGTCTGGCGCGTTGGGGCGCCGTTGCCGCCCCTGTCCCCGGCCGGGGCCTCCCGGGGTGTCTCGTGGGACTCACGGGGCTCCTGGGGTGCGCCCCGGGGCGGCGCCGCGGGAGACGCCCCGCGTGAGGCCGCGTCCCATCCCGTCTCCCAGCCGGGCTCCGTGCCCGCGGGCGGGGACGGTGCGCGGGCGGGCAGGTCCGACACCACGCTGAGCGAGGGGGCGGCGGGCTGCTCCGGCTGGGGCGGCCGGTTCGGGGGAGCCTGCTTGTTCCTGCGCGGGAGCCCGTTGCCGCCGGCCGGGGGCGCGAGCGCCCCGGGCTGGGCGGGGACGTACGGCTCTCCCTGGTACCCGGTGGCGCCCTCGGCGGAGGACGTCCGCTCCGCGGTGAGGGCGAGCGGCGAGTCCTGCTGGGCGATCACCGAGCGGGGGATGAGGACGATGGCCGTGGTGCCGCCGAACGGCGAACCGCGCAGGATGACCTGGATGCCGTGCCGCGAGGCGAGCTGACCCACCACGAACAGGCCGAGCCTGTCGCTGTCCGCCAGGTCGAACTCCGGCGGGTTGGCGAGCCGCTGGTTGATCGCCTCGTACTCCGCGAGGCTCAGGCCCAGACCGCGGTCCTCGACCTCGACGGCGAATCCGTTGGCCACGACGTCGCCGCGCACGGTCACCGCGGTCTGCGGCGGCGAGAAGATCGTGGCGTTCTCGATCAGTTCGGCCACCAGGTGGGTGATGTCGGCGACCGCGGTCCCGTCGAGCGAGATGTCGGGCACCGGCATCACGCTGACCCGGGTGTAGTCCTCGACCTCGGCGACCGCGGCCCGCAGCACGTCGACCACCGGCACGGGCTGGCGCCACGACCGGCCGGGGGGCGCGCCGGACAGGATGATCAGGCCCTCCGCGTGCCGCCGCATGCGGGTGGTCAGGTGATCCAGCCGGAACAGGTCCTGAAGGCTGTCGGGGTCGGTCGCCCTGCGCTGCATGCTGTCGAGCAGGGTGAGCTGGCGGTGCAGCAGGCCCTGCTTGCGCCGGGCCAGGTTCACGAAGACCTGGCTGACACCGCGCCGCAGGTTGGCCTGGCCGACGGCGGCCTCCACGGCGGTGCGCTGCACCGAGCCGAACGCGTGCGCCACGTCGTGCACCTCGGTCGAGCCGCCCGCCTGGATCGGTGGCGCCTCGGCCCGTACGTCGACCTCCTCGCCGCGCCGCAGGCGGTCCACGACGTGGGGGAGCCGCACCTCCGCCAGATCCAGGGCGGCCGAGCGGAGTCCCGCCAGCTCGGCGGCGAGGCGGCGGCCGAAGCGGACCGAGAAGATGATCGACGCGACCACCGCGATCAGGCCGACGCCGCCGGCGATCAGGATCCGGGCCAGGACACCGGTGGCGATCCCCTGCGCACGCTCCGCCAGGGCGCTGGTGGCGGCGAGGTTGACCTTGTCGAGCCACGTCGTGAGTGCGTTCGTGGTCGCCTTCCACGTGCTCGCCTGAGGGGGCAGCCGGTTGCCCGTCGAGGCGATGATGACCTTCTCCAGATCGGTGAACTTCTCGAAGGTGGCGGAGGCGAAGGTGTCGCGGTACTGCGTGCCCAGCTCGGAATCCAGCCCGGCCATGCCCCGGTTGTGCAGGAAGCGCCGGATGGAGACGTACTCGCCGAAGGCCTTGCGCTCCTCCTCCGACAGCCGCTGGTCGATCAGCGCCCCGCTGATCAGCGCGTTCTCCCTCGCGATCATCTCGTGGGCGTTGCCCATCCCCTGCAGGGCCGAGGCCTGCTGGAAGATCGAGAGATCGGGCAGCGCGACCATCTGGTCGTACACCAGGAAGACCGAGTCGAGGATCTGGTTGTAGTTCGACAGCGCGCCCAGCCGCGTGTGCTGCCCGCTGTCGACGCCCGCGCGGATGACGGGGAGCCTGTCGAGCTTGCGAACCAGCTCTTTCAGTGAGTTGTTCAGTTCCGGGTTGCCGGAATCCCTGGCCGCGGCCGTCTTGAACGCCTCGGTCGCGCGGTCGGTGCGGGCACGTTGCTCGCCCATTCCGCTCGTGAGGACCCGGGAGCTGATCGCCACCGACGACAGCGTCCGCTCGGCCTGGAGCTGTAAGCCCAGGTCAGTGGAGGTGATGCCCACCGTCTGGTACACGGTGTTCGACCTCAGCAGCACGAGACCGTCACCGACGGTGAGGTTGAGCACGAAGCCCCACAGCGCGCTCAACGACAACAGAGGCAAGAGCAGCAGCGCGAAAATCTTGAACCGAATCGAGCGGTTTCTAGAGCCCATGTCCACTCGTCCCAACCTCTGAGCGTGTGGAGGCCCGTGCCGCTTTAGGGGTGATTACGCCTCCGGAAGATCGCACAGGAGACTAGCACCGAATAGGGTTTTTGCGCAGTGGAGGATCCGATGATTAGTGTGATTACTGGGGCTAGTGCCGGAATTGGTGCAGCTGCCGCAGTGGAGCTCGCGAGACGTGGTCAGACCGTCGTTCTGGTCGGCCGTAATCCCGACAAGACGGCCCAAGTGGCAGAAAGGGTGCGAGAGGTCTCCGGGGTGCTTCCGGATACGTTTACCTGCGATTACACCCTTTTGGATGATGTGCGCAGGTTGGGGGGTGAACTCCTCTCCCGCTACGACCGGATTGACATCCTCGTCAACAACGCGGGTGTCATGACGACCGAGCGCACGCTTACCCGCGACGGTCACGAGACGATGATCCAGGTCAACCACCTCGCCCCCTTCCTGCTGACGAACCTGCTGCTCGAACGGGTCGCGGAGCGGGTGATCACGACCACTTCCCGCGCGGGCAAGACCGGAGGACTCGATCCGTCCGATCTCAACCGCGAGCGACGACGCTGGAGCGGCTGGCTCCAGTACGGGGACACCAAACAGGCCGGAGCCCTGTTCACCGTGGAACTGACCCGCCGCCTCCAGGACACGGGGGTGACCGCGACCTGCTTCCACCCCGGCGTGATCAAGACGGAGTTCGCCCCGTCGACGTTCATGATGTGGATGGTGAAGAACATTCCCGGCATGGGCCAGACCGTCGAGGAGGGGGCGAGCACCATGGTCCACCTCGCCACCCATCCGGACGGCGCCGCCCACCCCGGCCGCTACTTCGCCAAGAGCGCCCCCGCGGCCGTTCCCAGGAAGATGAGCGACCCCGCGCTGGCCCGCGCCCTCTGGGAGGCCAGCGCCGCCGCCGTCGCGTAACCGCCCACCCGCCGGGCGGCCGGTCACCGACGTCAGGCCAGAAGCGATCCGCGGGAAGGACGCGCGGGCCCGTCCTGGAGTTCGGCGACCGCGCGGTAGGCGGAGGTGACGGCCGCGTCGGCGCGGGCGGCGGGAACGGAGTCGGAGTTGGCGATCGCGATCCGGCCGTGCGTCCTGCGGGCGACGGCCGCAGGGGGGTGCCCGTCGGGGTAGAAGTCGAGGTCCCACGGGGTGGCGTACTCCGGCGCGTAGCCGTGCCCCCACCGGTTGACCGTGATCGCCTCGATGTCACGGGCCGCGTCGAAGCCACCGGGCCCCAGCAGCCGGGTGAGCTGGTCGCGGATGCCGTACTCCAGGTGCTCGTACGGCGTCTCGATCAGGGCGTAGCGCCCGGCGACCGAACCTCGCGCGGGGGACACGCCGGGCGTGACGGGGGTGCTGACCAGGTGCGCGGTGATCGGCTCCTCGGGCCTCCTCGGGCACCTGTAGGCGCCGACGTCCACCGGGTCGTCGAGCTCGGCCACGCACCAGCGGGCGCCGGTGAACCGGGCGCGTCTGATCCCCATCCTCCGCCAGGCCCGCCAGTCGCGGAGCTGGACCGTCGCGTACAGCAGGGGAACCTTGACCGCCCGCCCCAGGGCCGCCCGCTGCTCGGGCGAGAGGTCGTCGACCAGGTAGGGGATCATCGAGTTCCAGCAGGCCATGATCACACCGCCCGCCCGCACCGTCCTCACCCGCTCGCCGTCGAAGTAGCCGACCGTGGCACCGGGGCCGTCGTTGGCGGCGGAGACCACCGGGCTGGACAGCCGTACGCGGACCCGGTTGCCCGGCAGGTCGAGCACGCCGTAGTCGAAGCCGGCGGTGGTGATGTCCTTCACGCCGGAGGCCGTGGCGAAGCCGGAGATCATGCGGGCGGCCATCATCCTGACGATCGCCTGGTTGCCCTCGGGGAAGCGCCAGGCGCGCGGTTCGCCCGCGTCCCACTCCTTGATCACGGTCGGGGAGTTGTACCGGGACGGCTTGGACCTGTCGAGCCCGAGCCCCTGGAACCCCGCGTACCGGTGTTCGTCGGCGCTGCCCCAGGCGTCGATCGCGCCGAAGGCGTCGGAGCCGTAGGCCCAGTCGGCACTCGGCATGGTCCTGACGAACGCCAGCACGTCCGGGTGGACGCCGCAGACGTCCCGCAGGAAACCCGAGTAGGTCAGCCGGGCCAGCCGCGCCTGTTTCTCCTCGGAGGACAGGCCGGGAAACCAGTCGGGCGGATCGCCGTACAGCATGAGCAGGTCCCGTCTGGCCCGCTCGGCGACGGGCAGCTCGGCGATCCACTCGGCAGCGCTCCTGCCCGGCGTGAGCACGACGAGCCTCTCCGCGGGGAACGACTCCCGGTCGCAGAAGACGCTGTCATGCATCCCCAGGCTCGCGTACAGCTCCCGGCCGGAGGGTTCCCCGAGCTCCTCGGGGTGGATGCCGAGTTTGGCGAGCAGGTCCTTGCCCTCGGGAGTCCACGCCGACGGGTGCTCCATCGACCGCGAGCCGCCGTACGCGACCAGCGGCCCCTTCCTGGCCGCCGGGCGGAACTCGTTGCGCAGGGCGTGCCCGCCGATGTCGTCGTGGTTGTCGAGGATGAGGATCCGCGCGCCGGGCTCACGCTCCAGCCACCGGTGGGCCGCGCTGAGACCGCTCATCCCCGCGCCGACCACGACCAGGTCGTAGTGCTCGCCGGTGGGTTCCGGGGTGCCCGCGTACGGCCAGAAGCGCCGGTCGCGCAGGGCGTGGGGCACGCTCAGCGCCTCCGCGGTGTCGCCGCGCAACCCCGTGAGGGACGGCGGACAGGAATGCTCCAGATCCTCCGCAAGCGCGGAGTGGGTGTCTCCCGGATCGGCCCCGGGCAGCGAGCACGCCGCCGCGATCCCGGTGGCCGTGATCACCCCATCGAAGAAGTCCCGGCGGGAGATGAGCCGGTCCATGCCGAGTTCCAGGGCCTTACGTGGATTGATCTCGTGAGGATCTGTCATGGGGCGATCATCACGATCTGAATGGATCGGCGGGGCCGCCTCGCTGCGTTTTCGGGAAGTTTTTACCCGGGCCATTAACGCGCTGTCACGACATATCACACATGAGAGTCATGTCCCGGACACCGGGATTAAGGGTAGGAAGGACCCTCGGCCTACCCCATCCTGAAAAAACCGCAAATGACCTGGTACGCCCCCCCGCCGTCCCGGCCGCACTCCTCGTCCTCGCTGCTCCGTGCCCCCCCGAACCCCGCCGCGCCGACTCCACAAGGCAGGGAAGACGTGTCATACGGATTGCCGGTTAATCCATAACCTTATGATCAGCCGGCCTTTCAACTCATATGAAGTGAAGCGATGGCGGCACCCCCATGTCACCGGGTAACGAGGCGCGGAATGCCGGAGCCGGCCTCCGCATTCACCTTTTCCCTTCGGCGGACATCGAGGGGAGTACCGGGCGATCGGAAAGCGGAGACGACGGCGGAGCTCCGCGTGGCGTCGACGACGGATCGCCCTTCCTTCCCCCACGCACGATCCACGCCGCCCGCGTGCCCCCCTGACTCACCCCGCTCTCTCCCCACCGCGGAGGCCGAGGTGCCCACGCAGTACCCCGCCCTCGTCATCACCCCCTGTCTGAGTCCGTCCGGCGGCTCGAAGAACCCACTTCACCCCTCCGACCGTGCCCCCTCCCCCCGATTTCTCCGGCGGATTTCCCCGGCCGATCCCCACGGATGACAGATTTTTTCCAGGGATCGCCGCAGAGGACGGATGGGGGCCGTGGGGCTTTCGTGGCAGGTGAAACCGGGTCCCCTCCACGCAGAACCGAGCGAGCCGACCCGTCTGAGACCTCAGCGCAACGGATTCGTGACCCGCGGCCATTAACTCGGGGCACCCCGTTATGTGTTGTTCCTTTTTCTTAGGGCATACGCCTGGCAGCTGAGCAGACAGGGAGAGTGGAACATGACAGTCACCGGCATCATCACCGCCATTGTTATCGGCGCCGTCATCGGTGCCCTGGGTCGGCTCGTCGTGCCCGGCAAGCAGTCCATCCCGATCTGGCTGACCATCATCATCGGTATCGTCGCGGCCCTCATCGGCACCGCGATCGCCGGAGCTCTCGGGGTCGCTGCCACCTCAGGTATCGACTGGATCGAGCTGTTGATCCAGATCGCTCTCGCCGCGGTCGGCGTCCTCCTGACGGTGAGCCTCTACGGCAGGCGAGGCGTCCGGTAGCCCATGATCCGGGGCGGCCGGTTTCCACGGGAAGATCCCGAGGAGATCCGGAGCCCGCCCCGGTCACCCACGACGGCCCCGCCCCGGATCTTCCCGGGACGGGGCCGTCGCATGTCGCACCACCGGTGCGGCGGCTTGGCGGCCCGCCACCCCCACGAAGAGATGGGTCTCGATGTGGGCGACACGGGAGGAGAAACCCGAGAAGCCGGGAGAAAGCCGGAGCTCGGTCAGGGGGCGTCGTCCAACTGTTCGGCCAGCCGCTCCAGGCCGCCCTTGATGAGCCGTCCGTACCCGTCGTCGCCAAGCGCGCCGATCGTGTCCCGCGCCCGCCGGAGGTGCTCGCGGGCGAGGTCGAGGTCGCCCAGCTTGCGGTAGCAGTCGCTCAGGTTGAGGTGCAACGACGGATACAGGCCCGCCACGGAAACCGTCACCCCGGCCTGGGCCACCCGCTCATCGGTGACCAGATCGGCGGCGGCGAGCGCTCGCAGATCCCACATCAGCTCCTCGTGCACGTCGTCCTGCACGTCGGCCATCGAGTGGGCGAGGACGCAGACATGCAGCGGCTCGCCTTGCTCGCCGCCGATGTCATCCCAGATCTGCGCGAACAGGTCGCGAGCGGCTTCACGTTGGCCTTTGTGGTGATGTAACTCCACCCCCTGGCCGATCCGGGTGAGCGTCGGGTCGGTGGTCACGGGCGACTCCCTCACAGGCGAAACAGTGGCGTGCAAGCCTACTCTCCCGACGCGACCTGACGATCTTCGGATCGACCGGCCGGTCTCCCTCACGACATCCTGCCCCTGGCGCGGAAGGCCGTGGTCTTGACGCGGTTCTGGCAGGCGGTGCCGCAGAACCGGCGGGTGCCGTTGCGGGAGACGTCCACATAGACCCGGTCGCAGTGCGGCGCCGTACACACGCCGAGACGGTCGTGGTGCTCGCTCCCCAGCACGATCGCGAGCCCGGTGGCACAGCTCGCCGCCCAGTCGCCGGTCATGGTGCCGCCGGGGCCGTGGAAGTGCAGGTGCCACGGCTCCCCGTCATGCCGTTCGAGCATCGGCCGGGCCCGGGTCTGCTCAAGAAGGTCGTTGATCCGCAGGGCGGCGGTGTCGACGTCTCCCCTCGCGACGGCGTCGAAGACCACGCGCAGCCGCGCCGCGATCCCGGCGAGCTCACCGGCCTCCGCCTCGGTGACCTCCCGATGGCTCGGGTAGCCGGCGCGCAGGCCCTCCGTGGCGGCGGGGGCGAGATCGTGCGGCGGCGAGAAGTCGCGACCTCGCCGCTCTCCCGGCGTCAGTTCGTTGACCAACCCCACCGCCACGCGGACGATCGAATCGGTGTGACTGTTGAAGTCCACTTGACCAGTCACATCCTCGCGTTCTAGTTTGTAACTGTCATAAGCTTAAACAACAGTTACAAGGAGACTATGGTGCTTACCCACGATGCCGCACTCGAGTGGATCGCACGCTGGGATCGTCAGCAGGAGGGCTACCTGCCCGACCGCGAAGAGCGCTTCACCGCGCTGATCGACGCCGTCGAGGCGACAGGCCGCCCCGATCCGCTCGTCATCGACCTCGGATGCGGGCCGGGCTCACTCTCCGCCCGTCTCCTGGAGCGGCTGCCCCAGGCGACGGTGATCGCGGTCGACGCCGACCCCCTCCTGCTCGGCCTCGGCCGGGCCGCCTACCCGCACCTCACCTTCGTCTCCCTCGACCTGCGCACCCCCGGATGGACCGGATCCCTCGGCCTGGACAGACCGGCCGACGTCGCGGTGAGCACCACCGCGCTGCACTGGATCTCCGCGCCCGACCTCCAGAAGGTGTACGCCGAACTCGCGACCGTGCTGCGTCCGGGCGGACTCCTGCTCAACGGCGACCACATGGAGACCGACGACACCACTCCGGCCATCGCCCGTCTCGAACGCGCCGTACACGACAGGGAGACCCGGCGCGTGTTCGCCGGCGGCCACCCCGAGGACTGGCGTCAGTGGTGGGAGGCGGTCGCCGCCGACCCCGCCTTCGCCGAACTCCACACCGCACGCACCACCGCGGGCGCCGACCACCGCGGCTCGGAGTCCTTCCTGCTCTCCGAGCACGTCGAGGCCCTGCGCGATGCCGGATTCGCCGAGATCGGCACCCTCTGGCAGCGCGGCCACAACCGCCTCCTCTGCGCCGTCCGCCACTGACCCGCCCCCCACAACCGAGAGGGCAGAGAAAAGACGCTCAGCGTCGGACACCAAGGATTTCGTACGGGCGGCTGATAAGCAGACGTACGCTACGCCACTGAGTCCATCCAAACGCCTCTGGAGGGGGAGGTCCTTCAAGTGGACGGGAGAGATCATCTAGCACGAACAGCCGGTTGTCTCGCAGAATGTGTGAATTATGTGAGGTGGTAGCGTTGGCGCATCCACCTTCCCCTCCATGCCTTGAAGGTCTCCTCCAACCGGTCGCGCGGTCAGGGACGTGTGTCGAAGTCTCCAGCCTTGACGCGACCGAGGAAAGCGGTCCAGTCACCCGGGGGGAAGACAAGCACCGGTCCATCGATGTCTTTGCTGTCCCGAACGGCCACGACCCCGACCAGATTGCGCGCCACCTCGACACACGCTCCACCATTGCCGTTACTACGCGAACTCTTGCGCCACTCTGCGTGAGACAAGTCCACAGGCTGGTTCTCCACCGTCCCGCACTCCGTTTTCTCTCGAATCGGTTGTCATTTCCCAAGTTCACCCGCCACCTGCGTGATGAGCTCTTTCGAGGAGTCGGCGGACAGGGCAGCAGCACGCAAGTAGTCAAACATCAGCGTATACCGCTCCACTTCAGATTGCTTTTCCAGATAAATCGTTCCGGTTGGGTATTCGATGTAGACCACATCAGGGTCATTTGGGCCGAACCGGAGCACGTGGAACCCTCCACCCATCGCAGGATGCGCGCCAGCCGAAAACGGTAGGACCTGGAGGGTCACATGTGGCAGCGTGGCCACTTGGACCAGGTGTTCGAGTTGGGTGCGCATAACCTGGGCACCGCCGACCGGACGCCGGATGGCTGCTTCGTTAACGATCGCCCACAGGTGCGGCGGTTCGTCGTTTGCCAGCAGCTTCTGGCGTGCGACGCGCACCACCACTCGCTGATCCACTTCTTCTTCTGAGGCTCTGATCTGTGCGGCACGATGCACTGCACGTATGTAGTCCTCGGTCTGCAACAGCCCCGGCACGAACTCGGACTCATAAAGGTGCAGGGCTGAGGCTTCCGACTCCAGGCCGACGTAGACCTCGAACCATTCGGGGACAGCTTGCCCGTAGGCATGCCACCAGCCACGTTGCCGAGCTTCCCGGGCCAAGGTGAGGAGCGCATCGCGCTCCCTGGATTCGATCTCGTAGACGGCGAGTAAGGCTCGCACATCACTGGGTTGCACCGCCCGCCGACCGGTCTCGAAACGGCTCAACTTGGTGGCGTGCCAGTCAAGCTGTTCGGCTACTTGATCGATGGTTAGTCCCTTTTCCTCTCGAATGCGGCGTAGTTCGGCGGCAAGTCGCCGCCGCCTGACTGTGGGGCTGTGTGCCTGACGAGCCACTACTGAATCCTCACGATCAATACAAAACGGTCATTTCTGCACAACAATCTCTTTTGCGATAGTTGCTCGATGGCAGTTGCCAAAAAGCAGCTACGGGAACACACTTGCAATGGTTCCACGACCCGACGTTTCTGGCGTCGAACTTCGACCACTTAGAGCAACGATTTGATGACGGACTGCGAATCAGGACGTCACCCCTTGCCTACAAGCAGTCCACGACACCAAAGCTCGCACGGCGCCCACAAGCCGTACGACCGAAAGGACGGATAGTGAGATGAAGCAATGTGGTTCACAAGAGCAGTTCGTTCATCTGGTGCGGCTGGGCTGGGACCTGCGGGGTCTGGGCCTGGGCACCTCGCTGGTGCTGCCCCACACGGGGCAGCCGATCCTGGAGGTGCTGTCCGAAAACGAGACCCGCGTCCGCATCACCGCCGTACGCCGTACCCGCGGCTGGGTGTTCGTCTGGCGGCCCTGGTGGGCCAGGGCGTGGCGGCCCGGCGAAGCGATCTGCGCCGAGGCCGACAACGCCGCCGACGTCATCGTCTCGGCGGCGATCGCGTGACCACGCATCAGGCCCTCTGCCGATACGAACGCCAGCGAACGGCCTCGGAGCGCTGGTCTGTCCTCCGCCCTCTGGGCCACGCCGAGTTCGCCGCGACCCCCCGCTCGGCCGCGACCGTCCGTACCTGGGCCCGACACCTCCTGCACACCAGAATCCCCGACACCGCCCTCGATGACGTGGTGCTGCTGCTCAGCGAAGTCGTAACCAACTCCATCGTCCACTCCGACTCCGGACACACCCCCACAGGATCGGTGACCGTCTGCCTCGGCCTGGGAGGCAACCTGGTGCACGCCGAGGTGATCGACGACGGCTCGGCGACCAGCCTGCCCTTCATCCGCGCGACCGACCTCGACAGCGACGGCGGACGCGGCCTGCTCCTGGTCGAGGCCATGGCCACCGCCTGGGGCACCCACCACGACCCCGAAGCCGGCACCGCCGTCTGGTTCCGCCTCCCCGCCCACGAAACCAACAGCCCCGACGAAGCCGGCAACGCCGACACCCCCGGCTCCTCATCCAACTAACCCACCTGGCCGAAGCCCTCTCGTACGAGACCTACCCCTCCCTTCGGTCACAGTGGCCATCCGTCACGATGCGCCCTATCAAAAGGCCACACCTGTCCCTGCGCGAAGCCGTGATGTCCGTGACCAGCAACGACAAAGCGCAGCACGCCAACCGTTAGCGAACCACGACGAGCCCGATGAACTCACGGCGAGCCCCCTGCGCTCCTTTCCGCACCGGCGCTTCAGCTACGGCGACGGACCCCGAACGACCCCGTACGGATTGCTTCAGCGTCCCCAGCGCACACTGGGCGGCCCGCGACAAAGCGACTACGGCCCGCACCACCTACGGCGAGCCAGCAGGTGCGCGGAGGTGGGTGGGTGTTCCGGGCGGCTTATAAAAATCCGCAACCAGCGCGCCCGCCAGGCCGGAGGCCTGACACACCAGACGACCACCAACAACGGCCGCCCGGAGCACCCACCCACCGGAGCGCGCACCCACCTGACACAAACGATGGCTGAGCCTCCACCCGCAGGACGGATCCCCGGCTGTCGTGTCCATGCCGCAGGAAACCCTTCGGGAACCGTCCCACCACCGTCAGATCATGACGTGCGCTTCGGGATGCCCGGCGAAGGAGAACTGCGCGTTGCGGGTGAGCTTGATGTCGTCGGCCTGCCAGGTGTGCAGGGACTTGTCGCCACTGCGCCAGTAGACGAAGTTGAACCGGTCGGCGGAGTAGATCTTGACGCGGTCCTCCTTGAGTCGGCGGACCAGGCGGGTGTCCTCGCCCCTGGTCACGTCCTCGAACCCGTAGTGCCGGAACATGTCGGCCTTGCCGAGGAAGGTGCCGCCCTGCACCAGGAAGGCGTACCGGTGCTCCAACCCCGGCAGCCGCAGCATCGTGGCGTCGCTGCCCTCGAAGTACGCGTAGTGCGCGCCCTTGCCGACCAGCTCGGCGTCGGAGTAGTCGAAGGCACGGGCCAGGTCCGACAGGTAGTGCTCGCCGTACAGGTTGTCGTCGTCCATTTTGGCGATGAGCTCGCCCTCGGCGGCGGCGATGCCCATGTTGAGGCAGGCGCCCAGCGACAGCGACGAGTCGGCGGGCAGCACCACGACGTCGGTGATCCCCGCCATCCGCGCCTTGTCCGCCACCACCACGGGGTCGATGGCGAGCCCGTGCAGGACCATGACGAGCTGAACCGGACGGTGGATCTGCTTGGCCACCGAGGAGATCGCGTGCTCGATCTGGGAGGCCCGGTTGGTGGGCAGGACCACCGAGATCGACCGGGTCCGCTGCTCCACCGGCCTGCCGAGGATCCCCAGGATCTGGTCCACCCGGTGCGAGAACAAATGCTTGTCGAAGACCTCGCGCATGGCCAGGTGTCCCTGCCGGGCGCGCAGCTCGGGGCTGTTGATCAGGTGCAGGACCTGGTTGTACGACTCCAGCTCGTCGCGGGCGATCGGGATCAGCGATCCGAAGGTCTCCTCGATGGCCCGGGACCAGCCGGAGACCACCGATGTGGAGCAGGCGGAGAGTTCGAAGACGCGGCGGGCGCACATGGTCGGTGAGTCGAGCACCGAGTTCACGTTGAGGAAGACCTTGTACATCTTGTACGCGGCCAGCATCCGGTCGTACGGCAGCTCGCCCACGATGTGCGGGACGTACTCGGCGGGCCAGGCGTACTTCGGATCCACGGTCCCGTTGCGCGCGAAGATGTGCAGGCCGAGCTCGCGGATGGGGGCGAGGACGGTCTCCATCTGCTCGCGGCGCTCGGGGTGCTTGTCCCTGAAGTACATGCCCGCGAAGACCACGTCGTTGACGCGTCCCTGCTTCTCCTGGATGGGATTGTGCACCCGGGGTTGCGCGGCGAACTGCAGGACGTCGACCCGGTCGTGACCCAGCACCTCGCGGTAGCGGGGGACCATGTCGCCGTCGCAGGTGAAGACGTAGTCGAACAGCTTGGCCGTGTCGATGAAGAAGTCGAAGTTCGGCGGGTCCTCCTTGTTCCAGAAGACCGTGGGGATCCCTTCGGCGCGGCACCAGTCGATCAGGGCGATCAGCTCCGCTTTGGGAGCCTTCGTCCCGGTCATCTGGTAGCGCCAGCGGCCCTGGTTGCCGTGCCAGGCCGACTCCACGAACAGCAGCTCGGGGCGGCGCTCGGCGAAGATCTCCGGCCAGTCGCGGAGCCCGAACTCGATCTGGTCCCACTCGTATTTGAACGCCATCCGGGAGAAGTCGTCCAGGATGACCGCGACCTTCATGTCGGGGCGGACGATCGGACCGGCGGGCCACTTGACCTGCGGTACGTCGACGACGGGCCCCTGCTGGTCGAGCTCCTTGACCACTTCGGACACCGGGCGGGGCGGCTTGGGACCCTTGCGGGCCTGCATGGCGGAGCGCAGCCTGCCGGGCAGCGCGGTGACCCCCGGCCCCTTGGCCGCCGTCAGCGCCTCGGCCACCCGGTAGGGGCGCTGCACCTTGGTGGATTCCAGTTTCCACTGCGCGTAGTCGGCCCGCGCCTCGGCGATGGCGAGCCGCCGCTCCAGGTCGTGGACGCGCTCCTCAAGGCGTTCGACGACCTTGCGCTCCTCGGGCAGCCAGTTGATCGGCCCGAGACGCTGGAACTTCGGCTCTTCTGGGGTCTCATCGCTCATGGGGAATCGCCTTTGTCAGAGGTCGTGCCAGCGTACGACCAAAGTCGTACCTGAATAGCCGTTTTAAAGGGATTTGGGCGATACGGATTGGCCGGCCGGTGAGAGGTTGCCGCCGCGCAGCCAGCTCTCGATCACCCGGGCGATCCGGGGACCTGCCTTGCCGTCCCAGAGTGGAGGCAGCTCACCCGACGGCGTTCCCGCGCCCTCGGCCAGGGCCAGGTCGGCGGCGGCGGGCAGTTGCGCGGGGGTGACGAGCCGGTTGGTGCCGTGCGTGATGGTGATCGGCCGCTCGGTGTTGGGCCGCACGGTGAGGCAGGGCACGCCCAGCATGGTCGTCTCCTCCTGCACGCCACCGGAGTCGGTGACGACCAGCGTCGCGCCCCGCACCAGTGACAGGAAGTCCACGTAGCCCAGCGGGTCGACGATGAGGAGGTTCTCCCCGTTCACCAGTCCGGCCTCGGCCAGACGGGTCCGGCCGCGCGGGTGCAGCGGCACCACGACCGGCAGGCGCTCGCTCACCGAGAGTACGGCGTCGACGAGCTCCTTGGCCGAGGCCGGGTCGTCGACGTTGCCGGGACGGTGCAGGGTGGCGACCGCGTACCGCTCGGGAAGGCCGAGCCGGGAGCGGACCGGGGCGGGGTCGAGGTGGTCCAGCGCGGAGAACAGACTGTCGATCATCGGGTTGCCGACGAGATGCACCCTGGCCGGATCGACGCCCTCGGCGGCGAGGTGGGAGAGCGCGTCCGGTGAGGTGGCGAAGAGGATGTCGGACAGGCTGTCGGTGACGACCCGGTTCACCTCCTCGGGCATCTCCCTGTCGAAGGAGCGCAGGCCCGCCTCCACGTGCGCGGTCGGCACGTGGAGCTTGGCGCAGACGAGGATCGCGGCCAGCGTCGAGTTCACGTCGCCGTAGACGACGACCAGGGTGGGACGGTGTTCGAGCACCACGTCCTCCAGGCCGACGAGCAGGGCCGCCGTCTGACGGGCGTGCGAGCCGGAACCGACGCCGAGGTTGGCGATCGGCTCGGGAAGGCCGAGGTCGGCGAAGAAGACGTCCGACATGAGCGCGTCATAGTGCTGACCGGTGTGAACGATGCCCTGTCGCACCCCGAGCTCGGTGAGGGCGCGCACCACGGGAGCGGCCTTCACGAAGTTCGGGCGCGCGCCGAGCACGTGCAGGACGAGGGGATTATCGGGGCTCTGAGCAGCGCCCGAACGGGCAAAGTCCCTCATTGACCTCGCCTTTCATGCGGCAGTGGGGCAAACGTTGCCTATGGTACGGTCACGGCGTGGTATCCGATGCCAACAGGCCAGACTCCCCCTCGGTTCCAGCGAAGGTTTCTGCGAAGGACCCGGTGAAGTCCCCGGATCCGGTGACGCCCTCGGTCCCAGCGACACCATCTCCTTCGGTGACGCCCCCGGCCGTTGAGACCCCCGCCGTGGACACGCCCACGGAACCGCCGCCCCCGCCGAGCGCGGAGACGCCCTCGCCCATGGACGCACCGGCCTCACCCGCGGACGCACCGGCCGCGCCCGCGGACGCGGAGACGCCCTCGTCCGCGGGCGCGGCACCGGTCTCCGACATGCCCGCCGTCACGGCGAGGCCCTCGGACGAGGACGAGGAGAAGGTCCCCGCGTCGCTTCCGGCCTCCCCGGACTCCCCGGCGCCCGCGGCCTCCCCCGTCTCCCCGGTGTCGGCGAAGTCGGCGAGGGCCGGGCTGCGCGGTCTCATCAAGGGCTTCGTCCAGCACCCGGTGATCGTTTCCCGGGTCGTGGCGACCAAGGTGAAGTCCGACCCGGTACGCGTGGCACAGGCGGCGGCCGAGACGCTCCCGCCGAGCGTCCGTCCCGTCGTCGGCCGGTTCGCCTGGCCCGTCGCGCGCCGCGCCAAGATCGTCGTACGCAAGCTCGGCATGCGCCTGGTGAAGGGCCCGTGGAGCGAGGCGAAGGAGCACTTCGACTCCGGCCGGATGAGCGAGGCCGCCGCGGTGCTGCAGGCCCACACGCGCTATCCCTTCATCAAGCGCCGGTACGCGTACTACGCCGGCGAGCTGGCCTCGATCCAGCCGAACCCGATCCCGCCCAAGGCGAAGGTGATCGTGGGTGAGCGGTTCCCCGGCAGGGTGCTGCACTGCGTGACGAACGCGCTGCCGTACACGCAGGCCGGATACACCGTCCGCACGCACCGCATCGTCACCTCGCAGAAGGCCGCGGGGCTCGACCCGCACGTCGTGACCAGCTGGGGCTGGCCGATGATGCAGGGGCACGCCGACGCGACGCCGTACGAGGAGATCGACGGTGTCCCCTACCACCGGCTGATCCCGAGCGGCGAGGTGCCCTTCGAGAGCCAGGGGCGGATGATCCGCGGCGCCGGAGAGGTGACCGAGCTGGTCAGGACCCTGCGACCGCAGGTGCTGCACGCCGCGACCGACCACCGCAACGGATCGGTGGCGCTCGCGGTGCGCGAGCGTACCGGCACGCCGATGGTCTACGAGGTGCGGGGCTTCCTTGAGGAGACCTGGGCCTCCCGCGACCCCAAGCGCATCGGCAGCCAGCGACACGTGCTCCAGCGCGACCGCGAGGCGTTCATCATGCGTTCCGCCGACGCCGTGGTCACCCTCGCGGAGACCATGGCGGAAGAGATCGTCGAACGCGGGGTGCCGAGGGAGAGGATCTATCTCGCGCCGAACGCGGTGGACGACTCGCTGCTCAGCGCCGAGTACGACGGTGCGGCGTTCCGCGCCGCGTACGGCATCGAGCCCGGCGAGATCGTGATGGGCTCGGTGTCGAGCATCGTGGCCTACGAGGGTTTCGCCACCATGATCAACGCGGCCGCGCTCCTGCGGGACGAGGGCGCGCCGGTCAGGGTGCTTCTCGTCGGCGACGGCGTGGAGCGGGCGGCGCTGCTCGAACAGGTCGAGGAGCTGGGACTCGGCGACATCGCGATCCTGCCCGGACGTGTCGGTCCCGACGAGGCCCTGCAGGCGCAGGCGGCGATCGACATCTTCGTCTGCCCCCGCGAGGACCTGCGCGTCTGCCGGCTCGTCACGCCGTTGAAACCCGTCGAGGCGATGGCTCTGGGCAAACCGGTCGTGCTGAGCGACCTGCCGGCGCTCTCCGAGCTCGTGGGCTCGGAGGGGGCCGGGCTTCTGGTGCCCCCTGGGGATCCCGAGGCACTGGCCAAGGCGATCGCCGGGCTGCGCGACGACCCGGGGCGAAGAGCCGAGATGGGTGAGGCGGGACGGGCTGAGGTGGCGGCGAAGCGTACGTGGAGCCGCATCGCGGAGACGTACCGTGATATTTACCGATCGATTGCCGGATGATGGCCTCGTGTTGGTAATGGGGAGACCGACTGTTTGCGATGCGTTCAATCGCATTAGGCGTAGCTCGTTCGGACTTGAGATAGCCTTTGCGACCATGAAGTGTTGTTCCTGGCGTTCCAAGGTCATCCAGTGACGGTCTACGACCTGGCCATCATCGGTCTGGGCTACGTCGGCATGCCGCTGGCCAAGGAGGCCACGGCGGCCGGTCTGCGGGTCGTCGGCTTCGAGGTCGACGCCGCCAAGGTCGAGGCCCTCAACGCGGGCAGGTCCTACATCGACGACCTGACCGACGCCGACCTTGAGCACATGCTGGCGGGAGGCTTCACCGCCACGCTGGACGAATCCATCCTGGCGGACAGCCGCACCATCGTCATCTGCGTGCCGACCCCGCTGGACGAGGACCACCGCCCCGACCTGTCCTCTGTCGAGGGCGCCACCGCCACCGTCGCACGCAACCTGCGCGCCGGCGCGCTGGTGGTCCTGGAGTCCACCACCTGGCCCGGCACCACCGACGAGGTCGCCCGGCCCATCCTGGAGAAGGGCTCGGACCTCGTCGCGGGCACCGACTTCCACCTCGCCTTCTCGCCCGAGCGCATCGACCCGGGCAACCCCAAGTACGGTCTGCGCAACACCCCGAAGGTCGTCGGCGGTTACACCCCGGCCTGCAAGGACCGCGCGGTCGGGTTCTACGCCCAGTTCATCGAGCAGGTCGTGCCGGTGAGCGGCACCCGCGAGGCCGAGATGGCCAAGCTCCTGGAGAACACCTACCGCCACGTCAACATCGCCCTCGTCAACGAGATGGCGATCTTCTGCGACGAGCTCGGTGTCGACCTGTGGGAGTCGATCGAGGCCGCGGCCACCAAGCCGTTCGGGTTCCAGAAGTTCCTCCCGGGACCCGGCGTCGGCGGGCACTGCATCCCTGTCGACCCCTCCTATCTCTCCTACACGGTGCGCAAGCTGGGCTACCCGTTCCGCTTCGTCGAGCTGGCGCAGGAGATCAACGAGCGGATGCCGTCGTACGTGGTGGCCCGCGTGCAGCGCCTGCTCAACCGGCAGCGAAAGCCCGTCAACGGCTCCAGGGTGCTGCTGCTCGGTGTCACGTACAAGCCCGACATCGCCGACGAGCGCGAGACCCCGGCCCTGCCGGTCGCGCGGGCGCTGCTTGAGCTGGGGGCGGAGCTCGTCTTCGCCGATCCGTACGTCAAGGAGTGGCGGGTCGACGACGTCGACGTGCCACGTGAGGAAGACCTCGCCAAAGCGGTGGCCGAAGCCGACGTGACGCTGTTGCTCCAACAGCACGCCGCCTTCGACCTGTCGACTGTCGAGGACCATGGCAAGCTCGTGCTCGACACCCGAGGCGTGCTCGCCGAGGGTGAACGCGTCGAGCGGCTCTAGCGACGGAGGGCTGCGCGAAGTGCACGTGCTCGTCATGACGGTGGTGCATCACCCCGAGGACGCCCGGATCCTGCACCGGCAGATCCGCGCGCTCGTGGACGCCGGTCATGAGGTCACGTACGCGGCACCGTACACGGCGCGAGGCGTGATGGCCCGCTCCTGGGTGAACGGCGTCGACCTCCCCCGCGCCGCCGAACGCAAGCGGTTCGCCGCCGTGCGCGCCGCGCGCAAGGTGTTCAAACGCATGCGCGGCGAGGTCGACCTCGTGGTCATCCACGACCCGGAGCTGCTGCTCGCGGTGGTGGGGGTGCGCAAGCGGCCCCCGGTGGTGTGGGACGTCCACGAGGACACTCCGGCGACGCTGTCGCTGAAGCCCTGGCTGCCCGCGTTCCTGCGTCCGCCGGTGCGCTTCCTGGCCCGCCTGCTCGAAGGCGCGGCCGAGCGGCACCTGCACCTGCTGCTGGCCGAGACCGCCTACGCGGGAAGGTTCCGCCAGGCGCACCTGGTGGTGCCCAACGAGACCTGGGTGCCCGACGAGGTGACGCCGCCGGGCGACGACCGCGTCGTCTACCTCGGCTGGCTGTCGGGGGCGCGCGGGGTACGCGAGGCCATCGAGGTGGCCCGGCTGCTGCAGCCGTACAGGGTGGCGGTCGAGCTGATCGGCTACGCCGACCCGCAGTCGCGGCCGACGCTGAACGAGGCGGTGGCCGAGGGAGTGCTGGAGTGGCGCGACTTCATGCCGAACGACGAGGCGCTCAAGCGGCTCGACGGCGCGCTGGCCGGGCTGTCCCTGCTGCACGACGAGCCCAACTACCGGCACTCCATGCCCACGAAGATCGTGGAGTACATGGCGCACGGCATCCCGGTGATCACCACTCCCTCGCCCCGGGCGGTGGAGCTGGTCGAGCGCTACGACAGCGGCGTGGTCGTGCCCTGGCAGGATCCCAAGGCCGTGGCCCAGGCCGTGCTCTTCCTGCGAGACGACGTCAGGGAGCGGTATGCCAGGGGGGCCAGAGGGTATGCGGCGGCTCGTGCGAACCACCACTGGCCCAACTCGGCTCGCCGTTTCGTCGCCCAGCTGGAGGCATGGGCGGGCGTCAAGAGCTGATCTTCGATACGGCGACGCCCGCGGTATCCTTCCGGCTCCTTATGTCTGCTTGATCACAAGAACGGTAGTGTCCTGAACGTGCGCTGGCTCATCGCTTTCCTGGGCGTGGCGATCCTCGCGGCCGTGGCGACGTTCGTGATGACCACACCCACCGGGACCGACTTCCCGGCGGCGGAGGGCTCCTCGCTCACGGCGTCGCCCTCCGCCTCCGCCACCCCGTCGGTGCCGGTGCCGGAGGTGACCGAGTTCACCGACCCGTGTGGAACGTTCGACACGACGATGCGCTGGCCGTACGCGGTCACCGGTTACTGGCTCGTCCCGACCACCGACCACTGCACCTGGCGCCGGCAGTTCGGCGCGATCCACGAGGTGGGCGGCGACACGGTGATCCGGATCGGCTGGGGCCTGCAGGCACGCCGCCTCGACGGCGACGGCCGGATCCTCGACGGACAGGGGAACGTCGACGCCCGCTACGAGCCGTGCGAGGAGAACGGCGTCCCGTGCGCGTCGGCGGCGGAGAACGACCTCAAGGCGGCCAACCCCGGCAACCGGGTGAGCTGGACGTTCGTCTACCGGACCGATGAGGCGTTCGGCCCGGATCTGTTCCGCTGCCCCGAGTTCGAGCGGAAGATCGTCACCGACAAGACCGTCTTCTACCGGATCGTCGCGCCCGACGACGGCACCGACGACCCGAGCTGCGAGAACATCCGGACCAAGGGACGCGGCTATCACGTGATCCTGATCGCGGCGGCGCACGACGACAGCCTCACCGAACTGCTCGACCTCGGTGACCGGTTCGGCGTGCAGGTCTACCCGGCGCTGCCGCTCGCCCCCCGCGACCCGGCGCAGAAGACCCAGGCGGCCAAGCAGGGCACGGACACGCTCACCACCCTCACCCGGCGGATCATGCAGGATTACGGGGCGCGCTTCCAGGACCGGACCTCGCTGGGCGGTTTCTACCAGCCGTTCGAGCTGCAGATGCGCGAGATGACGTATCTGGGCGACTCCGACTCCGACCACCCGACCCTCAGGGTCTACGCCTCACAGCACGAGATCGTCGAGCAGGAGATGCCCGGCAGGCCCGTGCTCGTCAGCCCCTACCTCGACGCCCGCAAGGAGCGGCCGTTCAGCGCCACCCCCAAGCAGGTCGCCAAGGGCTTCGAGGCCCTCGCCAGGACCGGCGTCGGGATCATCGCCCCGCAGGACAGCCGGGGGACGGGCAAGGTCGGGCTGTTCTGGCCCGACCAGCGCGAGGAAAAGATCGACGAGCGGCTGAGACCGGTCGTGAAGGAGAAGACCAACGGCGACGCCTACCACGGCTCGACCCGCGACTACTACCGCGAGATGTCCCTCGCGAGGACCAGGATGGCCGAGCAGGGTTTCAACGTGCGGCTCTGGGCCAACGTCGAGGCCTTCGAACCGTCGGGCGAGGAGCCGTGCGCCGCGGGATCCGAGCGGGGACGCACCGACAAGGAACGGCTCGACACGGCCGTGGCGCAGGTCGGACGCTACGTCTCCAAAGTCGTCTCCTACATGTGGAGCGACTTCTACACCTGCGGCTCCCCCTCCCTCGCCGAGGAGATCGCCCGCGACTACAACCGGCCCATCGCCGCCGACGCGGTCCGCATGCAGCGCGACATCCAGGACGGCATGGAGATCCGCGGTTACAACATTCCGATGGGCTCCAAGGTGACGATCACCTGGGAGGGCCAGGAGGAGCCCCGCGTCGTCGACGTGGCCGGGGTGAACCTGACCGAGCCGCCACCGGACCTGCCGGTACGGATGGAAACGGCGTGGATCCCGTTCGACTGGACCAAGGTGCCCGAGGACACCTGGGTCAGGGTCGCGGTCGCGGCGGCCGACGGACGCGCCGCCACCGAGACGTTGCACGTCCGCGTACGGGTCTGACCGGTGTAACGTGCCTGCCATGGTGCCGCGCATTCCCGTCAGCGTGGACCTTGTCGTCCTCACGGTGCGCCGTCAGGTGCTGAGCGCGCTCGTCTGGCGGCGCGACAAGCCGCCGTACGAGGGACGCTGGGCCCTGTCAGGCGGTTTCATCCAGCTCGACGAGGACCTGCCCGCGGCCGCCGCCCGCGTCCTCGCGGAACGGGCGGGTCTGCCGGGCGCCCCCGTGCACCTGGAGCAGCTGCAGACCTACGGCTATCCCGACCGCGACCCGCGCCAGCGCGTGCTGAGCGTGGCCTACCTCGGCCTCGCCCCGCATCTGCCGACCTCCACCGAGGCGCACATGAGCTGGCAGCCGGTCTCCTCGCTGCTGCGCGAGATGGCCTTCGACCACCGGCGCATCATGATCGACGGGATCGAGCGGGCCCGCGCCAAGCTTGAGTACACTCCGCTGGGCGCGGCCTTCTGCCCGCCGGAGTTCACCGTCGCCGAGCTGCGCAGGGTCTACGAGATCGTCTGGGGCCGGGCCCTCGACCCGCGCAACTTCCATCGCAAGGTCACCAAGGCCGAGGGCTTCCTGGTGCCCACCGGCGGCACCACCACCCGCGACGGCGGACGCCCCGCCAAGCTGTATCGCCGCGGCCCCGCCGTGGCGCTGCACCCCCCGATGCTGCGCTCCCTCAGGGAGTGACCCGGAACCTCGCCGTCAGAGCCCCGTCGGGCACGCCTCTCACCTCAAGCGTTACTGGATGCCCCATCGGCCCGCTGCTCATAAAGTAAGGCCATGCCTCGTTTCCGCGCGATCCTGGACACGATGCCCGCCTACCGGGCGGGCAAGGCCGTGGTGTCCGCCGACGGCCGGTCCTACAAGCTCTCCTCGAACGAATCCCCCTACGAGCCGCTGCCCTCGGTCGTCGAGGCGGTCGCCAGGGCGGCGACCCAGATGCACCGCTACCCCGATCCCGCGGCCAGGGAGCTGACCGCGGCGATCGCCGAGAAGCACGGTGTCCCGGCCGAGCACATCGCGCTCGGCGCCGGATCGGTGACGGTGGCCCAGCAGCTCTTCGAGACGGTGAGCGAGCCGGGCGCCGAAGTGATCTACGCGTGGCGGTCCTTCGAGGCGTATCCGCTCCTGGCCGACCTGGCGGGGGCGACCTCGGTGAGGGTCCCGCTGCTGGGCGAGACGCACCACCTGGAGGCGATGGCCGACGCGATCACCCCGCACACCCGCATGATCTTCGTCTGCAACCCGAACAACCCCACGGGCACGGTCGTCCAGGCGGCCGAGCTGGCGGCCTTCCTCGACCGGGTGCCGGAGAACGTGCTCGTCGTGCTCGACGAGGCATACCGCGAGTACGTCAGGGACGCCGGGGTCACCGACGGGCTCACCGTCTACGGCGACCGGCCGAACGTGGCCGTTCTGCGCACGTTCTCCAAGGCGTACGGCCTGGCGGGTCTTCGGGTGGGCTACCTGATCGCGAATGAGCGGGTGGCGTCCATCGTCCGCAAGACGATCGTGCCGTTCGCGATCAACCACCTCGCCCAGGCGGCCGCGATCGCCTCCCTCGCCGCTGAGGACGAGTTGATGGAGCGCGTCGACACCGTGGTCAAGGAGCGTGACCGGGTCCGCGAGGCACTGATCGGCCAGGGCTGGGAGGTGCCGGTGAGCGAGGCCAACTTCGTCTGGCTGCGGCTGGGCGAGCGCACGCTCGAATTCGCGGAGGTGTGCGCGGCCGAGGGCGTCGCGGTACGGCCCTTCGCCGGGGAGGGCGCCCGCGTCTCCGTCGGCGACCCCGAGGCCAACGACACCTTCCTCGCCGCCGCGGCGGCCTTCGGGAGCGTCTGACCGCCCGCCCGCGCGGTCTGATTCCTGCCCGCGCTGTCTGACCCGCGCGGTCTGACCCGCGCTGTCTGACCCGCGCTGTCTGACCCGCGCTGTCTGACCCGCGCGGTCTGACCCGCGCCGGGTGCCCCGTGGCCTACACGGCCGCGGGCTCCGGCTCGGGCTTCGGCTCCGCGGGCTCCGGCTTGCCCCGCCGTTCCCTGGAGACCACCAGGGCCACGCCGACGACGATCACCAGGCCGGCCGCGACCATCGAGCCGGTGACCGGCTCGCTCAGCACGAGGGCGCCCAGCACGACCGCCACGACCGGGTTGACGTAGGCGTAGGTGGAGACCAGCGAGATCGGGGCGTTGCCCAGCAGCCACACGTACGCCGTGAAGCCGACCAGCGACCCAACCATGATCAGATAGATCAGCGCGGTCCACGACCGGGCGGAGACGGTGGCGACGTCGAGGCGCTCGCCCACCGCGGCGGCGGTCAGGGCGAGCCCGACACCGCCCGCCGCCATCTCGACGACGCTCGCGGAGAAGGGGTTCGCGGGCATCGGGATGCGGGAGGCGAGGAACGAGCCGACCGCCCACGACAGCGACGCGAGCAGGATGACCACGATTCCGACGCCGTCGGCCACGTTGCTCCCGCCGCTCAGCGACAGCGCCGCGACGCCGCCGAACCCGATGAGCACCCCCACGAGCGTCAGCACCTGCGGCCGGTCCCTGAACATGATCCTGAAGATGACCAGCCAGAGCGGGGTCGAGGCCACCAGCAGCGCCGCCAGCCCGCTGGAGATGTGCTGCTCGGCCACGGCGACCATGCCGTTGCCTCCGTTCAGCAGCAGCAGGCCGACCAGCGTCGCCCCGCCCGCCTCCCTCCAGGTCATCCGGAAGGCGCCGCGCCCCTTCAGCAGGAGCACCGCGAGCCCCAGCACGAGCGCGGCCGTGGCGAAACGGATGGCTCCGCTGATCAGCGGCGGGATCGTCTCGATTGTGATCATGATCGCCAGGTACGTGGAACCCCACACCACGTACACGATCGCCAGCGCCCCCCAGATGAGGAGCGTCTTACGGCTGTAATCACCGTCTTTGCTCATAGCTCATGACAATAGTGGCCGACGCCGACAATCCGCTCGCGAATTTCGGACCTTGAGACGCGGCTCCGAGGGGCGTGATCCGAGGGTTCCCCCTGCCGCCGAGCCGGCGGATTCGCGCCGAGGGGGATCGAGCGAGGCGCCGTGCCCCTCACCGCGCCGGGGCGGACCGTAATGACGGGCCGTAATGAACGCCGTAATGAACAGGGCGCTGTGAACAGGCCAAAACAAACAGGCCGGAATGAACAAATCGCGGTGAACACGCATCGGTGAACGGGCCACGGTGAACAGGAATTCGCGAACACAGGGCGACAGTCCGATCGCGGTGTGTCACGCGAGCCGACCGGACCCCGGCAGGTCACGCCACGCCGGGACCGGCGTGCCGTGACCTGGGAGGTTCCGCCGCCTGGGCGCGGCGGAAACCCCTCCCTGCCGATGAAGGCGGGGGAGGACTCAGCGGGTGCCGAGCTTCTCCACGATCAGCCGGTACAGCTGCCGGGGACGCCCGGGCTGCGGTGTCCGGTTCGGCGGAAGCGGCCACGCGAGTCCCTCGTCTACCAGCGTGCGCAACAACCGCCGTGCCGTACGCGGGGTGACGCCGAGCATCTTGCCGGCGCCCTCCGCGTCCACCACCGTGTCCCCACCCTCCAGTTTGGCCGCGAGCCGGGCCAGGACCTCCACGCCCTTCGGCTTCAGCGCTCCCGCGCCCTGAGGAGGCACCCTGGGGGCCGGGATGAGCGCCCTGCCCTCACGGTCGACCGCGAAGCCCTGGGCCTGCTTGCCCGCCTGTGTGCGCGCGAGCGCGGCCCTGGCGTGCGACTCGGCGTCGTGGGTGGTACGGCCCATGCCGACGCCCACCTCGACCGCCAGGCCCAGCTCGTCGCGGACCCGCGCGGCGAACGGCAGGACCCGGAAGCCCTCGGTGGCGGCGGCCACCGAGCCGCGGGTCGCGGTGATCATGTAACTGTGGTCGTCGACCGTGGTGACCGACGCGTTGATCCGGTTGGCCTCCTGCACCAGTAGCCGGTGCAGGGACAGCCGGAGCTCGTCACGCCAGTAGCGTGGCGCGGCCCGGCGAACCGGCTCGCGCAGCGTGGGCACCTCCACCAGGACCACGGTGAGCTGCGACTCCTCCAGCCTGTGGTGCGCGCCCAGCAGGGCCGCCGTGTGCAGCGCCGTGCGCACCGCGGCGGAGGTGGGGCGAATCCTGACCACGGGCACCCCGGCCGTCTGAAGGCGATCGGCGACCGCGGGCAGGCAGGTGAGCGCCCCGCTCGTGCTGCCCTGGCGGGCGAGGCGTTCATGGAAGGTCGTGATCGTACCGGTGGCGCCCGGTTCGTCGCGGCTGTGCACATCCCCTGCGGGAAGGCCCAGATCGCCGTACGCCTCCTCGACCTCCGCCCTGTTCAGAACGTCGATGCTGACCCTGCGCGGGTCTATCCGCTCGTCCAGCGCGGCCCTCGCCAGCGCGGCGATCAGCGCGGCGCCTCCGAGCTGGACATACGTCGCGGGCATCGTCAGCACCCCCGATCGCCGTGCCAGATCGTAGGGGACCGGGCTGGCGAACAGGCACGCGTCCACCCCTGCTCCCAGGCGGGTGACCTTGTCGGCGGCCTCCTGCTCGTCACGGTATGCCGCCGCCACCAGGCGGCAGGGTAACGGGGCGGCCGCATGCCCCATCAACATCACTCGTTCAACGAGGTCATGGGGGCCCACCACACCGATAGTGAGGTCTGGTGTCATGGCACCCGGGCGTGACACTCGTGGCGCTTCTTCGGCCCGCTCGACCAATGTTCGTCCCATCATGCCGTCCGTTTGTTTTCGGCTCTCTTTTGGAACGATCGCTTGCGAGGGCCGTAATGTCACGCCCGATTTGCGGCCAATTCCGGAAGCCACTTCCGGGTTAAAACCATGACTGACATCGTTTACACAGGTCAGAGCGGTTTTTGAGCGTCTCAAACCCACTCATTATGAAGCTGAAATCTCTCGCCGCACGTCGGCCCCCAGGGACTGCATACGCTCGGCCAGATAAGAGTGGCCTCGGTCGATGAGATATCCCGACCCGATGACGGTCTCCCCCTCGGCGGCGAGGCCCGCGAGCACGAGCGCGATTCCCGAGCGCAGATCGTGAGCGGTGACCTCTGTTCCGGTGAGCGGAGTGGCGCCACGAACGACAGCGCTGTTCTCTTTCACTTCAATATCGGCGCCCATCTTGTTCAGTTCTGAGGCTAGAGCGAAACGCCCATCGAAGATGCGTTCATGAATGTAACTCGCGCCATCGGCGAGACACGCGACCGTCATGATCGGCGACTGCAGGTCCGTGGCGAAGCCGGGGTAGGTGTCGGTGATCACGTTGATCGGGCGCAGCGGGCGGTCCCTGCGCACATGGAGCACCGCGCCGTGGTCGGCGAACTCCACCCCCATCTGCTCCAGCTTGTAGCGGACCACACCGAGGTGGTCCAGGTTGGCGCCGACCAGGTTGACCTCGCCGCCGGTGATGGCGGCGGCCATGGCGAACACGCCCGCGTCGAGGCGGTCAGGCATCACGGTGTGCTCGACGGCCTGGAGCTCCTCCACGCCCTCCACGGTGATGAAGCCCGTGCCGCCACCGCTGATCTTCGCGCCCATCCGGGTCAGCATCTCGATCACGTCGAGGACCTCGGGCTCCAGCGCCGCGTTCTCGATCACGGTGGTGCCGCGCCCGAGGGCGGCGGCCATGATCAGATTCTCGGTGCCGGTGTGCGAGGGGGTGTCCAGATACAGGGTGGCGCCGGTGAGCCCCGACGACTTGACGTGGATGACCGAGTCGCCCTCGTCCACGATCGCGCCCAGACGCTTGTAGCCCAGGTAGTGGAAGTCGAGATTGCGGCTGCCCAGGTTGCAGCCCCCCACGCCCTCGATGACCGCCTCACCGAGCCGGTGCAGCAGCGCGGGCACGAACAGCACGGAACCGCGGAAGCGGCGGGCGATCTCGGCGGGCAGGACCGGGCTGCCGAGCGTCGAGGCGTCGATCACCAGTGTGCGCTCCGCCTCGTGGAGCTCGACCGTGGCGCCGACCGTCTCCGCCAGCTCGACCGCGCGGCGAACGTCCTCGATGATGGGTACGTTGCGCAGGACCGTCCGGCCACGGGACGCCAGCAGCGCGGCACCGATCATGGGCAGCACGGCGTTCTTGGCACCCTGGATGAAGGCGGTTCCACGGAGTGGGTTGCCACCGCGCACGCGGTAACGGACCATGCGTCATGCTCCTTGAAGTGATGTGGGTGATTCGTGTGGCGCGGGGCGGCAGCCGAGGTTTATCCGGACAACAGTAGTCGTTAGATGCTTCTGAACCGGCCACTTCGAGAGGGAACTACCCCTCAGATGGCCGATAATCCTTGGCTGTTCCGGTGACGGGTGTCCGCGGTCCGCCTGGCCGTCCGTCCCGTCGGGCCCGTGTCCCCGCGTGCCTTCACGCCTCCTCGGGCACGTGTCCCGGCACCGCCCGCGACCGGGGCGCAAGAAAGATCATCTCGTGGCCGATCCCGCGGCATGGGGGCGAGGTCACCTTCCCTTCGCGCTGCCCGCGGTGGTGAGGGGGGAGGCGGCCGAGAGGAGGTTGTCGGCCCTCTGGTCGACGAAGCGGGTGACGACCTGCTGGCCGTACCCGAACGCCATCGCCCAGACCAGGATCGCGGGCTGCGAGCCGAGCCCGGCGAAACCCGGCACGAAGCCCGAGTTCAAGATCAGCAGACCGAGCACCGCGGTGGCCACCCCCGCGGGGGCCTTGAGAAGGTTCTGCACGACCGCGAGCGAATACCGGGTGGACAGCTCCGAGCGGGCCGAGAGCGAGGCCGCGGTGGCCAGCGCCGCGCCCAGCATGCCGATCAGGGCCACGAGAGGGACATCGCCGTGCCCTGGCCGCAGACCGCCCGTCGGGCAGATCTGGGCGGGCATCAGCCCCTGGGTGCGGATCACCGACTGGTCGCCGCACATCGGGATGACGTTCGGCCAGATCGCGCCGATCAGCACCACGCTCAGCACGATCAGGGACAGCATGACCACCCCGCCGAGCAGCAGGTTGCGGAAGCTGCGGACCCGCCCGGTCTCCATCGCCTGCGCGGTGTACGCGGCCCGCAGCACCGACTGCATCAGCGGCCTGTCGTTCTCCGACAGGTCGCCCGCCGCGAGCCTGGCCTGGAGGTGGACCAGCCGGGGGTCGTCGCCCGGCAGGTAGGCCCGGCCGATCGCCACCACCTCCGGGGCACGCCCGCACAGCTCCGCCGTCGGCAGCACGCCGTACAGCATCACGGTCGCGCTGTTCACGTTGGACCAGGCGCCCTCGATGGCCTGGCCGGTGAGCCAGCGCCGCACGCCGTGCGTGCTGCGCGCGTACGTCTCCGCCCGCGCCAGGTGCGTGCCGATGCCCTCGCCCACCGAGGCGAGCTGCCCCGCCTCGTCGCGCATCGTCAGGGCACGCTCGGCGTCGGCCCTGATCTCCTCGCTCCGGGTGGCCACGTACACCCGCCAGGTGCCGGGCCAGCGCAACACGCCGGTATCGCCGACCCGCTCGGGGGGCATCGCGGGATCGAGCGACATCGTTCCTCCGGGGGGAGCGGCCTGGGACGGGCACCGACTGCCCCAGGCTTACCGCGACATGCCGATCGGGCGCTACCGGAATGCGAGCCGGTGCTCCGGCCTTCCGGACTCCGCCGGCGAGTCCTGCCGGCCGTTCCGCGAGGCCCCGGCTGTGGTCCGCGCGAGATCCGACGGGGCCGAGAGGTGGCGGGAAGCGCGCCGGCGCGTCCGAAAGGGCGCGCCGCGCACCCCCGGGAGACCGAGGGCTCAGGCGCCGCGGCTCGCGATGTCGGTGCGGTGGTGCGAGCCGCGCATCCGGATGCGCCCCACGGCCTCGTAGGCCGCCGCCCGCGCCGCGCGGATGTCGGGCCCCGTGCCGACCACGCTGAGCACCCGGCCCCCGTTGGAGACGATCCGGTCGCCGTCGAGGGCGGTGCCGGAGTGCAGCACGTAGGCGTCCTCGACCGGGTCGGACAGCCCTTCGATCACGTCGCCCTTCACCGGCTCCGCGGGGTAGTTCTCCGCGGCGATCACCACGGTCACCGCGGCGCCTTCGCGGTAGGAGAGCGGCCCGAACCGGTCGAGCGTCCCGGTCGCGCAGGCGAGCAGCAGGCCCGCGAGGGGCGTCTGGAGCCGGTCCAGCACGACCTGGGTCTCCGGGTCGCCGAACCTCGCGTTGAACTCGATCACCTTCGGGCCCTTGGACGTGAGGGCGAGCCCCACGTACAGCACCCCCGTGTACGGGGTGCCGCGCTTGGCCAGCTCGGTCACCGTCGGCATGACGGTCTCGGCCATCACCTGCTCGGTGAGGTCGTCCGGCGCCCACGGCAGCGGCGTGTAGGCGCCCATCCCGCCGGTGTTGGGGCCCTGGTCGCCGTCGTAGGCGCGCTTGTGGTCCTGGGCGGGCTGGAGCGGCACCGCGGTGGAGCCGTCGCAGAGCGCGAACAGCGACACCTCGGGGCCGTCGAGGAACTCCTCGATGACGACCCGCCCGCAGGCGGCGGCGTGCCGGAGCGCCTCGTCGCGGTCGTCGGTGACCACCACGCCCTTGCCCGCGGCCAGACCGTCGTCCTTGACCACGTACGGCGTGCCGAACTCGTCGAGGGCGGCGGAGACCTCCTCGGGCGTGACGCAGGTGTGCGACCGGCCGGTGGGGACGCCCGCCGCGACCATGACCTCCTTGGCGAAGGCCTTGGAGCCCTCGATCAGCGCCGCCTGCCGCGAGGGGCCGAAGCAGGGGATCCCCGCCTGTCTGACGGCGTCGGCGACCCCGGCGACCAGGGGCGCCTCGGGGCCGATCACGACGAGGTCCGCTCCGAGGCTCCGGGCCAGCTCGGTGACCGAGGCAGGGTCGGTCGGCGTCACCGGGTGCAGGGTCGCGACCTGCGCGATACCCGCGTTTCCCGGAGCACAGTGAACCTCGGTGACCTGGGGGTCGACAGCCAGCGACCGGCACAGGGCATGTTCACGCCCGCCGGATCCAATCACAAGAACGCGCACTCGTCAGAGCCTATCGTCCTCGCGGCGTCACCCTCGGGCCCGTGCCCCGGGGAGGGCCGCGCCCGGGGAGGCTCGGGGGGCGGGGGTGAGAGCTGCTCTCGAATGAGTGTCCATGAGTGTCTATGAGTGTCCTTTAGGTATTACGAGTGATGTATGATCTCACGCATGAACCTGACGGAATGGGCGCGGGCGCAAGGGATCGCCCCGCGTACTGCGTACCGTTGGTTCCGTGAGGGTACGTTGCCGGTC
>Ga0233377_1000028_pt1 | contig 114422 bp, 84 predicted proteins | sample ElkDunMinimDraft_6_FD_191540 | JGI IMG/M metagenome (GOLD analysis project Ga0233377, IMG submission 191540) | Fecal eukaryotic communites from dung pellets of Tule Elk in California, USA - Elk Dung E36 | ecosystem: Host-associated > Mammals > Digestive system > Large intestine > Fecal | place...
CGGCCGCGGTCACCTCCGCGGTGCGGATCGGCGCGACGGCGTCGACGCCGTCGACCGCGACCACCGGCGCGTCCGGGTCGGTGCCCATCGTGAGAACCGGGTCGAGCGCCCTGACGGCGACCGCCTCGGGATCGGCGAGATCGACGTCCCGCTGAAGCATCCACCAGGTGATCGCTCTGTACATCGCGCCGGTATCGAGGTAGCGCAGCCCCAGGGCTCGCGCCACTCCTCGCGACGCGCTCGACTTGCCCGATCCCGAAGGACCGTCCATGGCGACGACCAGTCCGGTCACGACGCCTCTCCCTTGCAGCCCGCTTCAGTTGTCCGTACGAGGCTACCGGGAGGCGGGAGGGAAGCACGCATCGAACGAGGGGCGGGGTGCCCACCCCGGACATGAGCGGGCCTCACGGGACAGGATCGCTCGGGACGCGGAATGCGCGAGGCTCACCCGGACATGAGCGGGCCTCGCGAGAGATCACCCGGGGATGCCGGAGCGGGGTCGGCGGCGGACTCCGCCGAACCCCTGACGGATCCTCGTACGAACACCGCGTGATCACACAGAGGCGAGGATCACGGAAGGTGCCAGCCGTTCGCGCGCAGGGCCTCGGCCAGCGCCGTCACCGCCTCCGGTTGCACCCACAGCTCGGCGGCACCCAGCGGCAGGCCGGGGGCGTGCTCAAGCCTGACGTCCTCGATGTTGACGCCCGCCTCCTTCGCCACCTGGAACAGCCGGGCGAGCTCGCCGGGACGGTCACCGATGATGACCTGGACGACCGCGTAGGTGCGCGCGGGACCGCCGTGCTTGCCGGGAATCCTGCCCGTGCCCGTGGCGCCCCGGTGCAGCAGATCGGTGACGCGGGCCATGGCGCCGGAATCGGCGGAGACCGCCGAGGCGCGCAGAGAGGCCGCCGCGGCGGCCAAATCGGCCGCGACCGCCTCCAGCACCTCGGCCACCGGCAGCGCGTTACCCGACAGGATCCCCGTCCAGAGCCTCGGGTCACTCGCCGCGACGCGGGTGACGTCGCGCACCCCGGGGCCGGCCAGTCCGAGCGCGGTGGCCGGTGCCTCCGCGAGGCGGGCCGCCACCGCCGAGGCGGCCACGTGGGGGGCGTGCGAGACGACCGCGACGGCCCTGTCGTGCTCCGCGGCGGCGATCCTGACCGCCTCGCCACCGCAGAGCTTGACGAGCCCGTGCAGGGCCTCCACGGCGTCCGGTGAGGTCTCCTCGGTCGGGCACAGCGCCCACGGGCGCCCGAGGAACAGGTCCGCCCTCGCCGCGGCGGGGCCTGAACGCTCACGTCCGGCGAGCGGGTGCCCGGCGACATAGGTCCTCAGGTCGCAGCCGAGGCTCGCGGCCTCCCTGAGCGGGAGCACCTTGACACTCGCCACGTCGGTGTAGAAACGGGCCGCCCCCGCGCTCTGAAGGGCGGCGAGCTGCCCCGCGACCGCCTGCGGCGGAACCGCGATGATCGCGATGTCCGCGGTCACGCCCTCGGCCCACTCGACACCGGCGCCCAGCTCTCGCGCCAGCCGCAGGGATCCCGCGTCACGATCGGCCAGATGGACGGCCACGCCCTGCTGGCGCAGGGCCAAGGCGATCGAGGTGCCGATTAGGCCCGTACCGACGACTAAGACGCTTTCGAGACCGCTCACACGCGTTCCTCCGAGATGGTGACGCACATGGAACTCACTGGGCGATGTCCACGCGAAGGGCGGCCGCGCCGCGAAGGTAGACGTGCTGGATGTCCTGGCGGGGCCGATCGACGTCGACGTGGGCCATCAGCCGCACCACGCGGGGCAGCGCACCGGGAACGTCGATCTCGGAGGCGCAGATCAACGGAACGTCGTGAAAGCCGAGCTTGCGGGCGGCCAGGGCGGGAAACTCCGCGGTGAGATCTGGCGTGGCCGTGAAGATCACACTGATCACGTCATCGGTGGTGAGCCTGTTACGTCCCATCACCTCCGTGACCAACTCGGTGACGCCGGAGAGGATCTCGTCCCGGTCGTTGGCCTCGACCTGGACGGCACCTCGGATCGCCCGCATCATCGCCGCTCCTCCAATTCACCGCGCCGGATCGTCCTCAAAATGATCCGGCGCGTCTCAACACACGTTTTAGGAAGGCTACAACCCGACGGCGGCGTAGAGCTCCCCGACTTCCGTGAGGGTCAGTGCCCGGACGGTACCCGGCTTGAGGCGGCCGAGCTTGACCGGACCGAACTCGATGCGTGCCAGGTCGATGACCGGATGCCCGACCTCCTCCAGCATGCGGCGGACGATGTGCTTGCGCCCCTCGTGCAGCACGATCTCGACCAGGGCCTGCTGGCCGTGCTCCTGGACCAGGGCGAAGGAGTCGGCCTTGGCCAGACCGTCCTCCAGCTCGATGCCCTTCTTCAGGCGGCGGCCGAGGTCGCGCTCGATGCGGCCGGGAACCTTCGCCCAGTACTTCTTCTGGACACCGTAGCTCGGATGGGTGAGCCTGTTGGCCAGCTCTCCGTCGTTGGTGAGCAGGATGAGGCCCTCGGTCTCGGTGTCGAGGCGGCCCACGTGGAACAGCCGCTCGGTGCGGTCGGCCACGAAGTCGGCCAGCGAGGGACGGCCGTCCGGGTCGGACATGGTGCTGACGACGCCGATCGGCTTGTTGATCGCGAGGTAGACCAGGTCGGGCATGGTCGGCAGACGCTTGCCGTCGACGTGAATGACCTGCTTGGCGGGGTCGACCCGGGCACCGAAGCGGCGGACCACCTGACCGTCGACCGTCACCCGGCCCGCGCCGATCATGTCCTCACAGGCCCTGCGGCTGGCGACACCCGCCTGGGCGAGGACCTTCTGCAGCCGGATACCGTCGGGAACCTCGGTGGTGTCGCGCTCGTCGGTGTAGTCGCGGTCGTAGAAGTCGGAGTCGCGCTTGGGCTGGCGGGCGGTCTTGAACCGGTCGTTCGCGATCGTCCCCGGCCTGAGCGGCGCCTTCGCCTCGGGGGCACGGTTGGCGGCTCGGTCCGAGGGGGCGCGGCGCTCGCCGTACGCCCCGGCGCGGCCGCCGCCGATGGTCTGGACCTCGTCCCGGCGCCCGGTCCTGCCGAAGCGGCCACGGGAACCACCGGCGGGCGCGTCACCGCGACCACGGTCGGAGCCGGGCCTGCCACGCGAGCCGTCACGGTCGGCGCGGAAGCCTCGGTCGTCACGGCGCGGACCGTCCGAACGGTAACCACCGGACGACGAACCACCACGATCATCGCGGCGCGGACCGTCCGAACGGTAACCACCGGACGACGAACCACCACGATCATCGCGGCGCGGACCGTCCGAACGGTAACCACCGGACGACGAACCACCACGATCGTCGCGGCGCGGACCGTCCGAACGGTAACCACCGGACGACGAGCCGCCGCGATCATCGCGGCGCGGACCGTCGGAACGGTAACCACCTTGAGAGCCGCCCGCAGGCCGGTCATACCGACTCCGCGAACCACCGCGATCATCACGACGCGGCCCCTCGGAACGGTAACCACCCTGCGAACCACCAAAGGACGAACCACGGTCGTCACGACGCGGGCCGTCCGAACGGTAACCACCGGACGACGAGCCGCCGCGATCATCGCGGCGCGGACCGTCGGAACGGTAACCACCCTGGGAGCCGCCCGCAGGCCGGTCGTACCGGCTCTGCGAACCATCGCGCTCCGCGCGGAAGCCACCGCGATCATCGCGGCGCGGGCCGTCGGAACGGTAACCGCCCTGGGAGCCTCCACGGGAGGAGCCGGAGGAGGATCCGCCTCGGGAGGAGCCTCCCCGGAATCCACCGGACTGTGATCCCCCACGGGGGTTGCCACCGCGCGGGGCTCCGCCACGGCCTTGACCGCGTCCATCACCGGACGGGGTGCTGCGCCTGTTGTCCACTACTTCTGCTCCTCTAGGGATTCCATGTCGTCGGGCAGGAAGGGTGCCAGCTCGGGAAGCTCGCCGAGCTCCCGCAGGCCCATCCGCTCGAGAAAATACGAACTTGTCCGGTAGAGCACGGCTTGGCTCTCCGGTTCGGTGCCGGCCTCCTCGACCAGCCCTCTCGTCATCAGCGTGCGCATGACGCCGTCGCTGTTGACACCGCGGATGGCCGCCACCCGGGCCCGGCTCACCGGCTGCCGGTAGGCGACCACGGCCAGGGTCTCCAGAGCGGCCTGGGTGAGGCGCGTCTGCTGGCCGTCGCGGACGAACCGCTCCACGAGCGGCGCGCACTCGGCCCGCGTGTAGAACCGCCAGCCGCCCGCGACCTCTCTCAGGTCAAAACCCCGCCCGGTAGCAGTGTATTCCGCCGAAAGCTCACGGATCGCCCGCCCGATCTCGTGGACGGGCCGTTCCAGGATCTGGGCGAGAGTCACCTCCGCGGCGGGCTCGTCGACCACCAGCAGGATGGCCTCCAGCCCGGCGCGCAGGTCAGGCCCGGAACTCGGGCCGACCTCGGCACGCGAACCGGGCTCGACGAACGGTCCGGCCTCCGTGCGTGAACCGGGCTCGGCTCGCGCTTCGGGCTCGGCGCGCGGACCGGCCTCGGGTGCCAGGTCAGTCATCGGCGGGCTCTTTCTTCGGGCTGTTCAGGGTCTCGTCGTAGTCGTCGGCCACGGCGACGTCGCCGTCGTCACTGCCGGTCCAGGTCACGTGCAGCTCCCCGAGAGGTTCCACCTGCTCGAAGGAGACGGCGGCCTCCCGGTAGAGCTCCAGGACGGCCAGGAAACGCGCGACGACCTCGAAGGTGCCGGCGCAGTCGGAGGTGAGGGCCCGGAAAGTCGCCCGGCGCAACCGCCGCAGCCGCTCGACAAGGATAACCGCCTGCTCGCGAACATTGGCGAGCGGTTGATAGATGTGGGCCACCGAGACCGACGGGGGCACCTTAGGGGCGAAGGCCCGCCGGGCGATCTCCGCGAGGCGGTCGGGGCCGATGCCGAGGATCAACTCCGGCAGCAGGCTCGCGAACTCGGCCTCCATCGGCACCGTACGGGGGAAGCGCAGCGCCTCCTCGGCCATCCGGCCGGAGAAGACCTTCACGACCTCCTTGTAGGCCCGATATTGCAGAAGGCGGGCGAACAGCAGGTCACGGGCCTCCAAGAGGGCGAGGTCCTCCTCGTCGTCGACCTCGCCCGAGGGCAGCAGCCTCGCGGCCTTGAGGTCGAGCAGGGTCGCCGCGACGAGCAGGAAGTGACTCGTCTGGTCCAGATCCCACTTCGGGCCCCTCGCCCGGATGTAGGAGATGAACTCGTCGGTGACCTGGCTGAGCGAGACCTCGGTGATGTCCAGCTTGTGCTTGGAGATCAGGCCGAGCAGGAGGTCGAAGGGCCCCTCGAAGACCTCCAGATGCACCTTGAAGGTGTCATCGTCGGTCTTCGGCGGCTCGGTCATCCCTCCATTCTCCCGCACCGGAGGGCGAGATCACCGCTCCAGCGCGGCCCACCTGGCCAGGACTTCCCTCGCGAGCTCCCGGTACGCGCTGGCGCCGAGCGAGGAGGAGTCGAAACTGGTGATGGGCTCACCGGCCACGGTGGCGTCGGGGAAGCGAACCGTCCGGTTGATCACCGTGTGGTAGACCTTGTCGTCGAACGCCTCGACGACCCGGGCCAGCACCTCGCGGCCGTGCAGGGTGCGCGCGTCGTACATGGTGGCGAGCAGGCCCTCGATGACCAGCTCGTCGTTGATGCGCTCCTGGACCTTGATGATGGTGTCCATGAGCAGCGCGACACCGCGCAACGCGAAGAACTCGCACTCCAGCGGCACCATGACGCCGTGCGCGCAGGCGAGAGCGTTGATCGTGAGCAGCCCCAGCGAGGGCTGGCAGTCGATCAGGCACACGTCGTACTCGGGCAGGAGGGGTTTGATCACCCGGCCGAGCACCTGCTCACGGGCGACCTCCGTGACGAGCTGGACCTCGGCGGCCGACAGGTCGATGTTGCTGGGCAGCAGGTCCATGCCCTCGACGCCGGTCTCCAGCAGCACGTCCCTCGCGGTGATCTGCCGCTCCATGAGGAGGTTGTAGACCGTCAGGTCGAGCTGGAGGGGGTTGATCCCGAGACCGACCGAGAGGGCGCCCTGCGGGTCGAAGTCGACCAGCAGGACCTTGAGCCCGGCCTCGGCCAGCGCGGCGCCCAGGTTGATGGTGGTGGTCGTCTTGCCGACGCCACCCTTCTGGTTAACCATGGCGACGACCCTCGCCGGCCCGTGCACCGTACGCGGGGGCGGATCGGGGAAGACCGGGCGGGGACGCCCGGTCGGGCCGAGGACTCCCCCGCTGCGAGGGGTCCCGGCGGTCTTGGTGTCGCCCCAGGGATTCTCGGGGTTTGCCGGGGTCGCTCCCCGGATAGAACCGTCGGCGGTCACAGTCACCAGTCGAACCTCCCTGACGGCCTCTAACCGGACCGTCCGGACGGACACTATGGCGTCAACACGTATGCGGCAAGGCGGCACGCCCGGACATAAGCAAGGTCAATCCCGCGTGCGCGAATGCGCCGCGGCACAGACCTCTCGGAGCTTGTCGACCGTGACCTGTGTGTACACCTGGGTGGTGGTCACCGAGGCGTGGCCGAGTAGTTCCTGAACCACCCTAACGTCCACACCCCCGTCAAGGAGGTGGGTTGCGAACGAATGTCGCAACATATGTGGCGACACTCCTTCGAGACCGCCACGCTCGGCGGCGCCCTGGAGGACCTCCCAGGCGCCCTGGCGGGTGAGCCGTCCCCCTCTGGCGTTGAGGAAGAGACCCGAGGTGCCCCGGCCGTGTGAGGCGATACGGGGCCGCGCACGGGTGAGGTAGGCGCGCAACGCCTCCTCCGCGAAGCCTCCCAGGGGCACCAGGCGGGTGCGTCCCCCCTTGCCGCGCAGGCACACCCTCCGGCCCTCGGTCCCCAGGTCCACGTCGTCGACGGCGAGCCCCACCGCCTCGGAGATGCGCGCACCGGTGCCGTACAGCAGTTCGAGCAGCGCCCGGTTACGCAGTGTGAGCGGGGATCCGTCCGGCCCCGAGGCGGCGATCAGGCGTTCGACGTCACGGACGCTGATCGCCTTGGGAAGCCGCCTGAGCTGGCGTGGTGAGCGCACCTCGTGGGCCGGGTCGTGCCGGCAGACGCCCTGACTCAGCGCGAAGCGGTGCAGACCGCGCACCGCGGAGACGGCCCGCGCCGCCGAGGCCGCGCCGAGGGCCTGGTGCTCGCCGTCGCCTTCCCTGAGCGCCGCCACGAAGGCGGCGACGTCACCCTCGGCGACCTGGCCGAAGGTGACGTGGCCGCGTCGCTTGAGATGCGCCACATATCGCAGGAGGTCACGGCGATAGGAGGCCAGGGTGTTGGCGGCCAGGCCCCGCTCCACGGCCAGGTGGGCGAGGTAACTGGACAGGACGACCTCCGTCTCGCTCAGGGTGTCCTCCTGTCATGCCTCCGGTGCGTCGGCGGGCCGCAGTGAGGCGAATCCATCCGCCGAAGCGGCGTATGCGGCGAGAATACCGGCCACGGCTTGGGAATTGTGGATCATTCCCGCCATGGCACGCCGAACCGCGTCGGACAGGGGAATCCACACCACCGGCATGTCGATCTCCTCATGGCGGTGGACGAAGTCGAGCTCCCCCTCGGGGATGGGGCTGACGTCCCTGGCGAGGAAGATCCGGGTGCGCTCGTCGCTCATCCCCGGCGAGATGAAGGTGTCGATCAGCGTGTGCCAGGTGTCCGCCCGGTAGCCCGCCTCCTCGGCGAGTTCGCGAGCCGCTCCGCCCCGCAGGGACTCGCCCTCGACGTCGCGCAGCCCCGCGGGCAGCTCCCACAGCAGCCGCCGTGCGGGATGGCGGTACTGCCGGATCAGCAGGACCCGCTCCCTGTCGTCGAGTGCCACGACGGCCACGGAGCCCGGGTGGAGCACGTAGTCACGCTTGACGACCTCGCCGTCCGGCATCACGACCGCGTCGGTGACCCCGGTGATGACACGGGCACGGAAGTGCTCGGTGGAGGAGAGGACCTTCCATTCCTCGGAGGCGTCCACCACCTCCAGATCGTCCCGCCCCTCCCCCGCTTCCTGAGCCGCCGAGACGTCCTGTCCCCTTCGGACCTCGTGAGCCTCCCGGACGACGCCCCGCCCCTGCCGGGGGTCATGGGCCTCCTGGAGCCTCCGGTCCTCTCCCGCACCCGCTCGCGAACCGCTCACTTGCCCCGCCCCGCCTTGGCGACGTTGCCGCGGATGTCGGCGTAGGTGAGGGCGGCACCGATCAGGCCCTTGAACAGCGGGTGCGCCCGGGTCGGCCGGGAACGGAACTCCGGGTGCGCCTGGGTGCCGATGAAGAAGGGGTGGACGTCGGCGGGCAGCTCGGCGTACTCCACCAGGCGGCCGTCGGGTGAGATGCCGGAGAAGACCATGCCGGCCTTCTCCAGCTGCTCGCGGTAGGAGTTGTTGACCTCGTAGCGGTGGCGGTGGCGCTCGTCCACCTTCGCCATGCCGTACAGCCGGCGGGCGAGCGTGCCCTCCCCGAGCCTGGCCGGGTAGAGGCCCAGCCTCATGGTGCCGCCCATGTCGCGTTCGCCGGAGACGACGTCCTCCTGGTCGGCCATGGTGGAGATGACCGGGTGGGTGGTCTCCGTGTCGAACTCGGTGCTTCCCGCGTCCTCGATGCTCGCGAGGTTGCGGGCGGCCTCGATGACCATGCACTGCATGCCGAGGCAGATGCCGAGCAGCGGGATCTTGTTCTCCCTGACGTGCCGGATCGCACCGACCTTGCCCTCGATCCCGCGCACGCCGAAGCCGCCGGGAACCAGGACCCCGTCGACCCCGTCGAGCTCGCGGGCCGCGCCCTCGGGGGTCTCGCAGTCGTCGCTCTTGACCCAGCGGATGTTGACGCGGGCGTCGTTGGCGAAGCCGCCCGCACGCAGCGCCTCGGTGACCGACAGGTAGGCGTCGGGCAGGTCGATGTACTTGCCGACGAGCGCGATCGTGACCTCGTTGGCCGGGCGGTGCACCCGGCGCAGGAGCTGCTCCCACTCCTTCCAGTCGACGTCCCTGAAGGGCAGGCCCAGGCGGCGCACCACGTAGGCGTCCAGGCCCTCGGAGTGCAGGACCTTGGGGATGTCGTAGATGCTGGCGGCGTCGATGGCCGAGACGACCGCGTCCTCGTCCACGTCGCACATCAGGCTGATCTTGCGCTTGAGCGAGTTGGTGATCGGCCGGTCGGAACGGCAGACGATCGCGTCGGGCTGGATGCCGATGCTGCGCAGCGCGGCGACCGAGTGCTGGGTCGGCTTGGTCTTCAGCTCGCCGCTCGGCCCGATGTACGGCAGCAGCGAGACGTGGAGGAAGAACACGTTGTCGCGGCCGACCTCGTGGCGGACCTGACGGACGGCCTCCAGGAAGGGCAGCGACTCGATGTCGCCCACGGTGCCGCCGACCTCGGTGATGACCACGTCCACGTCGGGCCCCGCCATCGACCGGATGCGGTCCTTGATCTCGTTGGTGATGTGCGGGATGACCTGCACGGTGTCACCGAGATACTCGCCGCGGCGCTCCTTTGCGATGACGTTGGAGTAGACCTGGCCGGTGGTGACGTTGGCCGAGCCGTGCAGCTCGGTGTCGAGAAAGCGCTCGTAGTGGCCGACGTCGAGGTCGGTCTCCGCGCCGTCGTCGGTGACGAACACCTCACCGTGCTGGAACGGGTTCATGGTGCCGGGGTCGACGTTGAGGTAGGGGTCGAGTTTCTGCATGGTGACCCGCAGGCCGCGCAGCTTGAGAAGGCGCCCGAGGCTGGAGGCCGTCAGTCCCTTCCCGAGACTGGAGGCGACGCCGCCGGTGACGAACAGATGCTTGGTGTGTGCGGCGCTGCGCAAGAAGGCTCCCGTGGTCGTTACAGATCGTCGGCTCACCCTTGTGAATGGCCTACAGGTCCACGGGCTCTCAGGATATCAAACGGTGCAGGCGAAGTGCCCGGACAACCCTCCACCCACATTTTTCCTAAACCCAACCAAGCGGTAATTTGATCCGTTATGTCACTTCATGGTGCGGTAAGGCGGGCCATGGGCAGCCTCGTACACCGGCTCTGGACGGCGGTTCGCGCGGCCGGCGCCATCACCCCCGTCAGTCCCGGCGGATACCGCTTCAGGCACCTCGGCGAGGACGCCTGCCTGTCGTTCCCGCCCGGCGCCATCTTCGGCGAGGCCTGGATCGAGATCGGCCACCACACCCTGATCGGCGAGCGGGTCTCCATCTCCGCGGGCATGGGCCCCGGAGTGGACCTGGGCCCGGACTCGATCGTCCGGATCGGCGGGAACTGCTCCATCGGCAGGGGCACCCACATCGTCGGCCACCAGTCGATCGACATCGGCGACGACGTCTTCACCGGTCCGTACGTCTACATCACCGACCAGAACCACGTCTACGACGACCCCGAGGCGCCGATCGGCCGTCAGTGGCCACGCAACAACCCCGTGTCCATCGGGTCGGGATCGTGGCTGGGCACCGGCGCGATCATCCTGCCGGGCACCCGGATCGGCAGGCAGTGCGTGGTGGCGGGCGGGGCGGTGGCGCGCGGAGAGTTCCCCGACCACAGCGTGATCGCGGGCATCCCCGCCAAGGTGGTGCGCCGCTACGTACCCGGCCAGGGCTGGCTGCCGCCCCACATGGACACCGTGGAGAACGCGGAAACGGCGAAGATCGCAGAGATCATGGAGAGCGCGGAGAGCGTCGACACCGAGACCGGAGTGATACCCCGGGAGGGGACGGATCGGGATCGATCGACGGCCGGTAACCGTTAAAGGGGGAGAGACACTACGGAGGTGCGATGCTCGCGGCACTGACGGGCCTTGGGCTCTCCACAGCGGCAGGGCTCAACGCCTACATCCCGCTGCTGGTGGTCGGCCTGCTCGCCAACTTCACCGACCAGGTACGGCTGCCGCAGGAGTTCGCCTGGCTGTCCAACGGCTGGGTGCTCGGGATCATCGGCGTGCTGCTCCTGGGGGAGTTCGTGCTCGACAAGGTCCCGGTGGTCGACAGCGTCAACGACATGATCCAGACCGTCGTCCGCCCCGCCTCGGGCGGCGTGGTCTTCAGCGCCACCGAGGCCGCGGCCCGGCTGGACGGCTCGACCTGGATGAGCCACAACCCCTGGCTCAGCTGGGTCCTGGGGATCGCGATCGCCCTGGCCGTGCACACCATGAAGGCGGTCACCAGGCCCGTGGTGAACACCACCACGGCCGGGGTGGGCGCGCCTGTAGCCAGCACGGTCGAGGACGCGGGCTCACTGGGCATCGCCCTGGTGGCGATCTTCCTGCCGGTCCTGGTCCTCGTGATGGTGGCGGGGCTGGCGCTGTTCGCCTGGTGGGCGACCCGCAGGATACGACGACGGCGGCGAGTCACCGCCCCGAGCCCACGATGAGAGCGCGTCCGCTCGCCCCCGTCACGAGCCACACCGGACACCGCACCGTGCCCCTCCCAGCGGGCGGGGCCGTGGCGCTCCTCACGAGAGACGCCGCACCCCGCGCCGGGCGCGTGCCGTCCCCGCCCGTGCCGACCGGCTCCGCGAGGTACGGCCACCGCGCGAGGACCGCGGCGCGGGCTATGCTCGAAACATCCCGTCCAGTCCCCCCAGGGAGGTGGCTCCGATCGGCGATTTCCTCATCGTCCTGATGGTGATCCTGCTGTTCTTCCTTCTCCTGGGAGCAGCCGGGATCTACCTGCTGGTCAAGATCGGCAAGAAGGCCACGCAGAAGGCCAGGATCGTCTCCACCAGGGTCGCCGGCCACGTGGCGGCGATGGGCACCGGCGACGCCGCGGAGACCGAACGGATGCGCCTCGACCTGCGGCGCGAGGTCTCCCTCACCCGCCAGGCCGTCGACCACGCGCTGCGCGACGGCTGGGGGCTGGGCGACCTGCCCCACCTCGTGGCGGAGATCTCGGCGCACGCCGATCAGCTCGACGCCCAGCTCGCCCACTACGCCCAGGAGCGCCGGGTCTCGCCCTACATCGACCACACGGCGCTGGACCGCCTCCGCGAGCACCACGCCAAGCTGACCACCTCCTGCGCCAGGATCAGGGCCGACCTGCGCAACGACCAGATGGCGCACTCGGCGAGCACCATCGACCAGATCCAGAACCGCACCGACCTGGAGATCGAGGCCCGCCGCCACGCCCCCGACCCCCTGGAACAGATCGACGAGCTCTACAACCGCACGATGGTGAACCGCGCCCGCCCTGACGACCCCCGCTGAATTCCACTCACCGCGGCCCCTTCGTGAACGGGCCACTCCCCGGACAGGCCGTCGGCGAAAACCGTCTGGGTCCCCCGGTGGTCATCGCATCTCGAACACCCCACCCGCCGCACACGCTGAGTGTCAGGATGACTCCGTCAGGTAATGTTTCCGGGTGCCGCCGAAGGAGGTTCTCTGATGACAGCCGTTTTCCCCGAGTGGTTCTACCCGGGGCCGGCAGGCGGGTGGACCGCCGACATGCTCGATCATCTCCCCCCCGGCGCGCCCCGGCATGTCGAACTGATCGACGGGTCGCTCATCATGATGTCTCCGCAGACCACTTTTCACATGCTCATGCTCAGGCTCCTCGAAAGAGAGCTCACACCTCCTGACGGTCTCGCGGTCGTCCGTGAGATGACCGTGACCCTGGGGATGAGGCAGCGGCCCGAGCCCGACATCATGGTGGTCGCGAGCTCCGCTCTGACGAGCCTGAGAACAACCTCGTTCAACCCCGAGGACGTGCACCTGGTGGTCGAGGTGGTCTCTCCCGAGTCGCTGGAGCGAGACCGCACCACCAAGCCGATCAAATACTCCGGCGCCGGGATCAGGCACCTCTGGCGCGTGGAGCAGGAGGACGACAGGCCCGTCGTCTACACCTTCGAGCTGGAGCCCTCCGTCAAGGCGTACGTCCCGACGGGCATTCACCGGGGGCGGCTGAAGACGGACATCGGCTTCGAGGTCGACATCGATCTCGACCTGGGCAGGTTCATCGGCTCGGAAGGCTCGTAAATCAGGAGACCCCCGCCTCGCGCATGTCGCGGACCTCGCGCTTGAGCTCCTTGATCTCGTCACGGAGCCGGGCGGCGACCTCGAACTGCAGGTCGGTGGCGGCCTGGTGCATCTGCTCGGTGAGCGACTCCATCAGCGCCTCCAGCTGAGCCCTGGGCATCTCTCCGGCGATCGCCCTGGCGTGCTGGCCCGCCTGCTTGACCGCGAAGCCCGGGACGGGAGCCTTGCCGCGCGACTGCTGGCGGCCGCTGCCGCCGAGAAGCTGGGCGGTGTCGGCGTCCTCGCGGTTGAGCGAGTCGAGGATGTCGGCGATCTTCTTGCGGAGCGGCTGCGGGTCGATGCCGTTGGCCTCGTTGTAGGCGATCTGCTTGGCCCGGCGGCGGTTGGTCTCGTCGATCGCCCGCTCCATGGAGGGAGTGATCCGGTCGGCGTACATGTGCACCTGGCCGGAGACGTTTCTGGCCGCGCGGCCGATGGTCTGGATCAGGGAGGTCTCCGAGCGCAGGAAGCCCTCCTTGTCGGCGTCGAGGATGGCCACCAGCGAGACCTCGGGCAGGTCGAGGCCCTCACGGAGCAGGTTGATGCCGACCAGCACGTCGAACTCGCCCATCCGCAGCTCGCGCAGCAGCTCGATGCGGCGCAGGGTGTCGACCTCGCTGTGCAGGTAGCGGACCCGGATGCCGAGCTCCAGGAGATAGTCGGTAAGGTCTTCGGACATCTTCTTGGTCAGCGTGGTGACCAGGACCCGCTCGTCCTTCTCCGTGCGGGTGCGGATCTCGTGGACGAGGTCGTCGATCTGCGACGTGGTCGGCTTGACGATCACCTCGGGGTCGATCAGCCCGGTCGGCCGGATGACCTGCTCGACCACGTCGCCCTTGGAACGGCCCAGCTCGTAGGGGCCGGGGGTGGCCGACAGGTAGACCGTCTGGCCGATCCGCTCCAGGAACTCCTCCCACTTCAGCGGGCGGTTGTCCATCGCGGAGGGCAGGCGGAAGCCGTGGTCGACGAGCGTGCGCTTGCGGGAGGCGTCTCCCTCGTACATCGCGCCGATCTGCGGGACGGTCTGGTGTGACTCGTCCAGGACCAGCAGGAAGTCTTCCGGGAAGTAGTCGAGCAGGGTGTTGGGCGCGCTGCCCGGCTCGCGGTCGTCCATGTGGCGCGAGTAGTTCTCGATGCCGGAGCAGCTGCCGATCTGGCGCATCATCTCCAGGTCGTAGGTGGTGCGCATGCGCAGCCGCTGCGCCTCCAGGAGCTTGCCCTGGCGCTCCATCGTCTCCAGCGTCTCGGCGAGCTCGGCCTCGATGCCCCGGATCGCCTTCTCCATCCGCTCGGCGCCCGCGACGTAGTGGGAGGCGGGGAAGATGTAGAGCTCGGTGTCCTCGGTGATCACCTCGCCGGTCAGCGGGTGCATGGTAGCGAGCTTCTCGATCTCGTCGCCGAACATCTCGATCCGGACGGCGAGCTCCTCGTACTTGGGAATGATCTCGACGGTGTCGCCGCGCACCCGGAAGGTGCCCCGGGTGAAGGCGAGGTCGTTGCGGGTGTACTGCATGTCGACGAGGCGGCGCAGCAGGGTGTCGCGGTCGATCTCCTGGCCGACCTTGAGCCTCACCATGCGGTCGACGTACTCCTGCGGGGTGCCCAGGCCGTAGATGCAGGAGACCGAGGCCACCACGATCGTGTCGCGGCGGGTGAGCAGCGAGTTGGTCGCCGAGTGGCGCAGCCGCTCGACCTCCTCGTTGATCGAGGAGTCCTTCTCGATGTAGGTGTCGCTCTGCGGGACGTACGCCTCGGGTTGGTAGTAGTCGTAGTAGGAGACGAAGTATTCGACCGCGTTGTTGGGCATCATCTCGCGCAGCTCGTTGGCGAACTGGGCGGCGAGCGTCTTGTTGGGCTGGATGACCAGGGTGGGCCGCTGGAGACGCTCGATCAGCCAGGCGACCGTGGCGGTCTTGCCCGTGCCCGTGGCGCCCAGCAGGACGTTGTCCCTGTCACCCGCCGTGACGCGCCGCTCAAGCTCGGCGATCGCGGCGGGCTGGTCGCCCGAGGGAGTCATGTCGGTGACGACTTCGAAGGGCGCCACCCTGCGCTGCAAATCTGTTACCGGCCTCACCTGTCCCACTGTAGGTGGCGTGACCGACAATTCTTGCTCGTAGGTCCGCGTACGGTCTTCACAGGACCGTGCACGAGGGGGCCCTCGTCAACCGTGTGGCAAGTGGTTCGCAAGCGGGATCTCTTTTACTGTCCCGCGTGCCAATGGTCACAAAGCGTGATATATCGACCTTTCGACGTATTTCAACCCTGGAGGTGTGATGTCCCGCCCAAGAGAAGCCATGCAATACGCGAGAGCCGCGGCGCAAGCCATAGGACAGGGTGGCGACGTACGCCAGGTGGTCGGACAGGTCGCGAGGCAGTACGCCGGCCAGGCACCGGGGCAATACACCGAGCAGTCCGCAGGGCGATACACCGAGCAGTCCTCGGGGCAGTACACCGAGCAGATGGCCGAGCAGGTCACGGGACAGGGCAGGGGCACCGGATCCGCCGGCGACAAGGGCTTCGCGCTCAACCCCTCCGACTTCATGGCCGCCCGTGATCAGGGTGCCTCCATGGGCACCATCATCGAGGCCCGCAGCGCCCCGCTCAACGAGGCCGGGGAGATCGTCAACCAGAGCTTCAGCGGCAAGGGTCCCGCAGGCGAGCCGGTCCACGTCATCTCCCCCGTGGTCATCCCCAAGAACACCACCGCCAAGGTGGTCGTCCCGCTCATCGTGCTGGCCGGGCTCGGCCTGGTCGGGCTCGTCGCCACCGGGCTGCCCGACGGTTTCCGCGTGCTGTTCGGCCCGCACTACTGGGCCGTGCTGGTGCTGGCCGCGGCGTTCCTGTGGTGGCGCAGGAGCGTGGTCATGGTGCCCGAGGGCTGCAAGGCCCTGATCACGAAGTTCGGCAAGCTCGTGAACATCGCCGAGCCCGGCCGGGTGACGCTGTTCAGCCCGTGGAAGCGGGTCAGCTACATCGTCAACACCACCCGCGAGTATCCCTTCAACGCCCCCATCCGCGAGGCCCCCACCCAGCAGGGCGTCAAGGCGAGCGTCGACCTGTTCCTGCAGTTCAGGATCGAGAACCCCGCCGAGTTCATCTTCGTGCTCGGCTCGGTGAGCGGCTTCCAGGCCAAGCTGCAGAACGCCATCAGCGAGGTCACCCGCTCCCTCATCTACGCCCAGCGCGCCGAGGAGATCTACGACCTGGTGGGTGAGAGCACCATGGGCATGCTGGACAGCCTCAACCAGCAGTTCCTGCCCGCCGTACGGCTCACCGACGTCAACATCACCCACGCCGAGCCCTCCAGCCAGGAATACCGGATGGACCTCGCCGCCCCCGAGATGATCAGGGTCGCGAAGGAGGCGTACACCTACGAGTACGAGTTGCAGCTGCGCAAGGAGCAGAACGAGGGCGACCTGATCAGGGAGCTCGCCGGGCTGCAGGAGCAGCTGTCGGCCATCCACGCCGAGATCGCCGGGCACCAGGCCAGGATCGACACCGCGCTGGAGCGCGCCTCCCACCAGGCCAAGGCCGCCGGCGGTCAGCGGCTGGTGGAGGCGGAGTCCCTCGCGAAGGCGAACGCGGCGCTGCTGGAGGCCCAGGCGCTGGACATCCGCTCGCTGAGCGCCGCCGAGGCGCCGGAGATCCTCGACTACCGCTTCCAGCAGGACCTGCTCGACAAGCTGGAGTCCGTCGCCTCGCACCTGCCTCGCCTGGTGCAGGTCGGTGACACCGTCGACATCGACCTGCTCACCCTCGCGAGGCAACTGGTCGGCAACCCCGAGGCCCAGCTGTTCTCCCCTGCGGACATGGCCGCGATCAGGGCGCGGATGAGCGAGATCGGCGACCGTGTCGAGAGGCGCGGGGCGGAGATCGGCTCCCTTCTCAACCCGCCCGCCGACACCACCGTCCCCATCCCCGTCCCCGCCGCCGTCGCGGGACCCGTCGCGCAGGAAGAAGAGGTCTGATGAGCGGCAGAGAGTTCTCCAAGATCAAGGAATCCCTCGCCTCCTGGTCGGAGATCCGCCAACTGCTGCGCGGCGGCGAGTCCGGCCAGCTGGTCCCCGTGGTGATCCCCAAGGACCGCCGCGGCTTCGCCTGGGTGACGCTGCTCCTGCTCTCCGTCTACCTGGCCGGTACGGCGGTGTTCGCCGGAGGGGCGCTCTCCTTGCTGGCCGCGGTCGGAGCGGTGTTCTCGCTGATCGTGGCGCTGGTGTGGCTGTGGCGCCGGGCGATCATCGAGATCGAGGAGGGCACCACGGGGGTACGCAGCCGGTGGGGCGCCATCATCGGCACGCTGCCCCCCGGGCGCCACTACCTGTGGCTGCCGTGGGACCGGGTGGACGCGGTGGTCGACACCTCCACCGAGATCCCCTACTCCGCGCCGATCGTCGCCTGCCCGACGGCGGAGAACGTCCCGCTCAAGTCGATCGAGTTCTTCCTGAAGTTCCGCATCGTCGACCCGGTCGCCTTCGTCCGTACGATCGGCGCCGGCAACTTCGACCTGGTACTCAGCAGCGCCGTGCAGGACGCCATCCGCCAGCGCAGCCGCCGGGTGAACACCGAGCGCGCCTACGACCTGCGCGGCTCCGACGTCGGCGACATGCAGGAGCTCCTCACCCGCCAGCTCGGCCGGTACGGCGTGCGCATCACCGGCGCCAACATCCCCGACGTGCAGTTGCCCGACCAGTACCAGCAGCACCTCGCCACCCGCGAGAAGGTCGCCAAGGAGCTGTCGGCCTTCGAGCGCGAGTGGGAGCTCACCCGCAAGCGCAGGATCGACACCCTGCTGATGGAGATCGAACGTTCCAAAAAAACGCGTGATGCGCGTATCGTCGAGGTCAGAGCCGCCGCCAACACCGCGCGTAAGGACGTCGCCCGCATGCTGGAGGAGCACGAGACCGAGGCACAGCGGGTGCGCTGGGAGATCGAGGCGAAGGGCCGGGCCGAGCTCACCGCCGCCGAGAACGAGGCGAAGGGGCTGCGCAGGCTGGCCGACTCCTACCGCGACAACCGTGCGGTGCTCCAGTACGAGCTGGCCCGCCGCAGGCTCGACGTGGGCGCCAAGCTCGCCGACAGCGCCCCGCGTCCCGTCGTCGTCCGCACCTCCGGCGCCTCCGGAGACACCTCCGTCCTGTCCACCATGCTTCTCGCCCAGCTCCTGCCCCAGCTGAGCGGTGACAACGGCCAGGTCAAACCGCAGAGCCAAACCCCCTGATAAGAAATTCTCCAAACCCCCGGGAGTCCAGATGGTGTTCCGTAAGCTGATGGCCGCGTTCGGCGCCGGTGTCGAGGTCGACACCGTGCTGCAGAACTCGCACGTGCGGCCCGGCGAGGTCCTGCGCGGGCAGGTCAACTTCCGCGGAGGCGGCTCCGACTACAAGGTCGAGGGCATCTTCATCGACTTCACCGCCGTGGTCGAGGTCGAGAGCGGCGACAACGAGTACAAGTCGACGTACAGCTTCCTGCGCCAGCAGATCACCGGGCCGTTCCACCTCGCCGCGGGTGCACCGCAGTCGGCCCCCTTCCAGATCCAGGTCCCCTGGGAGACCCCGATCAGCGCCATCGGCGGCCACCCGCTGCGCGGCATGAAGCTCGGCGTCTCCACCGAGCTCGCCCTCGCCGGCGCGCTCGACAAGGGCGACCTCGACCCGCTGTTCGTCAACCCGCTGCCCGCCCAGGACCACCTGCTCGGCGCGCTGGACCGGATGGGCTTCCGCTTCAAGAAGGCCGACCTGGAGCGGGGCACCCTGCACGGCTCACAGATGCCGTTCTTCCAGGAGATCGAGTACTACGCCGGTGGCGAGTACCACCGCCACTTCAACGAGCTTGAGCTCACCTTCATCTCCGGCCCCCAGTCGATGGACGTCATCCTGGAGGCCGACAAGCGCGGCGGCTTCCTGTCCTCCAGCCACGACACCTACAGCCGCTTCACCGTCCACTACAACGACCACCCCGGCCAGGTCGAGCAGTCGCTGCGCGGCGGCCTCCAGGCCATGGCCCAGAAGCGCGGCTGGTTCTAGACCTCCCTCGCGCACGTGCGGGTGTGCCCCGGTCCGCCGGGGCACACCCGTTTCGCTTTCCCCACGGCGCGCGAGGAGTGTCGCGGGCGCTCCCGCGGGCGCACCGGGCCGTGCCGCACGTGAGGTGCTCGCGGAAGCCGCCCCCGGTGCGCTCAGCGAACGCCGGGGAGATCACCGCATCCGCCGAGCCCCGTTCCCGCCGTTCCTGTCGTAGGGTCCCTGCCAGGGGTTCGGCCGGTGGCCGAGACTGCGGCGGAAGGCGGTCGGGTGGGCGCGGGTGACGGCGACGAGACGGTGGCCGCCGCACGGGCGGGTGACGAGTCCGCGTTCGCCGCGCTCGTCGAGCGTCACCGGGGTGAGCTGCGCGTGCACTGCTACCGGATGCTGGGCTCGTTCGACGAGGCGGAGGACCTGGTGCAGGAGACGTTCCTGCGCGCCTGGAAGGGCCTCGGCGGTTTCGAGGGACGCTCGACCCTCAGGACCTGGCTGTACCGGATCGCGACGAACGCCTGCCTCGACGCCCTCGACGGCCGGGCGCACCGGGTGCTCCCCCGCCACCTGGCCGGGCCGTCGGATCCGAGCGCCGCGCTCTCGCCCCCGGCCGACATCGCGTGGCTGCAGCCCTACCCGGACCGGCTCTGGGAGCCGGTCGCGCCCAGTGAGACCGAACCGGACTCCGTGGCCGTCACCAGGGAGACGATCGAGCTGGCGTTCCTCGCCGCGCTCCAGCACCTGCCGCCCCGGCAGCGGGCGGCGCTGATCCTGCGCGACGTGCTCGGCTGGCCCGCCAAGCGGGTCGCGGCGCTGCTGGAGGGCAGCGTGGCCTCGGTGAACAGCGCGTCGCAGCGGGCCAGGGCGACGCTCAAGGAGCACCTGCCGGAACGCCGCCTGGACTGGGCGCCGTCGGCCGAGCCCACCGAGCGGGAGCGGGCGGTGTTGCGACGCTACATGGACGCGATGGAGCGCGCCGACCTCACCGAGATCGCCGACCTGCTCGCCGAGGACGTACGGACGGAGATGCCGCCGTGGCCCACATGGTTCATGGGTCGTGACGCGGTCGTGGCCGCGCTGGCGGCGAGCTGGGACGCAGGATCGCCCGACTACGTGGGCCGCTTCCGGATGCTGCCCGTCCGGGCCAACCGGCAACCGGCCGTGGCGGCCTACGTACGAGGTCTCGGCGAGCCCGCCTACCGCGCCTTCGGGATCTCCGTGCTGCGGATCGAGGACGACCGGATCGCGGAGGCCGTCGCCTTCCACGACCCCGGCCTGTTCCGGGCGTTCGCCCTGCCCGGGACGCTCCAGCCCGCGCACCGGCTTTGACCACGCGCTGATCCGGCCCGCGTAGCGGTTTCGCCCGTACCCCGACGGGTCCTCGCGCGGTCCGCCGGGCCGGCACGGGTCCCCGACGGGTGTCTCGGACCGCGTCCCCCGAAGACCGATGAGTTCTCGCGCGATCCGCCGTCTCAGAACAGGTCACCCAAAACCGATCCTGACGGAGGCACCTCATGGGCAAGACGCTGTATTCGGTCACCATGTCGCTGGACGGCTTCATCGCCGGTCCCGGCGGTGACATGTCCTGGCTGACCGCCTATCTCGGCCCCAACCCGACGGCCGACAAGCTCATCGGCGAGATCGGCGCGCTTCTCGTCGGCAACCGAACCTTCGGCGGCGACGACCCCCACAAGGGCACCGACAGCGAGGGCAAGGCGTTCGGCGGAGGATGGAGCGGACCCCAGTTCGTGCTCACCCATCACATCCCGGACACCCCGGTGCCGGGGATCACCTTCGTCGGCGACCTCGGCGGCGGCGTCACCGCGGCCAAGGCCGCCGCGGGTGAGAAGTACGTCAACATCCTCGGCGCCGACATCGCCCGGCAGTGCCTTGAGGCGGGGATACTCGACGAGATCCTCGTGTTCGTCGCGCCCGTCCTGCTGGGCGACGGCGTCCGGCTGTTCGACCACCCGGGTGGGACCAACATCAGGCTGGAACGTATCGAGCTGACCCACGTGCCGCACGCGACAAGCATGCGATTCCGCGTCGTCGGCTGAGCCGACACAGGCGAGGTCCATGCCATCGCCGTTGATCAAAGGGCCTTGCCGAAGGGTAGGCAGGTGGCGCCGGCATCTGGCAGAGAGAGGGCCGGCTCCGGGTAACGCTGGGCGTCGAGCAGGAGAGCGCGGCGCTCAGCGTCGTCGAGCCAGTCGTCGCCGCACAACAGAAGACTGTTTGCACGTCGTAGCGGGTGACGTCCGGGGTTATCGCGTCGGGCCCAGCCGTCGCAGGGAAGCCAGATACGAGGCATTGTCTGACTCGCCTGCATAAGCCGTAAATTAACCAATCAAGTGGCGTCATATGCCCTAATGTCGGTGACTATGAAAACCCGCATGATCATGGCGATGGCCGTCGCCTTCATTCTGCTTTTCCCCGGTACGGCCACCGCCTTCGCATATCCGGTCGAGGACGCCCCGCTCCTGACCGGCAACCCCCTTTACTCCGCCGGCAAGCTCCCCGCCGCGAACTGCGCGAGGAAACCCGCCAAGGGCAAGAGCCTCGTCTCGGTAAAGAGGCACGTCAAAGCACTCGTCACCTGCATGAACGACACCTGGAGCCCCTACCTGAAGGAGGCCCACTTCTCGTTCGTGCCCCCCATGCTGGACATGACCGGAGCCCCTTTGTCGGCGAAGTCCGAGCGCTACTGCTTCGGGGCCAAGATGGACCCAGCCAAGTCGGAGGCCGTCACCTGCTTCGGGGTCGGCTTCTCCGTGCATATTCGCCCTGACTGGATCAAGGCATCCGACGATCTCCCGATCCTCGCGGAGCTGAGTTCCGTCTACGGCGAGTACGTGCAGAGCCTGGTCGACATCAGGGAGGGCTACAACGCTCTGCACGCCGACGGCGACGACGAGATCCAGGAGCAGCTCCGCCGCTACAACCTTCAGGCGAAGTGCCTGGGCGGAGTGACCGCGAGAAGCGTGTGGTCCGCCCTCGGCTACCCCGCCAAGGACGCCCGCCGCCTGCTGGATCTGGCCAAGGCCGAGGCCGACCTCAAGGGCAAGTCCCGTTACTTCGGCAAGAGCGCCAATCTCGTCCACTGGACCAAGCGGGGCTACACCACTACCAACCCCGGATCCTGCAAGACCTGGACGGCCCCTTCCGCCAAGGTCTCGTAACCGCTTTCCCCTGCTCCCGGCGTTTTCGGAGTTTCCGGGATTTCCACCATCACGGCGGCGTCCCACGCCACTCCCGCGTGACCGGCCTGGCTTCCGTTCTCCGGAATCCGAGCCGGTCGCTCAGGGTTCTCGCCTTTTCTGGAAATTGTGCCGACAGCCGATTCTCATGTTCGTTCTCGGCCGCCAGGCGACGCGCCATTTCACCGAGGGTGGCCGCGCACAGCACGTTGGACAGGTCGCCCTCCTCGGACAGGCTGCGTCGGCGTACCGCGTGACAGCCACCTTCAGCGGCCTCTGAGATGAGCCAGTGCCTGCCGTATCTGGCGACGAGGATGGCGATCTCGCCCGGTCCCCCGGTCACCGCCGCGCCAGTCGGAACCAGACGATCCGGCCCACCACGCCCTCGTGCCACCCCCAGGCCAGGGCGACCTCACTCACCAGCCAGAGCCCACGGCCTCCCTCGGCGTCCTCGTCCGGCTCGGCCGGGATCTCGGGCGCGCAGGTGGTGGAGCCCTTGTCGGCCACCGCTATCTGGATGGTCTCACCGCAGTTCGCGACCACGATCGTCACCAGCCCGCCGACGCGTCCCGACTCCGAATGCCTCACCGCGTTCGACACCAGCTCGCTGACCAGAAGCTCGGCGTCGTAGGTATCCCGTTCCCCCGAGTTCTCCAGCACGTCCCTGACATACCGCCGGGCCGCACCGACCGACTCGACCACCCCTGGCAGCTCGACACTACCCAGCAGACCGAGCACGGGAACCGCTTCGGCATCCATTCGACCACCGCCATTCCTGCGAGGTGCCAGGTGCCATAAATTCACCTGCCACAATCTCTCCGCTAACCGGGCGAATTGTCCATTTAGTTTTTTGACATCGTCCGGATAAAAGCTTGGCACCATAGAGTGCGCAAAGTTAGGCTGCCGTTACAGAAAGAATCGACGACAAATAAATGACTAACCCCTACACCCGGTGTAGTAATTTGTCATTTATTCGACGGCCGACGTCATCGAAACGTTGGAGTTATGACATGGGAAACGACTTCGACCCACATCTGACCCCGGCCCAACGCTTCGGCCGCGAGCTCGGCCGAGCCCGCAGGGAGGCGGGCCTGTCACAGGAGCGGCTCGGCATCCACCTGGGCGTCTCGACATCGCTCATCGGACACATCGAGACCGGCAACCGGAAGCCCGGCCTCGACATGGCGGCCCGCTGCGACGAGCTCTTCAAGACGGACGACCACTTCACCCATCTCTGCCGAAACATCACCGCCCCCACCGGGCCGCGCTGGTTTCTCAGATGGTCCGAGGAGATCGAGCCCGGCGCCCGCGTGCTGCGCTGCTGGGACCCGCTCCTGGTCCCTGGCCTGCTCCAGACGGAGAACTACGCGCGAGCCGTTGTCCGGGGCGGCCTGGCCGCCTCGGAGCAGGAGGTCGAAAACCAGGTCAGCGCTCGCATCCGGCGACAGCTGATCTTCAAAAGGGAGACCCCGACCATCCTGTGGGCACTTCTCGACGAGTGGGTGCTCCGTCGCCCCATGGGAGGTCCAGAAGTTATGTACGAGCAACTCGACCATCTCGCCGCCGCCGCCGACTGGCAGAACGTAAAGGTACAGATCGTCCCCTACGACACCCCCTGCACGACAGGGCTGCTGTCCGGATTCGTTCTCGCTGAACTTTCGGACGCGCCGACTGCGGTCTCCGTAGAGTCGGCCGGGGAAGGCGAAGTTTCAGCGGAACACAGTCTGGTAAGTGTCGTCTGGGATAGATATGACAGGATCCGAACAGAGGCACTCCGTCCCAGCCAGTCGCTAGAAATGATCAAAGAAGCGAGGGACCAATGGAAGCAACAGATCTGACCGGCCTCGACCTCTCCAACACCACCTGGAAGAAGAGCTCCCTCAGCGGCGAAAGTGGCGGAAACTGCGTCGAAGTCGCCAACCTCCCCCAAACCATCGCCATCCGCGACAGCAAAAACCCCACCGCCCCGGCCCTCGTCCTCTCTCCGGGCGAATGGGGTGCTTTCCTGTCCGCCGTAAAATCGGGTCGATTCGACTGACCAGCAGAGCCATCCCGGCTCTCGACTCCGAACACGCCATCGGCAGAACGCGTCCAGAACGACGGTCGGCAGATGGCGGCGCGGGTCGATGCGCGGGCGGTCATTCGATGTGACCGCCCGCGAGGTCTTACGGTTTTACGGCCACGCCACCGTAGGCCCACGCGTGGCCGCCGCCGGGAATCGGTTCCTGGTATTCGTCCTCGTCCGGTCGCCAGGTGACCACTTCGACAAGCCCGGGATCCACCATCGTCCAACCCCGGAAGAATTCCGTCACCTGCGTGTGGCTTCGCGGGACCATGGGCGCCGCACCCTTGTCATAGGGCTTGGTGAATTGCTCTTCGGCTCCCTTCGGCGCGAAGTCGAGCGTGACGTGTGACAACAGCAACCGACTGCCCGAGGAGACGGCGGCCTTGTATCGCTCGACCAGCTCGTAGGGCTTTTCTTCATCGGTGATAAAGTGCAGGACGCCCGCCATGATGAGTGCCACCGGCCGGGTGAAGTCGATGACCGCGGTGACCTCGGGATGCGACAGGATCCGGTCCGGATCCCGCAGATCGGCCTCGATCACCGTGGTCATACCTTCCGCGCTGCTCGCCAGCAGGGCGCGTCCGTGCACCAGGACGATGGGATCGTTGTCCACATACGCCACGCGAGCCGCTGGATTGATCTGCTGAGCGATCTCATGGGTGTTCCCCTGCGTGGGGATGCCGGTGCCGATGTCCAGAAACTGGGTGATCTTGGCATCTTCGGCGAGATGGCGTACGCCTCGGCCGAGAAACGCCCGATGAGCGCGTACCCCTTCCCGGGTGCCGGGTGAGAGTTTGAGGAGCTGGTCCCCTACCTCGCGGTCGGCGGCGAAGTGGTCTTTACCACCCAGGAGATAGTCATATACGCGCGCCGAATGGGGGATCGTCGGGTCGATTCGTGCACCGGGCCCATTGGCGTCGGCTTCCTGCGCACCTGGTCGGTTGATGGAATCGGCCATTAATGCTCCTCGAAGATATGCCGGTATCGGCGCGGTCGTCGGTACAAAACACGACATCGCACACTGTAGCTCGTTACCAACTGGTTCGCCGCTTACGTGATCGACTAATGGCCGACATCATTACTCGTGACTAATAGGCGTAGACGGCCCGATAAAACCATCCCCGGCTCATATAACTCATAAGTACATCAAGTCCCCAAAGAGCATCATCCTTCGCGATACGAATAAATCACTTCATTGTCCACTGGGTACACTCCTGGTGGCCGGTGGGGATATTCGACCCCGGCGGCTGTGTCTATCGGCGGCCGGGGTCGAATCCTCACTCTCCCTTAAGGACCAGCGGTCGGCGGCGCGGGTACGCGGCTCAGAAGTTCTTGCTGCGAACCGTCCAGGGTGCCCTCGCCGCCAGTCCCGAAGGGCTGAGGATGTAGGCGCGTGCCGTGGCGTTTTCGTTGAGGGTCATGTCCAGGAACTGGACCACCGTGGTCATCCCCTCGTTCATCTGCGCACCGCTGATGAACCCGGCGTGACCGGCCTGCGGATGCTCGGCCAGCACGGACGGCACCCGCGAGAGGTCGTAGTTGGCCCGGCTGTTGTCGTAGGCGATATCGGAGGGACCGCCGTGCATGAACATCGCCGGAGTGTGCAGCTTGAACAGCTCCGAACGCGGATACCCGAACGAGCCGTCCGCGAAGAGCCCGCTGTCCAGTGAGACGACACTCTTGACCCGCTGGTCCTGGGCGGCGATCAGCGCCTCCAGTCCTCCGCAGGAGTGGCCGGCCGTGGCGACCCTGGACAGATCGAGGCGCTGGTAGAGCGGTGAGCCGGTGCGGGCGTTCTCCCGTTCTGCCCAGCCGATCCCGTCGGTCAGCAGCGACGGGATCGGAGACCCGCTCGCCACCCCGTTCGGCGAGTTGTCGACCGACGCGGTGTTCACCACGACGATTCCGCGGGCCGCGATGAACGTCAGCGCTCGGATGACCTCGCTCCCGCTGGTGTGGGCGCACGCCCCGTTACCGAAGAGCAGCACGGGCATGGCGCGTCCGGGGGCCGCCGGATTCGTCGGCCTGTAGACGGTGTAGCGGTTGGTGCCGTACGCCCCCTCCCGCGTGACCGGGAAGTTGTTCTCGATGAGCGGCCGGTTGGAAGGATCGGGGGTCGGTGTGGGGGTCGGCGTCGGTGTGGGGGTTGGAGTGGGGGTCGGCGTCGGAGAGGGAGTCGGGGTGGGAGAGGCGATGACGCCGGTACAGGTCACACCGTTCAAGGCGAAACTGGACGGCACCGGGTTCGAGCCGTTCCAGCTTCCGTTGAACCCGAAACTCGTGCTGCCTCCGCTGGGGATGCTGCCGTTGTAGGAGGCGTTCGTCACCGTGACCTGCGCCCCGGACTGGGCGACGGTGCCGTTCCACAACTGGGTGATGGTCTGCCCTGGGGAGAACGACCAGGTCAGTCTCCAGCCACTGATCGGATCTCCGAGGTTGTCGATGTTCACATTCGCGCCGAAGCCACCCTGCCACTGGTTGGTGACCGTGTAACTCACCCGGCATCCGGCCGCCGACGCCGACGCCGACGCCGACGCGAGGTGCGTACCGGCCACACCGGTACCGATCATCAATAGCGCGGCGGCGACGGCTACCGATGGCCTTGACCGCAGGCGGAGGGAGGTGATGTGTCGCATTGATCATCCCATTCTCAAGACATGGCGTTCCGCAGGACGAGCGCGCCCTCGCGGCACCTCGGCTGAGGACTCACTACGGGCGAAGGACGTGCCGGTGGCCAGGGTCCGCTGCTCGTCCGCGGGCCACCCGACAAGTTGAATGGCGGGCTTGTTCCACGCCTTGCCGCACCCGGCGGTCGGGGCCATCGCGGTCAGGCTGCCGGACGAGGTGGTGCCGCGCTGTCGCTCAGCGCCGCATGGACTTGAGTCAAGACGGGGAGCGCCGCGATGCCGACAGCAGCGAAAACGGATTGAACTCGTGAGATCACGTTGCCTTCTCTGGAGTCGGCCTCGACGACGTAACCGGGAACCCTCACTCCTTCCTCTCGGACCAGGCGCCGGGGATGCCGATGACGGCACACCGGCTGTCGCCGACCTGTGGTGGTGGGGATTCAGCCCGACGGACCGAATCGGCCGTCGAACCTTTGCCGCATGTTTCCCGCATACGGCGGTAATCGTCGGAGAAAGCAGCGCCGACATCATGATCCGGCACATGCCACCAGTAAGGCGGCACACCTGCCGAGCTCAGTCCGGGTTATATCACCAAAATAAGGTCAGCGATTGTTAACGCTAGCATTTCAGCGCGTCGGATTTCGGATTACGGTAGGCACGGGAAAGCCTGGCTGTCAAGCAGGGATGCGAGGGTCATGCGTGGATCTGGCTGGCGCGGTGAAACTTTCATCGCGAGGTACAGGCAGGCGGCCCCGGTCAATGACAGGAATGCGCTTCGTGGCACGGGATAGAGAAGAAGCAGACACTTCTGATTACAGAATAGGTGCGACAGAATACGAGCAGGGACACATCGTCCTGGACAGTCACCAGAGATGACCAAGGAAGCGAGGCGCCAATGGAATCAACAGGCATGCCGGGCCCTGATCTCTCCAACGCCCTTTGGAAGAAAAGTTCCCTCAGCGGCGGGAGTGGCGGTAACTGCATCGAAGTCGCCGGCAACCTCCCCGAAGTCGTCGCCGTCCGCGACAGCAAAAATCCAGGCCCGGCCCTCGTCTTCACCCCGGGCGAGTGGCGCACCTTCCTCGACGCGGTGAAGGCGGACCGGTTCGTCTGACCGGCGAGACCGCTCTCGACAACTCGATCCGGAGCCACACTCTTGGCCGAGAATCACCCCCTCGATCATTTTCAGCGATCAGGTGTGGCGTGGCCTCCCAACAGCGGAAATCCGCACATCCGCAGGCTCATTCCGATGTAGTACATAAGTAGTACCATGGACGCATGGAAACCACAGCCCGCGAGTTCAACCAGCAGTCCGCTCGGATCCTCGCTGCCGCCGAGCACGGAGAGACGGTCGCCGTCACCAAGAACGGCCGCCACATCGCCACCCTGGTGCCCGCCCATCAGGCCGAGCCACCGCCCCCGTTCCCCACCGACCCCATGGGCGACGACGATCTTCCCCTGTTCGACGGACCCGCCGATCTGTCAGCACGGACCGACGCGTTCCTCGCCGAGGGGTTCGGTCAGTGAGCGTACCCGTGGCCATCGCCGACACCTCCGCTCTGCTGGCGACCTTCAACCGCCAGGACGCCGAGCACGTCGCCTGCGTCAAAGCCCGCGCACAGGTGGGCCATCTGGTCATCTCTCCGCTTGTCCTGGCCGAGCTCAACTATCTGATCACGAGCAAGATCGGTCAGCATGCCGCCTTCGCGGTCCTCGACCACATCATGGGCAGAATCGACGTGAAACGGTACGAGATACCCGAGGTGTCACCGCACCTGCGCACCGCCGGCGCGCTCATGACTCGCTACCGGACGATGAACATCGGCCTGACCGACGCGATGAACGTGGCTCTGGCAGCCGAGTTCCGAACCGACGCCCTCTTCACCCTGGACCGCGAGCACTTCCGCGCGATCCGCCCGCTCACCGGCCACGAATGCTTCCGGCTCCTGCCCGACGACATCTGACAGCCCGGCGAAGTCCGCAGAGGGGCCAGCAACAGCACGGTTCACCGCCACCAACTTATCGCGGATGGCTTAGCTGATCCTTAGGGCATTCAGCCCTCAAATCGGTGAATTTCTCCCACAACACGGAGGCAGGAATCTTGTCTGGGACCTCCCCGCTGGGATACGCGGCGAGCATCACCGACAGGCCCTCAGCAGTCCTACTGCTGAGGGCCGGACCGAAGATGCAGTCCGGTCAGGTGACGGACGGGGCGCTGGGCGCCGCTTTTTCGTCCCCGTAGAGGCCCGTCTTTGGCGACGTACATCCGATGAGCAGAAGACCTATAGCCCTCGCCCGCAGCACCGCACGACAGCGTGAATGAATATCACCCACTCTTAGTTACCTGCCGCATTTGTCGAATACGGAATGCATTTCATCCTTGGGCGCACTGAGCGACGCGGTGGTTCTGTAGGACGGCGATGGCCTTGACGAGGTGGCCGGCCTTGCTGGGGCTGCAGAGCAGCTTTCGCAGGATTCTCCATGACTTGAGCTGCGCGTTCGCGCGTTCACCGGGTCCGCGGAGCTTGGCGTGGGAGCGGTTGGCCCGTTTCTGGGACTGCGGCTTGTTTCGGCCCTTGTACGCGGTGATGACGACGGTGGCCTCGGCTCCCTGATACGCCTTGTCGGCCAGAGTGAGGATCCCCGCCCTCTCCAGTTCTCGCAGGATGCCCCATACTCTGGCCGCGGTCAGGTCGTGCGTGCTGCCCGGCATCGCGCCGGAGGTCCGCAGGATCGTCCCGTCCGGACTCGCGATCACCTGCACGTTCATGCCGTGGACCCGATGCTTGCTCGAAAAGTAGGGGCGGTCGGCCCGGACGCGGTCGGTGTGGATGAGCGTCCCGTCCAAGATGACGTGGGTCAGCCCGTCCCTCTTGGCCTTCCGCAAGGCCTGGGTGAGCGTGGGTGAGCGTGGGTGAGCGCGCCGACAGCAGCATGACGGTCTCCTCCACGTACCGCCAGGCCGTCGTCGCCGACACTCCGAATCCCGCGCTGATCTCGGCGAACGTCTCGTCCTTGCGCAGGTGGACCAGCACCGGCAGGGCCTGCCGGCCGGGGTTGAGCCGCCGCCAGATCGATCGGATGACCTTGCGGTGGCGGCGGATGAGCCCGGCGACGTAGTTCAGCGTTGAACGCGACAAATCGACGGCGGCACGGTAGAACAGCACTCGAAGCTCCTGGTTGTAGCGGGCGTTGATTGTGGTGATCAACCCGTCTACCAGGAGCTTCTCTACTTCCGAGGACGAACCCTCAACTCGCGATCATGCCGTGACCAGCGGCCCGGCCGCCCGAGGATGAAATGGGTTCACTCATCGATGTCGCGGCGAAACCGAAGGAGCGATCCGCCGCCCCGGCGGTTCAGGTGGTGAGCAGCAGGGCCGCGACGGTGGCGGGGACGGCCACCACGACCAGTGCGGTCCCGGTCAGCACGACGGTGCGCATCGGCACCCGCACTCCCCTGCGGCGGCACCACTCGAACCAGAGCAGGGTGGCGAGGGAGGCCCACGGGGTGATCACCGTGCCGACGTTGGCGCCGATGAGCAGGGCGAACAGCGCCTCCCTGTCGCCGGCGGGGATGACCCGCTCCACCGCGGTGTAGGCGGGCAGGTTGTTGATCAAATTGGACAGCACCGTGCCGACGGCCGCCACCGTGTAGGCCCCGTCACCCGTTTGGGTTCCGACCAGGGCGCTCATCACCGAGGCCAGGCCGTGCCGGCTCAGCGTGGGCACCACCAGGAACAGGCCCACCACGAAGACGAGCAGCCGCCAGGGGAAGAGGGCGAAGGTGAGCTTGGCGCGGTCCCGCCAGGCGAAGGCGGCGACCATCAGGGCCGCCCCGGCCAGGGCGGCGAACTGAATCGGCAGTTCCAGCAGGATCGCGGCGACGAACAGCGCGCAGACCCAGGCCGCGATTCCGAACAGCACCCGATCCGCGACAGGCACGGGGATCGGCGGGGTGTAGCGATCGGCGCCGCGCCGGCCCCGGCGCCAGAAGAACACCCCTTGACGAGGTCGGCGAGGACGAACACCGCGGCGAGGAAGAGCAGGATGGGCGCGATCCGCTCCATCTGGCTCTCGGCCTCCAGCAGGGGAAGCAGGCCGGTCGCGACGAACAGGAGCCCGAGGCCCAGCAGCGCGAGCCGGATCCAGTCCAGTAGGTTCAGTCGTCGCGGCACACCGGCCATGATCGCACGTCTCACCTGGGCGGATGCCCAGGTGAGGTGGTCGGGCTCAGTCGGCGGCGCGGGCGGTGAGGTCGGCCCAGAGGCCGTCCATCCGGGCCTCCAGCTCCTCCAGGGTCCCCTCGTTCGGCACCACGATGTCGGCGATCTTCAGCCGCTCCTCGCGGGTCGCCTGGGCCGCGAGTCTCGCTCTGGCGTCCTGCTCGCTCATGCCGCGCAGCTCGATCAGCCGGGCCACGCGGACCTCGTCGGAGGCGTCGACGACGATCACCACCTCGTACATGGGGGCGAGCTTGTTCTCCGCCAGCAGCGGCACGTCGTAGATCACGATGCTGCCGGGGGCCGTCTGCTCCTGCAGCTCGGCGACCCGCGCGCCGACGAGGGGGTGGACGATGGCGTTGAGCGAGGCGAGTTTCTCGGAGTCGGAGAAGACGATCGAGCCGAGCTTCTCCCGGTCGAGCGAGCCGTCCTCGCGCAGGACGCCCGTGCCGAAGACCCCGGTCACGCGCGCCAGCCCGGGGGTTCCCGGCTCGACCACCTCTCTGGCGATCTTGTCGGCGTCGATGACCACGGCGCCTCGGGCGCCCAGCCTCCGGGAGACCTCGCTCTTGCCCGACCCGATGCCGCCGGTAAGCCCCACCTTCAACATGATCCGCAGCATACGCCGTACTCCGGTGCGGTCGGCGACGAGGTCCTCACGGAAAGCGCGCGGCGTGGAAGCCCGGTCCTTCGGCCGGCATCGGGGTGCCAGGTCGAGGGCCTTCCCTCCTCCTCGCCCCTTCCCGCGAGGCGACCGCCCCACCACATGCGGCGAGTCCGCCGGCGCGCACCCTCCCGCGAGGCGCTCACGCCGGACCGGAGGCCGGAATCGCCCCTGTTCGCGTCGGAGGTCACGCCTGCCGCCCCTTCAGGCACAGAACGCCCGGGAAAGGCGGAGCGGCGTACGGGGGCGTCCCTGGGCACCCTCAGAGCTCCCTGCGCAGGTGCACCAGGGTGAGGTGGTCGGTCATCCGCTCCCTGCGCGTCTCGCGGTAACCGTGGCGGCGGTAGAGACGCAGGTTGCCCTCCGACAGATGGCCGGTGAACAGGTCGAAGGCGAGTGCCGTGGCGGCCTCCTCGTGCAGGGCCCTCAGCAGGGCTCCGCCGATGCCCTCGCCCTGCCGGTCGGGGGCGACCACCAGGCGGCCGACCAGGCAGGTCGTGCCGGACATCCGGCCGCGGACCGCGCCCACGATTCTCGCCCCGTCGCGGGCGACGAGAACGGTGGCCGTCTCGACCGCCTTGCGGACCTGGGCGATCGACTCCACGAGCGGCGCGATGAACGGGTCACCGTAGAGCTGGGCCTCGCTCACGTAGGCGGCGCGCTGCACGGTCAGGATCTCGCCCGCATCCTCGGGTTCCGCCCATTCGATCACGGTCACGGCGCCACCCTAGCGGCCTGGCGAGAGTCTCCAGGAGGCCCCTTCGACACCCGGGGGAAGAGCGAGGTGATCGGGCGGGCGCACCGGCCCGGATTCTCCGTCGGTGGACCTTCCCTGACCGGTCGGGAGAGGGCCGCTCCGGAACTCGGGGAAGGCAGGCGCCGATCCGGATCCCGTGAGGAAGCCACTCCAAGAACGCGGAAAAGCGAGCGCCGCCCCAGCGAGGGAACCACCCTGGGAACGCGGAAAGGGCCCCGCCGGAGCGGGGCCCTTTCTTCGATCTTCTACCGCGTTGTCAGCGCCGTCGGCACCGGGTCAGCTCTGGCCGCCCGCGAGCTTCTCGCGCAGGGCCGCGAGGGCCTCGTCGGAGGCGAGGGCGCCCGCCGCCGGAGCGGAGGAGCCGCTGCTGCCGCTGGGGGAGGAGCCGCCGGTGGAACCCGAGGACGGGGTCTCGCCGGAGTAGGACGTGGGGGCTGCCTCGCCCGCCTCGGCCTCGGCCTTGCGGGCCTCCTCGACCTGCTTCTTGTGAGCCTCGAAGCGGGTCTGAGCCTCGGCGTACTGCCGCTCCCACTCCTCGCGCTGCTTGTCGAAGCCTTCGAGCCACTCGCCGGTCTCGGAGTCGAAACCCTCGGGGTAGATGTAGTTGCCCGAGTCGTCGTAGGTCGCCGCCATGCCGTACAGCGTGGGGTCGAACTCGACGTCGGCGCCGATCGCACCCTCGTTCGCCTGCTTGAGCGAGAGCGAGATCCGGCGGCGCTCAAGGTCGATGTCGATGATCTTCACGAAGATCTCGTCGCCGACCTGAACGACCTGCTCGGGAATCTCGACGTGGCGCTCGGCCAGCTCGGAGATGTGGACCAGGCCCTCGATGCCCTCCTCGACGCGGACGAACGCACCGAACGGCACCAGCTTGGTGACGCGGCCCGGAACGACCTGACCGATCTGGTGGGTGCGGGCGAACTGCTGCCAGGGGTCTTCCTGCGTCGCCTTGAGCGACAGGGAGACGCGCTCGCGCTCCATGTCGACGTCGAGCACCTCGACGGTGACCTCCTGGCCGACCTCGACGACCTCGGAGGGGTGGTCGATGTGCTTCCAGGAGAGCTCGGAGACGTGGACCAGACCGTCGACGCCGCCGAGGTCGACGAACGCACCGAAGTTGACGATCGAGGAGACGACGCCCTTGCGGACCTGACCCTTCTGCAGGGTGTTGAGGAACGTCTGGCGAACCTCGGACTGGGTCTGCTCAAGCCAGGCACGGCGGGACAGAACCACGTTGTTGCGGTTCTTGTCGAGCTCGATGATCTTCGCTTCGAGCTCGCGGCCCACGTACGGCTGGAGGTCGCGGACACGCCGCATCTCGACCAGGGAGGCCGGCAGGAAGCCGCGCAGGCCGATGTCGAGGATGAGACCACCCTTGACGACCTCGATGACCGTGCCGGTGACGATGCCGTCCTCGTCCTTGATCTTCTCGATCGTGCCCCAGGCCCGCTCGTACTGAGCGCGCTTCTTGGACAGGATCAGGCGGCCTTCCTTGTCTTCCTTCTGAAGAACAAGGGCCTCGACGTGCTCGCCAACCTCGACGACATCCGCCGGGTCGACATCGTGCTTGATCGAGAGCTCGCGCGAGGGGATGACACCCTCGGTCTTGTAGCCGATGTCGAGCAAAACTTCGTCTCGATCGACCTTGACGACGGTGCCCTCGACGATGTCGCCGTCGTTGAAGTACTTGATGGTCAGGTCGATCGCTGCGAGGAACTCTTCCTCAGAGCCGATGTCGTTGACCGCTACCTGCGGGGTGCTCGAGGTGGCCTCAGTGCTGCTCGTCATGTGTGGAGTTGCTCCGAACGCGGACAGATGTCGATGTGGCGAACGCGCGGCAGGCTTCTTACCGTCAGCCGAAGAAATAAGATCGGCGTGATCGAGCGCGAGCCCACTCCGTCCGAGACACGCGCGAGCCCACAACGCAGCGATCAGCATATGAGACCAGACGGGTATGGTCAATCCGACGACTCTACGCGCCCCCATGCCGGAAGGATAACGATCTCACTTAATACGTGTTGATCTTCTTCCTCTGGTCCGCCCTGATACTGTCCCGAAGCCTGTTCGGGATGGAGATGCGGTCGGGGTCGCCGTCAGCCGTGTAGCGCCGGTCGGGATGCTTGTCCAGCCACCCGAGCCAGTAGTCGGAACACCACTTCCGGCACTCCCCCTTCCTGCCGTTGCTCTGGATCCGCTGGATCGCGCGCCAGTCGTAGCCCTTGACGAACGGCGAGAGCGACGGTTCGGCGCCGGCCAGGAAGACGCCCTTGAAATCATAGGAAACGCCGCGCCATTTTCCCGTCTGCACGGTAGATCTTTTGCGGGGCATCGCGCCGAACGGCAGTGCCAGCGTCTCCGAGGGCGGCGCACCGAGTCTCTTCAGCAGCCACTCGACCCTGGCGAGCTGTTCGGCGATCTTCTTCTTGGGCAGCCTCGGCAGGTGGGGGTGGCCCCAGGTGTGGTTCGCCACCTCGAAGCCCCGCGATACCAGCCATCGCACGGCCCGCTCCTGGTCCTTCTCCTCGCGCAGGCCGAACGGGTGCTGGTTGACCCAGAAGGTGGCGACGGGCCGGAAGCCGGGATACTTCATGGCGACCTGGTAGATGATGCCGACCGCGCTGTCCTTGACCGGGGTGCCGTCCGCCTCCAGGGCGAAATGGCTGGGGTGGCCGTCGTCGAAGGTGAGCACGACCGGGTGCTTGCCCGCCGGGATGTCCATCCTGCCGGTGGCGAACTCCCGCGCGGTGACCGGCACGTAGCCGTCCCTGGCGAGCCTCTCCAGCTCCCTGCGCATCTGGGCGGGGGTGCGGTCGATCGACGCCAGCCGCTTTCGGATGATCCGGTGGTACATCAGGATCGGGACCACTCCGGCCTCGTTCGCCTTCACCTGCCGCGCGAACTCCGCGGAGGCGGTGACCGGTGGCGGCAGCTCGGCCGAGGGGAGGTCGGGTGTCGGCGAGGGGGACGGGGAGGACGCCGGGGATGGGCCGCTCGCCGTCACCTCCTGCCGGGGTGCGCCGGGCGGCGTCAAGACGGACGGGAACACCAGGAGCCCTATCAGCGCCACCGCGATGACCAGCACGTCGGCCAGCATGATGATCTTCGTCAGGGGGGTCGTACTCCGCACTGAACTCCCGTGCCCGTCGAGCTTTCCGGCTTGGATCACCACCTTAGAACAGGCTTCGGACAGGCCCGACCGATCGGTGGGGCCCGAGGAGGCGGAAACGGTCTCCGCCCGCCCGGGGGACGATCGCCCGGACCCGGTGTCCTCCCAGGTGGGACCGGTGAGGCTCTCGGCGGGCGACGTCCTCACGGGTTCGCGGGAGAGCCGGTGAGATAGCGTCCGCCGATCCGCTGTCCCGGAGGGCCGGCCCCCCGGAGCCGGCGGCGCCGACCGCTCATGAACCGCTCAGTGCCCCGCCGACCTCCCATGGAGCCGCTCCAGAGGCCGTCCACGGCGTCCCGCGGCCCTCCCCGGGGCCGCCTCCGGGGAGCCGTCAGTGGCCGGCGTCCTCCCAGGTGCGGCCCACACCCACCGAGACGGCGAGCGGGACACGCAGGGAGTACGCGGCGTTCATCCGGTCGGTGACCAGCTCTCGCAGGGTCTCCAGCTCGCCGGGGGCCACCTCGAACACGAGCTCGTCGTGGACCTGCAGCAGCATCCGGGAGCCGAGTGCCGCCTCCTTCAGCGCGCTCTGCACGTTGAGCATCGCGACCTTGATGATGTCGGCGGCCGACCCCTGGATCGGCGCGTTGAGCGCCATCCGCTCGGCGATCTCGCGGCGCTGGCGGTTGTCGCTGTTGAGGTCCGGCAGGTAGCGGCGGCGGCCGAGGATGGTCTCGGTGTAGCCGTCCTGCCTGGCCTGCGCGACGATCGCGTTGAGGAAGTCGCGGACGCCGCCGAACTCCTCGAAGTATTCCTCCTTGAGCGCCCGCGCCTCGGAGACCGGGATGTTGAGCTGCTCCGACAGCCCGAAGTCGGACAGGCCGTAGGCGAGGCCGTAGTTCATCGCCTTGATCTTGGCCCGCATCTCCCCGGTGACCTTCTCCGGCTCGACGTCGAAGACCCTCGCCGCGGTGGCCATGTGGAAGTCGTGCCCGGACTCGAAGGAGGCGATGAGCGCCTCGTCGCCGGACAGGTGGGCCATGACGCGCAGCTCGATCTGGCTGTAGTCGGCGGTGAGCAGGGTCTCGAAGCCCTTGCCGACCACGAAGCCCTGCCGGATGCGGCGGCCCTCCGCGGTGCGGATCGGGATGTTCTGCAGGTTGGGCTTCTCCGAGCTGAGCCGCCCGGTGACGGCCACGATCTGGTTGAACGTGGTGTGGATGCGGCCGTCGTCGGCGATCTCCTTGATCAGGCCCTCGACCGTGACCTTCAACTTGGCCTGATCGCGGTGGCGCAGCATGATCGTCGGCAGCTCGTGCTCGGTCTGGGCGGCGAGCCAGGCCAGCGCGGAGGCGTCGGTGGTGTAACCCGTCTTGGTCTTCTTCGTCTTGGGCAGGTTGAGCTTGACGAACAGGATCTCCTGGAGCTGTTTGGGCGAGCCCAGGTTGAACTGCTCACCGCCCACGGAGGCGTGCGCCGCCTCGACCGCCTGCTTGACCGCGGCACCGAACTCGGCCTCCAGGCCGCTGAGCTGCTCCCTGTCGGCGGCGATGCCGACCCGCTCCAGCTCGGCCAGCACGGTGACGAGCGGCAGCTCCACGTCGCGCATGAGATGGATGCCGCCCAACGGCTCCAGGAACGTCTCCAGCGCGTCGGCGAGCTCACCGACCGCCAGTGCCCGCAGGGCGAGGTCGTGGGCGCCGTCGTCGTCCTGGTCGTCGAAGAGGCTCGCCTGGCCGCCGTTGTCGGCCTCGCCGCGCAGCTCGCGTCGCAGGTAGACCCGCACGAGGTCTTCCAGCGGGAACGAGCGCTGCCCCGGCATCGCGAGGTAGGCGGCGAGGGCGGTGTCGCAGGTGAGGCCACGCAGCTCCATGCCCTGCGCCCACAGCGCGAGCATCGGGCCCTTGGCGTCGTGCACGGCCTTGGGCTTCGACGGGTCGGCGAGCCACTCGCGCAGGGCCGCCTCGTCGGCCTCGGTCAGCGTGGTCGGGTCGATGAACGCCGCACCGGGACCGCCCGGGGCCGCTTTCCCCTCCCCCGCGCCGGCTCCCGCCCCGGGCGCCGCGATGGCGATGCTGTCGACGCGGCCGGTGCCGCGGCCGTAGGTGCCCTTGAAGGCGATGCCCGCGCGGCCCTCGGGCAGCGCGCGCAGCCATGGGGCCACCTCGTCGGGGCCCAGGGTGACGACCTCGACCTCGAAGCCCTCCTCCGGCCCGCTCTCGGGCGAGCCGATCGTCTTGAACAGCCGGTCGCGGATCTCGCCGCGGAACTCCAGCGTGTCGAGGATCTTGTTGATCTCGTCGCGGTCGGCCGTGCCGATCTCCAGGCTCGTGACCTCGCGATCCAGCGGCACGTCGCGGACCAGCTGGGTGAGGCGCCGGTTCATCAGCACCTGGTCGAGGTGGTCGCGGAGCTTGTCGCCGACCTTTCCCTTGACCTCGTCGACGCGGTTGACCAGCTCCTCCAGCGAGCCGAACTCGCGGATCCACTTCGCCGCGGTCTTCTCGCCCACACCGGGGATGTTCTTCAGGTTGTCGCTGGAGTCGCCGCGGATGGCCGCGAAGTCCGGATACTGGGCCGGGGTGAGCTCGTACTTCTCCAGCACCGCCTCGGGGGTGAAGCGGGTCATGTTGCTGATGCCGACGCGGGTCATCAGCACGGTGATCCGCTCGTCGACGAGCTGCAGCGCGTCGCGGTCGCCGGTGACGACGAGCACGTTCATGCCCTGCTCGGCGGCGCGGGTGGCGAGGGTGGCGATCAGGTCGTCGGCCTCGTATCCGGCGAGCGACAGGTGCGGCACGCCCATCGCGTCGAGCACCTCGTGGATCAGGCTCATCTGGCTGCGGAAACTGTCGGGGCTCGCGCTCCGGTTCGCCTTGTAGTCGGCGTATTCCTCGTGGCGGAACGTCGGCTCTGAGCGATCGAAGCAGACCGCCATGTGGGTCGGCCGCTCGTCGCGGAGCACGTTGACCAGCATCGAGGTGAAACCGTAGACCGCGTTGGTCGTCTGGCCCGTGGTGGTGGAGAAGTTCTCCTCCGGCAGGGCATAGAACGCCCGATAGGCGAGTGAATGCCCATCCAGCAGCAGGAGACACGGTCGAGTGGGGGTCGCTTCGCTCTTCGGCACAAAGAAAGCCTAGTCTCCTGGTGCGACAGAAAACCTGACCTCACACGACAGGAGACTCCCCTTTGACCGTGACAGACCCCGAGGAAGCCGCTCGGCGGATCGCGGAGGCGCTCGGCGTCTCGTACAAGAACACGCTGGTGGAGCTGATGGGCATCGTCATCACCGAGGCCTGCGCCGAGCGGGTGGTGGGCACGATGCCGGTCGAGGGCAACGTCCAGCCCTACGGGCTGCTGCACGGCGGCGCCTCGTGCGTGCTGGCGGAGACCCTGGGGTCGACGGGAGCGGCCATCCACGCGGGCCCCGGGCGGGTCGCGATGGGCATCGAGATCAACGCCACCCACCACCGTGCGGTCTCGTCCGGGCTGGTCACCGGGATCGCCACCCGTGTCCACGGCGGCCGCACGCTCGCCACCTACGACGTCGAGATCCTCGACGAGCAGGGGCGCAAGGTGTGCACCTCGCGCCTCACATGCATGCTCCGCGACGCCTGACACACCCCGAAACCGTGCGCGGGCACGGCCTGCCCGGCCCGATCACGCCCGTCGACCGTCTGATCACATCTCGTCCTCGATCATATTCGGACCGCCTTTTTGCCTTCCTCGCGCAACGAGTCCGATACGGTGGGTGACGGCGATGCCCATGGGGAGACCGAGTAGAAAACGTACGGGGTCGGGGAAGCTCCGTATGGCGCCAAAGGTCTCCCCTGGGCTCGCCGGGCCCACACGCCCTGGGGTTCGCGGGCCTGCCGCGCGGCCCGCGCCGGGCGGGCGCGGGCCGTACGGGGGCGGGCCCTGGCCGCCGACGCGCGTCAGATGTCGGCGTGCGTCGGGTCGAGCACGCGGCGCAGGAAGGTCTTCGTACGCTCGTGCTGGGGGGCGCCGATCACCTGTTCAGGAGTGCCGTCCTCCACGATCACGCCGCCGTCCATGAACACGACGCGGTCGGCCACGTCGCGCGCGAACGCCATCTCGTGGGTGACCACGAGCATGGTCATCCCCTCCTCGGCGAGCTTGCGCATGACCGTGAGCACGTCTCCGACGAGCTCGGGGTCGAGTGCCGAGGTGGGCTCGTCGAAGAGCATCAGCGCCGGGCTCATCGCGAGTGCCCTGGCGATGGCCACGCGCTGCTGCTGCCCGCCGGAGAGCTGGGCGGGGAAGGCGTCGCACTTCTCACCGATGCCGACCTTCTCCAGGTTCTCCCTCGCGATCCGCTCGGCCTCCGCCTTCCTCCGTCCCAGCACCCGGCGCTGCGAGATCATCACGTTCTGCAGGACGGTCATGTGCGGGAACAGGTTGAACTGCTGGAAGACCATGCCGACACTCCGGCGGGCGGCGTCGATGTCGACGTCGCGGTCGGTCAGCTCCACGCCGTGGACGACGACCTTGCCCGACGTGGGCTCCTCCAGGAGGTTCACGCAGCGCAGCAGGGTGGACTTGCCCGATCCCGAGGGACCGATGACGCAGACCACCTGGCCGGGGTCGACGGCGAAGTCGATGCCCCGCAGGACTTCGAGCTTGCCGAAGGACTTGTGCAGGTCGCGGATCTCGACCGCGTGGTTCGCCGGGGCCTCTTCCGAGATCGTCGGACTCGTCGGACTCACTGTCACCGTCCCCTCGCCTGTCGCCTCTCCAGCCGGGACGCGAGGTAGCCCAGCGGGATGGTGACCAGTAGATACGTCACACCTACGACCAGGATGGGCGTGGCGTTGGCATAGGTCGAGGCCGTGTCGTTGCCGAACTTGGTGAGTTCGACATAGTCGCCGGAGACGCCGAGGAACAGCACCAGTGAGGAGTCCTTGAGCAGGGACACGAACTGGTTGGTCGTCGGCGGGATGACGATGCGCACGGCCTGCGGGATGACGATGGAGACCATGGCCCGCGTGTACGACATTCCCAGCGAGCGCGCCGCCTCCATCTGTCCCTTGGGCACCGCCTGGAGCCCGGCGCGGAGCGTCTCGGCCATGTAGGCCGAGCCGACGATCGTCAGGCCCAGGATGCCCTGGCCGTACGTGCCGCCGGGGATCTCCAGGCCGGTGATCGCCAGCGGCAGGAACAGGATGAGCAGGAAGATCAGCAGCGCCGGCAGGCCGCGGAAGATCTCGATGTAGGCGACCGCGATCCACCGGTAGGGGCGCACCGACGACAGCCGCATCAGCGCGAGCACCAGGCCGAGCAGGAAGGCGAAGACGAAACCGCCGACCGAGTAGATGATCGTGTTCTTCAGCGCGACCGTGAACAGGTCGGGAAGCGTCTTCTCGGCGACGTCGAGCTTGGTGAAGTTCTCACCGAGCTTGCCCCACTCGATGCGCATGGCGAGGAAGACCGCCACGGCCACCAGCACGACGTACTGGACGGCCCTGCTGATCCGCTGCCTCTTGCGGGGGCTGAGCCCGCTCTTGCCGGGAGTGCCCCCGGCGAGAGCGGGCTCTGTCGTCTTTGGCTGGTCGGTCATCGATTAACCGAGCTCGCCGGGCTTCTTGTCGAACCACTTGACGAAGATCTGCTCGTAGGTGCCGTCGGCCTTGGCCTCGGTGATCGAGTCGTTGATCGCCTTGAGCAGGATCGGGTCGGAGTTCTTCTTCAGGCCGACGCCGTACTGCTCACCGGTGTCGAGGCTCGCGACCAGCTCGAACTTGTCGGCGATCTCGGGCTTCTTCAGCCAGGTCAGGACGACCGGAAGGTCCTGGACGATCACGTCGACCTGGCCGGACTGCAGGCCGAGCAGTTCCTTGGGAGAGTCGGCGAACTCCTTCGGGTCGAACCCCTTCTCCTTGACGTAGTCGAGACCCGTGGTCGAGGCCTGGGCGCCGAGCTTGAGGTCCTTCGCCTTCACGTCGTCGAGGGTCGTGACGCCGCTCCCCTTCTTGGCCAGCAGAGCCTGCGTGGCGTCGAAGTAGGGAACGGAGAAGTCGATGTTGGCCTTGCGCTCCTCGGTGATCGTCATACCGGCGGCGGCGACGTCACACTTGTTGGTGGCCATCGCCGCGCCGCTCTTGATGACGGCGAAGTCGATGTCGACGATCTCCTGCGTCAGGCCGAGCTTCTTGGCGGCGAGGTCGACGATGTCGACGTCGAAGCCGACGACCTTGTCGCCGTCCTTGAACTGGAAGGGCTCGTACGGAAGGTTGGTGCAGGTGGTCAGCTTGCCGGGGGTGACGAGCTTGGGGCCCTCCGCCGCCGCGGGAGCACTTGCCGAGGCACCATCGCTGGGGCTCGCGGTGGTGGACTCGCCACCGCCGCAGGCCGAAAGGCCGAGCGCACCGGCGACGACCATGACACCCACCGCCATCGCACGACGGGAAACAAAACTCAGGCCCACGAAGGCCTCCTTACGGTCAATGTCGCTTCTTGTATGGATACCTCAGTGCAGGTCATGCTCCATCACCTGCGTAATCATGCAGATCACCACTACGACACAATTCGGACAACAACCGCGTGCGGGGGGTTCCGGTCAACACCCTGCCCCCACGCGGATCGGGGCGTAGGCACTTGCCTGATCGTCAACCCTCATCGGGGAAGCCGTTGAACCACAGGATCTACCTCGGCTACCTTGCCGAGTGTGCGTGATCCCCTGCCGCTGCTCGCCGGTGCCGCCCTCGCCGCCTTCGTCCTGTCCGGCTGCTCGGGAGCGCCCCAGGCGGGCCCCGCCTCCCCCCAGGCCACACCCACCCCGACCTACGAGCTCCCGCCGCGCCCGGTTCGGCCGAGCGAGAGTCCCGTCAAAGCCGCGCCGGTCACCGACGGTGACACCAGGTTCCAGGTGATCGGCCTGCAGAAGGGCCTGAGCGGCTTCTTCGGCAGCCACGCCGAATGGCAGGCCAAGGGGCAGTACGTGGTCGTGCGGATCCTCGTGGAGAACCCCGGCCGCACCAACGCCCGCTTCGACGTCAAGCGGCAGAAGCTCATCGCCGCCGACGGCACCGCCCACACGGTCGACAAGTTCGCACAGGCCATCAAGCGGCAGCCCGACGAGCTCCCGCTCGGCGCCCAGGTCAGGATCGAGCTGGACCTGTGGTACGACATCCCCAAGGAGGCGAAGGTCTCCGCGATCCGGCTGTTCGGCGACCCGCCTCTCGGTGTGACCGGCAGCACCGACGGCGTGCAGGTCCCGCTGTCCTGAAACCGGCCCCCGGGTGCCGCGCGGCACCCGGGTGAGAGGTGTCTTCGACGCCTGAGGCGCTTCGACGTTCTTCCCGCGCGGCGCGGAGCTCCCGTACCGGGTGCTCCTCGCCGTGCCCGCACCGACGGGTCCGCCGCGCGGAGCGCGCGACGGACCCGTCACCTGCCCTCTCGGGCCCGTACGGGCCGTGGAGTCACGGCGTCAGGGCAGCTCTTCCCTGGTCTCGTTCCTCTCCTGCGGAGCAGGAGCCGAGGCCGCCGGAACCGCCGGCGCGTTCTGTGTCCGCGCCTGCGCCTCCAGGTCGATCTCCGCGCCGCTGCCCAGGTAGGCGGCCTGCACGGCGGGGTCGTTGAGCAGCTCGTCGGCGGGCGCGCTCTTGACCACCTTCCCGGTCTCCAGGACGTAGGCGCGGTGGGCCAGCTTCAGCGCCTGCTGGGCGTTCTGCTCCACCAGCAGCACCGTGGTGCCCCGGCGGTTGATCTCCTCGATGATCTCGAAGATCTGCTGCACCAGCAGGGGCGCCAGGCCCATCGACGGTTCGTCGAGCAGCAACACCTTGGGCTTGGCCATCAGCGCGCGGCCGATGGCGAGCATCTGCTGCTCGCCGCCGGACATCGTGCCGCCCATCTGGTTTCTGCGCTCCGCCAGGCGGGGGAACAGCTCGTAGACCTCGGCCAGGTCGGCGCTGAAGTCACCCGAGCGGGTGTAGGCGCCCATGAGCAGGTTGTCGTGCACCGTCATGCCGGGGAACACTCCCCGGCCTTCGGGCGACTGCCCCAGACCCGCGATGACCCGCTGGTGGCCGGGCATCTTGCTGATGTCCTTGCCGTCGAAGACGATGCTTCCCGACGTCAGGCCCCGCAGGCCCGAGATCGTCTTCAGGGTCGTGGTCTTGCCCGCCCCGTTCGCTCCGATGAGCGTGACGATCTCGCCCTCGTTCACTTCGACCGAGATGCCCTTGAGCGCCTCGATCTTGCCGTAGTGGACACGGATGTTTTTGACCTCAAGAAGCATCGGCGGGAACTCCCAAATACGCCTCGATGACCCGGGGGTCGGTCCGCACCTCGTCCGGCAGGCCATCGGCGATCTTCTGGCCGAAGTCCAGCACCGCGATGCGGTCACTGATACCCATGATGAGGCTCATGTCATGCTCGATGATCAGAATCGTCCGGCCCGCATCGCGAATGTCCCGGATCAACTGCTGCAGCGCCACCTTCTCCGCCGGGTTCATACCGGCGGCGGGCTCGTCGAGCAGCAGCAGCTTCGGGTTGGTCGCGAGCGCGCGGGCGATCTCCAGACGGCGCTGGTCACCGTAGGGCAGGTTCTTGGCGTGCTCGTTGGCGCGGTGTGAGATACCGACGAAGTCGAGAAGCTCCATCGCGAGCCTGCGGCCGTCCTTCTCCGCCCTGCGGTGCCAGGGAAGCCCCAGTGCCACGCTGAACATGCCCGCCCTGTGGTGCGCGTCCGCGCCCACCATCACGTTCTCGATCGCCGTCATGTTGTGAAACAGCCGGATGTTCTGGAACGTGCGGGCGATGCCCCGCTTGGTGATCTTGAAGCGTTTGATGCCGCTGATCTTCTCGTCCAGGAAGCGGACCTCGCCCTGGGTCGGCTGGTAGACGCCGGTCACCACGTTGAAGACCGTGGTCTTTCCCGCGCCGTTCGGGCCGATGAGAGCGAAGATCTCTCCCTCGTTGACGGTGAGGTTGACCTCGCGCAGTGCCGTGACACCGCCGAACTGCATGACGAGGCCCTTCAGCTCCAGCAGGGTGCGACCCGCGCGCTCCACCTGGACCGCCGGTTTCGCCTCGGCCGGATCCACCTCGGCCGGATTCACTTCGGCGCTCACTTGGAAACCACCTCCTCACCGTGCGACTCGGGCCCGGAAACCTCGGCTCCGAGCGTGCCCATCCCGCCTGATCCCTCTTTCAGCTCCGCCTTGCGTTGGCGCGATGGCAACAGGCCCTCCGGACGGAAGGCCATCAGCGTCACGAGCACCGCACCGAAAATCAGCATGCGGTATTCCTGCAGGCCGCGGAACCGCTCGGGCAGCCATGCCACCACGAAGGCACCCAGCATGACACCCGGCAGGTTGCCCGAGCCGCCCATGACCACCGCGGCCAGGATCGTCGCCGACAGCAGGAACTGGAAGTCGTTCGGGTTGATCGAGATGGCCTTCGCCGCCCACAGCACGCCCATCAGGCCACCGATGGAGGCACCGATGGCGAAGGCGAGCATCTTGAAGCGGAACGTCGGCACGCCCATGACCTCGGCCGCGTCCTCGTCCTCGCGGATCGCCGCCCAGGCACGCCCGACCCGGCTCTTCTCCCAGCGCTTCACCAGGATGATCACGACGACGGCGAGCGCGACCAGCAGGTAGTAATAGGGTCGCGGGTCCAGCACGCCGTACTTGAACGGATCGACCCCGAACACCTCGGAGAAGTTGAAGCCGAGGAAGTGGAAGTCCTCGACGCTCGGCGGGTGCGGGATGCCGCGGATGCCGTTCGGGCCGCCGATCTCGTCGGTGTTGCGGGCGGTGATGCGAATGATCTCACCGAAGCCCAGCGTGACGATCGCCAGATAGTCACCGCGCAGCCGCAGCGTCGGGGCGCCCAGCGTGAAGCCGGACAGGGCGCAGATCCCGATGCCGACCAGCATGATGAGCCAGAAGTTCCAGCCCAGTTTGGTGCCGAGCAGCGCCATCGCGTAGCCGCCGACCGCGTAGAACGCGACGAAGCCCAGGTCGAGCAGGCCCGCCTGGCCGACCACCACGTTCAGGCCGATCGCCAGGACCACGTACGTCCCGATCGGGAAGAACAGGATGCTCGCCCAGTCGGTGTAGGGCGACATGAAAGGAGCGAGGCTCTCCGAAGGCAGCAGCAGCGCCGCGACGATCAGGAGCACATAGAGGATCCAACGCTGCCAGCCAGGAGTGGTCTGCCAACGATCGTGCATGACGTCGCCGAAGCGGCCGAGACCCGCACGGAAGTCTGCCAGGGGATTCTTCTGGTTCATGCGCGCGCCTGCTGGAGTGATTCACCGAGGATACCGGTGGGGCGGAACATCAGGACCAAGACGAGGATGCTGAAGGAGATCACGTGTTTCCAGTCGGAGCCGAAGAAGATGGCTCCGTAGTTCTCCACCAGCCCGAGCGTTATTCCACCGACCAGAGCGCCCCGCAGGTTACCGATACCGCCCAGTACCGCCGCGGTGAACGCCTTGATACCGAAGAGGAAGCCAACGTAGTAGTGCGTGTTCTCGTATGAGATGAGGTAGAGCGCTCCCGCCACGCCGGCCATGCTGCCGCCGACGAGGAAGGTCATCCGCACGATCCTGTTGATGTCGACACCCATCAGGACGGCCGCCTCGGGGTTCTGCGCGGTGGCGCGAATACCCCGGCCGACCTTCGTCCGGTTCACGAGGGCGTCCAGCAGGATCATCATGCCGATGGCGGCGACGATGACGAAGACCTGGTCGACCCGGACCGTGTGGCCGAAGATCGAGAAAAGCTCGGTCCGCTCCATGATGCGGGGCAGGGCCATCTGGATCCTGCCCTGCTCGGGACGGTTGAAGACGTTCGGGATCACCAGGAGCGCGAACAACTCCTGCAGGAAGATCGAGGCGCCGATCGCCGAGATCAACGCCGCCAGCCGGGAGGCGCCGCGCTTACGCAGCGGCCGGTAGGCGATGCGCTCCAACCCCACCGCGACGGTCGCCGAGGCGATCATGCCGGCCAGCATCATCGCCACGATGAGGCCGACCAGTGCGATGCCTGTGAGGGGCGAGTTGATACCGAACACGAACGGTACGAGCATCGCACCGAAGGTTCCGATCATGAAAACTTCGGAATGCGCAAAGTTGATCAGCCGCAGCACGCCGTACACCATCGTGTAACCAAGCGCGATCAGGGCATAGATCGATCCGAAGGAGAGGCCGTCGATCGTCGCCGGCCAGAACAGATTGACGAAGTCATTGAGCACTAGGGTTTACCACTTCTAGCGGGGGTCGCCTGCACGTCCGGGTAGCACACCGCCTCCAGCGGAATCTCGTGGATTCAGCGGAGCCTCGTGGACTCTGCGGAATCTCGTGGATCACGCGGAATCCCGTGGACTCTCTGGAGGCACGAGAGGAGCGGGAACGCATTCGCGGCGTTCCCGCTCCCGCGCGTCGGCTACCTAAATATCCTTCAGCGCTCGACTAGCCCAGCTTGGCCTCGTTGGCCTTGCCCAGCAGTCCGATGGCACCGTCCTTGACCTGGTAGATGTAGATGTCCTTCGCCGAGACCTCGCCGTTGGCCTCGAACTTGACCTGCTTCGAGACACCCGCGAAGTCCACCGTGGCGATGAACTCGTTGATCTTGTCGGGGGTGACGTTGCCCGCCTTGATCGCCTCGACGAAGACCGTCGCGGCGTCGTAACCCTCGGCCGCGTAGATGGCCGGGTCGGCGCTGTAGGCGGCCTTGTAGGCGTCGGCGAAGCCCTTCACCTTCTCGTCGGTGACGTCCGGGGTGGCGATGTAGCAGGGGCAGCCGACCAGGGCACCCTCTGCGTTGTCGGCACCGGCGCCGTCGATCAGGCCCTTGTCCAGCGAACCGTCGCCGGACAGGAACTTCGCGGTCACGCCCTTGTCGCGGAGCTGCTTGAGCAGGTTGCCGCCCGCGGCGTAGTAACCGCCGAAGAAGATCGCTTCGGGCTTGGAGGCCGCGACCTTGTTCACCACGGAGGAGAAGTCGCTCTCGGCCGGGTCGAGCGAGTCGGTCTCGGGCGTCACGCCCTTGGCCTCAAGCTCGGCCTTGACGGCGTCGGCCAGCGGCTTGCCGTACTCGGACTTGTCATCGATCACGAAGACCTTCTTCGCGTTGATGCCGGTCGCGATGAAGGCGCCGATGCCGGGGCCCTGAACGCTGTCGCTCGGCAGTACGCGGTGCCAGAACTTCCAGCCGTTCGTCGACAGTGCGGCGTTGGTCGCCGAAGCCGAGACGCTCGGCAGCTGCGCCTCCTCCAGCACCGGAGCCACCTGGGCGGACTCGCCGGAGAACGCAGGGCCGATCATCGCGACGATCTTGTCGGTCTTGATGGCCTGCTGAGCCAGGGCGACCGCCTTCGACGGGTCCGCCTGGCTGTCATATTCAACCAGCTCGACCTTCACGGCCGGGTTGGTCTTGTTGTACTCGTCAATGGCGAGCTTCGCACCGTTCCGGGGGGGAATGACGATGCCGGCGTTTGCGCCGGTCAGGTCTCCCATGAAGCCAATCTTGACGGTACTGGGGGCGGCAGCACTGGAGCCACCCTCAGCCGGCGTGGCCTCCGTACCACCGCTGCCACAGGCAGCGAGACCGAGGGTGAGCGCCACACCGGCGGCAAGCACTCCACCGAGGCGTGCAGTCTTAAGCCGCAAGGTTGCCTTCCTTTCGCCCGGTCCCTCGTCAGGACCGAGTTCACAGATACCCTTCCCTGGCGGGTGGCCAGGGGTTGTGTCGGTTAGTACAACTAGCGGATGTCACGGGTCGATACAGGACGGCCCACCGTTACCGCTTCGTTATTACACCGATCCTTTTCGGCTATCAGACACAAAAGCCGTGGTCACTGGCAGCCTCACAGCTTCACGGAGGGCCACCCCTGCCGCCTGAAGGCCCCCTCGCGCCGCTGAGGCGCACCCTGAGGGCATCCGACGGATCCTCACTCCAAAAAGGGTCAAATCGCCCGATCATGCCTCCGGGGCCCGTGTCTCGGGCCCCGCCCCGTCGGTCACCACGATCTGCGCCACCTGTCGCATGCTCAGCCTGCGATCCATCGACGCCTTCTGGATCCACCGGAACGCCTGCGGCTCGCTCCACCCGTGGCGCTCCATCAGCAGCCCCTTGGCCCGCTCCACCAGCTTGCGCGCCTCCAGCCGCTCCGAGAGCGTCTCGACCTCCCGCTCCAGCGCGGCGATCTCCTGATGCCTGCTCACCGCCATCTCGATCGCCGGAACCAGGTCCGACTTGGTGAACGGCTTCACCAGGTACGCCATCGCTCCGGCGTCCCTCGCCCGCTCGACCAGGTCGCGCTGGGAGAAGGCCGTGAGGATGAGACAGGGCGCGATCCGCTGCGACACGATCTGCTCGGCCGCCGAGATCCCGTCCAGGATGGGCATCTTCACATCCAGGATCACCAGATCCGGCCGCTGCTCCAGCGCCAGCTTGACCGCGGACTCTCCGTCTCCGGCCTCCGCGACGACCGCATACCCCTCTTCCTCCAGCATCTCCTTGAGATCGAGGCGGATCAGCGCCTCGTCTTCCGCGATCACCACTCGTCGCTGCGTACTCACGAGCAAGAGAGTACCGACGTCCGCTAGATTGAGACCACGCCGGTGCCCGAGAGTGATCTACTTCTGGGTAAGCTCTTCACTGGTACGCAAGATCCGGATAAAAACGGAAAAATGCCCCGATAGACCAATCGGCAGAGTCGATGGACTCAAAATCCATTCAGTGTGGGTTCGAATCCCACTCGGGGCACCACCAGCCGAGTCGGCCGTCCGCGGTCGGTCGCCCCTTCCCTCTCCCGTGCGGCACCGATCCGCTCGAAAACCGCAGGTGGCGCCTGATGCGCCGACCCGCCCTCTCGCGAAAAATCCTGGAGCCCCCAGTTGAAACCGGGTGATCCCACGCACCCCCGCGAAAACCGCCCTCCCCGCCTCCCGGTCACCCCGATCGGCGGCCCGAACCCGGCGGTCGTCCCCGCCGGACCGGCGGGAGACGGCGCACCGATGACTTCGGCTCCTCTACTCACGAATGCCGGTTCCGCGAGCGGAGTAGGTTGCTCGAAGACGCGTGACGCGACGTAACGGAAGGTGACGGCGTGGAAGCTGCGGGCAACGGCCGGGTGGAGCGGGGTGACCCCGGCACCGGACTTGGTGCCGGGCGGGTGCGCCTTCCCGAGCGGGTGAGGCTCGGCGGGCACGGGGTGGTGCTGCGGGAGTGGGAGGACGGCGACCTGGCGGCCATGGTGGAGCTGTTCGACGACCCACAGGTGGCCTACTGGACGCCGCTCGTCTCTCCGTTCGATCTTGAGGCGGCGCGCGCCTATCTGGAGCGGGCCAGGCGGCGACGGGCGTCCGGGGAGCGGATGCAGCTCGCGATCACCGTGGACGGGGGCGAGCCGGCGGGCGAGGTGCTGCTGATGATGAGCGGGCTTGGCCTGGACGTCGCGGAGATCGGCTACAGCCTGGGATCCGCCTACCGGGGGCGAGGGCTCGCCTCGGGGGCGGTGCGGGTGATGACCGAGTTCGCCAGGAAGACGGTGCGCGTCTCCCGGCTGTTGCTGGAGATCGAGGCCGCCAACGCGGCGAGCGTGGCGGTGGCCCGCGCGGCGGGTTATCGCCTCACCGACGCACCACCGGTCCCTACAGAGGAAAAGGGACGATCGATCATGTTACAGACATGGGAGTACGAAGAGACCAATACTCACGTATAAGTGGTGTGTCTTGTTGATCTCGACTCGGTTCGGCAGATATGTATGAATGTCATTAATCATGAGGAAAGGTAAGTGGTCTCGGGGAGATCCGACGCGCTCCCCGGCCGCAGAGCCCGTTTCAGCCCCCCCACTCTCCGCCGAAAGTGAGCCACGTTGACGTCCTCGCCTGGCCAATCCCTGAGCAGCCCCCAGCTTTCCGACGCCAAGCGAGCACTCCTGGAGAAACGCCTGCGCCGCCGCGCGCCGGATCCGGTGTTCACGATCCCCCGCCGCCCCCCGGGGCGAGAGGCGCCGTTGTCGTTCGGGCAGGAGCGGCTGTGGTTCATGGACCAGTTCGCTCCCGGTACCGCCGCGTACACGATCCCGATGACGTTGCGGCTGACGGGGCCGCTGGACATCGCGGCGCTGGAGCGGGCGATCGGAACGGTGATCGCGAGGCACGAGAGCCTGCGGACGCGTTTTCCTCCCGACGAGGACGGGCGCCCGACCGCGGTGGTGGAGGAGCGGGTCGAGGTCCCGCTGGAGAGGGCCGAGGCGGACGGCGAGCGGTCCGCGATACAGCTGGTGAGCGACGCGGCGGCGCTGCCGTTCGACCTGGCGAGTGGGCCGCTGCTGCGGACGCTGCTGGTGCGGGTGGGCTGCGGGAACGCCGGCTCCCCGGACGCTCCGGATGCCGCGAAGGCCCAGGAGACGAGAGAAGACGGGGACGGCGCGGGCGCCGAGGATCACGTGCTGCTGGTGGCGCTGCACCACATCTGCGGTGACGGCTGGTCCACCGACATCCTGGCCGAGGAGCTGGGGGCCTGCTACGCGGGGATGGAGCTCGCCGAGCCGTCGTTGCAGTACGGCGACTACGCGCTGTGGCAGCGGGAACGGCCGGTCTCCGAGACAAGTCTGGCCTACTGGCGGTCGCAGCTCGCCGGGGTGGTGCCGCTGGAGCTTCCCCTGGACGGGCGGCGGCGGGGCGAGCAGACGTTCGCGGGGGCATCGCACGGTTTCACACTGGGACCGGAGCTGGTGGAAGGGCTGACACGGCTGGCACGGGAGTCCGGCGCGACCCTGTACATGGTGCTGCTCGCGGCGTACCAGGTGCTGCTCGGCCGGTACGCGCGCCAGGACGACTTCGCGATCGGCTCCCCGGTGGGCGGCCGCCCCCGGCGGGAGCTGGAGAGCGTGATCGGCATGTTCGTGAACGTGCTCGCGATGCGCGCGGACCTGTCGGGCGACCCGGGGTTCCTGGAGCTGCTCGAAAGGGTGAGGCGGACCACGACGGAGGCCTACGAGCACCAGGAGCTGCCGTTCGAGCAGCTGGTCGGTGAGCTGGGCATCGAGCGGGACGTGAGCAGGTCGCCGGTGTTCCAGGCGGTGTTCGCGCTGCAGAGTTACGGGCGCAGGGAGGGAACGCGCTGGCCGGGGTTGTCGGTGGAGCCGTTCGACTTCGAGGCCAGGGCGACGCGTTTCGAACTGGAGCTGTTCCTGAGCGAGCAGCCGGACGGGATGGGCGGGCTCTTCGTCTACAACCGCGACCTGTTCGAGCCGGCCACGATCGAGGGGATGGCCGCGCAGCTGGAGGCACTGCTGGGAGCGGTGGTGGCCGCTCCGGCGGCGCGGATCTCGGAGCTGAACGTCCTTCCCGCCGAGGAGCGGGACCGGGTGCTGGCGTGCGCGGCGGGCCCCGGTGAGCCGTACACGGACGGGGCGACGCTGGGCGGGATGTTCGAGGCGCAGGTGGCCAGGACGCCGGAGGCGGTGGCGCTGGAGTTCGAGGACGAACGCCTGACGTACGCCGAGCTGGAGGCGCGGGCCAACCGGCTGGCGCACCGGCTGCGAGGGCTGGGGGTGGGGCCCGGCTCTCTGGTGGCGGTGTGCGCGGAGCGGTCGGTCGAGCTGGTGGTGGCGCTGCTGGGGGTGGTGAAGGCCGGAGGGGCGTACGTACCACTGGATCCGGATTATCCACCCGACCGGCTGGCGTTCATGCTGGCCGACGCGGCGGTCCCGGTGCTGCTCGCGCAACGGGCGGTGCTCGACGTACTCCCCGGGGATCCGGCGGACGCCGCTCAGGACGCGCTTGCCGCCGGCACAGGGAGCGCCCTCGCGGATGCGGAGGCCGCGAGGACGTCCCGGGGCGGCGGGATGACGACGGTCGTGCTGGACGACCCGCTGGACGGGCCGGACACGCCCGTGGAGCCGTCGGCGACGTCGGCCGACGCGGCGTACATGATCTACACCTCGGGGTCGACGGGACGGCCCAAGGGGGTGCCCAACACGCACGGGGGCATCCGCAACCGGCTGGGCTGGATGCAGAGCGCCTACGGGCTGACCGGCGACGACGCGGTGGTGCAGAAGACCCCGGCGGGTTTCGACGTGTCGGTGTGGGAGTTCTTCTGGCCGCTGGTGACGGGCGCGCGACTGGTGATGGCCCGTCCCGGCGGGCACAGGGACGCGGCGTACCTGCGCGACCTGATCGTGAACCGTGGGGTGACGACGGCGCATTTCGTCCCCTCGATGCTGGCGGCGTTCCTGGAGGAGGAAGGCGTCGAGGCGTGCGGGTCACTGCGCCGGGTGGTGTGCAGCGGCGAGGAGCTCACGGCGCACGTGGCCGAGCGGTTCTTCGCGCGGCTGCCGGGAACGGGGCTGTACAACCTGTACGGGCCGACGGAGGCGGCGATCGACGTGAGCCTGTGGCGGTGCCGCCCGGGTGACACGACGGTGCCGATCGGGCACCCGGTGGAGAACACCTCGCTGTACGTGCTGGACCGCCACCTGCGGCCGGTGCCCTTCGGGGTTCCCGGTGAGCTGCACATCGGCGGGGTGCAGGTGGCGATGGGCTACCACGCCCGGCCCGGCCTGACGGCGGAGCGGTTCGTGCCCGACCCGTTCGGTACGACGGGGGCGCGCCTGTACCGGACGGGTGACCTGGTACGGCTCCGCCGCGACGGCGCGATCGAGTTCCTGGGGCGGATCGACCATCAGGTGAAGATCCGCGGGCAGCGGATCGAGCTGGGCGAGATCGAGGTGGTGCTGCGCGGGCTCGCGGGGGTGCGCGAGGCGGTGGTGACGGTGCGGGAGGACGGCGCGCCGGGGGACAGGCGGCTGGTCGCGTACGTGGTGCCCGCCGCCGCGACGGCGGGCACGGCCGGGGACGGCCCGGCGGGGACGGCGACGAACGGAACGACGCCGGACGGGACCGCGCGGGGCGGGGCGGAGCTGGACGGGGCGGAGCTGCGGCGGGCGTTGAAGGTGACGCTGCCCGAGCACATGGTGCCCTCGGCGTTCGTGGTGCTGGACGCGCTGCCGCTGAGCCCGAACGGCAAGCTGGATCGCGGGGCGCTGCCCGCGCCGGAACGGCGGGGCGCCGAGGCGGCGGGGCCGGGGGCCGAGCCTCGGACGCCGGTGGAGCGGGCGATCGCCGACATCTGGAGTGAACTGCTCCAAGTGGAGTCGGTCGGCGCCGACGGTGACTTCTTCGAGCTGGGCGGTCACTCGCTCGTCGCGATCCAGGCGGTGGCGCGGATGCGCAAGGCGCTGCCGGTGGTCGGCGGGCGCGCGGTCGGGGTGATGGACCTGTTCAAGCATCCGACGGTGCGCGAGCTGGCGGCCCTGGTGGAACGCCCCGCGGGTCCCGCAGGACCGCGGAGCCTGCTGTACGAGCTGACCAGGCCGGGACCCGCGCTGATGACGTACGTGTGCATCCCGTACGGCGGAGGCAGTCCGCTGATCTTCCAGGCGCTGGCCGACGCGCTTCCCGACGGGTGCTCGCTGCACGCGCTCGCCTTCCCCGGGCACGACCCCGGGTTGCCCGACGAGGAGACCAGGCCGATCGACGAGGTCGCGGACCTGTGTGTGACCGAGATCCTGGAGAACATCGAGGGTCCCCTCGCCCTGTACGGGCACTGCGGCATCGGCGGCGCTCTGGTGGTGGAGGTGGCGCGGCGACTGGAGGAGCGGGGCCGCGCGCTGGAGGCGGTCTACATCGGGGCGATCTTCCCGTTCGCCAAGCCCAGGGGCAGGATCGCGGGGCCGCTGGCGCGGCTGACGCGCTACGACCGGTTGCGCGGCGACCGGGTGTACGAGAACCGGATGAGGTCGATGGGCACCGACATCTCGGGGCTCGACGACGAGCAGATCCGGTTCATGGTGCGCAACCAGCGGCGTGACACCCTCATCGCGGAGGAGATCTTCACGCGGGTGCTGGCCGAGCGGGTGGAGCCGCTGCGGGCGCCGGTGATCTCGGTGGTGGGCGAGCAGGATCCGACGACCGACTACTACCAGGAGCGTTACCGGGAGTGGCACTTCCTGAGTGACACGGCGGCGCTGGTGATCCTGGACGAGGCGGGTCACTATTTCCTGAAATATCGGGCAGCGGAGCTGTCGGAGATCCTCACCAACACCCACATCGCGATGGGGTACGGCGCGGCCGGCACCCTCGACCGGCCCTCGCGGGGCCCAGGGGCCGGCTGGTGGGTCGAGGAGGTCTCCGTCCTCTCCCCCGCCCCGGAGGAGGTCGCCGCGCCCGAGGAGCCGTCCGCTCCCGAGCGCCCCGCCGCACGGGAAGAACCGGCCGCACCGGAAAAACCACCCGCACGGAAGAAACCGGCCGAGACCGGGACACGGACCAGAACACAGACCGGGACACGGACCGGGACACGGACCGGGACACGGATCGGGACGGGGATGAACGCGCCGCCGCCGAGCCTGCGGCGCTTCCTGGTGGTGTCGGTGTTCCAGCTGGTGTCGATGGTGGGCACCGCGGTCACCGACTTCGCGATCCCGGTGTGGATCTACCTGACCACCGGGTCGCTGGTGGACTTCGCCCTGTTCGTGGCCTTGTCGATCATGCCGGGGGTGGTGATCGCGCCACTGGCGGGGGCGATCGTGGACCGGTCGAGCCGTCGCTCGATGATGATCCTCGGCAACTGCATGGCCGGTGTCACCCAGCTCGTCCTGGGCGCCCTGTTCTGGACGGGCACGCTGGAGATCTGGCACATCTACCCGCTCACCGCGTGCCTGTCGATCGCGTTGATCTTCCAGCGGCTCGGCTTCACCACCGCGCTCCCCCAACTCGTCCCCAAGGAGTACATGGGGCACGCGGCCGGGGTGGTGCAGATGGTGATCGGCACCGCGCAGTTCACGGCGCCGCTGCTGGCCGTCGCACTGCTCTCCAGCATCGGCCTGGGCGGCATCCTCGTCGTCGACGTGGCGAGTTTCTTCCTCGTGCTGGGCGCCCTGCTCCTGATCCGCTTCCCCGACACGATGGCGCACTCGCCCAGGGAGCCACTCTCGAAGGAGATCGCGCAGGGGTTGCGGATGTCGATCGGCAACCGCCACCTGCGGGCGGCGATGATCTACTTCGCCTCGCTCAACGTGATGCTCGCGGCGCTGCTGCTCTCGATAACCCCGCTGGTGCTGTCGTTCTCGACACTCACCGTCGCCGGGCAGATCTCCTTCGTCGGCGGCCTGGGCGGGGCGCTGGGCGGCATGGTGATCGCACTGTGGGGCGGGCCGAAGCGCCGGCGGATGCGCGGGGTGATGCTGGCGACGCTGGGACTCTCGGTCTTCGCGGTGATCACCGGGTTGCAACCCTCGGCGTGGGTGGTGGGGATCGGGGCGTTCGGGCTGTGGGGCTGCCTGTCGATCGTGAACGGCACCTTCCTGACGATCATCCACACCAAGGTGCCGCAGCGTTTCCACGGCCGCGTGCAGTCGCTCAACCAGATGGTGTCGTGGTCGACGCTGCCGATCGGCATGGCGGTGGTGGCGCCGCTGGGCGAGCGGCTGCTCAACCCGCTGCTGGTGCCCGGCGGCGCGCTCGCGCCGACGGTCGGCTCGGTGATCGGTGTCGGGCCCGGCCGTGGCGTGGCGCTCATGTACATCGTGCTGGGCCTGGGCATCGCGGTGCACGTGCTGATCTCGATGCGTACGCGGGTGCTGTCGCGGTTCGACGACGAGATGCCGGACGCCCCGGCGGACGACCTGGTCGGCGCCCAGATCCTGCGGGAGCGGGCGGGCAACCGGGTGAGCGTGGCCTGGACCGCCCCCGCGTTCGCCAAGGCGATCACGATGCCGCTGTCGCGGGAGCGCGCACAGGCGATACTGCGCACCCCGTACCCGGACGCGGAGGTGCGGGAGGTCGTGCTGCGGACCGGCGGGGAGATCAGCGCGGTGTACGAGGTCAGGTGCGCCGACCGCGACCTCATCGTGAAGATCTACCCCAATGTGCTGACGGCGCGGCTGCACAAGGAGGTGCGCGTCTACGAGCTGCTGCGCGGCAGCGGCGCCTCCTGTCCCGAGATGGTGCACTGGGACGTCTCCCGGCGCGACCTGCCGCACGCGTACGCGGTGATGACGAAGGTGCCGGGCCGCCCGCTGTCGGAGGTCTCCGGCGGGCTCCCCGCCGAGGAGACCGCGGGCCTGTACCGGGAGATGGGCCGGACGCTGCGGGCGATGCACGGGGTGCGGGTGGAGAGGTTCGGGCCGATCGACGGGCCCCAGGAGAGCTCCAACGAGGCGTACGTGGGCGGGCAGCTGGACCTGAGGCTCGCGCAGTTCACCGAGTTCGGCGGGGATCCTGAGCTGCACGCGCGGCTGAGCGCCCACGTCCGGGACCACCGCCACCTGCTGACGCGCTGCGACGCGCCCGTGCTGTGTCACAACGACTTCCACGAGCGCAACGTCATGGTCGCCGAGCAGGACGGCCCCGGGAGCCCGCTGCGGATGACGGGGGTCATCGACATGGAGAACGCGCTGGGCGGCGATCCGCTGATGGACCTGGCGCGGACCGACTACTTCGCGGTCAGGGGTGACGCCGAGCGGCAGCGCCACCTGTTCGAAGGGTACGGCGACCTGCCCGGCGACTGGCCCGAGCGCCTCGCGTTCTACCGGCTCTGCCACGCCCTGGAGCAGTGGCACTGGCTCGCCACGCTGGGCGAAACGGCCGCCCTGCCCGCGATCGCGGAACAGCTTCGAGAGTGTCTCAAGGAGAAGGTGTGATGGACGTCTTTCCCGCCTCGTTCGCCCAGGAGCGGATCTGGTTCCTGCACGAGCTCCTGCCGGACCTGGCCGTCTACAACATCCCCGTCTGCCTGGAGGCGACCGACCTGCGGCCGGTGGACCCCGATCTCCTGGAGCGGGCCCTGGCGGTGCTCGCGAACAGGCACGAGTCGATGCGGACGGCGTTCGAGCTGCGCGACGAGCAGGTCGTGCAGACGATCGCGGACCGGGTGCCGGTCTCGGTGGCCAGGACCGACCTTTCCGGCCTGCCCCCGAAAGAGGCGGCCGAGGAGTTCGAGCGGGTCGCGGCGCGGGAGGCGCGCGCGCCGTTCCGGATGCAGGAGGCACCGCTCTGGCGGGTGCGGCTGGTGACGATGGGCGAAGGGGAGTGGCGGCTGCTGCTCGTCCTGCACCACACGATCTTCGACGCCTGGTCGTCGACCATCCTGTGGCGGGAGCTGGTGGAGATCTACCAGGCGCTGCGTGAGGACCGCGACCCCAAACTGCCCGAGCTGGCGATCCAGTACGCCGACTACGCGGTCTGGCAGCGCGACCGGCTGGGCGGCGGCGAGCTGGACGGCGACCTGGCCTACTGGCGGGAGCGGCTGCGCGGCAGCGTACCGCTGGAGCTGCCGTCCGACCGGCCACGCCCCACGGAGATGAGGTACACCGGCGCGGTGCTGGACTTCACCGTGCCGGAGGAGCTCACCGAGCGGGTGGGCGCGCTGGCGAGGCGGCGGGGCACCACGCCGTTCACGGTGCTGCTCACGGCGTTCTCGGTGTTGCTGGCGCGCTGGAGCGGGCGCGGTGACGTCGTGGTGGGCTCCCCCGTCGCCGGGCGGGAGCTGCCGGAGCTGGACGCGCTGATCGGCATGTTCGTCAACACGCTGCCGCTCCGTACCGACCTGGGCGGTGACCCCGCGTTCGACGAGGCGCTGGAGCGGGTGCGCACGACCGTGTTCGAGGCGTTCGACCACCAGAGCGTGCCGTTCGCCAAGCTCGTGGAGGTGGTGAGCCCTCCCCGCGACCCCGGCAGGACGCCGCTGTTCCAGGTGGGGTTCAACCAGATCGCGGTGGACGCGCGCGGCCGGTACGGCAACGGCACCTCCAAGGCCGACCTCACCATGGAGCTCCACAATCCGGACGGCAGGATGGAGGGCTGGGTCGAGTACAGCACGGACCTGTTCGACGAGGACACGATCCGCCGCCTGGTGTCGGGGTACCTGACGCTGCTCGGCGCGGCCGTCGACGACCCGGGGCTGCCGATCTCCCGGCTGCCGCTGATGGACGGGGCGGAGCGTGCCCGGCTGCTCTCCTCCTGGCACGGCCCCGAGGCCTCCTACCCGCAACGCTGCCTGCACGAGCTGATCGCCGAGCGGGCGCGGCGGACGCCGGACGCCCCGGCGGTCATCTCCGCGGAGGAGACCCTCACCTACGGGCGGCTTGAGGAGCGGGCGAACGCGCTGGCCCGGCGGCTGCGCGAGCGTGGGGTGGGGCCGGAGAGCCCGGTCGCGGTGTGCCTGCCGAGGAGCGCCGAGCTGATCGTGGCGCTGCTCGCGGTGCTGAAGACGGGCGGCTGCTACGTGCCGCTGGACCCGGAGTATCCGAAGGATCGGCTGGGGTTCATGCTGGCCGACTCGGGGACCCGTCTGCTGCTGACCCGCGCGACGCTGGTGGAGCGGCTGCCACCCGACCATCCCCCGGCGATCCTGCTGGACGCGCTGCCGTCGGGTGGGACGTCCGAGTTCGTTCCCGACCCCGTCTCCCCCGACTCGCCCGCCTACGTGATCTACACCTCGGGGTCGACGGGGGTGCCCAAGGGGGTGGTGGTGCCGCATCGCGGGGTGGTGAACCTGGTCACCGCCCTGGGGTTCACCGAGCGGGAGCGGATGCTGCTGCTCACCTCGCTGTCGTTCGACATCGCGGCGCTGGAGATCTTCGGCCCGCTCACGGCGGGCGGCGCGGTGGTCCTCGCTCCCCCGTACGGCACGGGCCGGCTGGGCGAGCTGGTGACCGAGGCGGGGGTGACGACGGTGCAGGCGCCGCCGTCGGTGCTGGAGGAGATCCTGGAACGGCTGCCCGCGGGGTTGCCGCGCGTGTTCAGCGGCGGGGAGCCGCTTTCGGTGTCGCTCGCCGGGCGGATCCACCGGGTCGCCGGTGAGCTGTGGAACCTCTACGGGCCGACGGAGACGACGATCTGGTCGCTCGCGCACCGGGTGCCCAAGGGCGCGGAGTCGATGTCGATCGGCATGCCGGTCGCGGGCACCACCGCGTACGTGCTGGACGAGGCGATGGAGCCGGTGCCCTCCGGTGTCACGGGGGAACTGTTCCTGGGCGGCGACGGGGTCGCCCGCGGCTACCGGGGGCGGCCCGGGCTGACCGCCGAGCGGTTCGTCCCCGACCCGTTCGGCCGGGGCGGGCGTCTCTACCGGACGGGTGACCTCGTCCGGCGGCTGCCCGACGGCACCCTGGAGTTCCTCGGACGCGCGGACGACCAGGTGAAGGTGCGAGGGGTGCGCATCGAGCTGGGCGAGGTGGAGGCGGCGCTGGCGGCGTACCCGGGGGTGCGCCGGGCGGTCGCCGCGGTCAGGGACGACGCCCCCGGCGGCCGGGCGCTGGTCGCCTACCTGGACATGGGGCCGGATACCGGTACGGGTGCGGCCGTGGGTGCCGAAAGGGGCGCGGAGGCGACGGCCGGGGAGCTCCGGGCGTTCCTGGCGACGCGGCTGCCCGCCACGATGGTGCCGAGCCTCTTCGTGCCGGTACGGGATTTCCCGAGGCTGCCCAACGGCAAGCTCGACCGCGCCTCGCTGCCCTCTCCCGTCTCCGAGGAGGTCCCGGCGGTACCCACGAAACCGGTCACGGCGAGTGAGGAGCTGGTGCACGAGGTCTGGTGCGAGGTGCTGGGCAGGGGCGGCATCGGGATCGACGACGACTTCTTCGACGTCGGCGGGCACTCGCTGCTCGGTACCAAGGTCGTCGCCAGGATCTGTTCGACGGTGGGTGTCGACCTGCCGCTCAACGCCCTGTTCACCACGCGCTCGATCCGCGGGCTCGCGCTGGTGGTCGAGGAGTGCCTGGCCTCCGAGATCGACCGGCTCACGGACGAGGAGGCCGAGCGGATCGCCGACGAGTACGACCGAGATGACAGCGCGATGAACTAGGACCGAAATAGGTATTTAGGACACTTGCTCTTGGTAGCCTCCGGCCACGGCCGGTGTCCACGGAGTGAGACGCTCCGCGACACACGGAAGCGGTAGGTCACCTTCCGTCTCCGGGATCGCCACGACCTGCGGCGATCCCGGAGCGTCACGACACTCGGAGATCTTCCCGTGCAGCCGAAACCGGCATTCCGACACATGTTCTACGTTCAACCCTTGACTGGCCGATGACGTAAATAATAGGAATGACCTGGCTTATTACTCGTGAATACTTAACAGGGCAAAAACCCTGTTTGGGGCTATGGGGGGTGAATGCTCGAAGCGATGCGAGGGGACTCGTCGTCCGCCTCTTTGCACGGTCCGTCATTCGTCTCGCCGGCTCCCGTTCCGGTCGCCTGGACGACCGGGCCACCGCATATCGCCCCGGACGCGCTGCTGTGCGACCTGATCGCCGCACAGGCGGCGCGCACACCGTCCGCGCGGGCGATCCGCCAGTGGGACACCGGCCTCACCTACCGCGACCTGGTCGACGCCGCCACCGCGCTCGCGCTGCGACTACGTGCTCTCGGGGTCGGCCCCGAGGATCGGGTCGGGCTCTGCGCCAGGCGCACACCGCTGATGACCGTCGCCGCCCTCGGCATCATGATGGCGGGCGGCGCGTACGTCCCTCTCGACCCCGCGCATCCACGCCGGCGACTCGACGAGGTCCTCGACGACGCGGGCATCGCGGTCGTCGTGGCCGACGACCACGGCCGCGTGATGCTCGACGGGTGCGGGCGCCCCCTGGTCGAGCCGGAGATGGGCGCCGCGGCCGTGTCCGAAACTACTTTCGGGACCCCGGCCGCGACGGGGACGGGAATCGGCGGCGCTCCCGCCCTGCCGGGGAACGCCGCCTACGTTCTGTACACGTCCGGATCGACCGGGAGGCCCAAGGGCGTGGTGGTGAGCCACGCCTCCGCGGTCGCTTTCGCCTCGGCCGCGACGGCCCACTTCGGCCTGGACGGCACATGCCGGTCGATCGCGTTCTCCGCGCTCGGCTTCGACGTCTCGGTGCTCGACATGCTCGCCCCGCTCACCGTGGGCGGCTGCGTGCAGCTGGTGCCGGACGAGGACAGGACCGACCCGGCCCGTCTGCAGCGGTTCCTGGAGGCGCACGACGTCACCTGGGGGTTCGTCCCGCCCGCGCTGCTGCCGCTGGTCGACCCGGCCCGGCTGCCGCACCTGCGCGACCTGATCACGGCCGGGGAGCCGCCGGGCCCCGAGCAGGTGGCCCGCTGGTCGGCGCACACCCGTTTCCACAACTGGTACGGCCCCACGGAGACGACCGTCTGCGTGGTCGGCACCGAGCTGTCGGGGACCTGGGAGCGTTCGCTGCCGATCGGGCACCCCCTGCGCGGCTGCCGGGCGCACGTCCTGGACGAGGACATGCGCGAGTGTCCCGTCGGCGTCCCCGGCGAGCTGTACATCGGCGGGCCCCAGGTGAGCCGCGGCTACCTGGGCCTGCCCGGCATGACGGCCGAGAGGTTCGTACCCGACCCCTTCGAGTCCGCGCCCGGCGCGCGGCTCTACCGCACCGGTGACCACGTCGCCTGGCAGGAGGACGGCCGGATCGCCTTCATGGGGCGGCTGGACCGGCAGGTGAAGATCCAGGGGCAGCGGGTCGAGATCGGCGAGGTCGAGTCGGTGGTGCGAGCGCACCCCGAGGTGACGCAGGCGGTGGTCGACGCCCCCGGCGAGCTGGTCGCCTACGTCGCGCCGCTGGACGCCCCCGGGCTCGCGGCCCTGCGGGCGCACTGCGCGGGACGGCTGCCGATCTACATGCTGCCCACCCGCGTGGTGCACGTGCCCGTCCTGCCGCTGAACTCCTCGGGCAAGGTCGACCTCGCCGCCCTGCGCGACCTCGCCGGGAAATTCTCCGGCGTCTCCCGCAACGCGACCGGCGACCAGGGCGGGGACACCACCGAAGACACGACCGGCGGCGCGGCCGGGCTCTCGGGGCTGGCGGGGATCTGGGCGCGGGTGCTCGACGCGCCTTTCCCCGGCCCCGACGACGACTTCTTCGAGCGCGGCGGGCACTCGTTGCGGGCGATGCGCCTGGTGTCGGCCATCAGGGCGGAACTCGGCAGGGACATCTCGGTCGAGGACGTCTACGCGGCCCGCACCTACGGCGCCCTCTCGTCCGACGTCGAGAAAGCCCCTTCCTCCGGTGCCGGGAACACCCCCTCGCGGGGCGCCGCGCCGACGGGAGAGGTCTCGCCGGCGAAGACCTCGGCGCCCCCCACGCTGTCGCCCGCGCAACGACGCATGTGGTTCGTGGAGCGGCTCGCCCCCGACACCCCCGCCCACAACATCGCGATGGCCGAGCGCGTACGCGGCCCGCTGGACCACGGCGCGCTGCGCGACGCCCTGGAGTCCGTGGTGGCGAGGCACGAGACGCTGCGCTGGCGGATCACCTCCCGTGACGGCGTGCCCGAGGTGTCGGTCGTCCCGCCCGGCGAGGTGACGCTCCCGCTCGACGACCTCTCCGCGCTCGCCCGTCCCGAGACCGCGCCGGCGACGGCTCCGGAGAACACGCCGGAGGCGGCTCTGGAGGCCGCGCTGAAGACGGTTCTGGAAACGGAGGCGCGGACGCGGTTCGACCTGGCGCGCGACCCGCTGCTGCGAGCCAGGCTGATCCGGCTCGCCGAGGACGACCACGTGCTCGCGGTGACCGCGCATCACATCGTCTTCGACGGCTGGTCCCAGGACGTCTTCTACCGGGACCTGAGCGCCGCCTACCGCGGTGACCCCCAAGAGCCGGTGGGCGCGTCGTTCACCGACTACGCGCGCTGGGCGAGGGAGCGTTCGGACGGCGACGGGGTCGACTGGTGGCGCGAGCACCTGAAGGACGCCCCCATGGTGCTCGACCTGCCCAGAGACACCCCCCGCCCTCCCGTCCAGACTTTTTTTGGAGCGCTCCGGACAGCGGAGATTGACAGCGGGACCGGAGATCGTGTCAGGAGACTGGCGGTCCGGCTGGGGGTCACCCCGTACCCGGTGCTGCTGGCCGCTTTCGCGCAGCTGCTCTCCAGGCTGTCCGGGCAGCGGGACCTGCTCGTCGGCACCCCGTACGCCGACCGGGGGCACGTCGCGTTCGAGTCACTGATCGGCATGTGCGTGCGGATGCTGCCGCTACGGCTGCGCCAGGACCCCGAGCTCTCGTTCGAGGAGCATGTGAGGCGCTGCCGCGACGAGCTCACCGAGGTCGTCCCCCACGGCGACGTGCCGCTGGAGCGCGTCGTGGAGGCGCTGCGCGTCCCGCGTGACCTGGGGCGCAACCCGGTGACGCAGGTGCTGTTCAACATGTACAACTTCGCCGAGGCCAAGCTGGACCTGCCCGGGTGCGTGACCGAGCCGCTGCCCGCCGGGCTGCCGGGCGCGCTGTTCGACCTGACGATGTACGTCAGCGAGCGCGGCGACGGATACGCCCTGCAGCTCGTCTACAACCCCGACCTGTTCTCCGCCGCCAGGATGGACGCCCTGCTGGCCGGTTACGCGCACCTGCTGGGCGACCTGCTCGCCGGCTCGGGACAGGCGACGCGCGAGGCCCGGCTGACCCCCCGGGAACCGGCCGCCGCACTGCCGGTCTGGGACGGTCCCGGGCCGCTGGACACCCTGCACGACGATGTCGTGGTGGAGGGAGCGGGGCGGATCCTGGGATACGCGGAGCTCACCGCGCTGCGTCACCGGACGACCTCTGCGCTGCGCGCGGCCGGAGTGGAGCCCGGCCAGGCGGTCGCGGTGCTCGGCGCGCGGGTCCCCGAGCTTCCCGGGCTGCTGCTCGGGGTGCTGGCCACCGGGGCCCGCTGGGTGATCCTCGACCCGGCGCACCCGGCGCCGGTGCTGGCCCGCCAGGCCACCGCCGCCGGAGCCGTGGCGGCGCTGCGCTGCCCGGGCGCGCCCTCCCTGGCGGGTCTCCCGGAGATCGCGCTCCCGGAGACCTCGCAGCCCGGACCGTCGCCGGCCGGTGGAACGCCGTGGGAGCCGCACCCCGAGCGGGGCTACCTCTCGCTCACCTCGGGGACCACCGGCGACCCCAAGCCGGTGGTGACCGGTGAGGGGCCGCTCGCCCACTTCGTCGCCTGGTACGCGGCGACCTTCGCGGTGACCTCCGCCGATCGCTTCGCCCTGCTGTCGGGCCTCGCCCACGACCCCGCGCTGCGCGACGTGTTCGTACCGCTCGCCACCGGCGCCCGGCTGTGCATGCCGGAGGGGGAACTGCTCCGCGACCCCGTCCGGCTGGTCGCGTGGCTGCGCGACCGGCGTGTCACCGTGGTGCACCTCACCCCGCAGCTGGCCAGGATGCTCTGCGGGACCGGCTCGGTGCTGCCCGGGGTACGGCTCGTGGCGACCGGTGGCGACCGGCTCACCCACGCCGACGCCGCACGGTTGCGCCGCCTGGTCCCCGCCGCCCGGCTGGTGGCCTTCTACGGCACCACCGAGACCCCGCAGGCCCACGCCTGGTACGAGATCCCCCCCGGGGTGCGCGAGAGCGCCGACCCCGTACCCGCCGGGCGCGGCATCGAAGGCAGCGAGCTGGTCGTGACCGCCGAGCACGGCGGCCGGGCCGGGGTGGGCGAGCTGGGCGAGGTGGTCGTGCGCAGCGCCAACCTGGCGACCGGCTATCTCGACGCCGAGCTCACCCGGCGCCGCTTCACCGGCGACGCCTTCGCCACCGGCGACCTCGGCCGCCTCAACCCCGACGGAACGGTGACGATCGCCGGACGGCGCGACGACCAGGTGAAGATCCGCGGCTTCCGGGTGGAACTGGGCGAGGTGGAGGCGGCGCTGTCGGCCCACCCCGAGGTCCGCGCCGCCGCCGCGGTGGCCGACCGGGACGAGCGGCGCGAGACGGTGCTGCACGCCTTCGCGGTGCCCCGCAGGCCGGGACTGGCCCCGCCGGGGCTGCTCGACCATCTGCGCGCGGTGCTGCCCGAGCACGCGGTACCCGCCGAGGTGATCGTGGTTCCCACGCTCCCGCTCACCCCCAACGGCAAGGTCGACCGCGCCGCGCTGCGCCGCCCCGTGTCCCGGCCGGGAGGCGAGGCGGGCGGGGAGGTGTCCGGCCCGACCGAGCGGGCCGTGGCCGAGGTGTGGCGGGCCGTGCTCGGTGTGCCCCGGGTGGGGGCGGCCGACAACTTCTTCGAGATCGGCGGCCACTCGCTCGCGATCGCCGCCGTCCAGGCCCGCCTGGGCAAGGCCCTCGGCCGGGAGATCCCGATCGTGGACCTGTTCCGCCACCCGACCATCCGCACCCTCGCCGCGCACCTCGACGGTGGAGGCCCCACGGCCGGCCTCGACCGCGCCGCACGACGCCTCGCCGTGCGGCGAGACCGCCTCAAGGACCGCTCAAGGAAGCCGAGCTGACAATCGCACGATCCCCCGCACCCAACCCCGAAGCGACGTCCGCCCCCGTGCCCCCGGCCGAGGACCGCACGGCGTCCCCCACCGCGAACCGACCCTCCGACCCGCCGACCCGACCGGTGACCCCGCAGATCACCGAGCCGGTGACCCCGCAGGAAACCACGTTGACATCCCCCAACCCCCCCGCGCCGAAGCCGACCGCGGCCGGCAAAGAAGAAAGGGACCCCCGCATGGCCGAGGAGCCCACCGTCGAACCGATCGCGATCATCGGCCTTTCGTGCCGGGTCCCCGGAGCCGGGGACGCCAGGCAGTTCTGGCGCAACCTCGCCGACGGCGTCGAGTCGTTGACGCACTTCACCCGCGAGGAACAGCGCGCGTTCGGCGTGCCCGACCACCTTCTCGACGACCCCGACTTCGTACCGGCCGCGATGATGCTCGACGACCACCAGGGGTTCGACGCCGCGTTCTTCGGCATGTCGATCAGGGAGGCGGAGATCCGGGACCCGCAGCACCGGCTCTTCCTCGAACTGTCGCACACCGCCCTGGAGGACGCGGGGTACGACTCGTTCAGGTATCCGGGCGAGATCGGCGTCTACGCCGGTTCCGGCTCGGACTTCTACCAGTGGATCAACATCAGGAGCAACGCGCAGGCCCACGCGAACGCGGGCTGGCTCGCCGTCATGGTCGGCAACCACGTCGACTACTGCGCCACGCTGTCGTCGTACAAACTGGACCTGCGCGGCCCGAGCTACACCCTGCACACCGCGTGCTCGACCTCGCTGGTCGCGATCCACGTCGCCGCCGAGGCCCTGCGCAACGGCGAGTGCGACATGGCCCTGGCGGGCAGCGCGATGCTCGACCTGCCGCAGGGCCAGGGCTACGTCTACGACGAGGACGGCATCGTCTCCCCCGACGGCCACTGCCGGGCCTTCGACGCCAAGGCGGCCGGGACGATCTGGGGCAGCGGCGGCGGCGTGATCGTGCTGAAGCGGCTGTCCGAGGCGATCGAGGACGGCGACAACATCCGGGCGGTCATCCTGGGTAACGCGATCAACAACGACGGCGCGGGCAAGGTCGGGTTCTCCGCCCCCAGCATGGACGGCCAGGCCGCGGTGATCGCCCAGGCGCTCGGCGTGGGCGGGGTCGACCCGCGCACGATCACCTACGTCGAGGCGCACGGCACGGGTACCGCGCTGGGCGACCCGATCGAGGTGGCGGCGCTGAGCAGCGTGTTCGGCCAGGACACCGACGACACCCAGTGGTGCGGTATCGGCTCGGTCAAGAGCAACATCGGACACCTGGGCCAGTCGGCGGGCATCGCGAGCATCATCAAGGCGGTGCTCGCCCTGGAGAACGGTCTGATCCCGCCCACGCTGCACTACGAGAGCCCCAACCCGAAGATCGACTTCCCCCGGAGCCCGTTCTACGTGACGGGGACGCCCACCAAGTGGGAGCGCAACGGCTTCCCCCGGCGCGCGGGCGTCAGCTCGTTCGGCATCGGCGGCACCAACGCGCACATCGTGCTGGAGGAGGCTCCGGCGCCGGTCCGCAGGGAGCGCGACCCCCGCCCGGCGCACCTGCTGCGGCTGTCGGGCAGGACCGACACCGCGCTGGCCGCCGCCGCCGAGCGCCTCGCCGCGCACCTGGAGGCCAACCCCGGCACCGACCTGACCGACGTCGCCCACACCCTGCGGGTGGGGCGCAGGGAACTGTCGCGCAGGAGCGCGGTGGTGGCCTCCAACGTCGCCGACGCGATCGCCGCGCTCCGCGACCCCAAGCGGACGATCTCCGGCGCCGCCTCCCGGCGCACCCCGAGCACCGCGTTCCTGTTCTCAGGGCAGGGGTCGCAGTACGCGGGCATGGGCGCCGAGCTGTACCGCACCGAGGAGGTCTTCAGGGACGCGGTCGACGAGTGCGCCGAGATCCTGCGGCCCGTGCTGGGCGAGGACCTGCGTGAGCTGATCTTCGCCACCGGCGAGGAGGCCGGCGAGCGGCTGCGGCAGACGGCGCTGACCCAGCCGGCCCTGTTCACCGTGGAGTACGCCCTGGCCGCGCTCTGGCGCTCGCTGGGCGTCGAGCCCGCCGGGATGATCGGCCACAGCATCGGCGAGTACGTCGCGGCGACCGTGGCGGGGGTCTTCAGCCTGCCGGACGCGCTGCGGCTGGTGGCCGCGAGAGGGCGCCTGGTGCAGAGCATGCCCGCCGGAGCGATGCTCGCCGTGCAGCTCTCGCCGGACGAGATCGGGCCGATGCTGCCCGACGACGTGTCGGTGGCGACCGTGAACGGTCCCGGAACGTGTGTGGTGGCCGGTCCCGGTGCCTCGATCGCCGAACTGGCGGACATGCTGGAGGAGGAGGGCATCGGCCGGATGGAGCTGCGCACCTCGCACGCCTTCCACTCCTCGATGATGGACCCGATCCTGGGTGAGTTCCACGCGCTGGTCGCCGGTGTCGAGCGGTCGGCGCCGACCCTGCCGTTCCTGTCGAACGTGACCGGCACCTGGATCACCGCGGCCGAGGCGACGGACCCGTCGTACTGGGCCCGGCACATGCGCGAGCCGGTGCTGTTCGGCGACTGCGTGGCGGCCCTGCTCGCCGAGGGCGACTGGATCATGATCGAGTGCGGCCCCGGCAAGCAGCTGGCGGGACTCGCCAGGGCGCAGACCCCGCCGGGCGCGATCGCGCCGCTGCCCTCCCTGCCCGGCCCCAAGGACACCGCCGGCGACGTGGGCGTGCTGTCGGCCGCGTACGGCACCCTGTGGGTGAACGGTGTCGCGCTGGAGGCGTTCGGCGAGGAAGGGCATCGGGTCTCGCTGCCGACCTACCCGTGGGAGCGCCGCCGCGCCTGGATCGACCCCGACCCGCACGGGGCGTTCGTCGGCGGCGTGGCCAATCGCGCGCCGGTCGAGGACGACCTGCCGCTGGACCGCTGGTTCAGCGTGCCGGTGTGGCGGCAGGTCCCGCCGGGGCCGGTGCCCCTGTCGCCGGTCACCCGCGCCCTGGTCTTCGCCGACGACGGCTCGGCCGGGCTGGTGGACGCGCTGCGCGCGACGGGGGCCGAGGTGATCGAGGTGAGGCCTGGCGACGGGTTCTCCGCGGAGCACCCCGACGGCGTCTACACCGTCCGTCCCTCCGAGCGCGCCGACTACGACGCGCTGCTGGCGGCCGTGGGCGAGGTGCCGGGACGGGTGGTCCACGCGTGGACCGTCGGCGGTGAGCCGGCCTCAGGCACCGAGGGGACCTGGCGGGCTCAGGACCGCGGCTTCTTCAGCGTGCTCGCGCTGGTGCAGGCACTGACCTCGGCGCAGCCCGCCGACTCCACCGGCGGGGTGGAGCTGACCCTGCTCACCTCGGGGGCCCAGGACGTCACCGGCGGCGACCTGCTCCGCCCCGAGCACGCGACCCTCGCCGGGTTCCCCCGGGTGGTGCCGCTGGAGACGCCGTGGCTGCGGGTGCGCCACGTCGACGTCGAGGGACGCGACTGGATCAGGCACGCCGCCGCCGAGCTGGGCAGGAGGCCCGAACCGGACGAGGCGGGACTGCTGCCCACCGTGAGCATCAGGGGTGGCCGCCGCTGGCTGCAGCACTACGAGCAGCTGGAGGTGCCCGCGGTGGGGACGTCCTCACCGGAGACGGGCGAGGCGGCCGTCGGGCAGCCGGGTCCCCGGGACGGTCAGGTCTATCTGATCACCGGCGGTCTGGGCGGCATCGGGGTCTCTCTCGCCGAGGACCTCGCCGCGCGGGCCCGGGTACGGCTGGTCCTGCTGTCCAGGAGCGGGCTGCCCGACCGGGCGGAGTGGGACGCGCACGAGACCGGCCGCGCGGGCCGGGCGATCGCGGCGATCCGCAGGATGGAGGAGGCCGGGGCCGAGGTCCTGGTGCTCGCCGCCGACGTCACCTCCCCCGCCGACATGCGCAGGGTGAGGGAGGAGACGATCGCCGGGTTCGGCCGGGTGGACGTGATCGTGCACGCCGCGGGACTGCCCGGCGGCGGCATGGCCGAGATCAAGGAGCGGGCCGCCGCCGAGGAGGTGCTCGCGCCCAAGGTGGTCGGCACGCTCGCGCTGCGCGAGGCCTTCGGCGACCTCGACCTGGAGGCCGTCGTGCTCTGCTCGTCGATCACCGCGGTCGCGGGCGGCTTCGGCCAGGTCGACTACTGCGCGGCCAACAACTTCCTCGACGCGCACGCCAGGGGCGAGCACGGCTGGGGCGCGGCCACGGTCGTCTCCGCCAACTGGGGCAAGTGGCTTGAGGTCGGCATGGCGGCCGAGGTCGCCGCGCCCGCCGGGTTCGTGGCGCTGCAGCGCGGCGACCGGATCAGGGCCATGGACCACCCGGTGCTGTCCGCCTGGCACGAGGCCGACGGCGAAGGGCTCGGCTGGGCCGGAGGCAGCCTCTCCCCCGACACCCACTGGGCGCTCGACGGGCACCGCATCTCCGGGGTGCCGGTGCTGCCCGGCACCGGCCACCTGGAGCTGGCCCGCTGCGCCGGAGAGGTGGCGCTGCCCGGCACCGGCGCGATCGAGTTGCGCGACGTGGTGTTCGTCGAGCCGCTCTCGGTGGCCGACGGTGCCTCCGCCGAGATCCGCGTGATGTTCAGCGCCGAGGCGGACGGCGCGGACTTCCAGGTGCAAAGCGTCATCGGCGGCGAGCAGCGCACCCACGCGCGCGGCACCGCGGTCAAGGTCGACGCCGGTTCCACCGGGCACGCCGACGTCGCGGCGATCATCGACCGCTGCACCCTCGCGTCCGACGAACAGGGCGGGGTGCCGCTGTCCGGGCTGCTCACGCTCGGCCCTCACTGGGGTCACATGCAGAAGTGGTACATCGGCCAGAACGAGGCCCTGGGACTCTTCGAGCTGCCCGAGGAACTGTCCGAGGACCTGGAAGGCTGGGGCCTGCACCCGGCACTGCTCGACAGCGCCACCTCCTTCACCTGGGTCGACGTCGTCGGCCACTACCTGCCGCTCGGCTACGGCCGCATCACGGTCAGGGACCGACTGCCCGGCAGGTTCTGGAGCCACATGCGCTTCCGCGACAGCGGCACCGACGAGGTGCTGCCGGTCGACGTGACGCTCATCGACTCCGAGGGCAGGATCGTCACCGAGATCTCCGACTACGTGCTGCGCCGCATCAACACCGAAGCCGTGGTGGCCGGGGTGACGGCCAACGCCGGAGCACAGCAGGCCGGCACGGTCACCGTCCCCGGCTCCGGCGGCCAGGTCGGGACGGCCGCCGGAGGCCCCGACGCGGTCGGCATCCGCCCCGCAGAGGGCGCCGAGGCGTTCCACCGGCTGCTCGCCACCCCCCTCGGCGCGCAGGTGGTGATCGCCGCGACCCCGGTGGCCTCCTACCTGTCCGACGTCGGGGCGGTCACCCAGGAAACGGTCGAGACGGAGCTGGACCCGGCCGCCGTGTCGGACCGCTCCCGTACCGGTGCGGCGGCCGACGACTACGTGGCGCCGCGCGGCGACGTCGAGACCTCCATCGCCCGGTTGTGGAGCGAGGTGCTCGGCGGCGAGCGCATCGGCGTCGACGACGACTTCTTCGAGCTCGGAGGAAACTCGTTGATCGCCGTGCAGCTCATCGCCCTCATCCGCAAGGAGCTGGGCGTTCGGCTGCCGATGCGCAGCCTCTTCGAGGAGCCCACGGTGGCCGGGGTCACCTCGCTGATCGAGCAGGCCCGTGCCACCACGCCGGCGGCGGAGACCGCCCCGGCCGCGAACCAGTCCGCGATCCCCCGTCTCCCCCGCAGGAGTGAGCAGCAGTGACCGACCCCCTTCCCGACACCAAGGTCGTCCTCAACGACGAGGAGCAGTACTCCATCTGGCCCTCGGACCGCGACAATCCGGACGGCTGGCACGACGCGGGCTTCGCCGGCACCAAGGACGAGTGCCTGGCCCACATCGAGCAGGTCTGGACCGACATGCGTCCGCGCAGCCTGCGCGAGGCGATGAAAGTGGGAGACGCGGGATGAGCGACCGCCGGCCGGTCGGTCCGTACCGGCCGGCGGTCACCTCGGACACCGCACCCCGGCCCTCACGAGTACGAGGGCGGCGAGGGTTCAGTACACGTCGCGCACGTAGCGTCTGCTCGCGGCGAGCTGTTTGACGTAGAGGGCGGCCTCGTCGTCGCCGAGGCCGCCGTGGGTGGTGGCGATCTCGCGCAGGGTCCGGTCGACGTCCTTGGCCATCCGGCTGGCGTCGCCGCAGACATACAGGTGGGCGCCGTCCTGCAGCCAGGACCAGAGCTGGACGCCGTGCTCGCGCATGCGGTCCTGGACGTAGACCTTGGCGCGCTGGTCGCGGGAGAAGGCGAGGTCCAGCCGGGTGAGCAGCCCGTCGCGGTGTGAGGCGTCGAGTTCGTCGCGGTAGTAGAAGTCGGTGGAGCGGCGCTGCTCACCGAAGAAGAGCCAGTTGCGGCCCGAATGCCCCAGCGCCCTGCGCTCGTCCAGGAAGCCGAGAAAGGGCGCGACGCCCGTCCCCGGGCCGATCATTATCATCGGCGCGGCCGGATCCGCGGGAGGGCGGAAGTGCCTGGTGGGCTGGACGAAGACGGGCACGGGAGTGTGCTCCGGGCTGTCCGCGAGGAAGGACGAGCACACCCCTCTGCGCTCCGTGCCCCGCGGGTTCTCGAACCGGACGATCGAGACCGTCAGGCGCACCCGGTGGGGGTCGACGAGCGGGCTGGAGGAGATGGAGTACAGACGCGGCCTCAGGCGTTTGAGGACGTCCGCCCACTCCTGGGCCGTGGCCCGGACGGGAAGCTCGCCGACCACGTCGACGGCCTGGCGGCCCCACGTCCACTTGGCCAGTTCGCCCCCGTTGCCCGAGCGCAGGAACCGGGTGAGATCGCGGTCGCGGGTACGGTCGGCGACGAACCTGAGCAGGCCGGAGGTGATCCTGGTGATCTCCAGCCGGCTCCGCAGGGCCTCACCGAACGGGAGGGCACCGACGCCGGGGATCTCGACGGTGTCCGCGGGTGCGAGGCCGGTCACGGCGAGCCATTCGTCGACCAGGCCGGCGTCGTTGACCGGGAGTACCCCGAGCGCGTCACCGGCCCGGTAGGTCAGCTCGCCGCCGGTGTCGAAGGTGAACTGCCGCACCTCCTTGGCGGATCCCGGCAGGCTGAGCAGCCGGTTACCGGTCAGGGCCGCGCCGAACGGCGCGGCCCCGACGGACTCCGCCGGCGACTCGGTGCCCGAAGAGACCGCCCCCGGTCCCGCGCGCGTGGGCTCGGGCTCCGAACTCGCCGGGGAGAGGCCCGAGGGTCTCGTCGGGGCCGGTGAGGAAGGTTCGGCGAAGGAGGGTTCGGCGAGGGCGGCGAGCAGCCGCTCAAGCCAGCCCAGGGCCCGCGCCTGGTCATCGGGCTCGCAGTCCACACGGGGTGCCAGGCGCTGGGCGCCCAACTCCTCAAGGCGCTGGTCGAGCCGGCGGCCGTGGCCGCAGAAGTCGTCGTAGCTGGAGTCGCCGAAGGCGAGCACGGCGTAGCGTACGCCGTCGAGCCGGGGCGCGCCGGAGGCGATGAGGGCTTCCCAGAACCCGACGCCGTTGTCGGGGGCCTCACCGTCGCCGAAGGTGCTGGAGATGACGAGCAGGTCCGCGCCACGGGGGATCCGGTCGGGGGCGCAGTCGGCCATGCTGACCAGCCGGGGGGCGCGTCCCGCGCCGGTCAGCCTGTCGGCGCTGGCGGCGGCGAACTCCTCGGCGTTCCCGGTCTGGGATGCCCACAGGACGACGAGGTCGCGCGTCGGCGGCACCGGATCGCCGATCGCCCGCCTGGGTGGCGGCGCGAGGGTTCGTGAGAACATCCCGGCCAGCACCCCGTTGATCCACAGGGCGTGGGCGGGGTCGACGGGGGCGTGGCCGGGCAGGACCGGCACGACCGTACCCGCGGACGCCAGATCGTCGTGAGCGGACACCGCGCCGTCGAGCGCCGACAGGAAACCCGCCATGTAGCGGCGCTCGTGGTCTGCGAGCACCGGCGGCGTCAGGTCGGCCACCCCGAGCAGGCCGGCCAGCGCGGCGATCCGGGCGGGCCCAGAACCCTCCGGGGCGCTTCCCGCCTCCCCCGGCACCTCGGAGAACGCGGACGCCTCGGCGTACCCCGGAAGCGGGGGGAACGCGGACGTCCCGGCCTGCGCGGGAACCGAGGAGGCGCCGTGCCCGGAAACCGAGGAGGCGCCGGGCTCGGGGGCCGCGGGGGACGACTCGGAGGCGACCCTGGTGAGGGAGACCGCGCACACCTTGAGCTCGGGCTGGAACGAGATGGGATCGACGGCGTCGCTGGTGACCGCGTTGACGCTGAGATACTCGCCGAACAGGTCGTTCCAGTGGAACGGCGCGAAGCAGTTGCCCGGCATGACCCGGTCGGTCAGGCGGGCGGGCAGCACGGCCCTGCCGCGCCGGGAGGCGATCTCCACCAGGTCACCCTCGCCGATCCCCTGCTCGGCGGCGTCACGCGGGTGGATCTCGACGAAGGGCCCGGGGTTGAGCTTGTTGAGCTTGGCGACCCTCCCCGTCTTGGTCAGCGTGTGCCACTGGTGTTGCAGCCTGCCGGTGTTGAGGACGAACGGGTAGGCGTCGTCGGGCAACTCGGCGGCGGGCAGGTACGGGCGGGGCAGGAAGACGGCCCTGCCGCTCGCGGTGGCGAAGGCGAGGCGCGGGCGGACGCCGTCGGGCCTGCTCAGCGTCACCTGGCTGGTGCCGTCGTTGAGGTAGCGGACGGGATTGCGCTCACCGCCGCCGGGCGCGCTCGGCCACTGGACGGGGGTCTCGCGCAGCCGCCCGTAGGTGACGCCCCGAAGGTCGTAGCCGGTCTTGGGATTCCACGCCCGCTTGATCTCCTCGAACACCTCCTCCGCGCAGGTGTAGGAGAAGGCGTCCTCGAAGCCCATCTCGCAGGCGACGCGGGCAATGATCTGCCAGTCGGGCAGCGCCTGTCCCGGCGGTTCCACGGCCTGCCGCAGCAGGGTGAGGTTCCGCTCGGAGTTGACCATGACGCCTTCGGTCTCGGACCACATGGCCGCGGGCAGGACCACGTCGGCGTAGGCGTTGGTCTCGGTGCCGCCGAAGACGTCCTGGGTGACGACGAACTCGGCGGCCTCCAGGCCCGCGATCACGGTCCTGCGGTTGGCGACGCTGGCGACCGGGTTGGTGCAGATGATCCAGCACGCCTTGATCTCGCCCTCGGCCATGCGGGAGAACATCTCGACGGTCCCCTGGCCGACCTCGGTGCGCAGGGTGCCCGGCGGCAGGTTCCACAGCTCCTCGGTGAAGCGGCGGTCCTCCTCCACCAGCACCGAGCGCTGACCGGGCAGGCCCGGCCCCATGTAGCCCATCTCGCGGCCGCCCATCGCGTTGGGCTGACCGGTCAGGGAGAACGGGCCGCTGCCGGGGCGGCAGATCGCACCGGTGGCGAGGTGCAGGTTGCACAGCGCATTGGTGTTCCAGGTGCCGTGTGTGCTCTGGTTGAGCCCCATCGTCCAGCAGCTCATCCACTCCCCCGCCGCGCCGATCCACTCGGCCGCCCGGCGCAGGTCGTCCTCGGGGATGCCGGTGAGGCCGGCGACCGTCTCGGGGGGATAGTCCCGCAGGAAGTCCGGCATCGCCTCCCATCCTTCCGTGTGGTGCTCCACGAACTCGTGGTCGACGTGGCCGCCCTCGACCAGCAGGTACAGCAGCCCGTTGAGCAGGGCCAGGTCGGTGCCCGGCCTGATCCGCAGGAACAGGCCGGCCTTGTCGGCGGTGGCGGTACGGCGGGGATCGACCACGATGAGTTTGGCGCCGGCCTTGACCCGCTCCATCATCCGCAGGAACAGGATCGGATGGCAGTCGGCCATGTTCGCGCCGATCACGAAGAACAGGTCGGCGCGGTCGAAGTCCTCGTAGGAGCCCGGCGGGCCGTCCGACCCCAGCGACAGCTTGTAGCCGCTGCCCGCGCTGGCCATGCACAGCCGGGAGTTCGACTCGATCTGGTTGGTGCCGACGAAGCCCTTGGCGAGCTTGTTGGCCAGATACTGCGCCTCCATCGTCATCTGGCCGGACACGTAGAACGACAGGGCGTCCGGCCCGTGCTCGTCCAGGATCCGCCGCAGCCTGCGGGCGGTCTCGCCGATCGCCGCGTCCACGCTCGCCGGTACGGGCTCGGCGCCCCGCTCCGACCTGACCAGCCCGTGCTCAAGGCGACCGGGGGCGGCGAGCATGTCCGCGGTGGTCGCCCCCTTGGTGCACAGCCGGCCGGCGTTGGCCGGGTGGCTCCGGTCGCCGGAGGCCTTGACGACCCGGCGCCTCCCGTCCACCTCCAGGACGATCCCGCAGCCGACACCGCAGTACGAGCAGACCGTCTTCACTTTCTCTGACGCCGCCATCGGTCCCTTCTCCCTGAGCAGGGGCCCGTGACATCCTCCGCCGGACAGCGGGGACACCAAAGCCGCATCGGGCGGATCCAACGACGGAAACATAAGAAACAGGCGTTACGTAGACGTCACAGCTGTCCACGTCCGCCTGTTACATCCGCATCACCGCCGATCTCCCCCTGCCACGCGGGTACCGGCGATGACCCCGGCAGGGGGAGAAGGGGCGCGGGTCGCACGATCCCGGCGCGATCCGAGGCGACCCTCAGGTGACCAGGTCGGCGACGAGTTCCAGTTGTTCCAGGCGCAGGCGGAGGGTCGGGGTGACCAGGCCGACGACCAGGGAGGTGGCACCCGCCTCGCGGTAGGCGGCGACCCGTTCGCGCAGCTTGCCGGGCGGCCCGCACATCGTCATCGCGTCGACCAGGCCGTCGGGAAGCAGCGACATCGCCTCGCCCTGACGCCCGCCCAGGAACGCCTCCTGGATCGCCTCGGCCTCCTTCTCGAAGCCGAGGGAACGGGCCAGGCGGTTGTAGAAGTTGGTGCGGCGCGAGCCCATGCCCCCCAGATAGAGGGCGAGCATGGGCCGCATCATGTCGAAGGCGAGTTCCTCGTCCTCGTCGACGAGGGTGAGGATCATCGGGGCGACGTCGAAGCCGTCCAGGGTACGGCCCGCCCGCGCCGCGCCCGCGCGCAGCTGGGCCGTGCGCTCGGCCAGGTGCTCAGGCGGGAAGTGGATCGCGAGCCAGCCGTCGGCCAGCTCCCCGGCGAGCGCGGTCGTCTGCGGGCCCATCGCGCCGAGATAGACGGGCAGGTGCTTTTGGACCGGGGAGACGCCCAGGGACAGCTCCTTGCCCTGCCCGCCGGGGAGCGGCAGCGTCAGGGTCTCGCCCGAGTAGCTCACCGGGCGTCCGGCCAGGGCGAGCCGCAGCACCGACAGGTAGTCGCGGGCGCGGGCCACCGGCCGGTCGAACCGCTCCCCGTGCCAGCCCTCCACGACCTGCGGCCCCGACACGCCCACGCCCAGCCGGGCCCGGCCGCCGGAGATCTGGTCGATGGTGGCAGCCGTCATCGCCGCCACGACGGGCTTGCGGCCCGACATCTGCAGCACGCCGGTGCCCAGCGCGATCCGCTCGGTCTGGCCCGCGATCCACGCCATCAGGCTCGCGGGGTCGGTGCCGTAGGTCTCGGCGGCCCACACCGACTCGTAGCCCAGCCTCTCGGCCTCGCGGACCAGGGTGAGGTGGTCGGCGGGACCGAGCCCGGCCCCGCCCCAGTAGCTCATGCTGTAACCGAGACGCATCCGATCTCCTCTGCGATGACGGTGGCGAGCAGGCCGGGGGTCTCCTCCGCCAGCCAGTGTGAGGCGTCGAGCTCGCGCATCGACGGCCGCAAGACGCTCTGCCTGCGCCAGCCGAGCAACCCGCCGCGCGACATGGAGCCGTCGCGGCTGCCGTACAGGACGGTGACAGGCACGGGCAGCGGCGGCCCCTGCCGATGCCGGTATCGGGCGAGCATCCCGAAGTCGGCGCGAAGCGCGGGTTCGAGGATCGGCCTGAGCACCTCGCGCTCGGCCACCTCCGCCGGGACCCCTCCCAGCTCGATCAGCTGATCCCAGAACAGCCACGACGGCAGGGACGGCAGCCTGCGCAGCAGGAGCGTGACGTCCGGCGCGGCGAAGGACCCGACGAGCAGTCGTTCTGGCCACCGCCCTCCCGGCCCGGCCGATGGATCCGGTCCCGCGGCCTCCGGGGGCGGGCCTTCCGCGCGGACGGCGGGTCCGGATGACTCCGGGATCACGGTCGCGGCCGGGCCGGAGGCAGGGGCGAGTTCGGTCAGGCGACGGCAGACCAGGTAGGCCAGCAGCGCGCCGCTGCAGTAGCCGAACAGCGCGTACGGCTCGCGAGCGTTTGCCAGCAGGTCCCGGGCCAGGACGTCGACCAGCGCGTCCAGGTCCTCGACGGGCGGTTCCGCCAGCCTGGCCTGGCGGCCCGGGAGGTTCACCGACCACACGTCGACCTCGTCGGGGAAGCGCCCGGCCAGGTCGGTGAGCGAGGCGGGACCGCTGCCCGCGTTGGGGAAGGTGTACAGGCGGATCCTGCCCCCCTGCCGCTCCCCCACCGGCACGAACCACGGCGCGGTCATCGGGATCCTTCCAGCGTGGAGGCGCCGGATGAGGGTTCCGGGGAGCCGGGCCCCGCGCAGGAGGCCGGGAGCCGTACGACGGGAACGGAGGTCACGATCCCGCTCCTTCCTGGATGAACGCGGCCAGCTCGGCCGGGGTGGGGTGGTCGAAGACCGCGCGGACGTTGATCGTCTGGCCCGCGAGCTCCTCCAGCGGGGCGATCAGCCGTACGGCGAGCACCGAGTGCCCCCCGTTGAGGAAGAAGTTGTCGTGCTCGCCGAGTCCCGGGCGGCGCAGTGCCTCCCGCCAGATCCGCAGCACCCCCTCGGCGAGTTCCGAACTCGCCGGGGAGCGGGGGGCGGACGGGGCGGCGTCCTCGGGGACGGTGAGCCCTCGATAGTCGATCTTGCCGTTGGCGGTCGTCGGGAACTCGTCGGCCAGGACGATCCCCGAGGGGACCGCGTAGTCCGGCAGCCGCGTCCCCGCGTACCTCCACAGCTCCTCCCGCAGCGCGGCCTCGGTCTCCCCGTCGGGCAGGTCCGTGGGCTGCACGAACGCCACCAGCCGCTCGTCGTGGACGATGACGGCCGCGACCTTGACGGCGTCGTGGTGGTGCAGCACCGCCTCGATCTCGCCCAGCTCGATGCGGTGTCCGCGCAGCTTGATCTGGCGGTCGTCGCGGCCGAGCAGTTCCAGGGTCGCGTCGTGCCTGAGCCTGGCCATGTCCCCGGTCCGGTAGAAGCGCCCGTGGCGGGGGTGCTCGCCGAACCGCTCGGCGGTCAGCTCCGGCCGGTTGACGTACCCGGCGCTCACCCCGTCGCCCGCCACGCACAACTCGCCGGGTACGCCCGGCGGGGCCTCGCGCCCGTCGGCGTCCCTGACGAAGATCCGGGTGTTGGCGAGCGGCACCCCGATCGGCACCGGATCCGCCGGGGGGCCGAGGATCTCGGCGGCGGTGGACCAGATGGTCGTCTCGGTCGGCCCGTAGACGTTGAACAACCGGCAGCCCAGGCCCAGCAGGTCCGTGGCGAGCGCGGCCGGCATGGGCTCTCCGCCGCAGAGCACGATGCGCCCGGCCAGCTCGTCGCGCGCCTCGGGGGCGATGAGCCGCCACGCCGTCGGGGTGGCCTGCACGACGCGCACGTCCCGCGCCGCGATGAGTTCCAAGAACCTGCGCGGCTGCAGCTGGTCGTCGTCGGAGGCGACGACCAGGGTGCCGCCGACGGTGAGCGGGAGCATCAGCTCCAGTGCCGAGATGTCGAAGGAGGTCGTGGTGGACCACAGCACCGCGTCGCCCGCGCCCGCCTCCAGCCGGTCGGCGAAGTCGAGGACGAGGTTGGCGAGGTTGCCGTGGGTGACGGCGACTCCCTTGGGCCTGCCGGTGGACCCCGAGGTGTAGATCACGTAGGCGATCGACTCCCCGGAGATCGTCGCGGAGACCTCGGCCGCCTCCAGCCGGTGCGCGGGCACGCCGTCCCGTTCCCGCTGGTCCGCCGCGGCGGCGCCGGACGCGGGGGCCTGCGGCATGGGGAGTACGGGTGTCTCCCCCGCCCAGGGGGCATCGGAGTCGGCGATGACCAGGCGGGCGCCGCAGTCCTCCACCTGGTAGGCCAGACGCAGCTCGGGCTGGCGCGGGTCCAGCGGCAGGTAGGCGGCTCCGGCCGCCCAGACGCCGAGCACGGCGGCGACCATCTCCGCCGAACGGCTCAGGCCGAGCGCCACGATGTCGCCGGGGCCCGCGCCGTGCGCGACGAGGGTGTCCCTCACCGAGGCCGCCCAGCCGAGCAGCTCGCCGTAGGTGACCTCCCGGTCGCCGTCACGGATCGCCGTCACGGCACGGGGCTCGCGGGTGACCTCCCGGTCACCGGTGTGGAGGCTCCCGGTGCGGGTGATGATCCGCTCCAGCAGTGTGGCCGGCCCTTCCCAGGTCCGCGCGGTGTCGTTGAGCCGGTCGAGCAGTCGCCGGTCGTCCGCCGAGAGGGAGTCCAGTTCCCTCTGGGGCCGGTGCGCGTCCTGGGCGGCCCGCCGCAGCAGCGCGGTCATCCGCGCGACGAACGCGGCGATCTCGGCCTCGTCGTGGACCTCCGTGCTGTGCCAGACCCTGAGCGTGAGCCTGCCGGGCTCCTGCACCGCGATGCACTGCATGTCCAGGCGGCTGCGGTCGAACAGGTCCTCGACGTACTCGGGGACGGAGCCCAGGATGCTCACCTGGTCGTCGGTCCACGGCCGGTAGTTGAACATGTGCCGGAACAGCGGCACCCTCCAGTCGCCGGTGCCGTGCCCGCGCTCGACCAGCACCGCCTCCACCGAGGCGTCCGCGTGCTCGACGCCCTCGAAGAAGGCGTCCTCGACCCGTCTGGTCAGGGCCGCGAAATCCTCCTCGGCGTCGGCGCGCACCCGTATCGGCAGGGTGCTGACGCCGTAGCCGACATGGCCGCGCATCGCGGCCGTCCTGGTGGTGACCGGCATCGCGGCCACCAGGTCCGGACCGGCGCCGTGGGCGCGCAGGGTGAGCATGAAGGCGGCGGCGAGCACGATGTTGTCGGTGGTGCGCAGGCCGGTGCGCAGCGTGTCGAGCGCCCGGCGCGTGTCCGCGTCCACCTTCCAGGAGCAGGTGTGCCCGGCGAAGGTGGGCCGGGCGGGCGACGGCCTGCTGCCGGGGAGCACCATCGCGGCCGGGTCGACGTCCCTGAGCTTGTCGAGCCAGTAGTCCAGCGATTTCCGGGACGCCGCTCCCGGTTCCAGCATGGGCGCGGTGCCCGCGAGCGCGGCCGGGAGCGGCTCCTGGCTCGTCTGCGCGTCGTAGAAACCGCCCAGTTCCTCGACGAGAAACTGGATTGAGGTGGCGTCGACGACGATGTGGTGTGCCACCAGGCAGACCACACTCCCGCCGCCGTCGGGCAGCGCGAAGTGCCCGGCCCGAAAGAGCAGGTCGCGGCCCAGGTCGAAGGGTTCGTCCAGGAAACGCTGGAGGTCGGCGACGAGCGTCTCCCGCGTGGTCTCGCCGTTCACCAGCTTGATCTGCGCGTCCTTCGGGGCGGTGAGGTGCCGCATCGGTGCGCCGTCCACCTCGGGAAACCGCAGGCGCAGCGCCGGGTGCCGCTTGAGCAGGCGGTTCACCGCGATCTGCAGCGGGAGCCTGCGCAGCGGCCGCCGGGTCCGAAACGCCACCGCCAGGTTGGACACGCCGCTCGACCTGGCGAGTTGCTCCAGCACCCAGAACGAGTACGGGATCGCCTCTGGCCTGCGCAGTGGCTCCGCGGGCTCCGGCAGGCCATCGGGGACCCGCGCGGCGCCCTGACGTTCCCGCGCCTCGGGAGCCGGTACGGGAACGGGTGTCACCTCGGCGGGGCGGCGCCCCGCGGGGATGGGCAGTCGCTGCAGGGGGTGGTCGGGGTCGAGCGCGACCCAGTCCACCGGGCAGCCGAGCGTCCACAGCCGGGCGACCGCCGTGAGCAGACCTCGTCGGTCGTCCCCGCAGCCGATCGTCCCCTCTGCCGCTGACGTCCCCGCCGTGCCGACCAGGAGGGACGGTGTGCCTTCCGCGCCACCGCTCCTCGCTCCTGCTTCCGCCTCGGCCGAGGAGTCCTGCCCCTCGGCCGTCTCACGACGGGCCTCCGGTTCGTGGGACGCCTGTCCCGGCACCTGTTCCGGTGCCGCGCCGGAGGCCGCCACCCGGGCGATCGCCTCGTCCAGTTCGAGCGTTCCCGAGAAGGCGGCGGCGGTGAGTTCTCCGACACCCTCCCCCGTACACCCTTGGGGGGTGACACCCCAGCCGGTAAGGGTGGCCGCCAGGGAGTAGGTCACCGCGAACGTCACCGGGTCGTCGTCGCGCTCTCCGGCGAGCCAGGCGTCATAGAAGTCGACGCCGTGTCGCTCGAAACCTTCCAGGCAGACGTCCATCGTCTCGCTGAACAGCCGCTCGGCCCCGTACAGCGAGGCCCCCAACCGACCGGCGCCACCGCCGGGGAAGACGAACCTCACGCCCCTCCAGGCCGCACCGCGGGAAGGCGAGTCGTCCTCGGCCGTTTTCTCGGCTGAGGCCACCGGCGCGGCGGCGAGGGCGGCGGACGCCTCGGCGGGGGTGGCGGCGACGATCGCGCCCCGTACGGGATGCGGGGTGCGGCCCCGCTGGAGGACGGCCACGGCGTCGGCGAACCGGTCGTCGGCGAGGGTGGCGAAGAATCCCGCCAGGCTTCCCCGCACGGCGTCGGCCTCCTGAGGGTCCCGTCCCGACCAGGTGACGACGCGGGGCCGGAGGCCCGCCGGGAGGTGGACCGGCGGGAAGCCGTCCTTCACCGTCAACGGATCACGCGGACGCGCGGTCGGGACGCCTTGCGGCCCGGCACCGGGCCCGCTGCGGGCGGGACCGGTGCCGGGCCGGAAGCCGGCCGCCGGGTCGGTCGTCGCGTCGGTGACCGGGTCGGTCGCCGGGTCGGTCGCCGGGTCGGTCGTCGTCTCGATCACGGCGCGTACGAGGTCGCCGTCCAGGAGAGCGTCGTCCAGGCGCCTGAGCGCGATCGCGGTTCCCCGTTCCGCGACGGCGCCGAGGCTCGGCCCCGAGACGGTGATCGCGAGGTCGCAGATCCCCAGGGCGAGGGCGAGACAGGCGGCCTCGGCCGTGTCGTGGACGGCGAACGCGCCCGGTGGACGCGCGGGGTCGTGTCCGGCGTTCTCCATCGTGGCCTCGACGACCTCGATCGGGACGGCACCGGGAGAGAGCGGGGCACGCGGGCCCATACCGATCACTGCGATCGGCGCGGTATTCGTCACCGAGGCGCCCCGCCGTCCCTGCGGATGCGGGCGCGCACGTCCCTGCGGCTGCCCCCGGTGGGGCGCGGGCGCGCGGGTTCGCTCCTGACGGGCTCCTGCGCGCCTGCGACGAGGCGGCTGAGAGCCCGCACGTTCGGCCTGGCGAACATCGCGGTGACCGGGATGTCGATACCGAGCACCCCGGTGATGTCGGCGTGCAGTTCGACCAGCGCCATCGAGTTGAGGCCGGCTTCGAAGAAGTTCTCCTCAGGGTCAACCGGCCGGCCCAGGCGGGCCTCGATCATCTCCGCGACCGTGTCGGCGGCCGACACGCGCTGCCCTGGGCGACCCGGTTGGCCCGCTTGACCCGGCTGACCCGGTTGGCCTGGAGGTCGCCCTTCGCCCACCTCGCGTTGCCGTTCCGCTCCCACCGGCCGACTGCCCTGGATCATCCGGCGCCTTTCGTTAAATTTGTCCGGTTCACGAGGCGGGCCCGTTCCGGGCATGCCATGCACTGATCTTCTGACACCTATTCGGACACGACAAGAGGGTATTTTTCGGCTTTTTGGATCCTTGGTCGCGCGGAAAACGCGTACGGCCACCGCCGGAGCGGTGGCCGTACGCGTTTTCCGCGCATCAGGCGGGGTTGGAGACCGCCGCCCCGATGGTGTGCACGCGCAGGGCGTTGGTGGAACCGGCGGTGCCGGGAGGCGAACCGGCGACGATGACGACCTTGTCCCCCTTCTCCAGGCGGGAGTTGGCGAGCAGCGAGGCCTCCACCTGACGGACCATGTCGTCGGTGTGGTGGACGAACGGCACCTCGAAGGTCTCCACCCCCCAGGTCAGCGCGAGCTGGTTGCGGACGTGGTGGGCGGAGGTGAACGCCAGGAGCGGGATCGGCGAGCGGTAGCGGGCCAGACGGCGGGCCGTCTCACCGGACATGGTGAACGCCACCAGCGCCTTGGCGCCGACGATCGCCCCGACCTCCGCCGCGGCACGGGCGATCGCGCCGCCGGTCGTCTCGGGCAGCCGGTCGAGGCTGTGCGTGGCCTGCAGGGAACTCTTCTCCGCGGTCGTGGCGATGCGGCTCATCGTCTCGACGACCTCGATGGGGTAGTTGCCGACCGAGGTCTCCCCGGAGAGCATGACCGCGTCGGCGCCGTCCATGACGGCGTAGGCGACGTCGGAGGCCTCGGCGCGGGTGGGACGCGGAGAGGTGATCATCGATTCCAGCATCTGGGTGGCGACGATGACCGGGCGGGCCTTCTCGCGGCAGAGCTCGATGGCGCGCCTCTGCACGATGGGCACCTCCTCCAGCGGCAGCTCGACACCGAGGTCGCCGCGGGCGACCATGATGCCGTCGAAGGCCTCGATGATCTCCGGGAGCCGCTCCACGGCCTGCGGCTTCTCGATCTTGGCGAGCAGCGGGAGGCGGATGCCCTCCTGCTCCATGATGTTGCGCACCACGTCGGCGTCGGAGGGACGCCTGACGAAGGACAGGGCGACCAGGTCGAAGCCGGCGCGCAGAGCCCAGCGCAGGTCGGTCTCGTCCTTGTCGGTCAGGACGGGGGCGCTGACGTTGACGCCCGGGAGATTGAGTCCCTTGTTGTCGGAGATCATGCCACCGACGATCACGCGGGTCGTGACGCGCTGGCCGTCGACCCGGGTCACCTCCAGCCGGACGCGGCCGTCGTCGACCAGGATGCTGTCACCGGGGCTGACATCCTTGGGAAGCCCCAGGTAGGACGTGGAGACCTGGTCGCGGTCGCCCGGGACCTCCTCGGTGGTGATCGTGAAGACGTCCCCGAAGCCGAGGCGGACGGGGCCCTCACCGAACTTGCCGACCCGGATCTTGGGACCTTGGAGGTCGGCCAGCAGACCCACGCCACGCCCAAGCTCGGCGGCCGCCTCCCTCAACCTGTCGTAAACCTCCCTGTGCAGCTCGTGGCTGCCGTGGCTGAGGTTGAAACGGGCCACGTCCATCCCGGCCGCGATGAGCTCGCGGAGGCGTTCGGGAGAGGAGGTGGCAGGGCCGAGAGTGCAGACGATTTTCGCGCGACGAGTCACGGATCCCACCCTAATTGGTACAGACCACTTGGTCGCGACGTTAGCCGGAGCGCCGATGAAAAAATCGGTGACACAAAGCCACCTCACATGAACGAGAGGTTACGAATCGCCCCTCGCGCTCACTCGCGAGATCAGCCGTCACAGGAGCGCGGAGCCGCGATCCTGTGACGGAGCCGGTGCGGACGCCCTGGGCTCCCACACCGTCAGGGGGCGAGAGGCGCTGCCTTGGCGGCGTTCTCGGCGCTGATGAGGCCTCGGCCGTAGAAGCCGTTGCGCTTCTTGGGGCCCTCGCACTTGTGGACCTCGTCCACGAACGCGAGGGCGATCTTGTAGGCGTACCCGCGCGGTGAGGGACAGGCCTTCTCGGCGGCCGTGGAGTACAGCTGGCGCTGGACGTCCGCGGGGGGCATCGTGAGGCCCCCCTTGCCGGGCTTGCCGAACCGGCTGATCAGGATGGCGGCGACACCGGTGGCGTGCGGTGCGGCCATGGAGGTTCCGACGAGGTACTGGTAGTAGGCACAGGTACCGCCGTCACACTCCCTGATGATCGAGTCGGACTTCGGCGTGCCGTCGGCGGCGATCTGTCCCTTGGCCCTGAGCGCCTTCTCCGGTGCGGCGGCCAGAATGCCCTTGGTGGGGTCGTAGGTGTTGCCGCCGTCGAACTCGTCCCCGCCGGGGGCCGCCAGGTCGGCCTGCTCGACGCCGTAGTCGGAGTAGTACGCCTTGCGCCCGCTCGGGCCCACCGAGGTGACCGAGATGACCCCCTTGGACTCGGCGGGGACGTTGAGGCAGGAGTTGTCGACCTTGCGGGTGCGTTCCTTGTCCTTGGGGTAGTTGGGACTGCTCTCGTCCTTGCCCGGCCTGCCGAGGTCGGTGGCGCCGTTGCCGATGGCACTGATGAGGGTGACCCCGCGCTTGCGCGCGTAGTCCAGGGCCCGCTGCATGCCGGTGATGATGCCGCGCTGCTCCATCTGCTCCGCCCTGGAGTCGGCCGGGTTGGCCTGGCAGTTGAACAACCACGGGTCGACGTAGAAGCTCATGTTGACCACGTCGATCCCGGCGTCGGCGGCGTAGGTGAGCGCCTCGACGCTGGGCTTGAGGAAGAACAGGCCCGAGTCCTGGCCGGCGCGCAGGTTCACCAGGGACACCCGAGGGGCCACCCCGGCGATGCCCAGGCCGTTGATCGGTGAGGCGATGGTGCTGGCCACGTGGGTGCCGTGGCCGTCGTCGTCCCAGTCCACCGGGTCCTTGCAGCCCTTGAACTCACAAGGTCCGTCGAGGGCCTTGCCGTTGGGGTCCTTGGGCCGGTCGGTCACGAAGTTGCGGCTCAGCGCGCGGTTGAAGTTGGGGGCGATGTCGGGGTGCCTGCCGTCGATGCCGGTGTCGATGACGCCGACCAGCACCCGCTTGTCACCGGGTTCGGTGGCGTAGGAGCCCTCCACGGTGGCACCGATCATCTTCATGTCCCACTGCCGTCCGGCGAGCGGCTCCGGTGTGTCGGCGGAGCGGCGGGGGCCCGTCTGCCCGAGGGCTTCGGCGGAGGGGAAGGCGAGTGAGGTCCCCACGCCGGAGACGGCCCCGGGGGCGGTCCCGGCGCCGGAGGTCGCGGCCTCTCGCGCGGACCCGTCTTCGGCGTCCCCGGCCGCGAGGGTGGCGGGAGCCTTGGCGGGGACCGCGGCGGCGAAGCCGATCCTGCGGTCGGAGGAGACACCCTCCACGGCGTCACTGTCGGCCAGGCCCTCCACGAAGCCGGCGTCCGGGGCGTCCGCGAGGACGTAGCCGATCCTGGTGTCGGTCGACAGGACGGTGCCGCCGTTCGCACCGATCGCGTCGATCGCCCGGTCACGGGCGCCGTCCGCGTAGAAGACCAGATACTCACGGGTCTGGCCCGCGCCCGTCGCGGCCCCGCCGCCCAGGGCTCCCGCCGTGAGGGTCGCCGCCAGGGCGATCGCCGTCGCCGCGCCCGTCAGGCCTTTGATCCCGCGATTCATCGATCCTCCGCACCTGACCCGATCAAGAAAATTTATCTTTCAGGCACATGCATGCCAAAGCAATTCGAAAACCCGCTTTGTGCATTTTTACCCGAAGCAGCCGGTAAAACATCCGGGATGCCGGGAGCATCGAAGACCACCGGTGGCTTGACCAGCAGACCGGCCAGGGCATCCATGAACCGCTCCTGACCTACGTGAACCAGTCGTGACATGCATGAACCGGCCCGGGTACGCATGGATCAACCATGACATACCCAGACCGGTCATGACATGTCAGACCAGCTACCACTCAGACCAATGGCCGCGCCGTCGGCGGGATCGCCACCGGCAGGGCCGTCTGGCCCGTGAGGTAGCGGTCGGCGGCCGAGGCCGCGGAGCGGCCCTCGGCGATCGCCCACACGATCAGCGACTGTCCCCGGCCGATGTCCCCGGCGACGAAAACGCCGTCGATCGAGGACATGTAGCCCTTGTCCCTCGCGACGTTGCCCCTGGCGTCGTAGAACTCGCCACCGGCGAGCTCGGCGAGCTCGGTGAGCAGGCCCTTCTTCTCCGGGCCCACGAAGCCCATCGACAGCGTGACCAGCTCGGCCGGGATCTCCCGCTCGGAGCCGGGCACCGGCTTGAACCCGGCCGCGGGACCCTCCACCTCGACCAGGCGCAGTGCTCTGACGTTGCCTTCGGCGTCGCCGACGAACTCGGTGGTGGAGACCGCGTAGACCCGGGCGCCGTCACCGTCGGCCAGCTCCTCGTGGGCGCTCTCCATCTTGAACAGGATGGGGAACGTGGGCCACGGCTGGCTGCCGGGACGGTTCGCCGGGGGCTGAGGCATGATCTCCAGCTGGGTGACCGAGGCGGCCCCCTGGCGGATCGCGGTGCCGATGCAGTCGGCACCGGTGTCGCCGCCGCCGATCACGACGACGTGCTTGCCCTCGGCGCTGATCGGCGAGACCGGGAAGTCGCCCTCCTGGACCCTGTTGGAGGGCGGCAGGTACTCCATCGCCTGGTAGACGCCCTTCAGGTCGCGTCCGGCGACGGGCAGGTCCCGCCACTGGGTCGCGCCACCGGCCAGGACGATCGCGTCGAACTCCTCGCGCAGCCGCGCCGCCGTGATGTCCACGCCGACGTCGACGCCGGTACGGAACTCGGTTCCCTCGGCCCGCATCTGGTCGAGGCGGCGGTCGATGTGCCGCTTCTCCATCTTGAACTCGGGGATGCCGTAGCGGAGCAGGCCACCGATCCGGTCGGCCCGCTCGAACACGACCACGTCGTGCCCGGCCCTGGTGAGCTGCTGGGCGGCGGCCAGGCCCGCGGGGCCCGAACCGACGACCGCGACGCGCTTGCCGGTCTTCGAGGCGGCGGGCTGGGGGGTGACCCAGCCCTCGTCGAAGGCGCGGTCGATGATCTCGACCTCGACCCGCTTGATCGCGACCGGGTCGGAGTTGATGCCGAGCACGCACGCCGCCTCACACGGCGCCGGGCACAGGCGTCCGGTGAACTCGGGGAAGTTGTTCGTGGCGTGCAGGCGCTCGATCGCCTCCCGCCAGTCGTCCCGGTAGACCAGGTCGTTCCACTCGGGGATCAGGTTGCCCAGCGGGCAGCCGTTGTGGCAGAACGGGATGCCGCAGTCCATGCACCGCGCGGCCTGCCTGGTCAGCGCGGGCTTGGGGAAGTCCTCGTAGACCTCGCGCCAGTCGCGGATGCGCACATCCACCGGGCGGCGCGCCGGCAGCTCGCGTCCGTGAGCGAGGAAACCCTTGGGGTCAGCCATCGGTCGTACCTCCCTTATCCCTGAAAAGCCTGAAGTGACTGGAAAACCCGAACAGGATGAGTGATCGCGAACATCGGCGTCACCCCTGGACCGCGGCGGTCATGACGGCCTCGTCGATGTCGCGACCCTCCAGCCGGGCGGACTCGGCGGCCCGCAGGACCCGCTTGTAGTCCGTCGGCATGATCTTGCTGAAGCGGGACGGGTCCCAGTCGGCGAGAACCGCCTTCGCCACCGTGGAGCCCGTCTCGGCGAGGTGGGTCTCGACGATCTCGCGCAGCGCCTCGGACTCGGCCTCCTCCAGCTCCTCGATCTCGACCATCTCCCGGTTGACCCGTTCGGCGTCGAGGTCGAGCAGGTAGGCGACGCCGCCCGACATACCCGCCGCGAAGTTGCGGCCGGTCGGGCCGAGGACGACCACCTTGCCGCCGGTCATGTACTCGCAGCCGTGGTCGCCGACCCCCTCGACCACCGCGGTGGCGCCGGAGTTGCGGACGCAGAACCGCTCCCCCACGACGCCGCGGATGAAGGCCTCGCCGGAGGTCGCGCCGTACAGGCCGACGTTTCCGGCGATGATGTGCCCGTCGAGCGGAGCCGCGTCGTACGGCTGGACCGAGATCCGGCCACCCGACAGGCCCTTGCCCACATAGTCGTTGGCGTCGCCGGTCAGCCTCAGGGTGACACCCCTGGGCAGGAAGGCGCCGAAGGAGTTGCCCGCGGAGCCGGTGAAACGCACGTCGATGGTGTTGTCGGGCAGGCCCGCTCCGCCGTACCGCTTGGTCACCTCATGACCGAGCATGGTGCCGACCGTACGGTTGACGTTGCGGATGGGCAGGTCGAGCGTGACCCTGGCACCACCCTTGAGCGCGCCCTCGGCGAGCTGGATCAGCGTGTTGTCCAGCGCCTTGGCGAGCCCGTGGTCCTGCTCCACGGTACGGCGCAGCGAGGCGCCCTCGGGCAGCTCCGGCTGGTGCAGGATCGGCGCCAGGTCAAGGCCCGAGGCCTTCCAGTGGTTCTCGGCCCGGGTGGTGTCCAGCAGCTCCGCGCGGCCGACGGCCTCGTCGATGCTGCGGAAGCCCAGCGCCGCGAGATACTCGCGGATCTCCTCGGCGATGAACTCGAAGAAGTTGACCACGAACTCGGGCTTGCCGGTGAACCGCTTGCGCAGCTCGGGGTTCTGGGTGGCCACGCCGACCGGGCAGGTGTCCAGGTGGCACACGCGCATCATCACGCAGCCGGAGACGATCAGCGGCGCGGTGGCGAAGCCGAACTCCTCGGCGCCGAGCAGCGCGGCGATGATCACATCGCGGCCGGTCTTGAGCTGGCCGTCCACCTGCACGACGATGCGGTCGCGCAGGCCGTTGAGCAGCAGCGTCTGCTGGGTCTCCGCCAGGCCCAGCTCCCAGGGGGAGCCCGCGTGCTTGAGCGAGGTGAGCGGGGACGCGCCGGTGCCGCCGTCGTGACCGGAGATGAGCACGACGTCCGCGTGGGCCTTGGACACACCCGCCGCGACCGTTCCGACCCCGACCTCGGCCACGAGCTTGACGTGCACGCGGGCGGCCGGGTTCGCGTTCTTCAGGTCGTGGATGAGCTGCGCGAGGTCCTCGATCGAGTAGATGTCGTGGTGCGGAGGCGGCGAGATGAGGCCGACACCCGGAGTGGAGTGCCGGGTCTTGGCGATCCACGGGTAGACCTTGTGGCCGGGCAGCTGGCCGCCCTCACCGGGCTTGGCGCCCTGGGCCATCTTGATCTGCACGTCGTCGGCGTTGACCAGATACTCGGAGGTCACGCCGAACCGGCCGGAGGCCACCTGCTTGATGGCCGAACGGCGGGCGGGGTCGTGCAGCCGCTCGGGGTCCTCGCCGCCCTCACCGGTGTTGGACTTGCCGCCCAGCCGGTTCATCGCGATGGCGAGCGTCTCGTGCGCCTCCATCGAGATGGAGCCGTACGACATCGCGCCGGTGGAGAACCGCTTGACGATCTCGCTGACCGGCTCGACCTCGTCGATCGGCACCGGCTCGCGGACGCCCTCCCGCAGCTTGAACATGCCGCGCAGCGTCATCAGCCTCTCCGCCTGGGAGTCCACCAGGCCGGTGTACTCCTTGAAGATCTCGTAGCGGCGCGAGCGGGTGGCGTGCTGCAGCTTGAAGACGGTCTCGGGGTTGAACAGGTGCGGCTCGCCCTCGCGGCGCCACTGGTACTCGCCTCCGACCTCCAGGCGGCGGTGGGCGTTCTCGACCCGGGGGTAGGCGCGCAGGTGACGCTGCGCCGTCTCCTCGGCCAGGACGTCGAAGCCGACGCCGCCCAGGCGGGACGTGGTCCCGCTGAAGCAGGCGTCCACGACCTCCTGGCTCAGCCCGAGCGCCTCGAAGATCTGCGCCCCGGTGTAGGAGGCGACCGTGGAGACCCCCATCTTGGACATGACCTTCAGCACGCCCTTGCCGTACGCCTTGATGAGGTTGCGCACGGCCTTGTGCCTGTCGACCTTCAGCACACCGGAGTCGACCATGTCCTCGACGGTCTCGATGGCGAGGTAGGGGTTGACCGCACCCGCCCCGTAGCCGACGAGCAGCGCCATGTGGTGCGCCTCGCGCGCCTCGCCGGTCTCGATGACCAGACCGATCTTGGTGCGGGTCTTCTCGGCGATCAGGTGGTGGTGGACGGCACCGGTGAGCAGCAGCGAGGGGATCGGCGCCAGGACGTCGGAGGAGCCTCGGTCGGACAGCACGATGATCCGCGCCCCGCCCTCGATCGCCGAGGAGACCTCGGCGCGGATCTCCTCGATGCGGCGCAGCAGTGCCTCGCCGCCGCCCGCGACCTCGTACAGGCCGGAGATCACGTGCGGGTGGAAACCCGGCAGCGCGCCCTCGTCGTTGATGTGGATGATCTTCGCGAGCTCGTCGTTGTCGAGCACCGGGTAGGGCAGCACGAGCTGGCGGCAGGAGGCGGGACCCGGGTCGAGCAGATTGCCCTCGGGGCCGATGGTGCTGGCCAGGGAGGTGACGAGCTCCTCGCGGATCGCGTCCAGCGGCGGGTTGGTGACCTGTGCGAACAGCTGGCTGAAGTAGTCGAACAGCAGCCGGGGCTTCTCGCTGAGAACGGCGACCGGGGTGTCGGTGCCCATCGAGCCGATCGGCTCGATGCCCGTCCTGGCCATCGGGCCCAGGATGATCCGCAGCTCCTCCTCGGTGTAGCCGAAGGTCTGCTGCCGCTTGATCAGCGTCTCGTGCGACAGGCCCTCGGGCGAGCGGGCGGGCAGCTCTTCGAAGCGGACCAGGCCGGCGTGCAGCCAATCGGCGTACGGCAGCTCCGCCGCCAGCTCGGCCTTGATCTCATCATCCTCGATGATCTTGCCGAGCTCGGTGTCGATCAGGAACATCTTGCCGGGCTGCAGGCGGCCCTTGCGGACCACGTCCTCGGGGGCGATGTCCAGCACGCCCGCCTCCGAGGCGAGCACGACCAGGCCGTCCGCGGTGACCCAGAACCGTCCGGGACGCAGGCCGTTGCGGTCGAGCACCGCGCCGACCAGGGTGCCGTCGGAGAAGGTGATCGAGGCCGGGCCGTCCCATGCCTCCATCATCGTGGAGTGGAACTCGTAGAACGCCCGCCGCGCGGGGTCCATCTCGGTGTGGTTCTCCCACGCCTCGGGGATCATCATGAGCACCGCGTGCGGCAGGCTGCGCCCCGCGAGGTGGATGAGCTCCAGCGTCTCGTCGAAGGAGGCGGTGTCGGAACCGGCCGGGTCACAGATCGGGAAGAGCCGCGACAGGTCGCCCGGCAGGTTCGCCGTCTCCAGCATGGCCTCGCGGGCGCGCATCCAGTTGCGGTTGCCCTTGACCGTGTTGATCTCGCCGTTGTGGGCGACGTAGCGGTACGGGTGCGCCAGCGGCCACGAGGGGAAGGTGTTGGTGGAGAAACGCGAGTGGACCAGCGCGATCGCGGTCTCGTAGCGCTCGTCACTCAGGTCGGGGAAGAACTGCTCGACCTGCAGCGGGGTGAGCATGCCCTTGTAGACGATCGTCCGGGAGCTCAGCGAGGGGAAGTAGACCTTCGCCTCGTGCTCGGCCCGCTTGCGCAGGCAGAAGGCGAGCCTGTCCAGCTCAAGGCCGCTCTCACCGCCGGGGGAGGCCACGAACAGCTGGCCGAAGAACGGCATCACCGCGCGGGCGCTCGGGCCGGGAAGGTCGGGGGTGACGGGAACGTCGCGCCAGCCGAGGACCGTGAGGCCCTCCTGTTCGGCGATCTCCTCGATCAGTCGCACGGCGGCCTCGCGGGCCCGCTCCTCGGCGGGCAGGAAGGCCATACCGGCGGCGTAGGAGCCGGCCGCGGGCAGGGGGAAGTCCGCCACCACGCGGAAGAAGGCGTCGGGGATCTGCGTCAGGATCCCGGCTCCATCGCCGGTGTCCGGTTCGCTACCCTGGGCCCCCCGATGATCAAGGTTGCACAGCGCGGTCAAGGCCTTCGTGACGATATCGTGGCTACGGCGACCGGCGACGTCCGCGACCATGGCGACACCGCAGGCGTCGTGCTCGTGCGAGGGGTGGTAAAGGCCCTGAGGCTCGGGAAAGCCGAGGTGGGCAGCAGGCATTGAATCCCTCCCGTCGTCTTGCTTCTCTCGAACAAGCAAGGGACGACGTTGGCCCTGCTGCGTGGTGGGTAGAGATTACCGTACCCTGCCGGATACCTGCCTACCCGGTGAGATCCCGCCGAATTAGTGCAGGTTCGCCCGGTTCATTAAACACACCGCGATGGCACAACATTCCAGGTCCTGGCCCTAGGGTGGCCCAATGGAACCGACCGATCCCACCGACCGAGACGTCTCCGCCGGCCTGGCAGACAGCGGCACTCCGGATACCTCGGGCGTTTCCGGCTCCCCCGGCGCCTTTGCCGGGACCGGCGACCGGGCCGGAGCCGGGACGAGGGCCGCAGCCAGGACCGGAGCCAGGACCGGGACCGGGCGCGGAGCCGGGGCCGAAGCGGAGGGCGGGGACGGCGCCGGGGCCGAGGCTCTCGTCGCACGGGCCGGCGTCGACGGCAGGCGGCTGAGGAACGCGCTGGCCGCCCTGGGCGGCGGTCGCTGGTGGACACTCGCCGACCTGGTCAGGCAGACCGCGACATCGCGGCGGAGCATCGAGGCGCTGCTGCGCGAGGTGGACGACGAGCTGGAGCGATCGGGCGACCGCTTCAGGCTCCCGGCCCCTCCCGCCTGGCTGGACCCGGCACGGCGGGAGGAGGAGGGCGCCCCCTCGCAGGCCGGACCGCGAGTAAGCAACATCACACCGGCCGCACCACGAACGGGCGGACCCGCACCGACCGGACCGCGGGCGAGCATCCTCACGCCGGCGGACCCGGTGGCCCACCTGCTCCCCGGCCACGCGGACCTGGTCGCGCGGATGGACGAGTTGATCGCCAAGGCGCCCCGGGGCCGCCACACGCTGGACCACGTCGCCGCGACCGGCGAGACCGTGGTGAGGCGGGCGCTGCTGCTGGACGCCCGGTTCTGGCTGGACGGCGCCCGGCTGCTGTGCGTGGGCGACCACGACCTCACCTCGCTGGCCACGGCGATGCTGCATCCGGGCGTCGAGGTGACCGTCGTCGACGTCGACGAGCGCATCCTCGCCTACATCGCCGGTGAGGCCGACCGGCTCGGTCTGGCCGTACGGACCCGCTGGGCCGACCTGCGCCTGGGCCTGCCCGCCTCCGCGCGGTCCTGGGCCGACCTGGCGATCACCGATCCTCCCTACACCCCCGAGGGCGTCGGGCTGTTCGTCGCCCGTTGCGCCGAAGGGCTGCGCGACCGCGAGCAGGGCCGGATCATTCTGGCGTACGGCGCCAGCGAGCGCACCCCCGCCCTCGCCCTCAAGGTTCAGCAGGCCCTGTCGCGGCTCAACCTCGTCAACGAGGCGATCTACCCCGACTTCAACCGCTACCTCGGCGCCGAGGCCATCGGTTCGGCCGCCGACCTGTACCTCCTGCGCCCCACCGCGAAGACCTGGCCCGCCGCGGCCGCCCGCACCGAGACGTCCGGCACCGCCATCTACACGCAGGGTCCCCAGTCCGTGGAGTCGGCGAGTTCCCCCGCGGCCCCGGCCGCCGACTCCGGCGACGGGTTCGTCCCGGAGGTGCTGGTGGGCGAGTGGCCCCGCGACGTGTTGCCCAAGACCCCCAGGGCGCGCCTGACGACCTGGCTGGCCAAGCCCTACGCCAGTGACCCGGCCAGGGTGGCGATCTCCGTACCCGCCGGCCTGGAGGCCGCGCTGCCCAGGCTGCTGCTGGCCACCCGCGCCCAGGAGGTCCGGGTCACGCTGGCTGCGGCCCCGAAGGACCTCCCCCGTGACCTTCTCGCCCCCGTCTACGACCTGACCGCCGAGGGCGCGTCCGTCCGCGCCGTACGAGTGGCACCGCCCGCCGAAGACAGCGGAAACACCGCGAACACCGCGAACGCGGACGGTGTGGCCCGGATTCTGCGCCGCGTCCTGGACAACGCGCACGGCAGGCTCGCCAACACCTGGCGAGAGGCGCTGATCAAGGTCAGGGGCGACCTGACGAAGAAGCAGGCGAGGGCGGTCGTCGCCGCCGTGGCCCCGTGGGCGGGCGACGTCACCGTCCTGGAACTGCCCGCCCACCGGCTGCTGGAGCTCCGGGCCGCGGTGGAGAGCTCCCTCAGGTCACCAGCCGACGCTGGATGACCAGGCCGAGGCCGTCCATCGCGACCTGCGGATAGGTGAGATCCACCTTGCTCTCCCCGGCGCCTTCCCGGGCGAGGGGGGCGACCCAGCTCACCGTGACGTAGTGCCCGAGACCGCGGACCTGGGCCCAGCTGCGCGAGCCGTCGAAGCCGTCGGGCGTGCCGGAAGCGGGCCTGACGAAGCCGTCGCCCTTGAGCGCCGCCACGAGCCTGTCGGCGGCGGCGGAGTCGGCGAGGTTGAAGATCAGGAACTGGCCGCAGACCGTGCCGTCCTCGTTCTCGTAGCGGGCGCGCAGCACCTGCGTGCACCCGCCGAGCGCCTCCTGCGCGCTCCCCCAGACCGCCTCCGCGCAGTCGGCGAGGGTCTCGGTGGCCTTGAGCCCGAGCTTGGTCGGGCCCGCCGTCACCGAGGGGGCGGGGAACATCTCGGCGACGGTGAGCGGCCGGGGGTCGAGGGCGCGGGTCGCGATGGGCGCGTAGTGGGCCGTACCGGGCTCCGCGCGCAGGACGGCGGCACGCGGGGCGGGCTCGTCGCCCAGCCACAGGAAGGCCCCCACCCCGGCGACCCCGGCCAGTACGACAATGATGATCCACTTGCGCATGAGAAAAAATCTTACTTCGACATCCTGCCCGCCCTCGAAGAACCGGGATTCCCGCCCGAAATCAGGGGAGAGCTCACCTCGGGAAGCCGGTGGGCCCTCGGCCGGCGAAAAGCCCGGAGAGCGGACCGGGCGTGCGGAGGCTACTCGCTCGGGGCGGGCGCCGGGGAGACGGCGACGATACGGCGGAAGATCGCCTTTTCCGTGGCGCGGACCGCGAGGGACAGCGAGACGAAGTCGTCCCTCGGGCCCGGCTCCGCCCCGTCCGCCCTGCCGATCCAGACCAGGCCCGCGTAGTGCCCCATCGCGTGGCCGCTCGCCTCGGTGTGGCCATTGGCGGGAAAGGCGGCCCTGGACGCCTGGAGCGGCCGGACCCAGCCGCCCCGGTGCAGGGTGGTGAGTGTGTTCACCAGTGTGTCGGAGGAGGCGGTGTCACGGAGGTTGAACAGGGTGTACTGGGCGACGTAGCGGTTGTCGGCGCTGGTGTACAGACCCCTGGCCACCTGGGTGCATCCTCCCTGGGCGAGCAGGTCGGTGAGCTCCTGGCCCCAGACCGCCGCCGCGCAGGCGCTCTCCAGCCGGGGGGTGCCCGCCAGCCTCAGCGTGGTCCTGCCCTCACTGAGGGTTTTGGGGAAGAGGTCCTTGGCCGTGAGCGGCTTGGGGTCGGCCTTGCTCTGCGCGATCGGCGTGAACACCTTGGAGGAGGGCCACCCCTTGTAGACGTCGGGGCGGGGTTCGGTCCCGATGACCGAGGCGGTGGCCCGTTCGGGCTCGAAGTCGTTGCCGATCGCGGAGATCGCGACGGTGAGGAGGAGCGCGGCGACCACCACACCCGCCAGCGAGCCGAACACCACCAGCAACCGCTGCTGGGTCGGGGTCAGCCCCCACTCCTCCAGCTGGGGGATGCTCCAGGTCTGCGCCTTGCTGGGAGTACGGCGGCGCTTGCGCCCCGGGGCGGGGGGCGGGGTCGAGGTCGGTGCGGTCACAGTCCGGTTCCTCCCAGGAAGGTGCCCAGAGCGAAGGTCAGGCCGGCGGCGACCGCGCCGACGAAGAGCTGGCGCAGCCCGCTGTACCACCAGCTGCGCGCGGTGACCCGGGAGACCAGCGCGCCCGCGCCGAACAGCGCCACGCAGGAGACCACCGCCGAGGTCACCAGGCTGGTGACGCCGAGCAGGTACGGCAGGAGGGGCAGGAGCGCCCCCACGGCGAACGACAGGAACGAGGAGAGCGCGGCGATCCTGGGCGAGGGAAGGTCGTGGAGGGTGACGCCCAGTTCGGCCTCGGTGTGCACCTCAAGCGCCCTCTCGGGGTCGGCCGAGATCTGCCGCGCCACCTCGGCCGCCACGGCGGGATCGACGCCCCGCTCCTCGTAGAGTTTGGCGAGCTCCTCCAGCTCGGCCTCGGGGTGGCGTTCGAGCTCTCGCCGCTCGACGGCGATCTCGGCCAGGGCGAGCTCGCGCTGACTCGCCACCGAGACGTACTCGCCACCGGCCATGGAGAACGCGCCCGCGGCCAGCCCCGCGATGCCCGCCAGCAGGATGACCTGGGTGCTCGCGGCGCCGCCGGCGACCCCGGCGATCAGCGCGAAGTTGGAGACGAGGCCGTCCATCGCGCCGAACACCGACGGCCTCAGCCAGCCGCCGTTGACGTCACGATGCCGGTGGTGCATCTCGGCACGCCTCCCGGAGGCGTCCTGGCTCATTCCGATCCTCCGGGTGGCAGCCCCCGGGGCTCGGCGCCGAAGGGAGGCCGCGGGCCACCGGGCTCGGCCCCGGACTCAGAACACGCCGGCATGCCGGACGACCCGGCGGCGCGTCCGGGATCCCGGGGCCCCGACCGTGACAGGAGCGTCAACGTCGTTCTTTCTCGCCCTCGGGAGCGGCCTTCGTCGTGGCCTCCTCCTCGGCGTTTCCGCCCCGGCCACTCTCACCGGGCTCGGCCTGGTCCGGCAGGTGGGCCGGATCGACCGACTCCCCCTCCTGGCTCACGCCCTCGGCCACCAGTGTCGCCGAGGCCGGCCGCGTCTCGTCGCCACGCCGGGCCGCACGGTCGGCCTCGGCCTCGTCGGCCTGGTCCGGCGGGTGGGCCGGATCGACGGGATCCACCGCGTCGCCGGCCGCGTCCGGCGCGACCAGGGTGACGGCCTTGGTCTTCTCCGAGTCCGCGCCGTCGGCGCTCTCGTCCTCACCCGGAGCGGCGACGCCGTCCTCGGGGTCGGCGTCGGGGCCGGTCTCCGGTCTCACCCGCTCCTCGCCGGTCTTGTTCCTGGCGTACCAGAAGTAGGCCATCGCCCCGACGAACAGGATGATCGAGGTCCACTGGTTGAGCCTCAGGCCGAGGATGTGGTGGGCGGCGTCGACCCGCAGGCCCTCGATCCAGAAGCGGCCCACGGTGTAGCCGGCGACGTAGAGGGCGAACAGGCGGCCGTGGCGGATCACGTACTTGCGGCCGATCCAGATGAGGACCAGCGCGAGGCCCAGGTCCCAGATCGACTCGTACAGGAACGTGGGGTGGTAGGTGTCCTCACCCGGCACCGTGCCCGGCCGGGTGGGATCGATCTCCAGGCCCCACGGCAGGTCGGTGGGGCTGCCGAACAGCTCCTGGTTGAAGTAGTTGCCCCAGCGGCCGATGGCCTGGGCCACCGCGATGCCGGGGGCGACGGTGTCGGCCACCGCGGTCAGGGAGATGCCCCGTTCGCGGCAGCCCAGCCAGACGCCCACGCCACCGAGCGCGATGGCGCCCCAGATGCCCAGGCCGCCGTTCCAGATGTAGAGCGCCTCGATCGGCTCATTGGGCGCGTCCGGCCCGAAATAGAGCTGCCAGTCGGTGATGACGTGGTAGAGGCGTCCACCGACCAGGCCGAACGGCACTGCCCAGACGGCGAGATCCACGATGGTTCCAGGGACACCGCCGCGGGCACGCCAGCGGCGCTCGCCGATGACGACCGCGACGATGACGCCGAGCACGATGCACAGTGCGTAGGCCCGGATGGGGACCACGCCGAAGAGATGCCAGACCCCCTGGGAGGGGCTGGGAATCGAGGCGAGGGGCATGTCAGGTGACGTTACCGTGTCCCGGCCTACTTGGCGGCATCGAGAACGGCCTTGCGGAGCTCGGCCGGCTTGAAGGCCACACCGGTGTCCACCTCGGCGCCGTTGAGTTTCAGCGTCGGGGTGCCCGTGAGCTTCTGGGTCTCCAGGACCTTGGTGCTGTAGGCGAGGTGCTCGGCTGCCTTCTCCTGGCTGGTCACGCACTTGTCGAAACCGGGATCTGTCACCCCGGCGTCCTTGCCCCAGTCGATCAGATCAGGGATCTTGAAGCCTTCCACGTTCTCCGAGGGCTGCTCGTCGAACAGCTTGTCGTGGAACCTGCTCCAGGCGACGCCTCCGGGGATGCAGCGGGAGGCCGCACCGGCGCGCACGGAGTTGCCCCGGGTGACGCCCTTGTTGGTCTGCTCGTGGAAGATCGTGATCGGGTGGTAGATCACCTTCGCCTTGCCCTCGGCCGCCAGGTTCTTGATCGTGGGACCGCTGGTCTCCTCAAGCGCCCGGCAGGCGGGGCACTGGAAGTCCTCGAAGACTTCGAGGACCGGCGCGTCCACCCCCGCCTTGGCCATGACCACCGAGCCGTCGGAGGCGACGGTGATCGGCGCGAGCGCGGCGCCGACCTCCTCGGACCTGCTGCTCTGCGCGGCGAACCACCAGCCCGCCCCGACGGCGGCGACCGCGAGCACGGAGGCTGTCGCGATGGTCGCCACGCGCTTGCGCCTCTCCTTCAGCATCTGCTCCTGGCGCTGTGCCTTGATCCGATCACGCGCCGACTGGTCCCGCGCGGCCTTGCCCATCAGTTGGTCTCCTTTTCCTGGTGCTCCTCCTCGTCGTCGCCTTCAAGGTCGTCGTACGGCTCTCGCCCGGGGGTGAGCCCCAGGGCGGAGTCCAGCGCGAAGCGGCCCGGCGGGAACCAGGCGACGAGCACACCGAGTCCGAAGAGACCGAAGTCACGCAGGATGTCGATGAGGTAGTCGGGCTCCACCCCGGCCGCCAGCTGACCGCCGCCTCCGAAGCAGCCGCAGTCGATGCGCAGCCCGCGCGCCCATGCCGAGGCGATCCCGATGACGAACGCCAGCATGAGCAGTGCCGAGATGACACCCGCCGCCCGGGTGAGCAGCCCGACGACCAGCAACACCCCCACGACGATCTCCAGGATCGGCAGGCCGTAGCCGACCACCGTGGCGAGCGATTTTGGGAGCAGTTCGTATGCCTCGACCGCCTGAACCGAGAGCACCGGAGTGCCGATCTTGCCCCAACCCGCGACGATCAGCACACCCGCGAGCACCAGCCGCGAGACGGTCACTACCCAGGGTAGCGCCGAAATCACGATACGCGACCTATTGGGCGCGGGGTTCTCAGAGGTCACGAGCATCATTCTCCCAATCCCAGCCCCTGGGCACGGATGTCTCCGGCGAACGCAAGGTATCCGAAGGAAACCTCATCACGAGCTAGATAAGCGTCGAATAAGCCTGTTCGAAAGGCATGGATCAGGGTGCGGCCCCGGTTGAAGGGGGACCGCACCCTATCTGAGGGGGCTCAGCCGCGGACGCCCGCCGCCAGCTCGGCGCCCAGCTCGCGGACGGAGGCGAGAGCCGACTTCTCGTCGGGGGCGTCCAGGACGCGGCGGATGAACGCCGAACCCACGATGACGCCGTCGGCGTAGCCCGCGACCTCCGCGGCCTGCCGTCCGGTGCCGACGCCCAGGCCGACGCAGACCGGCAGGGAGGTGTGCGGGCGGGTGCGCTCGACCAGGCCCTGCGCGGCCTCACCGACCGAGTCACGGGCGCCGGTGACGCCCATCAGCGACGCCGCGTAGACGAAGCCGGTGCAGCTGCCGACGACGGCCTTGATACGGGCCTCGGTGGAGCTGGGCGCGACCAGGAAGACCGTGTCGATCCCGGCCCCGGCACTGGCCTCGCGCCAGGGTCCGGCCTCCTCGGGGGTGAGATCGGGCGTGATGGTGCCCACCCCGCCCGCGTTCGCCAGGTCCTGGGCGAAGCGGTCGGCGCCGTAGCGGTCGATCGGGTTCCAGTACGTCATGACCAGGGTGGCGGCACCGGTGGCGGCCACGCCCTCGACCGTGCGGAGCACGTCGGCGATACGGGTGCCGTTGGTCAGCGCCCGGTGGACGGCGTCCTGGATCGTCGGACCGTCCATGAGGGGGTCCGAGTAGGGCAGGCCGATCTCGATCACGTCGCACCCCGCCTCCACCATGGCGGTGGCGACGGCGATCGCACCGTCCTTGGTGGGGAACCCGGCGGGCAGGTATCCGATGAGGGCGGCGCGGTCGTCCGCCTTAGCCTTGGCGAACACCGTCTGAAGAGTCGTCATCGTTACTTCCGTTGCGGTTCGTCCCCTTCGGCCCACCAGAGGGGAGGCAAGTCGGCCGTGAGAGGGGTGTCAGAGGTTGAAGTACTTCATCGCGGTGCCCATGTCCTTGTCGCCCCTGCCGGAGAGGTTGACCAGGATCGTCGCCCCGGGCCCCATCTCGCGGCCCAGCTTGAGCGCTCCGGCGAGCGCGTGCGAGGACTCGATGGCGGGGATGATGCCCTCGGTGCGGGCGAGCAGTGAGAAGGCGTCCATCGCCTCGGCGTCGGTGATGCCGTGGTAGGTGGCGCGGCCGCTGTCCTTGAGCCAGGCGTGCTCGGGACCGACGCCCGGATAGTCGAGCCCGGCCGAGATCGAGTGCGACTCGACCGTCTGGCCCTCGTCGTCCTGCAGCACGTAGGTGCGTGAGCCGTGCAGCACGCCGACGGAGCCCGCGGTGAGGGTGAGGGCGTGCTCGCCGCTCTCCAGGCCCCGGCCGCCCGCCTCGTAGCCGTGCAGCTGGACGTCCTGGTCGTCGAGGAAGGCGTGGAAGATGCCGATGGCGTTCGATCCCCCGCCGACGGCGGCGGCGACCGCGTCGGGCAGCCTGCCGGTGAGCTCCAGCGTCTGGCGGCGGGCCTCGACGCCGATGATGCGCGCGAAGTCGCGGACGATCTCCGGGAACGGATGCGGGCCCGCGATGGTGCCGAAGAGGTAGTGGGTGTGGTCGACGTTGGCCACCCAGTCGCGGAACGCCTCGTTGATGGCGTCCTTGAGGGTCTGGCTGCCGTTGGTGACCGGGACGACGGTGGCGCCGAGCAGCTTCATGCGGGCGACGTTGAGCGCCTGGCGCTCGCAGTCGACGGCCCCCATGTAGATCACGCACTCCAGGCCCATCAGGGCGGCGGCGGTCGCGGTGGCGACGCCGTGCTGTCCGGCGCCGGTCTCGGCGATCACCCGCGTCTTGCCCAGGCGCTTGGTCAGCAGGGCCTGGCCGAGCACGTTGTTGATCTTGTGGGCGCCGGTGTGGGTCAGGTCCTCGCGCTTGAGGATGATCCGGGCGCCCCCCGCCTGCTCCGCGAAGCGGGGGATCTCGGTCAGCGTGGTCGGCCGCCCGGCGTAGGTGCGCAGCAGGTGGTCGAACTCCCGCAGGAACGCCACGTCGTTCTTCGCCTTGTCGTACTCCGCCGCGACCTCGTCCAGCGCCGGGATGAGCGCCTCGGGCACGTAGCGCCCGCCGAAGATCCCGAACTTGCCGTGGACGTCCGGGTCGTTCCCGTGGGCGGCGTTACCGGCGAGGTCGGCGGTGGTGATGACGGTTCCCTCGTGCGTTGTCACTGGCTTACTGCCCCTCGGGTCGGGATGCGGGATGGGCACCGGCGGTGACCAGGTCGACCACGGCGGCCCGCGGGTCCTTGCCGGTCACCAGGCTCTCACCGACCAGGACGGCGTCGGCGCCCGCCCTGGCGTAGGCGAGCAGGTCATGGGGGCCGCGCACGCCCGACTCGGCGATCTTGATGACGCCCTCGGGGATCTTGGGAGCCAGCTTGGCGAACACCTCTCGGTCGACCTCAAGGGTCTTGAGGTTCCGCGCGTTGATACCAATGATCTTGGCTCCGGCGACGAGCGCCCGGTCGAGCTCCTCCTCGGTGTGCACCTCGACCAGGGGGGCCAGCCCGATCGACTCGGCCCGCTCGATGAGCGAGACCAGCGCGTTCTGGTCGAGCGCCGCGACGATCAGCAGCGCCAGGTCCGCGCCGTAGGCGCGGGCCTCCCAGAGCTGGTACGAGGTGAGGATGAAGTCCTTGCGCAGCACCGGGATGTCGACGACGGCGCGCACGGCCGCGAGGTCGTCGAGGCTGCCGCCGAAGCGGTGCCGCTCGGTGAGCACGCTGATGACATGGGCGCCACCCGACTCGTAGTCGCCGGCCAGCGCGGCGGGGTCGGCGATCGCGGCCAGGGCGCCCTTGGACGGGCTGGAGCGCTTGACCTCGGCGATCACCGCCACCTGGTCGCCGCCCAGTGCCGCGTACGCGTCCCGGGGGGCGGGTGCCCGTCCGGCCCGCTCCTTGAGCTCGGCCAGCGGCACTCTTTCCTGGCGCTCGGCCAGATCGGCGCGGACTCCTTCGAGGATTTCCTCAAGCACGCTCACTTGCCCTCCTCGCGAAGCTCCGGGGCCGGGTTCGCGAACGCCGCCGTATTCGTGGTTCGCTCGCTCCGCTCGCTCACGAGTAAGGCCCCTCCCGGTCGACTGCCTTTGTTCCGCCGATGCTATCGGCCCGACCGGGGTCGCCCCGCCATGGGGTGAGAGCTATCGGTGGCTATGGGGCTAGGAATTCCCCAAAAGGAAGATTTCGCACTATCCAAAACACCACCATCAAAGCGAGCAATAACCACACGTAGACCGGGCGTACGGATTTCCGTACGGGCCCGCCACCGGATTTTCCGGCGAATCCGCCCGCCGACCAGGCGCCCAGCGCCCACCGGACCCAGAGCAGGACCAGCACCGGGATCATGAGCACGACGAGCGGGTTGAGCCCCAGGGCCGTCACCGGATCCGCGTGGACGAGCGCGTGCACCGTGCGCAGGCCCCCGCAGCCGGGACAGTAGAGGCCGGTGAGCAGCAGGAACGGGCAGGGCGGATAGTGGCCGGGCTCGTTGGGGTCCACCGCGCCCACGAACGCGACCGCCGCGCCCGCGGCCAGCGCGGTGCCGAGCGGCGCCAGCAGGGCCGCGGCACGCGAACCCGCCACTCCCCCCCTCACCACGATCCCTCAACACCCCTCACCGGTGGTCACCCCTCACCGGCCACCCTACTCACACCGCCCCCGCGCCGACGGCGCGAGCCTTCGCGTCAGTAGCCCGTCGTGCTGCCGAAGTAGAGGGCGCCGGCTCCGATCACCCAGATGAACCCCAGCGCCGCAACCCAGGACAGGATGCCGAAGTAGGACAGGACGAGGCCGGCGATGGCCATGCTCCGCCCTTCCTCACCCGTCCGCTTGATCTGCCCCAGCGAGATGTGACCCAGCACCGCGCCCACGAGCGAGGGGAGCCCGCAGAGGAACAGCCCCACGATGCCCATGATCAGCGCGGCGATGGCCATGCCGTTGTTGCCCTGCGGCGGCGGCGCGCCGTACCCTCCGTAACCGCCACCGGGCGGCCCGTACCCTCCGGCACCGTAGCCACCGGAACCGTAACCCCCTGGAGAGCCATGACCGCCCGAGGAGCCGTAGCCGCCGCCCCCCGGGGGCGGGCCATAGCCACCCGACTGATCGCCATAGCTCATGAATGACTCCCCAATGTCTGAGTTACAGGCGAAATCCTAGCGAAAACACTCCCATGAGGAGACGATCCGTTCACGCTTACCAGCACGTTGTGGGCAAGTCGTGGCCGAGGGCACCCGACCCCGGCGCCCCGGACGGCGAGACCGCGCCGAAACGACACGGGAAGGTCAGCGCTCGCGGGGGTCGGGACCGGCCGTCGGGTCGACACCCTCGTCGAGGGCGTCCCACAGCTCCCGCTCACTGGGGGCGCCACCCCGCGCGGCAGAGGTACCGCCCGCGGAAGTGCCCCCCTGCCGGTCGTAGCGGCCGGACATGCCCGGCCAGCGCCCGCCGCGCAGGATCGCCGCCACTCCCCCGGCCACCAGCAAAAGCCCTCCCACCGAGGCGAGAACCGGCCAGACGACGGCCGGCGCGACCTGCGGGACGGTGCCGACGGAGATCGGCGCCTGCTCGGCGGAGATCCGCAGCGCGTCGCTCGCACCGCCTCCCCACCAGGAGCCGGCGATCATCCCGGCCCCGCCGAGCGCCATCACCGCTCCGACGAGCCCGCGCCACACGCCTCCCGTCGCGAGGACGGCGACCACCGCGGCGAGCGCCGCCCAGGCGCCGGGGCCGAGCGCGGGGACCAACTGGGAGGCGGAGACCGCGACCTCGCGGCTGCCGTACGTCACGGTGAACCAGTCGCGTCCCGCGGCGACGAGCACGAGCGCGGCACCGGCCACGCACACCACGAGCCAGGTTCCCAGCTCCCGCCTCGCCGTCACGTCCGGGTCACCGCCAGCTCGCCGGCGTCGAAGCAGGTCCGGTCACCGGTGTGGCAGGCGGCCCCCACCTGGTCGACCCTGAGCAGGACGGTGTCGCCGTCGCAGTCGAGCGCGACGGACTTGACGTGCTGGACGTGGCCTGAGGTGTCGCCCTTCACCCAGTAGGCTCCGCGGCTGCGCGACCAGTAGGTGGCCCTGCCCGTGGTGAGCGTGCGGTGCAGCGCCTCGTCGTCCATCCAGGCGAGCATGAGCACCTCGCCGCTGTCGTACTGCTGGACGACGGCGGGAACCAGCCCGTCGGCGGTGCGCTTCAGCCGGGCCGCGATGGCGGGGTCAAGGGACATGCGGCAATTGTGCCGCAACAGGGGGGAGGGCCGGCGTCCGGCATGGCCACGTGGGCGGGCACGCCCCCCGCGGGTGACGCCTCCGGCACCGGGAGGAGATCGCGGGCGAAGGCGTCCGGGAGGGCCCGGCCGTCACCGGCGGGGGAACGGAGGCGGTCGTCGTCTCAGTGGCTGCGGTCGTCGTCGAGCACGTCGGCGGCATGAACGACGATCTTGGGGTCGGGGGCACCGACGACCTCGTGGTCCTTGTTCTCGTACTCGAACAGGTTCAGCAGATGGCGCATCGCCTCGATCCTGGCCCGCTTCTTGTCATTGCTCTTGATCACCGTCCACGGGGCCTCCTCCGTGTCGGTGTTGACGAACATGTCCTCCTTGGCCGCGGTGTAGTCCTCCCACTTGTCGAGCGACTCCAGGTCCATCTGCGACAGCTTCCACTGCCGCACCGGATCGACCTGGCGGATCACGAACCGGGTGCGCTGTTCGGAGCGCGAGACCGAGAACCAGAACTTCACCAGGTTGATGCCGTCGCGGACGAGCATCCGCTCGAACGCCGGGGCCTGCTCAAGGAACTGCAGATACTCCTCGGGGGTGCAGAAACGCATCACCCGCTCGACCCCGGCGCGGTTGTACCAGGAACGGTCGAAGAAGATCATCTCCCCGGCGGCGGGCAGGTGGGAGATGTAGCGCTGGAAGTACCACTGGGTGCTCTCGCGCTCGCTCGGCTTCTCCAGCGCCACCACGTTCGCGCCCCGGGGGTTGAGGTGCTCCATGAACCGTTTGATCGTGCCGCCCTTGCCCGCGGCGTCGCGCCCCTCGAAGAGGACGACGAGACGCCCTCCGGTGTCCTTGATCCAGTACTGGAGCTTGAGCAGCTCGATCTGGAGCAGCCGCTTGATCCGGTCGTACTCCGCCCGTTCCATCCGCCTGTCGTAGGGATACTTCTCTCTCCAGGTGTCGATCGGACTGCCGTCCTGACGGATCAGGATGGGGTCGTCGTCGTCATCGTCGTCGACCCGCAGGCCCGCCAGCTCGTCGAGCGGGTCGCGGTGGTCCGAGGTCACCTGGATGTTCACCACGGGAAACCGGCCGTCCGGCGACTCTCCGTCAACCAACTCTCCCATTGGTCCCATCCCCCTCGGGTTCCTCGGGCGGACGTGGGGCCCGCCTCTGCCCTGTCCCTACCTCGGCGCGGGCCGGATAGTCCTTCCCGAAGCGCCCCTTTTTCCGTTGTTCCTGCCGCACGTGCCACGTCGGCGCAGGTCAGGGAGGATCCCCGGCCGGGCGTGGCCGGTTCACCCGCCGCGGCCGGGCCGCGGGCCAAGCAGGGCTAGGAGCGGGCGGACGAGGCCCAGGAGGCGTGCAGGTCCGCGTAGACACCGGGCTCACGCACCAGCTCGGCGTGCGGGCCACGCTGCACGATCCGGCCCTTGTCGAAGACGAACACCTCGTCCGCCGCCTCGGCGGTGGAGAGCCGGTGGGCGATGGAGACGGCGGTGCGGCCCCGCGTGGCGCCCTCCAGGGCGCGGGCCAGCCGCACCTCCGTCGCCGGGTCCACCGCCGAGGTGGCCTCGTCGAGCAGCAGCAGGTCGGGGTCGGCCAGGTAGGCGCGGGCGAGCGCGACCAGCTGGCGTTCGCCCGCCGACAGCGACTCACCGCGCTGGCCGACCCTGGTCGACAGGCCGGCGGGCAGCCCTTCCAGCCAGTCGGCGAGCCCCAGCTCGGTCAGGGCGAGCCGGATCTCCTCCTCGGTCGCCGAGGGGCGGCCGAAACCGATGTTCTCCCCCAGGGTGCCGTCGAACAGGAACCCGTCCTGCGGCACCATCACGATGCGGCTGCGCAGCGAGGAGAAGCGGACGTCGCGCAGGTCGTGGCCGTCGATCGTGATCCGCCCCGAGACCGGGTCCATCAGGCGGGTGAGCAGCTTGGCGAAGGTCGTCTTGCCGGAGCCGGTCTCCCCCACCACCGCGATCCGCGAGCGCGGCGGGATCCGCGCCGAGACCCCGTGCAGCACCGGCGCCCCTCCGGGATAGGAGAATCCCACGTCCTCGAAGGAGACCGAGATGGGGCCGCGCGGCAACTCGACACCGTCCTGACCCGGGTCGGCGACATCGGCGGGGGTGTCGAGCACGCCGAGAACGCGCCGCCATCCGGCCACGGCGTTCTGCGCCTCGTTGAGCACCTCGGTGGCGACCTGCATCGGCGAGACGAACAGCGTGATGAGGAACAGGAAGGCGACCAGGCGACCCTTCGTGATGTCGCCCGCCAGCCCGAGACGCACCCCGACCAGCACCACGGCGGCGAGGGCGACGGCGGCGACGATCTCGGTCAGCGGGAACACGGTCGCGACGATCCGCTGGGTGCGGGCCTGCGCCGCCTTGTTGGCGTCGATCGCGACGTCGAGCCGTTCGGCCGTACGGGCCTCCGAGCCGTGGGCCCTGATCACGGCCGCGCCCACGACCGACTCGCTCACGGCCGAGAGCATGTCGCCGGTGCGCTCGCGGACCCGCGTGTAGGCGCCGGAGAGCCAGCGCTGGAAGCGCGGCAGGACGACCATGAGCGGCAGGAAGCACAGCCACACCACCAGGGCGAGCTGCCAAGAGTAGACGAACATCAGCCCGGTGGCGACCAGGAGCTGCCCCAGGGCGATGATGATCATCAGCCCGCCCCACTGCATGAACACGCTGATCTGGTCGACGTCGCCGGTGACCCGCGAGACGAGGGCGCCGCGGCGCTCGGTGTTCTGGGTGAGCACCGACAGGTCGTGCACGTGCCGGAAGCCGCGCACCCTGAGCGTGGCGAGGGAGGACTCGGTCGCCTTGTAGAGGCGGACGTTCATCAGGTACGCGCACAGCGCGGTGAGCGCCACGGCGGCGGCGCACAGCAGCACGGCGGTGCGGATGTAGGCCACGTCCGGGGCCCCGCCCCCGAGCCCGGTGTCGATGGTCTGCTGGACGGCGATCGGCACGATGATCTTGCCGGCCGTGGCGACCACGGCGAGCGCGAGTGTCCCGGCCAGCCCTTTGCGGAACTCCGGCGTGAGCGACAGGCCGTGCCTGACGGTGGCCAGCCCCGAGCGCTCGATCCCCTGGAACGAACTCACCGGCGCCGTCCTTTCAGCCAACCTCGGCCCCGCGTCGGCCCGGCGGGACGCCCCCTGAGCCGGTAGTGCTTCCTCACGCGCTGACCTCTTCCTCTCGCTCGGCGTCGAGCGCCTCCCGCTCGGCGCCCTGGCGTTCGTAGGCGGTGACCAGGTTGCGGTAGCCCTCGCAGCGGACGAGCAGCTCCGCGTGGCCTCCCCGGTCGACGACCCGGCCGTGGTCGAGGTAGACGACCTCGTCGGCCAGGGCGATGGTGGCCATCCGGTAGGCGATGACGACCACGGTGGAGACCTGGGCCGCGTCCCGCAGCCCGTACAGGATCCTCGCCTCGACCTGCGGGTCGACACTGGAGGTGGCGTCGTCGAGCACGAGCAGCCGCGGGCGGCGCACCAGGGCGCGGGCCAGGGCGATCCGCTGACGCTGGCCGCCCGACAGGCTGGTGCCGCGCTCGCCGACCCGGGTGTCAAGCCCCGAGGGCAACGCGCTGACGAACCCCTCGGCCTGCGCCAGGCGCAGCGCCGCCCAGACGTCCTCGTCGCCGACCGGCAGGCCGAGGGTGACGTTGCCGCGCACGGTGTCGTCGAACAGGAACGTCTGCTGCGGCACCAGCGCCACCGCGTCGCTCACCCCGTTCCTGGCGACGTCGCGCAGATCCGTGCCGTCCACCAGCACGACGCCCTCGGCCGGGTCGACCAGGCGGACGAAGGTCTGGGCGAGGGTCGACTTGCCGGAGCCGGTGGGGCCGACCAGGGCGACGGTGCGGCCGGGGGCGACCTCCAGGCTCACGTCGCGCAGGACGGGGAACTCCCCGTCGCCGTAGGCGTAGCCGAGGCCGCGGACCTCCAGCCTGGCCGGTCGCGTGCCGGGCAGCTCGACGGCGCCGTGCCTCATGGAACCGGTGGCCCCGAGCACGGCCTGGATCCGCTCGTAGCCGACGACGGCGCGGGGCAGCTCGGCGAGCACCCACCCCAGCGCGCGGATCGGGAAGGCCAGCAGGGTGAACAGGTAGGCGACCTGGACGAGCACCCCTGAGCCGATCGCGCCGCTCTCCAGCCGCATCGCGCCGATCAGCAGCACGGCGAGCACGCCGAAGGTGGGCAGCGCCTCAAGCAAGGGGTCGAACAGGCCGCGGACCCGGCCCACGGCGATGTTGGCGTCGCGCAGCTCCTCGGCCTTGGCCTGGAACCTCGCGGTCTCCTCGTCCTCGCGGCCGAGGGTCTTGACGACCAGGGCGCCGTCGAAGCTCTCGTGGGCGATCTCGCTGACCTCGGCGCGCAGCTGCTGCGCGCGGGTGGCGAGCGGGTTCAGTCTGCGCTGGTAGATCAGGTTGAGCACGGCGATCGCGGGAAAAACCAGGAAACCGACGAGAGCGAGGATCGGATCGGTGATCACCATGGCGACGGCGGCGGTGACCAGCATCACGACCACGCCGACCGCCATCGGCAGCGGGGCGAGCGGCGCCCAGGCGGCCTCCACATCGGACCCGGCGTTGGACAGCAGCTGCCCGGTCGGGTGCCTGTGGTGCCAGGCCAGGGGAAGCCTCAGATACTGGCGGGTGACGTCCCTGCGGGAGCGGGCCTGCATCCGATACTGCATGACCCCGGCGAAATACCGCCGCCCCGCCACCCCCAGCGCCTTGAGCAGGGACGCCCCCAAGATGAGCAGCGCGCCGAGGGCGAGGGTGCCCGTCGTGATCTGCCCGTTTTCGAAGGCGGGGAGCACGACGTGGTCGGTGGCCCAGCCCAGCGCCCACGCCGAGGCGACGGTCATCACGCCGTACAGGGCACTGGACACCACCGCGGCGGAGAAGATCGGTTTCTCCGCCCGAATGGCCACCCCCAGGACCGCGAGTCCCTTGCGCATGACTGCGGTGGTCATCTTGCTCGCCACGCGGGGGATGTCCTTTCGACGGGGAACGTTGCTCCTTAAGTCCCTATCACTGTGGATCAAGTGGTTATTCCCGAAGCACCTTCGGCGATGTCACGCCCACCCCTCCGATCGCCCGCCCAACGACGTCGTCAGGATCACAGATGAACTACGCCCGCGCCGAACGGGCCGCGCTCAGCGACCTGTTCGCCCAGCTCGGCCCGGATGCCCCCACCCTGTGTGAGGGCTGGACCACCTTCGACCTCGCCGCTCACCTCGTCATCCGCGAACGCCGCCCCGACGCCGCCGGAGGCATCCTCCTCAAACCGCTGGCCGGGCACACCGCCAGGGTGCAGGAGTCCATGAAGACGAGGAAGGGGTACACGGGCCTCGTCGAGCTCGTGCGCTCCGGCCCTTCCGGGGCCTACCGCCTGCCCGGTCTGGACGAGGCGGCCAACACGACGGAGTTCTTCGTCCACCACGAGGACGTGCGGCGGGCGCAGCGGGTCTGGGAGCCGAGGGAGCTGCCCGCCGAGTTGGAGGAGAGGTTCTGGAAGCAGGTCCACCATGGCGCCCGGCTGTTCCTGCGCCGCGCCCCCGTCCGGGTCGTCCTGCACCGCGTCGGCGGCGGCACGGCCGCCGGCGGCGCCAAGGAGGGGCCTCAGGTCGAGGTGACGGGCACGGCCGGGGAGCTGCTGCTGTTCTGCTTCGGACGCCAGTCCCACGCCAAGGTCACCGTGAGCGGTGACGACGAGGCCGTGGCCAGGCTGATGGACGCCTCCCTGGGCGTCTAGCGGGGCCGGTCTCGCCGGATCGGCGACGATCGGCAAAACAACCCCCGGGATCGGCATACGAGCGGTGCCGGGCTAGCCCTACCGGTATATCTGGGAGTGAAGATTGGACAGGAGCGCCTCGCGACCCCACGATGGCGAGTGTGCCCTATGCCAAACTCCCGACCAGACCACGGTTTGTCCCCGCGGGACGGGTATGATCATCGAAAATCCGGGAGCCACCCGGGCCGCAGATGCCAATGATCGATAAAATTCGGGTATACACGGCTGGGATTGGAACTGCCAGGAGGCCCCCATGCAGGTAAAGAAGATCCTCACCTACCTCGCGGTAGCTTTCGTGGTCTTCTATCTGTTCACCAAACCCGCCGAGGCGGCGAGCGCGGTCAACGGAGTCTTCGACGGGATCATCAGGGGAGCAGACCAACTGGCTCTGTTCTTCACCCGCGTGCTCACCTAACCATCCGGCGGGTCTCCTCCCGCCCCTCACCCGCGTTCCCGGCTGATCCACAGGGGAGCGCACCCCCAGCTCGAAGGTCATGCCGTCGGCCCCGCCGATCCAGGAAACGTATCGCGACGGTCGCCGGAAACCGCCACGACACCACCCGCCCCCGAGAACGGTCACGAGGTCCTCCCTCGTACCCCGCCGCCCGAAGCAGCGCGGCCCCGCCGTACAGAGTGGTACGGAACCAGGGCGACACCCCTACGGCGAACGTCGTGACCCGATCATGGGTGACCACGGAAGGCATCGCGGCACTTCCTTGATGATCTTTCCGGCACCCTGGTGGGAAGTCCGTTTCTCGTACGGGGGATCGTTTCATGCACGGCAGACAGAGGTTCCCCGCAATCGGGGCGATCATCGCGGGAGCCGTCACGTGCGGCGTGCTGGCGACCCCGGGAGTCGCCTTCGCGACCCCGGCACCGGACCCCGTACCGGCGCCGCCGCCCTCCGCCCAGCTCACCGTCCGGGCACCTGTCACCGACGGATCCGGCCAACCCATCATGGAAGGTTCACCTGGCACAAGAGCCCCGGAAATCCTGAGAGGCACCGAAGCGCCGGAGAGCTCAGGGGGCATGAAAGGCCCCTCCCTCGCGGCCCACCCCCTCCTCGGCCACTTCGGCACCGCCGTCGACCGGCCGCTGAGGGGAAGGATCACGCTCGCCAACCCGACCGGCGAGACACTGTCCTTCAAGGTGACCAGCCCCACCCTGCTCCCCGCCGGGCTCACGCTCGACGCCGACGGCCTGCTCGGCGGCACCTCCCGGATACCGGGCACCTGGACGGTCCCGGTCGAGGCCTGCGCGCCCTCCGGGGGGTGCGCCACCGGCGCGGTGACGATCACCATCACCTGCCGATGCGCCGACTCGCCCCCCGCGCTCCCCTCCCCGTCGAACACCCCATGCTCCGACAACGGCACGGCCGACGTGCTCACCACGTAACCGCGGCCCAAGCCCTGCCCCGAGGACGTGTCACGCGGGAGGCCGTCGCCGCCCTCGCCGCCGAGGGCCACACCCTCGTCGCCGCCTACGAACTGTTCCACCACTTCCGCGTCTTCTGACGCCCACCCCAGATCAGCGCACTCCCACCCGCCCGAGAAACGCGCCCACCATCTCTGCTACAGGGCGGCCGGATAGCCTTCGGTGCCGATCGTCAGCAGCACCGGCTCCGGCAACGTGAACGGCTTACCGAAAGGACTCACGTTCTCGCGCGTATAGCGATTGACGTCCGGCTCGCTGAAAACCCTGATGGTCTCGCACTTCCGATCGATGATCACATAGATGGGAATCCCCATCGAGGCGTACGTCTCCGGCTTGTCGCCGTAGTCCTCGGAACGGGTGTTCTTCGACACCACCTCGATGACCGCCGCCACGATCTCCTTGCGAACCGGGTTCTCGTCGTCGCTGAGACTTCCGGCAGGGATGATCACAATGCCAGGTTGCGGCCCCCGATGATCACCCGGAGTCCCGACCCCCATGTCGGGCAGAGCCCACCACGCGTCAGAGGGAATCCGACGGATCGTCCCCCTGACGATCGACCCCGGCACCCTCGCGCCCCTGCCACCCCGGCCCGACTCAGGCTTGAGCACGTAGCCGACGCCGATCATCCTCACCGGGATCACGTACCACCAGCTTCGTACGCACCGACCTCCCGTACGCCAAGGAGCCCAGCCCTGCGCTCCTTTCCGCAGCGGCGCTTCAGCTACGGCGGTCACCCAAGAAACCTCCCCGCACGAAGGCTTCAGCGCGGGAAAGCACCCTGGGCGGCCGGAAACGGAGCGACTACGGCCCGCACCCTCATGCGACGGAGCCGCCGTGCGCGGAGGCGGGCCGGTGTTCCGGGCGGCTTACAAAAAAGCGCAACCCCGAGCGCCCGAGCAGGCCGGAGGCCTGAGGAACCAGACCCCCGCCACGACGGCCGCCCGGAGCACCGGCCCGCCGCAGCGCGCACCCCGCCCGACCACCCCGGAACCAACCGGTCGGCGTGCTAACGGACCAGTACTCGCGTCACCAAAACGGGCACGACATCCCATCGGTGATCAACTGGTGAGGGCACGGTCTGCCCTCAGGACTCGGACATCGGTCCAGCGGACGAAAGCGCTCACTTACCAACGGCTACCAGGCATCGAATCCGCCCGATCAGCCGCCCCGGTGACTCCCA
>Ga0233377_1000029_pt1 | contig 111727 bp, 120 predicted proteins | sample ElkDunMinimDraft_6_FD_191540 | JGI IMG/M metagenome (GOLD analysis project Ga0233377, IMG submission 191540) | Fecal eukaryotic communites from dung pellets of Tule Elk in California, USA - Elk Dung E36 | ecosystem: Host-associated > Mammals > Digestive system > Large intestine > Fecal...
TGGTGGCGCTGATCTGGCTGATCGTCACCGTGTTCGGCGTCATGCTCAGCGCTGTGACCGCAGGAGCGGCTCACGGGCTGGGCGCGGTGTTGGAGCAGGTGGCCGACTGGCACCTGGCAAAAATCGTCATCACCCCCGTTCACGCCTACATCACCGCCCACGCCGCCGGTCTGGCGGCCGGAGCCGAGGCGATCTTCTCGGCCTGGACGCTGAGCGGGGTGGGGCTGTGGCTGGCCTGCTGGCTGGCGCGCTCCTGGGGGGCGCGGCTGGCCTGGGTGCTGTACGGCGCCGCCACGGCCGCGATGGTCTACAGCGCCAGCCCCGCCACCGGACGAATGCTCGCAACAGGCGTCGCCATCGTGTACTGGGCGCTGTTGTCGGTGTTCGCCTTCCGCGGCGTCGGCCGCCGCCCCACCGTGCACGTCCACCCCGGCCCCGACGTCACCACCGCGTTGGAGCAGCAACGTCAGCAGACAACCCAGCGCCTGAACGAGGAACTGAAACCGGTGCGCGAGCGCCTGGAGCGTGTCGAGGCGGTCGCTGATGAGCTGGCGGCCCGGCGCGCCCGCTCAGAGGACTGACCGTGCTCAGGTGCCACCGACGATGGAAGGCCACCGGTAGGCGACGTTGTCGCCGGGGTTCATGGACACCAGGGGTGAAACCCCGCGCCCGCTTCACGTGGGTGACGGCGGCGCAGCAAGACCACGTAGGCACACGACAGCCGGTGCACGGGCTGGTTGTTCACATTACCGACCACATCAGGGAGAACAGAGATGAGTTACCCCCACCCCAACCTGAACCTCACCAACCCGAAAAAGGGATACACCCACTTCGTCGTGTACGCCGAACCCCAGATCGGTGTTGCGGGCGCCGCGTGGAACGCCACGATCTCCATCGAGGGGAACACCCCGTACGTGCGAGAGTGGCTGAGCGGCCTCCAGCGCTGTGAGCCGAACCCGCTGCACACCATGCTCGTGGACAACCAGGAAATCCCCACGCTGTTTCATCCGTGCGTGGACGAAGACACGAACAGTCCTTCAGCTGTGGCCGGGGTGGGCTGCATCTGCCGGCGGACCTGGTGTGACCCGACGTTCGGCCTTCCCGTCGTCGGCAGGCACCACCGGACCCGCAGCGGCGACTTCGATCGCTGGACCTACACCACATACGCGCCGTTGGACCTGCGCCCTGATGATGTCCTTGCCTGCGTGGTCATCGACCGCGGCAACCTGTTTTGGGCTCGCACCACCACCGACATGCTGGTGTTCCTTCCTCAGCTGGGCAAGCGTGGTTATAACGCCGGACCTTTCGCCGGCGACGGAGGCGCGGCCGCGTTCGCAGCCTACCTTCAGCAGCTGATCGACACCGAGGGACAAGACACCGCCGCCCACCACCACCGCTACGACGATCCGGATCCGCGGATCCTTGCATGGGTCCGCAGCACAGCCGCCGCAGAAAGCCCGGAGCTGACGCTGAAGGACCTGAAGGCCATCCAGCGCGGTTGAACGACAGCAAGGCAGTCCACCCCCGGGATTCGAGTCCCGCAGGGATCAGGCAGCGGGCGAGCGAGTCACAGATCACGAGACTGAATCGCCAGGACCCACAACGCCGGACCGGTTCGAACGCACGGTGAGGTCGTATGCTCTGGCAAGTTTCCAGCTGCCCAGCCTGAGCTGAGGCGCAGGGCAAGCCGCGCGCCCCCGGGCTGTTGATGAGGTCCCACGCCTTCGCCGACACCGTTTCCCGGTTTTAAGGGCTTTCGAGTCTCGCGCAGGTTGGTGCTGCCCGGATTCGGACTTGACGATCCGGCGGTCGGCGTGGGAGACCGCCGGGGACCTGAGCCGATCATGCCCAAGAACCAGCCCACCGCCGCGCAGAAAGCCCGCCGGATCCAAGCCGTCACCGGCGGCGCGTACACCGATATCCTGCGCGGCCTCGCCAGCCCGGCCACCGCGGGCGCGACGCTGCGCGCGGACGCCTGGCTGACGACCATCCTGAACCACCTGCAGGAGCTGGGATGGCCTGCCTCTCCGCTAGATCTGGAATGGGACCGCTACCACGCCTCCAGCGGCCCGGTGGCGCTGGAGGCCGGGCGCGACGTCGACGATATCGACGCTGAGGCCGATGACGCCGACCCCGACGATCCCCGCTGGTCGGGCGCGCCCCTGTGGCTGGGGCGGGGCAGCGGTGACGGGCACCCCGCTGCCGTACGAGATGCTCGGATTTCGGACGACCCGATCCGTGAGAGAGGGAACCGTCTGGTACGAGGGGCCCGCTCAGCTGCACCGCACGGGCCATCCAGAGACCCTGCAGAACGTCACCGCTGTCCTGATCGGCGAGGAAAGCCGCGAGTGCGAGTGTCGGCACCCGAGCCTGCCCATCAACCCGTACGCGTTTCTGGACTGCCTGTGTCTCTACCGGCCGATCGTGCGGGTCAGCCCACCAGATGACGGGCCAGTGCCGCCGCGTCCGCAGGATTTACGGTTCCCGTTCGTCGGCGCGGGCGGTCACATGCCGGCCCCGTGGGAGGCCCTTCAGGAGTGGGCGTGGACGGTGGTGTTCCCGCTGGAGGCGCCCCCTTGGCCTTCCGCACGGTGTGCTGAGCGTTCAGGCGTCTCAGGGCTCCACCGAGATTGAGATCACGCGGACCGGCGGGGAGTGGCGCACGAACCTCACCGTCGAAACGTGGATACTGACCGATCCGGCCCTGACACACTGAAAGGGTGGAGCCCTCGGGGATGCGGCCATGCGGCCCCGGGGGCTCCCCCTTCGCTCTCCTGTGTCAGGGGCGTCCGCGACCTGGGGGGAGTTGTCGGCGTGGTGGCGGCAACGCTCGGCGTGGCGCGCTCGGCCCACGCCGTACCGGTGGGGGCGGCGGAGCGCTCGTCCGCTCAGCGTCGGCCCATTCGGGACCCTGGCGCGGCCAGTCGCCCACCTGCGCGCCCGGGGGCAGGGACACGTCGAACGACACCCGGATACCGGGCCCACGCCGGTTGTCGTACTCGCTCGCGTCGCCCACCTGCACCACGTCAGGGTAGGCGCGCAGGATCCACAGCATCCGCTCGGCGATCTCCCGGGCGATGAGTGGTTCGTCGCCCATGAGGCGGTTCCACACCATCAGGAACCCACCTCCGCAGCGGCCGAGGCGAGGAAGGCCAGCGGCGACGGACGGCTCGCCGGAGTCGCGCGCACCGCCTCCCAGTCGATCTTCGAGTCGGCGGCCAGCGCGGCGAGGTCACCCGCCCGGTACAGCGGCACCTCGGGGACGTCGCGCCGCCGCTGGAACGGGCCCATCCCCCACCCCTTCGGCTCGATGAGACCGGCGCGCACCAGGTGGTCGAAGTCGGCCCGGCGGATCCGCAGGTACCTCGCAGCCTTGCCCGCGGTGTGCATCTCCCCGTCCACGATCGCCGCCTCCAGCGCGGCCCGGTCGTCGAACACCTCCAGGGCCCGCCCGCAGTACAAGAGGTGGTCCTTGTACTCGGCGGGATTGCCGCCCTCGCCGAGCGCCCGGGGCAGCAGGCCACGGCGCGCGAGCTCGACCACCGCGTCGGCGCTCACCCCCTCCAAGTCGGGAAACCGGTCGGCGAGCATGCTGGCAGCGCGGTGCGCGCCGACGTCGGGCACCGCGCCTGCCCCGGCGACGATGGCGTCACGGCGGGTCGCGGCGTCCTCGACCACGGCGGCCGGCCACCGGCGGGTCGCCGGATCCGCAGGGGGCAGGAGCCCGGCGGCCACCGCGCGCGCGACCTGCCACTCGGTCAGGTCCAGTCGCCTGGCGAGCTGGAGGGGGCCGTAGCTGCTGAGCCGACGCGGCGGCGAGCTGGTCGGGGTGTCCGGCATCGGCGCTCTCCGATCGTGGTGGGGCCGCCCGGCGGGCGGCGTATCGGGCTGACCGTACGCCCTTCTGCTCCGCCCCGCAACCCTTCACATAGGCGCTGACCAGGCATTTTCAAGGTTTCAACCTTAAGTAGAAGGTTGAAACCTTGCATGTGGCCGGATGCGGTCATGTGGGGAACAGCAGCCTGTGGAGGGCGGCCCGCCACACCTTCCCGGGCACGGTTACCTTCTCCGCCAGCGCCACATACCCCTCCCACAGGTCGGGGGCGTTCCCCTTCGTGATGATGCCGGGGTGCTCGTCACGCCAGGCCCGCAGCGCCTGAATCGCATCCGCGCTGGTGTGCCAGCACGCGGCGTGCACTCGCTGCGCGAGCTCGACCGGGATCCGGGTGCGGAGCTGGACGGTCCACCCCTCGTCGATGCTGCCCGGCCACCGGCCCGACCGCGGCGCGGTCGCCGGCACCGGCGGCCAGCCGTGGTTCCAGCCGCGGGCGACCAGCTCGCACCGTACGGCGTAGGCCGCCAGCGCGGTGAGGGTGTCCAGCAGCTCCCCGCGCTCGCGCAGCCCGGCCAGGTGGGCGCGCAGCTCGGCCTTCAGCTGGAGGCGTTCGGCCGAGCGCGTGCTCCAGGTGATCGCCCACCGGTCCTCGGCGAGGACCTGGCGCAGCTTGGCCTGCTCGGCGACCAGCCGCTCGCCGAGCGTCTGCTGAGTGTGCGGGGTGGTCCAGATCGTGATGGGGGTCGTTCCTGCCATGCCGCTCATCATGACAGCTGACCAGGGATCTTCAAGGTTTCAACCTTGAAAAGAAGCTTGAAACTTTGTAGAGCGTCGGGCCCGCCGGTGTGGGGCCGGCCGGGAGACGACGACTCTCGTCTCCCGGCCGAACCTCATCGCGGCCGACTGTTCTACGTCTCCCCCGTCCCTGAGGGAGCGTACGGCCACGTCCGACGCCTGCTGACGGAAAGGGGCCGCCAGGCGGGTCAGCTTAGGTAGCTCTCAGGTGACACCGCGGCGTACGGCGCCCCTTGCCGGTAGTGCTCGACCCCGGCCGCCGTGTACGGGTAGGTGCCCGGCGGAAGCTGAGACAGGGGGAACCACTCGATGCGCGCGCACTTGTGCGGCTCGGCGTTGACCGGCTCCCCCTCCCACGATGTCGCCTCGAAGAACACACCCATTCGGGCCTGGCCTTCGGGGTTACGGAAGTGGCACAGGTGTACGAACCGCAGATCGTCGGGGCTGATCTTGACGCCGATCTCCTCGAAGGCCTCGCGGGCGACGGCCTCGTGGATCATCTCGCCTTCCTCCAGATGCCCCGAGGGGAGGTTCCACTGGCCGTCGGCGTAGCCGGTGCCCTGGCGTTGCGCCAGGAGCACCTCGCCGTCGCGGACCAGGATCAGCATGGCGTCCACAATCGTCCGATACCGCGTCGTCATGGTGGTGCTCCCCCTCAGGTGGTCAGCCCTTTTCGGCTGGTCACCTTAGCGCGGGGAGCAGCTGCCTCTCGGTGAGTTGCGCGGAAATCCACTCCACACGTTGAGCGGTGCTCAACCACGTAGGGACACAGATCAAGGGGAGTCCGGCGTCGGCGCAGGCTTCGCGCAGAGCGTGGTCCACCTCATGCTGACGGTCGGCGACCCTCGCGCGGAAGGTGTCGCCGCCCGCGCGGGGGTCGAAGACGTCGCTGGTGTAGAACACGGCGTCGTACATGCCGGCCACCGCCCGGCACAGGCCGGCCATCGCGTCCACGGCCGACGCGTCGGCTTCGCGCAGGAACAGGCGGGCGTAGGCGACGACGTTGGCGAGCGTCTTGTCGGTGACGAGCAGCTGCTGGTGGCGGGCGGCGCGTAGCTGCGTGGTGAGCTGCGCGCCCAGCAGGTCGAATTCTGCGACCAGGTCGAACTCTCCCCGCCCGTAGATGACGATCTCTTCCATGAACGGGCTGTGACGGGCGGGCTCGCCCGTGCACGCGGTGTGAACGGAGCGCTCCCTCAGATGGCTGGTGAGGGCATGCACGAGGGTGGTCTTCCCGGAGGCGTGGGTGCCCTCGACAGCGACGACGACGCAGTTACGGATCATGTGGTCCTCACAGCAGGTCGGTGAACGTGGGAGATTTCAGCCACCCGTAGGTGTCGGTCAGGTGTCGGGCCAGCAGGTGGTTGACGTTCACACCACCCGCGGCGACATGGTGGCCGCTCAGGAGGGCGACCAGGCCGGTGGACAGGCTGTGGCGCAGGTTGAGCACGGTGATGCGTTCGCGCGCCTCGACGTCCCCGGTAGTGAGCCACCGGCGGTGCAGGGCGGTCATGGAGGTGTTGCGCAGCTCCCGCTGGGTGACGTCCAGCTGTAGTTCGGTGCAGACGTCCACGAGGCGGCGGCTGGCACCTGACAAGAGGTGGCCGACGTCGTATCGGGTGTCGAGCAGCGGCGCGGGCCGGACGGTGCGCCGCTCATGCCAGAGGTCACGCATGGCGCGTAGGTGCGGCACCGGCCGGTGGGCGGCGTTGATCAGGGTGGCCAGGTCGCTGCTGAGCTGGTGGCCGGTGATGACGGCGGCGGTGTCCAGGACGCGGCCGAACGCGGTGTCGGCCGCGCTGATCAGCTCCTGGGTCTCCTCGGCCGATTCGACGTAGCGGGAGGTGTAGGACCAGGTGACCTCGGCGAGGGGAACCGGTTGGGCGGGCAGCGTCGCCCACATGATCGAGTAGCAGAACGGTACGTTGCCGTTGCGGATGCGGTAGTTCTTGGACCACTCGACGTCGATGGATGCGAGCACCGGCCCCGCCAGGGGGCTCTCGCTGAGGTCACCTGTGATGATCATGGGGTTCTCGTCGTTTCAGGGCAGAAGCGGCTGATCAAGGGGCAGTTGATCACTGTCGGCGGTGAGCAGGGAGGGGAAACTATCCCACGCCGTTTTTTCCAGCGCTTGGCCGATGTTCGCCTTGCCCTGCCACGCGCACCGGCCGGTCATCTGCCCGGCGACGAGCGCCACGGCCAAGGCCCTCTCCACGGCCGCCGCGCCCAGCCACTCCACCGCGCCGGGGTCTCCCTCCTGCCCTCTGGCGTACTGGTCGTTGACGATGAACGGCAGCGCCAGGCCTCGCCAGACCCCGCCAGGGGCGATACCAGCTTGGATGCACGCCAACCGCAGATCAGGATCTGCCGGGGCGTTATCAGAGACGCCGGTATCGGCGATCCGGGCCAGCCCGCGGCGGGGCCCGCACGGCTCTTTCAGCGCCTCCTCCACCGCTCTTACCCCGCGTGCGGGGATGACGGCGGCGACACCCAGCCCGTACAGGTCATCGCCGAAGGAGTGGCCCGCCAGGACGGCGGCGTGCTGGCGGGCGTGCAGCAGGTCGAGGTCGGCGACCTCGACGACCTTCCCGGCCTCGCTGGCGTCGAGGGTGGCGACCTCGCGGAACCCGAAGGTGAGGTCCTCGCCGTCGAGGTCCACCTGCCGAGTGCGGTGCAGTTTCAGGTAGACCATGGCGGCCGAGACGGGAACCGCCCGCTCACCGTCGTCCACCCAGATGGCAGCGAACCCGGCGAGCAGCGGCGGCGGCTTCCGGAACAGGCCCAGGCCGACGTGGTAGGGGTCATCCGGCCGGATCAGGTTCGTGAAGGTGCGCATCACACCACCGGCCGGTCAGCGGTCTGGATGCTCTTCCCGAGGTACTTGGCGACGTGGTTGGCCTTGTACGGGTAGCGCTCCCAGATGGCGGTGATGGGCTCCTGAAGGAGGTTGCCCAGCTTCAGGAACAGGTTGGGCTGGTCGTAGACGGGCCACGCCTGCGCGAGCTCGTTCGGCTCGATGACGATCATGTGCCCCTCCGTGCTCTCGGTCCACGGGGTCATCCGCACCGCGGGCCGCCAGTCATGCGTGGTGCGCAGCTCGGTCAGCCGGTCGAAGGCGTCCCGCGCCTCTTCCAGACTGATGAACTCCCGCTCGGGCAAGCCGAGCGCGTTGCCCTTGCGTAGCGGCAGGATTAGCTTGAGCTTGCCCGCGTCGAACACATCAGCGATCTGCAGCAGGTACGGCAGCCCGTGCAGGGTGGAGCGCAGCACGACGGCCGACAGCGACACCGGCAACCCGTACCTGATCATGGCTTTCGCGCCCTTGATGGCCTTGTCGTAGTCGCCGCGCACCCGGGTGAAAATCGAGCGGGGCCCGTCGAACCCGATGTTGACGTACGCGATCTTCCCGGCCAGCTGCTCGGCCAGCTCCACCCCGCGCGTCGCGTTGGTCGGCAGGCCGAGGATGAACTCCTGGTAGAGGTCCACGATGTCGCCGATGTCGCGGCGAAGCAGCGGCTCCCCGCCGGACAGGAACACCCGCTTCGTTCCGGCGAGGTTGCCGCGGATGATGTCGAGGTCCCGCATCGTCGGGTCGGGCATCTGGAGCGTCTCCGAGCAGAACGAACAGTCGAAGTCACACCGTTTGGTGACCTGGAGGATGACCGACAGCGGCGCGGTTGCCTCCTCGGCGAGCTGGTCGAGGGTGGTGTCGTCCTGGAGGGCGAAGTGGTGGCCGCCGGTGAACGCGATCGGGCCGACCGCAGGGTCACGGCGCGGACGGGAGGGGGGCATTCCAAGCATGGTCATGACGGGGCTTCCCTTCGCAGAACTCGGTGGTGCACGGGTGGGGTGTTCGTGGGCCGCGCCCCGGGTCCTGCCCTCCATCACCTGCGTCCTTGAATCGCCTGGCGTCTGGAAGTCCGGGGCGCGGCCCCTGGCTGGTAGACCCCGGCTCCGGGGATGGGAGCCGGACAGCGTGGAGATGGGGTCTACCAGAGCCGGACGGCCGGGAGCCCGACGAGGGCGGGCGGGCTCTTCCAGTGCGAGGTCGCGGCGCTGGCTTTCATGTTGGTCTCCTTGCGCAAACAGCGGATTCGAGGTGTGGAGCCCGGTAGGGCACGGTCAGGCAGGGGCAGGCCGTCCTCGGGGAAGGGGGGCCCTACTGGGGAGCTTGTTGCTGAGGCCGCTTGCGTCGGCTTGTGGCGAACAACACGGTCAAGGCCAGCGCGCATATCGCCATCACCCCGGCGAGGACCGGCTTGGGTACCGAGTCCGGCAAGGCCACCGTCCATCTGGCCAGAGCCAGCGTGCAGACGATGAAGATCACGTTCCTGAGAGTTTTCAACGGTGTCTCCGTACGTGGGGGAGGTTGGGCGGGTTTCAGCTCGGCGCGCGCTGGAGGTCGGTGACCCGGACGATGAGCTGGGTGGCCACCGCCCGCCTCAGCAAGGGGAGATCGCCCAGGGCGACAGGGGTCTGGTGGCGAGTTTCCACCACCCGGCCGCCGTCGTCCTGGCCGTACACGTTGGCCAGGACCCCAATCGGCGTGTAGTCGCCGGCCGTGCACACGAGCGGCGCCTGTCTGCGCAGGTACGGGCAGGCGGCCAGGGACTCGGTCACATGCGCCTTGCAGGTGGGCGGATGAGCTGTCGGCCAGGGCGAGCGGAAGTCCGCGGCCACCGTGGCGGGCAGGACCCAGCTGATACGCCCGGTGTCGGGGTCAGCGGCTGGCTGCCCGCACACGCGGCACAGCCCGTGAATCATGCACCGGCGTTGCCGCAGTGTGTGCACCAGCTTCCACTGGATCCTCCCTGTTCGCGCGGTGCCGCAGCGCGCCCACAGCACCTGAAACAGCCACTCCTGCGGGAGCGCGTCACGGTAGGTCAGCCGGGTGACGCCGTCCGCCCGCTCGAAGGCCAGCGGCAAGGGCAGCTCCTCCTCTGCGTAGGAGGTGATATAGGGCTTGACGAGTTCCGTTACCACGGCGGCCGTCATGCATGGCCGCCTGGTTGCGCGGTGAGGATCAGGTCGGCGACGTGCTGAGGTTTGCGCGCCTTCTGTAGGCCGACGCCGTTTCGCAGGGTCACCAGGTAGCAGCCGGAGCGCGGCCCGATGGTCACCGTGGCGACCACCGATCCATCGCCTTCGTGAACGATCAGCTCGGGGCTGTGCAGGTCAGGTCGTCCGTACGCGATCGGTCGGCCGTCGGGGCCGGACAGCTTCAGGCCAATGGTCTGAACGGCGTATGAGCGGACCCCGCAGCCCTTCAGCAGCTGGCGCACGGCGGCCAACGCACGGCTGTCTTCCGCGAGACGCGGGACAACGCATGATGGGCTCGCTGTGGCAGTGCTCACGAACACCTCCTGGATCTGTTCTCGCCGAAGGTTCGCGATGCGAGCCCGACGACGGGCCCGCACCGCCCTGTGCTCGGCACGGTGGGAGCGCATGGATAGTGCAGTGCGGCGGCCCGAGAGTGTTCCCTCCACAGGCCGCCGCACTGTGTTCATGGGGTCCGCGGCCCGCAGAAAGCGGCGATCCGGTCGGCGACGGCGTCCATCTCCCTGACAGTGTCGATCGGCGCCTCGAACTCCGTGCCACCCGCGCCACCCGCGTCTCGCCCTTTGAACCGCACCCGACAGAACAAGCCCTCCTGGGTGCGTCGGGGCTGCACCGTCACCTCGCTTCCCAGATGCATCTCCAGGTTCCCGTCGAGGAAGCTGACGGCCGGGTACTCACCGCGTTTGTACAGGCGGTCGCGCAGACCGTTGAGGAGGTGGCTGGCTTCGACGAGGCCTATCTGCTGGGCCGTCGTGCCGTGGGGTGAGGTCGTCGTGCGCAAGGGCGAGGCCATCACCAGTTCCTTTCGTTGCGGTAGGGCGAGGGTCTGCCAAGTCGTAACCCGGAAACTTGGCGATCATCTCGGGGCCCGTTCGACGACCTTGGTCGCGCCACCACCGAGGCGAGCAGCGCGTTTTTCCGGTCCAGCAGGGCCGCCAGTTCGGAAACCGAACGTGGATCGAGCATGGACTGATGCGCTGGGACATGGGAAGGCCACGGATAGTGACTTCTGTAGGGGGTGTGGGACATCCGTGGGACATCCGGTGAGACTTCTTGGACATCCGGCGTGGAGCGCTTCCGCGACGGCGTCTGCCTGCTTACTCTGCGGGTGACACCACCCGCCGGAAAGGCTGGTTACTGCGGTGGAACAGGCCCAGGAGGAGACCTACCTCAGGCAGCTTGCCCGTAGCCAGGGCATGCTGACGTACTCGGTGTTTGTCGACGCCTACGAGTCGGCTGCGCGGCGCGTCGGGCTGCGCGGGGCGAGCATCACCCGAAAGCAGTACGGCCGGTGGCTGGCCGGCAACGTCCGCACCCAGCCTCAGCCGGACGCATGCCGGGTGCTGACGGAGTTATTCCAGGTTCCGCTCTCGGAGCTGTTCCAGCGGGTTCCGGTCTCCCGACCCGAACTCGGCGCGATCGGTACGTCACCGGTCTCGGGCACCGTATGGACGGCGACCGAGACCTTTCCCAGGACCGGCTTCCGGTCTACTCCTACGAGACTGCACGAGTTGATGATGTCTGCTGCTGATGATTCACGCGCTTCTGCCGCTGATGCGGAGATGGCGATCGGGCCTGCCACCATGGAGGCGCTGGAAGCCGATGTGTATGACCTGGCCAGGAGGTACCTGTCCCTGTCGCCGGTCGCCGCGTTTCCCATGATCGTTGCTTTACGGGCGCAGGTTGAGGAGAAAGCCCAGCAGACCCGTCAGACGCGTCAGCTGCGCGACCTCTCCTTCCAGAACGCACTGCTATGCCTGCTGCTGGCGGAGGCGTGTATCGACCTCGGCTCACACCAGCAGGCCGCTGACCATGCTCGCGCGGCGTGGACCCACGCCAACAACATCGGGCACGTGGAGCTGATGACGTGGGCACGCGGCATGCAGGCCACCTCCGCCTACTGGGGAGACAGCCCACGGCGGGCCCTGGTCGCGGTGCGCCGCGGCAAGGAGCACAACCCGACGGGGGTGGCCGCTGCGCGCCTGTCCAGCATCGAGGCGCGCACCTACTCCCACCTGGGCGACATCCAGCAGACGATGTCCGCGGTGCGGGCCGCGCGGGAAGCACGGGCCTCAGCGAGCGGGCAAGACGACCTCGACGCGGTGGGCGGGGTTTTCCAGTGGGACCTGGCGCGCGAGGAGCGGTGCGCCTCCACCGCGCTGGTTGAGCTGATCTCCCGGCGGCGCAACGACCTGGAGCGGGCGGTGCTCGCGCAGCTGACCCTGGAGATCCTCGCTCATTGCGAGCATGCGCTCGCCACCGCGCAGGCCGTCGCGCCGGAGAAGCGTTCGGCGATCGTGGAAGCCACGATCCTGCTTGACATGGGCATGGCCCACCTCATGGGCGGTGACGTGAGCGCCGCCCATGAGACGCTGGCGTCGGTGTTCGAGCTGCCCGACGACATGAGGACGTTCCCGGTGGTGCATCGCGCAGGAAGCATCCGCGGGGAGCTGGTGCACGCGCAGCAGACCAGGGGGGTTTACCAGCTCACCGAGGCGGTGCGGAGTTTCGCGGCCGCATCAACCGTACGGGCGCTGCCCGCCGGCGACTCCTAGCTGACCGCTTCCTCCTGGGTGTCCCACGCGGCGAGGATCTCGGCCTCCCGCTCCCGGGAGATCCCGAGCTCGGCGGACCGTTCGGAGGAGACCATCGCGCCGCCGCGCAGCCACTGCCAGGTGTCGGCGACGGTCTCCTCCAGCGGCCGGCACCTCAGCCCCGCTTGCTGGGCCCGGGAGGCGTCCACGTGCCACGTGCCCGGGTAGTCCCGCCACAGGGGCAGCCCCACCCATTCGGGAACGCCGTGCTCGCGTAGGAACGCGTCGTCGACCCATACGAGCTCGGCCGAACTGCCGGTCACCTGCCGGCACGCGCCCAGGAACGCGCCGAACGTGGAGTGGCCGATCGGCGCGGCGAGGTTGTAGGAGCCCGCGAGATCCTGCTCAACAACGTTCAGGGCGAACGCCGCGACGTCTCGGACGTCGATCGGCTGGATGGGCCACTCCGGATCGCCGGGAGCCAGGACCCGGCCGCCGGCCTGGAGGCGTGACAGCCACCAAGGCAGGCGGCCGACGTACTCGTGGGGGCCGAGGATGACGCTGGGCCGCAGCAGCGTGCCCCGCTGCCCGTAGACGCTCGTGACGGCCTGCTCGCATCCGGCCTTCAGGCGGCCGTACTCGTCGGCGTCGCTCTCCCCTGCTGGACCGATCGGCGTGTACTCGCGCACCGGGGAGTCGTCGGTCAGGGGGACGGTGGGCCACCCCTGGTAGACGTTCACCGTGCTGACAAAGACGTACCGGGCGACGGCGTCGGCCAGGGCATGAGTGGAGGCCTCGACCATGGCGGTCGTCATGCCGCTGGTGTCGATGACCGCGTCCCAGTCGCCTCGCGTGGCGAGCGCCGCCAGGTCCCGCTCGCTGGTGCGGTCCCCGCGGTCCGGCGCCACACCGGGCACGTCGCCGCCAGCGCGGCCGCGGTTGAACGTGACCATGTTGTGGTCGCGGCGCAGAGCCTCTTCCGCCAGGACGCGCCCGAGGAACCGCGTACCGCCGAGGATGAGAATTCGCATGCTTCCGATCCTGTCGTACGGGTATGGGCAGAGACGAGCCCTCGGGGCGGTCGGCGGCGACGCTTCGTCACGAATCGCTCGGACATGCGGAGTCGTTTCCACCTCGTGAATCGCGTGCAGCTTCTACCGTCACGGCGATGGGATATCCGAGGCTGCTACGCCACCGCTCTGTCCTCGTCCTGTGGGTCGCCGAGATGCTGTCAGTATTCGGCGACCGGTTCTTCACCCTTGCCCTGACCTGGACGACCTGGCAGCGCGAGGGCGCGGTCGCGATGGGCCTGGTGGTGGTCGTCGAGTCGATTCCGCACATCCTCATCGGCGCATTCGGTCGCCGCCTCATCACCCGGTTCGCGTCGTTTCGGGCGCTGGCCGGAGTGGAGGTTGCCCAGATCCTCGTGGTGGGGGCGATGCCGTGGCTGTGGGACTCCATCGGCCTGGCCGGAGCGCTGGTCGTGCCCGCCCTGATCGGCACTGCGGACGCCATCACCACCCCTCGTCTCAGCTCTTTGGTTCCCGGCCTAGTCCACCGCGACCAGGTTCGCCAGGTCACCACCTTGATGGCGGCTCACCTGGGTGCTGGGCCCGCTGCGACCCTCTCGAGGGGCGTCAACGGGTCGTTGACGCGGTGCGTCCGGTGAGGCGAATCGCGCGCTGAGCGGCGCCCTGCTTGGGGTGCCGTGTTGGGTCCGACCCAACACGGCACCCCATCTCCGTCGGTGCACCCCGGGCGTCGATAGCAGCGCGAAGGGGGCCGATCCAGCCGAGTCGGCAGCGGCGCCTGGCGATTTTCGCCAGGTGAAGTCAGGCCGGGAAACGAAGGCAGACACTACCCCTGCCCGCCTGGCATCGTCCGCCGCGAAGCGGACAACAGGCGATCCACCAGCGAGGGAAGACCTAAGCGAGCGTCTGTGCTACCTATCCGCCTCACCTATGACATGGAGGGGCACATGAGTGCTTATGGGACCGGCGGCGGCATCAGCATTAAGATCGTCCTTGAGGCGACCGCCAGCAACACCGGGTGGGACATCGACCTGGAGCAGGCCAAGGACCACCTCGGCCATCTGACGGCGCGTCTGCGCCGCTCCGCCGACTGGGTGGCCCTGGCCGGGTATGACACTCCCTTCGTCACCGAGACGTTCGGGCGGCCGGAATGTGATCCCGGCGCTCACATCTGCGTGACGCTGGCTCACGAGGACGGCACCGAGGTACGGGCGCTGTGGCAGATCGAGATCGACACCGCCCGCGCCTATCTGCGGATGTTGTCCCTGTTGCACGGCGACCTGCCGCACTGGTCGACCTTCGACCTCAACGGCCGCCAGATCGCCAAGTTCAAGATCGATGACGGCAAAGAGCCGCTCGACATCGGCTGACAACCCCCTCATGCACCGCCTGTCCGCCGCCGGTTGACGGCGGCCTACAGGCGGTACCTCATCTCATGAGGGGAGCGGAATGTTCCTGCGATGCCCCCGCGCTCCGCAGCTCAGCTGCGTGCTCGCTGAGGTGCGCGGGATCCACATCCGGAGTGGGAGCGTCTTCTTCCTGCGATCTCGGCGTCACCTGTTCGGCTGGCGGCGAGGAGGGCCGATCGCCGTCTCCTTCACGGTGCCGCGCTGCGGCGGCAGCTCCCACCTCGACGCCCACAGAGTGATCACCGATCCGGCCGGGGACTCGGCCGCCGACCGGCCGGGAGTCCTCACCGGCGCTCACCTCCGATGCGCCGCTGTCAGCCGGGAGTGCGGCTGCCGGTTCCTCATCCGTCTCGGGCGCGTCATGTTCACCGTCCTGGCGCACTTCCGGGCGCAGCACAGTAGGCAGGTCGAACACCGAGTCAACCCCCGCGATCATCGCGATCACGGTCGGTCGCGGGGCCAGGAAGGTGAATCTGGTGCCAGGTGTCACACAGTCGATCCATGCACACCGTCGGTGCCGCGAACCAGAGGGTGCTTCGCGCCCACAGCGCCGCGATCTCCTCCGAGGTGCTGAGCGGACCTGAGGAGCCGTCGCTGTCTTGTCGGGCCCAGGGCTGAAGCAGCAAGCCGTCCTGCCTGGCCAGGCGCTCGATCTGCGGGTACAGCGTCTCCTCCCAGGAGGGAGTGGTTTCGGTGCCTTTTCTGGATCTACCCCGGAACCTCGGAACGCCGGAAGGCCACGCCGCTACGCGGTCGGCCTACGGCCGAGCCTTCCAGCGTTCCGAGAACCCGGGCTGCCGACGATCCAGGCACCGGAACCACTCCCGGAGCCACCGAGGGACAGGAAGGCCGTCCATGGTCATCACCACCGCCAGGTTCAGGTTCAACCCCGCCGACTTTCGCGACACCGACCGCTACGCGGATGTCGTGATGAAGACACGCCCCGACGGGAAGACCACCGTGGAATCGATCGTAAGGACCGGTGGTGACGAGGACTTTCGGAGGTTTCCCTTCGACAACCCGGCGGACGCCCAGCAGTTCATCCAGACGCAGAAGTTTCGCCTGGAGATGATCGGGTTCAGGCTGAGTCACACCGACTGCAGCGTCGTCGACCAGGCCGCGCTGGAGGCCTACCTTGCGCAGGCTTCCGCTCTCGGCACAGAGGTCCCTCAGCGTGAGCAGACCCTGATCAAGCAGTACAACCGCGGCCTGATCACCGGAGCCGAACTGCTGGAGGAGGTCGGCATTCACCTGCTCGGCGATTTCCTGAACAGCGCCGGCGGCTGCACCCGCCTGCAGAGCGCACCTCACTAAGTCCAACTCGCTACGGTGGCCGGAAACCCTGCTTCCGGCCACCGAACACCCCATCCGCCGGATCGTGCCGGGCTCAGCGTTCTTGCTGCCGCAACTACGCCCCCCTGCCACTGAGAAGATCAACTCTGCCCCCCTTCCCAGCCATCCATGCCCCCTGGAAGGAGCGCGCCACAGAACGATGCGTACGGCAGCCACATGGGCACGCACGCCTTCACCAACGAGGATCGAGACGCTGATGGATCCAGAAGAGGAGCGAGACCAGGAAGCCGAGGACCACGCGGCAAACGCAGATCCCAACCTCGAACATGGCGACTGCGATCCCTTGGGTCTCTGGGACCCCTGGGGCGTCGAAGACGAAGGCGAGGAAAACGAGGAGGAGTGTGCGCAAGCAGACGCATACTGCTGGGTCTGCGGCGTCGAGGGGCACCGGGCCGGGGAGGGATGCGCACGGAAGGCGAGAATGTGGTGAGCGATGGCTTCACCAAGACGCCAGACAGATCGGTCCGCCTGACCAGCCATGCAGCGTAGGGGATGGAACAGCAGCAGGATGATCCGACGGCGTGGAGAGGTCTCCAACCTAGAGCGCACCGGGGGCGAGGACTACACCCATCGAAGGGCCGCGCAGAGCTGTCTGCGGGGCCCCGTGTCCAGTAGCCGTCCGCATCCGCGCTTGGCGGCATCGCCTGTTAAGGCGCCGAAGGATGACCGGGAGGCGCTCCGTCCCTGCTGTCCGCCGCTGGATCGTCGAGCAGATCGAACCTGAGGTCCACGAAGATTTCCTCGAGCGAGACCTGGTGAGCGCCGCAGTAAGACACGATGTCCTCCCACTGCACATCACCGAAATGCGGTCGGGTAGCCACGTAAGGCCCGGCGAAGTCGTCAAAATCCCAGTCCTCGTACTTGATCTTCACGAGATTCCGCACGGCGAGCTGGCCAGCCCGGCTCATCACCTCCGACATGGTCAGCTCAGTCACGTCCACCAACTCTTGGAGCTCGACGGCATACGTAGCGCCGAAACCTGTCGGGCCAATGAGGTCACGGCCGCGGCGCAACACAAGAACGAGCATCTCGCGGGCGGGTCGGCTGAGGATCCGGATGCTCTCGGCGAACGTGGCCATGGCGGTAACGTTGCCAGCCTGCGTCTTGGGATCGCCGTCGTCCCACTGGTGATGGGCGAGGAAAGCACGCAAAGTCTGGGCAGGCCTCACGGCGGTGGTCTCGGTCCAATCGGCCACACGGACAAACGTTTTGTCGGCTAAGGCCGACACTGCCTCTGGGCCGCAGAACCGCTCGACCCAGGGCCGACCGAAGAAGTCCTCGACGATCCGAGGATGCTCTTTGAGCAGGGCGGAGACTTCCTGCAGACCCCACGGGACAAAAGTGATCTTGAGCTCGGCCAGGCGTTCGGCCTGCTGCCGTATGGCAGTGTCCAGCTTCGTGTCCTGCAGGTCGACGGACGTGGCGAAGTAGAACGAGGACGTCTTGGCCGCCCACTCGCCCTCCAAAAAGTCATCGACAGCCTTCTCGATTTTGGCTGCGGTGAGGGACGTGACCCGCCGCGACTGCAGGGCGATGTAGTTCCGCCCGCTGGTATCCCTGCCTGTCAGGTCCGGCGGCAGCCGGGCATAGGCATCGATCCCGGCTTGCGCCTGGCCGGGAACGCCGAAGAGCTTGGCGAATTGGACCTGCCGGACCGTACTCAGCAGCCGTAGAAACAAGCGCTCAGCGTCATGCCACTCCAGTTCGCCCAGAGGCAGCCGTTGATCTCTGGTCTCGATGGGCGGCGCAGGAAGCGATCTTGTGAGGGCGGGCCGCAACAGCGCCTCGGCCCAGTCCGCACTGTCCTGCCCGCCTGCCTCGGCCATCATCGGCTTTCCTCGTCATAGTTCGCTAGTGCCGCACCGCCGCGGAGCACAAGATGACCAATCTTCGCATCAGGTTCATGACGGTCGCGCTTGATCTCGGGAACGGTGCGTTCAACGCCACCCGACCGAGATATCCAGGCAGAGCGGCTCTGGATCACTGGCGATCAACCGGACGGCTACTTCGGAAAGGCGGCGACGTCCAGAGCAGCTATGCCACCGGGGAGCACCGAAGGTCATCGTCAGGCCCCATCGGAGCGACAACGCTCGACAGTCGAAACAGGAGACCTCACCCAGTACCGAGGAGCTCGACGCGTTCGCCCGGCCGGATCCACCACGATGTCCTGGGCCGTCAACGGAGCGTTGACGCTAGCCGTTCGGCGAGGCGAATCGCGCGCTGAGCGGCGCCCTGCTTGGTCAGATGCAGGGCGGCGCCGACCGTTGACCAGGCCGCGCTATCGGCTCGGACAGCGGTGATCAAGGCGATCTCCCGGCCGTCCAGAGCGGCGAGCTCCGCCTCCAGTTCGGCGCGCACGACCGGGGTGAGGGTCAGCGAGGCCACCCGGGCCGCCGGGGTGGCCTCGGGGTCGGTAGCGACCGCCTCAAGGGCCTGCCGGGCGGGCATCGGCTGCAGGTGCCGCTGCCAGGCGGCTCGGTGGGCGCCTGCGGCGTAGCGGTCGCTCAGATATTCGGCCGCCCACAGCCGATCACCCGGCCGCGCCTGCTGCAGGTCATCGGCCAGCAGGGCGGCGAGCCCCTCTCCAGAGCGCAGCAGCCGCTCGGCCAGGCGCTGCGGGGTGGTGTAGCGGCCCTCGGCGGCCAGCAACCGGGCAGACAGGACGGCCTCGCGCTCGTCGACCGTCCGCTCAGGGTGGTCGGTGTCGCGGGCGGCTTCCTCGATGGCCCAGCTGAGGTTAGCGGCGTAGGTGTAGGGATCCTCGGCACGGGTGGTGCGCAGGTAGCGCACCGCCTGCACGGCCAGGGCCTTGTCCTGCACGACCCGGTGCAGGGTGAACAGGGCCACGTCCAGGCCGGTCTTCGCGGCGAGCTTCGCCAGGTGGGCCTGCATGCTGGCGTAGGTGGGGCCGTTGGAGTAATGCAGGTCCCACCGGCGGCCACGCTCGTCATAGGCGGCGTCAACGGATACGCCGGTGATCGTCTGCAGCTGCGCGGCGAGGCGGTGAATCTGCGTCGAGCGGCTAGCCACCGACTCCTCCTCCCCAGAGCGTCAACGGGGAGTTGACGCGTCTCATCATGCCAGGGCCAGGGCCTCGCGCGGAAGGACACGAGGCGGTGTCATCCCGGCCGGGCGAGGACAGCGCCCCCCGAGGAGCGGCCCGCGATGCTCCTATAGGCGTCAAGCGGCACGGAGCATGATCACAGACCGGATCGAGAGGCCAGAGGCCTTGCTGATCAGGCGGGCCAGCCGCGACGGGCAATCAGCTGCTGCAGCAGGGGCGAGGTGGCGATGGAAAACAGCAGGCAGACGTTCATCGCCTCGGCGTAGGGCGCCTCAACGCCGCCGGCCGCGCGCAGCCGCTCCGCGGTGGTCAAGGCGATCAGCCCGCCGCCGGCGATGTACCGCCACAGGTTCGCATGTGACGTGCCGAGGAAGGCGATGTCCTGGCGGCCGGTGAAGGGATGGCGAAATTCCAGCTTCAGCTTGATCAGCGAGACGTCGGCCCCGTCGTCCATGGCGGTCCAGGAGGTCGCTGTCGGCGTACACGTTCCCGTGCAGGGCCGGGTACGAACTAACGTGCAGAGTTCTGTGACGATCAGGCTGTCGCGGTGATGGTGGTGGTGTCGACGGCGGCCAGGCGGTTCTTCAGCCGGTAACTGGGGCCGTTGATGGCGAGGATCTCGCAGTGGTGCAGGAGCCGGTCGAGGATGGCGGTGGCCAGGACCTCGTCGCCGAAGACCTGACCCCATTCGCTGAAGGCCTTGTTCGAGGTCAGCAAGATAGAGCCCCTCTCATACCTTTTGCTGATCAGCTGGAAGACGAGGTTGGCCTCATCACGGGCCAACGGCAGATACCCGACCTCGTCCAAGACCAAGACGTTGGGCCGCAGGTAGGCGCGGAGTTTGGAGGTGAGCCGACCGATGGCGTCGGCGGCTTTCAACTGCCGGACCATGTCGTCCAGGGTGGTGAAGTAGACGGTGAACCCGGCCCGGCAGGCCGCGACGGCCAGCGCGATCGCGAGGTGGGTCTTGCCCACTCCGGGCGGTCCCAGGAGCGCGACGTTGGCTTTGGCCTCGATGAACGCCAAGGTGGCCAGGTCCCGGACTTTGCGGGGGTCGAGTTCGGGCTGGTAGGAGAAGTCGTACTCCTCCAACGTCTTGTGGTGCGGCATCTTTGACAGCCGCAGGGCGTGCTTGAGCCGTCGTTCCTCGCGGACGGCGAGTTCTTCTTCGAGCACGAGGTCGAGGAAGTCGAGGTAGCCCATCTGGGCGGCGTCGGCCCGGCTGACGTGGTCGCTCAAGGTCTGGGTGAGGTGCGGCAGGCCGAGTTTGGTCGCGGTCGTCCGGATCCTGGCGGTGATCAACTCGCTCACGTGGTGTCCTTCGGGCCGAGGCTGGTGGTGAACGGGCTGATCCCGCTGATCTGGTCATAGACCGACAAAGGCCGGTGGCCGACCTCGACCTTGGCGGCGTCGGCCCGGGCGAGCAGGAAGCGCAGCGACCCCGACGCCTCCCGATCCCGGCCCTGCTCGCGGTGCCGAAAATCGCCGGGCAGGTGGTCTTCTCTGCTGCTGGTGGTGGAGCGGGTATGCCCATCGGGCAGGGCGCTCCAATGATCTGGATCGACGACGCGGGCGCCGCGGCCGACCGCCCGGGGGTGGATGGCCAGCAGGGTGACGCCGTGGGTGTCGGGGACGGTGGCGTGCAGGCTGACGGTGGCGGCCGTGGTTCGCACCTCGATGAGTTGGCGGTGAAACACCTTGGTGGCAGGCACCGAGTAGAGGTTGGCCTCGAACGCGACCAGGCAGTCCTTGCCGACGTGTCGCAGATGCCGGTCGGTGACGCGATAGGGCTTGGAGGGCAGCGGCCGCAGAGCCTGATGGTCACGTCGAGCCCGGACCCCGATTACCTCGCCGTGGGTGCGGTGGGTGACTTTTCGCCGCAGCGGCACCCAGGCCAAAAACGCCCGGTCAAGTTCCTCCAGCGAGCAGAACGCCCGACCGGCCAGGACGTGGTCACGGATGATGCTCACCTGCCGTTCCACCCGGCCTTTGCCGGTCGGCCGGTAGGCGGCCAGCACGTCGATGGTGAAGTCGTAGTGGCCGGCGAACGCCACCGCCTCGGGATGCAACGGCACCGCCTGGCCGGGAGCGACGTGCCGGCGGATGACGGTCTTGGTCCGGTCGTAGACGATCGAGCCGGGCACCCCGCCGAAGTGGGTGAACGCCCGCCGGTGGGCGCTCCAGAACGCGGCCAGGTTCTGGCTGGTGGTGAAACAGCAGAACGGATCTCGTGAATACGACAGGACCATGTGGAAGGAGTAGACCTTCGGGATTCCCGCGTGCGCGAGGATGGTGCCCTCGTCTCCCCAGTCGACCTGGGCTTGGGCGCCCGGGATCACCTCGAAGCGGCGATGCAGCCGGGCCAGTTCGCCAGGGGTGTAGCCCAGGTCCGCCGCGATCCGGGGACGGGCCTCTTGCAGATACAGCTTCACCCGCTGGTAGTTGCCGGTGAACCCGTACTCCTCGACGAGCCGCTCGTGGATGACGGTGCCCTTCAGCAATACCTCGGCCCGCAGCCACGCGTCGATCACCGGTGCGAACGGCACGATCACCTGGTTGCGGTAGTCGGCTCGGGGCGCGGCCACCGGCGGCCCCGACGGGCCATCCTCCAGGTACTTCTTCACCGTCCGCCAGTTCAGGCCGGTCTCTCGGGCGATCTCCGAGAGTGTCGCCCCAGACCCCCGAAGCGCACGGAAACGCCGCAGCTCAAGCCACCGTTCCGCCTCCAGCACCACCAGCACTGCCCTCCGCCGTGAAGATCACAACATCACGGCAGCACCCTCCCGATCATGAACCCGACAAGCCAATCACCACGCCGTACACCTGTGCACGTTTGCCTGTACCTGGCTCTGCACACAAGGTCGTACGCCGACAGTCGCCACCGTCATCGCATTGGAGGCTGCGACGCCACCGTGGCGATCCAGCGCGGCAAAGGCCTGCTCCAGCAGGGCGCTGCTGGCATCGGGTTCGATGAGCACGATGAACAGCATCGGCAGCTGACCTGCGGAGCGGTGGTCGGGGGCGGCCACCAGGACACCGCTGGCTTCGATCGCGCCGTCGACGAAAGCGTGCAGCTGCTGCGCAAGCTGCTCATGCGAGGTGGTGGCGGGCAGGCGGGCCGAGGTGATTCGGCCCTGCAGAGGCCTCCAGGACGCTGGCGGCATGCTGGATGGTCTTGGGCTGCGGTTGCTGTTGCTACGGGAGCGCTTTTTCGGCACGGGATCTCCTTACTCAGTTCTGGCGGCAGGTCCGCGTGGCCAACAGGTCGGGTGGGCCAGGAGCCGGGAAGCCGATGCGGTCGAAGAAGCGCAGGAGCGAGATCAGGCTTGTGGGGTCAGCTGGAGGGCTGGCCGCCGAGGTTGGATGCACGGACGAGTGCCGCCAGGGGGAAGAAGGGGACGGATGGCACATAAGTTAACCGTGATTGTCAGGAACATCGACAGACGCTGTCGATCAGCGTAGCCTGTCGGGAACCTCGATGATCGCTTCTCAGCAAAAACGAGCTGTCCCTGCCCGCCCCGGCGTGCGGCACTCGCGTGTGGCCGCGGGTCACGCACTGTGGACTTGGCGAGCCCATCGTCCCAGGAGGTGTCATGCGTAATCTGATCGTCGCCGATGCCGTCGCCGCCATCACCGATATCGACCAGTTGAGCACACTGACCGACCCTCTCATCGGCGGCCCGCAGGATTGCCCCCGCTGCGAGCAGGCCCTGACCGATGACGCCGCGGCCACGGTGGTGGTGCGGCGCTTTGCCGATGGGTTGCACCTGGTGCGCCTGGCCCATCCCGCCTGCCTGCCCTCGGGCATCTTCGACACCGAGATCGACCCGGTCGACCCCTGCGACCGGGAGGTGGCGGTGCCGGCCACCGCCCGCCCCTCCCTGTTCCCGATCCCTGGCGGAATCGATCTTCCGCTACTGGTGGTCTCCTTGCATGATCGCGTTGTGGCATCCGGTCGGGGCGGACAACGGGTCCGTCTGGACCAACTGATCATGACCGAGGGTCTGCAGCTGGTGACCGGGCCGGCCGACTGGCTGCCGCGGTCCGCCTCCGGTTGGCGCCTCGTGGCCGCCGCCGGGTCGGCCACCCTCATCGCCCCGGACGTCACCATCGTCTATGACGGTGAGCTGGCGCTGTGGCCGGCCTGGCGCCAGGCGGCCATCGCCAACGGCTGGGTGTGGCTGTGCGTGGGCGTGGTCGGCCTGGGCGAGGGCTGTGACATCGGCCAGGCGCTACGCACCGCGGCGGCCTCCGGGCTGCTGGCCACCGGTCTGGCCGCGGTCTCCTTCCCAGGTCCGCTCGCCCAGCATCGCCGGTAACCATCGTTGATCTATGCCGCACCTCCGTGGTGATCATCCACCGGTCTGCTCGGACAGGAGCGACGGCTGGTCGACGGCATTCGACAGCGTCCGCATCCGCTTGGCCGCCGAGCCGGTTACCTCTTCGACGAGCCGGGCGGGTGGGTGGCCAACCGGTGCCGCTACGCCGAGGATTGGATCAACGAGAGCGGCCCCGTCGACCCGCCCGGCGCCCGGCTCCTGCTGAAAGAGCACGACCTGGACCTGAGCGCGCTGGGCCGCGTGCGGTTCGCGCTGCCGGTCGACGCCGAGATCGATCCTCGCTGGGCGGCTGGCATGGAGGAGGAACTGCCCCAGGAAGGCACCCAGATCCTGCTGGAACTCCTGGATTGGGCACTGGCCGCGGCCACCCGACCCGCCGCCCCCCGATACCGCTGGCGCTAGGTCACCCCCCAGACGCCACCGACGACTTCCCCCAACTGCTGCCGGATGCCCGGTGGGTCGCCGCGCTCCCGCTGCCCGGCAGCCGGATCCCGTTGCAGCTGCGGGTGAATGACGGCGGTTCGGGCGATACGTTCCGTTATGAGATTCATGCCGGCCCGGACGGGGTGCCGGTGTGGGTTCACCACGCACAGCCCGCGATCCGGTTCGGCACCGGCCCATCGCTGCCGGCGGCGGCGTTGATGGTTGAGCACGCCGCGTTGGAAGTCGCGGCGGGCGCGGACAAGCTACGCACCGCCGAGCGGCGCCTGCTGATTCCTTGCCCCGTGGCGGCCGACGCCGAGCCGACGGTGACGCAGTTGATTGCCCAGGCCGCCCCGGGCGGGCAGGTGCTGGATCTGTTCGTCCTGGTCGCCTTGCTGCGCTCGTTCGCCGACGACGTACTTCGCTCCGCGGGTAGATCCGAGCCGCTTATGACCTACACGGCGCGGCCGAGGGGCACACGAGCGGGTCCGATGACAACCCTGAGCTGTGCAGCATCACCGCTTTCATCGTCCAGGACGCCGTGTTGCCGGGGACCCGTCCCGGGGAGGCGGCCAACACCGCGAGCGTCCACAGCCTCGCCTACCGTCGCCACCTGGCCGTGCACGGATGCGCGCTGGACCCGTTCGCGGCCCGCTACCTGGCCGCCGCGGATGCCGCCGCAGGGCCGCTACCGTTTTCCGTGCGGCACGCCGCCGGGGTGGCGGCACTGCGCGAGGCTGATCTCGCCGTTCTGCAGGCGCTGGATCCGCGGCTGCCGTCGCCAGACCTGGAACGGGTCATCGCGGAATTACCCACCGAGATCGGCCAGATCACCGACTTCTTCCAGCGGTGGTATGAGCGCCGCTACCCCTCTTCGGAGTGAGACGCCCATCAGCGAGCCCCGCAACGGCGGGCGGCAGCACCCGGCCGAGCCGTGCCGTGCCGCCGACCTCCCGGCGAAAGGCCGCCCGGACATACACCGGCCCGGGACGGCGCGACACGGCGCGGATGTTCGACCGCGTCGCCTGGCGTAGATCTTCCGCGCGCGGGGTGACCGCCGAGTGACGGCCACCCCTCAACGGCAGGGCGCTCGCTCCGCAAGAACCCTGCTCGCTCCGGCTAGATGGTGACGATGCCCTGTCGCACGAGCACGACGAGGACGACTATGGCAACGAGGGCGCCCGCGTAGGGGCGGACGCTCTCGGGAACGCGGATAGTGATCGAACACACGACACCGGCCATGAAACCTTCTTTCCTCGGGTGGTGATCTGTTGAGAACAGATGTCCTGGACCTGGGGAAATGCGGGGGCGCGGCGCGATAGGCTGACTGTGCGAACAGGACAGCCACTTGGTGCCTCGGGCTCCGCCCAGGGTCCAGTGGTGCCACGCGGGGCCGAATCCCATTCGAGTGGGGTTTTGGCCCCGCGCGGTGACCTTAGAAAGAATAGCGGGAATCCGTAGAGCGTGTGGCTATTCGAGCGAAGGGCGGCTCGATTCTGCGCCTATCCTTTCCGGCTCTCGGCGCACGCGTCCACATCGCCTCACCGCGACCGCCTCCCCTCCTCGGTTGTGCGGCTCTGACCTGCACTTCTTTCCTCAAGCTTGCGGTAAGTTGTGCGATAACGCCAGTCAGAAGTAATCGCATCCATAAGACCATCGTCTGTTATTTTCGCGCTACGGTTTTCCGTAGTGACTATCGCGCGGACAGTCTGGTTTTATCTCCCATCTAGGTTCGTATAATTTTCCACCGATAATCACACTGTTTAATTTCCCAGTGACTACACCGCAGTACGTAGTGTCCGGGAGTCTTATTTTTCTGTGTGATGTACTCCCATCTCGTTGCTGTAGTGAGACGAGAGTCGTGAAGGCCCGGCAAACAGGTTGGTGGCTGTGCTGTTGGATGCCGGGATGTTGCTGGAGTCCTCATCGGCGTGACGTTCGGTGCATGTTGCGGTTCTCGAGGATGGTTCTTACAGTGACGTGGACGCCGATCTCGCTACAGCGGTGTGTGCCCGACATCGGCCACGAGAAATTCATGATCAAAAGTTGGGTTGACGCTCTGAGAGGGCCACTGGCGAACGATCAGCGCATGGCCGGTGTCAGAGGTTGGGCGTGGCCGTTCGGGCCGGAGAGCGCCGCTCAGTGCTCCGGCTGCCCGCTGATCCGAACATTCGGGCAGGAGTCGGGCACTTACCGGCCGTGCGAGCTCCAGAAGTCGACGTCCGCGGCGAGCGTCTGCGCGCCACCAGCTCGCGCAGCGCCGCGAGCGTGATCAGCAGCGTGTCCGCCATCACAGATCCTTCGCCGGTCGTGGAGCCGCACGACCAGGGAAAACTCTGATCGTTTGAGGCCGATAACGCAGGCGTTAACGATCCCCCGTACGGCGGAGCGCGTTCAGGTATCGGCCGATGAGGTAGCCGGTGGTGGCTGGAGGCGGGCCTCGGCCCGCTCGGCGCGAGCCTCGGTACGGGCCAGCTGCTTCTCGAGCTTTTCGATCTGGGCTTGCAGGTCTTGGTGCCGGAGCTCAGCCGTCTTCAGCAGGGTTGCGTTGCGCTCCTGGTCGCGGGCGGCGGCGGTCGCGGCCCCGGCCGCGTGCTGCTGGAACTGCTCCAGCTTCTCACGCAGTTTCGCCGCGACCTGTTCGCCGTTGGCGCGCACCTGAGCGAGCTGGGTGTCGGCCTCGGCGCGTAGGTCGCCGGTTTCTTGGCGGGCCGCGGATGCCGCCGCCGTGGCCTCATCCAGCCGCTTCGCGAGATCCTTCGCGTGCGCGCTTTCGCGCTGCAGCAGTTCCCCGGAGCGGGCCGCCTGGTCCAGCGCGCGCGTCAGCTCACCTTCGCGCGCCGCCAGTCGCTCGCCCTGCTCGGTGTTCAGCGCGGTGAGACGGCCCACCTCGCCGCGCAGCGTGTCGCGCTCGGCGAGCGCGTCGTCCCGCTCCTTTCGGGCCTGGTCGGCGTCCTTTTCCGCGGCGACGCGCGCTTCGGCGTGCTCGCGCGCTTCACGCAGGGCGTGGCGTTCGGTGCTGATCGCCGTCGCGGACCGCTGTTCGGCGATCTGGCGGGCCTCGCAGTCGCGGCGGGCCTCCTCCAGCGCCTTGAGTTTGGCGGCTTCGGCGTCTGTGGCGATCTTCTCCGCGGCCGTGGCGGCGTCCAGGGCGTGGCCTGCGTCTTCTTCGGCGGCCGAGAGCCGGTCAGTCTCGACGCGCGCCACGGTGGCCAGGTGTCCGGCCATCGTCTCCAGCAGCGGCGTCAGCTGCTCGACCAGCGGCTCCAGGCGGGCCTGCACGGTCCGGGCGCCCCGGGTGGCCTCGTTCAAGGTGGCGCGCTGGCCGGCCAGGCGGCCGGGGCGGGCGGCGCTGCGGCAGGTGGCCGAGCAGAACTTACCGGGGCGGCCGCCCTTGGGGCGGCCGTCGGGGTGGCGCGGGCGCGGCGGCAGCGTGTTGCCGCAGCCGGCGCGGGCGCACCGCGCGGGCTCCTCGTCCGCGGGCGCAGATTCGGCGGGCTCGTCGACGTCGTCGCGGCCGGGGGCGTCGAGGTCGTCGACGGGCTGATCGGCTGCAGGCGGCTGGTCCGGTGTCACAGCCAAGACCATACCAGTTTCGCGATGTGTGGCACGTAACTATTACGTGCCATCAAAGCACGTTTGAATGAGCTTGATCATCTGCTTCGCTTCCGATAACATCCCTTATCGGAAGCGAAGAACAGAACAATATTCTGTAGAATAATCTTCTGTTTGTTGTGATTGGCGAGACCGCCCGCCGGGAGCTCGCGCGGCGCACGCCGTGCGACCAAAACGGATGAATCGACACGAAGGACTCTCGGATGCGATCGTCGCCCCGGCCGAGCCGCCCGCGCGGCCGCGCGGCTGGACTCCTCTGGCTGCGCCGCGCAGCGGGCCGCTCCTGGACAGCGCCCGGCCACCGCGACACCCTGGTGGCACCCGGCGAAGCCTCGGCGAGCACATGGGCCGGTCCCTGCTTGCCCCGTCCCTTCCCGGCCCCCGGCTACGGTCGGCGCCTCGCCGCCCCGACCGCCGACGTCGCTTCCTCACCTCGCCACGATCTGGAGCCCGTGATGCCGCCTCGCGCCCGTGCCGATGAGATGACCGTCACCACCCGGGTCATCCACCCGCGCACCCACCAGCCCACGACCATCGTGCAGATCACCACCCACCCCTACACCGGGCCCGACCGGCTGGGCCCGATATGGGATGCGGACTACTACTGGCGGCTGTTCTTCGACGACGGCCCCACCGTCGTCCTCCCCTTCTACGCAGGGCTCGCCCTGCCCGCCGCCGACTACGCCGCGGCGGTCATCCAGACGCTGGCCGAGGAGTTCGCCGACCTGCGCGACCCACACACCGCCGCCCTGATCACCAGCGCCCTCACCCAGCATGCCCTCACCCCCGACCCGGCCCTGGAGATCATCATCGACAGCCGTCATGGCGGCTGCTGGCGGCTGCACGCCGACCCCAACGATGGCTCCCGCGTCCGCCTTCGCTGTCACCCTCACCCCGCCACCGCGCACGACGTGCAGCGCGAACAACGCCTCAACGCGCTGCTGCGGCAGCCGTGAGGAGCGCCACCAGCCCGGCGTCCGACCACACCGTCGACGCCCGCTTCCTTCGTGCGCCGACGGCCGCCGGGCGCGGTGAGCGCCTGGCCGCGCCGGAGCCGGGTGAGGCCGAGGGAGGTGCGGCCTCACCTGAGGAGCCGGACCCCTCATTCCCAGCCGGCCCGCTGGGCGGGCCCGCCCGGGAACGGGCGGCGCCAATCAACGACCGATCCAGGCTGTAGCCAAGGAGCGCAGGAAGAACACCATGCACCACGACCAGTCGGCCACAGCCGTCACGGCACCTGACACCCACGACGACACGGTGCCTGCCGCGCTACCCGGCGCCGAAGCAGACGTTGCCGCGCCCCCCGCGCCCGTCTTCTCCGCACATCTGCCCGCCTTGCTTCCTGCCGTGCCCGCCGCCCGCACCGTGGCGGTGAAAGCGGCCGACCGGGAGTTGTCGGCCGAGGCCACCACAGCCATTGGGCGCGGCGTGCCCGAGGCCACCCGCGCCGCCTACAGCGGTGACTGGGGACGCTTTGAGCGCTGGTGCGCCGACAAAGGCCGTACCGCGCTGCCGGCGACCCCCGAGACCGTCGCCGAGTACATCACCCACCTGACCTGGGGTCAGGGCAAGGCGATCGGCACCGCTGATCGGGCGATGTCATCCATCCGGGTCATGCACGGCGTCGCCGCGCTGCCGAAGCCCGAGCTGACCGGAGCGCGCAAGGTACTGGCCGGGTACGCCGACCATCTGGCTCGCATCGGCGACCCCAAGGCCGCGCCCCGCCGCGCCGCGGCCGCTGATCTGCCCGCGCTGCGCGCCATGCTCTCCGTGCTCGACCGCGCCACCCTGGTCGGCAAGCGCGACGCGGCGCTGCTGCTGCTCGGTTTCAAGCTCGCCGCGCGGGAATCCGAGCTCGTCGCGATGGACCTGGAACATGTCACCCCCCACCCCCAGGGCATGGAGGTGCGGCTGTACCGGGGGAAGACCAGGAAGCTGCAGGAGCTCGCCGTGAAGTTCGGCAAGAACGACGACACCTGCCCGGTGCGGGCCTTTCGCGCTTGGGCCCGTGCCCTGGCCGAGCACGGCCGCACCAGCGGCCCGGTCTTCGTCCGCATTGACAAGCACGGCAACCTCGCTGTCGCGATGACCCGGCACGGGCGTCCCATCGGGGACCCTGCCGGGCGCCTGACGACCCGGGCCATCGACCCGATCATCGCCAGCGCCGCTCGCGCCGCGGGCTTATCCCCTGAGGACGTCGAGAGAGAGTTCCCCCACTGGTCTGGGCACTCGTTGCGCCGCGGGTTCGCCACCGCCGCCCATCACGAAGGCGCCGACATGCTCAAGATCGGGCGCGCGGGCGGCTGGGAGGACGGCTCCAAGACCCTGCTCGGGTACATCGACGAAGACGGCAAATGGGATCCCTCCCCGCTGGATGACCTGCTGTAGGGCACATGGGATTGAAGGGGCCGACGACAGCCGCCCCGTTGCCCGCCAGGAGGTCGCTCTGAGCGGCTGCGACCGCGCCTGCAGCGCCAGCTGCCAGACGAGCAAGCTTGAACTATCAAGCCGCGTGTTCTCCTGGGAGGTGCGTAAAGTTCTGCCAAGTAGCGTCCACTGTCGTCATAGGACTCTTGGTGGCATCAAAACTGGACTCATGGACATCGACCAGTTCCATGAATCAGAAAATTCTCCCAAAGATGAGGAACCAAAGAGTGGGTGGCCCTTCCAGGTACTCATTGCTCTCCTCTCAGCTATCGCCGGGGGGACAGCTCAAGCCGTGATAGAAAAACTCATGGGCATCTAACTTGTGGTTAGAGCAGAGGAGGGGTGTTGGCGGGGGGAAGGGTTAGGCGCATTTCGATGCCGCCAGAGTCCCGATTAAATCATGGTCCTCATCGAATATTGCTGATGGAAGTGCATGCGCTCTATCGGAACGCTGGATGTCCGAGCACTCGCAGAATCAGTTCATTAGTGGACAAGATGGATTCCGCGAGAGACGTGATTTCCCATCAGGCGGTTGCGAATATTCTGAACGGACGAAGCTTTCCTGCCTGGCCTAAGGTGGAAGTATTGGTTGCCGCCTTGCTCTTTCTTGTCAATTCTGAGTTGGCTAAATTTGAAATGGACAGGATCCGCGACCTCTGGCTCTCCGCGCACTATGAAGAGGAGGGGTTCGCTCCGTCTGTTGGGATTTTCGGCGGAACATCAAGCGCCTCGTCTCCCACCCGTCCCGTCTCTGCCGAAGAAGATGATCTACTGCTTAAAGCAACCTCCTTCTCGACCTCCCAGTTCGGCGGCTCTTTGAAAGAAGAATCTGAGTCTGAGTGCGCGCCAGATGAGGGAGTGGCCGATGATACCCCCTCTGCTGAAGAAGGCAATGATCCAACGGGTGAGGAAATTCGCGTCCGGTTCGTGTCGAGCAACACACCGGGGCCCGCCATGTTCTCGATTGATCTTATGGCCGGAATGCTGCAGGTGGTAGTGAACAATCAGCATCCATTGGGGGCGTCAATAACCCGGTTAATGGATCGCGGCGACGATGAGGCTTCTCGGGTCGTAAAGCTTCTCCTTATTTCGTGGGCACGTATGGAAGACGAAATTCCTTCAGATCGGGCACGGAGTAAGGTGTCGGACGTCCGAAACGACTGGGGCCGTTATGCTCGATTACTGGAGGAGCCTGCTGACTAACCGAGCACCAAACGAGGAGGCCAGGGCGCCGCGTTTGAGTTCCGTGGAGCGTTTATTTTGATACACCGGACAGCTCGGCTCGGCATTGCATTGGTAAGATCCGTCATCTTTTCAGACGGTTTGGAAACCCTCAGCCAGTATTTTCCCGCCCCCGGCTGAACAGAGGTGATCTGGAAATGTCAGCCCTGCCTGGCATTCTCATAAGATCGGCGCGGATCGAGTACCGGGCCCTGTCGGGTGAAGGACACGGCAGTGAAAAGACCAGGCCAGACAGGCCGGACGGGACGTCCGCGTAAAGATCCGCGCGATCCCGTCGACATCATGCGCGCGGCCGGGCTGGAACCCCTTGAGCCTTACCCGGGGACCGCGGTGCCGTGGCGGTGCCGGCACCTGACCTGCGGCCGGGAGATCACGCCCCGCCTGGGCGGCATCGCTGGAGGGAGTGGGCCGTGCCGCCACTGCGCCGGTACGGCGCCGCTGGATCCCGAGCAGGCCGCCGCGGTGATGCGCGCGGCCGGGCTGGAGCCGCTGGAGCCCTACCCCGGAAGCTCGGCGCCCTGGCGCTGCCGACACCTGGCGTGTGGGCGCGAGGTCACTCCTCGCCACGCTCATATTCGCCGTGGTGAAGGCCCCTGCAAGTGGTGCGCGCCCAACGCGCCGGTCGACCCCGCCCGCGCGGCCACCGAGATGCGCGCCGCCGGTCTGGAACCCTTGGAGCCCTACCCGGGGGTCGATACCCCCTGGCGCAGCCGCTGCTTGACCTGCGGCCAGGCCACCCGTCCCACCTTGGGCTGCCTGCGGCGGGGCCAAGGCGGCTGTCGGCCGTGCGGTCGGCGCGCGGCCGGTGCCGCGATCCGCTTGGACGCCGCGCAGGCCACAGCCGAGATGCGTGCGGCGGGTCTGGAGCCGCTGGAGCCCTACCCCGGTACCAAGGTGCCGTGGCGGTGCCGGTGCCTGACCTGCCAGAGCGAGGTCCAGCCCTGTCACGGCGACGTACGCGACCGGGGCAGCGGTTGCCGCTACTGCGCCAACCGGGCCCGCGGCCTGGCCCAGCGCCACGACGGCGACCAGGCCGTCGCCGACATGCGCGCCGCCGGCCTGGAACCCTTGGAGCCCTACCCGGGGTTGAAAAAGCCCTGGCGGTGTCGCTGTACCACCTGCGGCCGCCCGACCTCCCCCGCTTACGGCGGGATCCGCGCCGGTCAGGGCGGCTGTCGCCACTGCGCCGATGTCAACGCCGGCCGGGCCCGGCGCGAAGACCCCGGGAGGGCCGTCGCCGACATGCGCGCGGCCGGGTTGGAGCCGTTGGAGCCTTACAGCACCTCGATGACGCCGTGGCGCTGCCGCTGCCTGACGTGTGGCCACGAGGTCACCCCCACGCTGTCAAAGATCCGCAGCGGCCGACGATGTCGCTACTGCGCCACCCACGGCTTCGATCCTGGCGCTCCGGCCCGTCTCTACCTCGTCGTGCATCCCGTGCGGTATGCGGTGAAACTCGGCGTCGGAGCGACCGGAAACGGTCACAACGACCGCGTCGCCCAGCACCGCCGTACCGGCTGGATCCTGCTGCACGAGGTGCGCTTCTGCGACGGCGCGGCCGCCCTGGCCGTCGAACAGGCCGTTCTTCGCTTCTTGCGCCAACGCGGCCATCGCCCCTTCCTGACCCGCGACCAGATGCCCAACGGCTGGAGCGAAACCTTCGCCGCGGTCCTCCTGCCCCCGGCCACCCTATGGACGGTCATCACTGAGGAAACCTGGCGGCAGATGCCCCAACCACAGCCAGCTGCCATGCTGAGGCCGACCGGCTACTGATCATTGGCCGCCACCCCCGAATCGCCAAAGGAAGACACCGTGCTCGACCTCGAAGGACAGATCCATCGCATCTGGAACCCCGACGTGCGCCCCCTGATGGAGGAGGCGCTGCGCTGCTACAACGCCGGCGCCATCCGGGCCGGCATCGGCCAGACCTGGATCGCCGTCGTGGCCGACCTGACCGAGAAGATCGTCCGTCTGGCCGACGAGGGAGAGGGCGAGGCCACGACCTTTCGCACCGAGCTGGAAACCGCACAGACCGCGGGCCTGGCCGCCGAGGGCGTGGCCACCATGCAGGGCATCGAGCGCAGCATTCTGGACACCGCGACCAAGCTGGAACTCATCGACACCATCGCCGCTCGTGAGCTCGAGCGACTGCGCCAAGACCGGCACCTGTGCGTCCACCCATCCTTGCGGCGGCTCGGGGAAACCTACCAGCCGCTGACGGAAAGCGCCCGGGCGCACATGGCGATCGCCTTGGACTCCCTGCTCGTTCATCCGCCCACCCAGGGCCGCAAAGTCATCGACGACTTCAAGGCCCATGTGAGCGAGCCGCTGTTTTCGGCCAGCCCCGACCATCTGCTGGCGACCTTCTTCACCCGGGTCCGGCCCGCTTCCCGACGAAAGATCGTCGACCTCGCGGCCAAGCACGCCCTGGCCGAACTTCCCAGCCCGCCCGGCGTCTCCCCCGTCCTGCTGGCCGACCGCATGGCGGTGTGTCTGCGTGCCTTCGCCACCAGTGACCACACCATGGTGGCGGCTGCTTTGGCCAAGTCGATGGACCGGCTGCGCCGCGCCGAAGGGCAGCAGCAGCTACGTGCCGCCGCCCGGCTGGCCGAGCTGGACGCCTTCTGGGACGTGCTGGATGCGCCGCTCACCGCTCAGCTCAACGAGTTGGTCGCCCGACTGGTCCCTGCCTCCGGCGACCATGCGTTGACGGCTGAAAGCGCCGAAGCGCTGTCGATGGTGCGGGTGGCCCAGGCGCGCGTCGTTCTTCCTCGGCTGGAGCCCGCCTTCACCGCTTTGCTCGTCAAGAACCGCGCCCAGGTGATGGCTCGTCACCTCGCCCCGTACTTCACCTCCTACGTGCCGGGCCTGCTGGCGGAGGCGTTTGGGTGGCGCGAAGCGGAGGCGATCACCGCTACGGCTGTGGTCCCTTACGGGCCGCTGCTCTCGGCCGACCTGCTCCAGCAAGCGCTGATGGCGTGGGCGGCCGACAGAGACTGTCGCACCGCGGGCGAGATGCCCAAGCTGGCGGTGGAGCTGTATCACGTCACCGCCCACTTGCGCGTGGTCGAACAGGAGGTGTGGACGACCTTCCTTCAGCAGGTCCGCGCGCGCGAGCCAGAGTCAAGTCAGTACCGCTACACCGATCTTGAGGACGAGATGCGGCTCTGGTCAGCGAGGCAGTCTTGAGAATTGGTCGGGGAGCTCGGCATCTGCTGTAGCGGACGCTTCGCCCTTCGATCATGCAGACGACACCCCACCGGCCGCAAGAGCCGATCAGCACCACAAGACCCCCGCCGAGTGAGGCCGTGTGCACCTCGCGTCGCACCAGAGGAAAGGCTGTCACGGCAGTGCCAGCACGGCGCCCGGTGGCGTTGTAGGGTCGCTCATGACCAACGACGACGCCGCTGACCATCCGTTCGGCCGGCCCCGGCTGATCGCCACCGCCGCCGGGCTGGCCGCCCTCGCCGCCGCTGTCGAGCCCGATGCGCCGGTGTTCATCGACGGCGCCCAGATCGAGCCCGGCTCCGACCCGGCCGACCAGCACGCCTGGGCCGTCGTCGCCCAGCGTGAGCTTACCCTGGCCAACGAGGCCGGGCAGGCGGCCGGGCCGGGCGAGAAGGTCACCAGCGCGCCGGACGAGCACGGCAGGCAGCACCTGCTGGGCAGGCCCGTACTAGTGCTGGCCGAGCGGCGGCTGGCCACCCCCGGCGTCATCGGCACCGTTGCGCACCCGGCCGACCCGGACACCCGCCGGTATGAGGCCTACGAGCTGCGCAGCGATCAAGATCTGACCCGTTATTTGATGGAGCTGCTGGATTCGGTCGAACGGCTGCGCGTCGAGACCGAGCGCGGCGCCCATGACGACGACCAGCAGTTCCATCCCCTGGCCCGCGCCCACCTCACCGCCGCTGCGGCGCACCTGCAGCAGGCACGCGCCGCGATCGACCGCGCCACCGGCTACGGCATCGCTTGTGAGCTCATCCGCGGCCACGACCTCGACGACGACAGCGCCAGCCCCTGCGACGCCGAGCACCTGTATGACGTCCTGGTATGGCTGCCGGAGGAAGGCTATGAAGAACTCGCCTGCCCGGTTCACGCTGCGCTCGCCGTGCGTGTCATCCCCGACGCTACGAGCCAGCCGAATCCCAACGCCGACTACGGCAAACCGCACCCGAACACAGACAGCAGCTGATGACCAGCTCCGCCCGCTCACTGCCGCCCCTGCTCAGCGCGGCCGCCACACTCCTGCAGCGTGCCGGCACCTTGGGCAGTTGGGGAACTCGGCATCGGGTCGCACACAGCCCAGATGAGCAGCCGGTCTCCGGGCCGGAGCGGGCCCGGATCCGGGAGATCGTGGCGCTGTGCGGCGCCACGATCCCCAGGGTGGTGAGTCTTGGTGCTGACTCAGTACACCGTTCCGTTGGCGCGCTGGCCAGGCGAGCGCGTCAGCGAGCTGATCGTGTTGTGCTTGACCCACGCGCCGGTCGCCGAGCCGTCAGGGTTCCGGTTGATCGAGACGCCATCAGAGCTCGCCTGGCTCGAGGTGTAGGTCATCGACTGGACCGTCGCACCGGCCGCATCCCGGAGGATCACCTGGTCACCGCTGTTGGCCAGGTTGAGGTCACCGGTGCTCGCCGCCACGGCCACGATGCCAGCGGGGATGCTGGAGGCTCCCCCGAACACGGTGATCGCCTTGCCGGGCTGCAGCGTCGTGCCGGCGGCGAAGGTGTGTCGCAGGGCCGTGCCGTCTCGGACCGTCCAGCCCGCGATGGAGATCGCGGTGCCACCGATGTTCACGACCTCGACGGCCTCGCCGGCGGTGCTGCTCCCCGGCTCGTTGGCGAGGACCTCGTTGATGATGACGTTGGCCGGACCGCCGCCGCCCGCGGTGACCGTGACGTTTTGGGTCGTCGTGTGCGTGGCGCCGCCGTTGTCGGTCACGGTAAGGCTCACCGGGTAGGTGCCCGCCGCGGCGTAGGTGACCGAGGGGTTCGTCGCTGTCGAGGTCTGGCCGTCGCCGAAGGTCCAGCTGCGGCCCGCGATCGTGCCGTCAGCGTCGGTGCTGGCGTCGGTGAAGGTGCACGTGAGGTTGGTGCAGGAGCGCGTGAACGCGGCCGTGGGCGGCTGGTTGGTGCCGCCTCCGCCGCCGAGGGTGAAGTTGTACCGGGCCAGCACCGGGTAGTGATCGCTGGTCGTGGTCGCGTAGTTCGGAACATAGGCCTGGGGCTGGAACGCGGTCGCCGAGCCCGCGACGTACTTCGCGTTGACCTCGTTGGTGTTGAGCTGGTGGTCGATGAAGTCCGGGTAGCCGGTGGTCGACGCGACTCCGGCCAAGGACAGCGCCCGCGTCGGGAAGCCGTAACGCGCCGTGTTGTTCACGAAGTTGGCGTACGGCGACGCGTTCCCGGTCGTGATGGACGTGTCGACGTCGTCGTTCCAGTCGCCGATCACGAAGACGTCCTGCGTCGGGTACGTCGAGTCGAGGTAGGACTTGAGGGCTTGGGAGGCGGGGTTGCGCAGGTTCCACGCGTCCTGGGTGGAGCCGGCCTTCGCGTGCACGACGATGAAGACGAGGTCACGCATCGCGCCATCGAAGGTGCCGCGCAGCGTGAACTCGACCGGCGGGCGACCGGCGAAGTTGCTGTTCTGGCTCGTCAGGATGACCTTCGCGCTCACCAGGCTGGCCATGCTGCTGCGCCAGACGAGCGCGACCTTCTGCTCGGCGTTGCTGAAGTCGGAGTAGTACTGCGGCCCGTTCGTCACGATCGGGTTGTTGGCCAGGACACCGGTGAAGCCGGGCATACCAGAGACAAGGGTGGTGAACGCGGACGTGCTGACGACCTCGGACAGGCCCCAGACATCCATGTCGGCACCGGCCATGACGTCGCGAACGTTGGCCTGCTGCAGCGCCTCGTTGGTCGGGCCGGAGCCCGTGTCGCCGAACCACTCGACGTTCCAGTTGCCGACGTCGAGCTGAGTCGCGGAACCCCGCGACGGCACGGTGGCGGCGTGCGCCGCCGGGACGAAACTGATCGGCAACGCCACGAAGACGACGATCGCCCCCATGAACGCGCGGAGACTGGTCTTGATCAACAGGCAACCCTTCGAGTGAGCGTACTGGACGGGGTCCCGCCTTCCTCCTGGAGAGCGGGCTCGGATCGAGTGTCCCGTCCCCGGCCCATAAGCGCCCGAGAACGACTGCCGAATTCGAAGAGACGCTTGTGTGAACTGCGCGAGCGCCGACTCCGAAGACCGGCGCCCGGGCGGGGATCCCGCTGATGGCGACCCAGCTGGTCCAAGGCGTCGACTCTTCGCTCATGCACCACCCGTCACCGATCCCAGCCTTACGCCCGATCGTGGCCCGCTGCTGGCGTTCGGTCGCGTGGGCCGCGCGTGGGCCGAGACAATGCCAGGTGTGCACACGGCGAACATCAGCGACCAGCCCGAGCCTGAGCGGCCGGGCGAGGTCGAGGAAATTGGTATCCAAGAAGCGCAGGTGCGGCTGGCCGAGCTCGTCGAGCGGGCCGAGGCGGGCGAGCCGGTGCTGCTGCGCCGATGCGGCCCCGAGCGCAACGCCGCGGCCCTGCTGCCGGTCGCGGCGATCGAGGTCTGGCAGGCCCACCTGGCCGCGCAAGAAGCCGATCAGCGGCGCCGGGCCGAGGAGGTCACGCTCGGCGAGCGCCGACCGGCCGGATCGCGCGGCGTGGTGTGCCCGGGTTGTCGCAGCTCGTTCATGCACGTGGTGTTCACCGGCCCGGTCGTCATCGCGCTCGTCAACACCGCCGACCCCGCCGCGGGCATCCAAGCGGTCGTGGCCGACACCGACCCGGCGATGGCCCTGGAGGTGGCGTTCGTGCGCTGCGCCTCGTGCTGGGAGCCGATGGGAGACCGTCCTCGCGAGCACGGCGCCCCGGCCTATCGCGCGGCCGTCGACATCGCCGAGAACGCCTCCTGGAGCGACGTGGCGTGGGAGGCGACCAACCCCTACGTCGTGGCTGAACAGGAGATGGGGCGGGCCTCGCGGATCGTGCTCGCCCACGATCTAGCCCGCGGAAAGGTGCGCCGGGTCACCCGGTGGGAATGGCTGACCGGCATCACCGACGATGAGCGCGAGCAGCTGCGCCGCCAGCTCGACGACGAGGACTTCTGACCACGGCCCGCCTAGTCACAGGCCCCACAGCCCTTTTCCCAGCGTGGTGAGCCCGCCGCTCAGCGCGAGCAGCAGCACGACCAGCCGGGCCGGCCTTTCCGGCACCCGCTGGGCGAGGGTCGCGCCGATCACCGACCCGGCCGCGATCGCGGCCGCGACCAGCAGCCAGAGTGGCGCGGTGAGCTGGGGCAGGCCCTTGGCCGCGACGGAGAGGACGTTGATCACGAGTCCGTAGAACTGCGCGTTCGGCACGAACTCCCGCACCGTCCAGCCCGCGTTGACCGCGTACAGGGAGACCGCCGGGCCGCCCACCCCGGCCGAGGAGTTCATGAACCCGCTCGCGGCACCGGCGGCCACCGCACCCGTGGCGCCGCGCAAGGCGGGCACCTGGCCACCCCACATCACCAGCGCTACAGCCACGCTCACCAGTGCCCCCATGCTGGCCAGCAGCACCGGCTCGGGCAGGCGGGCGGACACCCAGGCCCCGGCCGGTACCGTGCAGGCGGCCGCGACGACCAGCGGGGCCATCGCGGCCAGGCGCACTTGGCGCCAGGTGCCGACGAGCCCAGCCGCACTGATGACAGCAGCCGCGCAGTTGGCCAGCATCACCCCCTCGGCCGGGCCGAGCAGCAGCACCAGGGCGGGCACCGCCACGAGCGCGAACCCGATCCCCGCCAGCCGCTGCACCGACGCGCCCACCACCACGATCACGCCCAGCACGACGACAACGGCCCAATCACTCGTCACGAATATCTCCTCGCGGGCGCTTCACCAGTGATCAGACGCAGCCTTCACCCACGAAGGGGTAGCGGCGCTTGCGCGCGCAGCAGGGTCGGCGGGGGCAAGCCCGGAGTGGAGATCGGCGGCGCGTTAGCGGAAACGGTCCAGGGCGTCGGCGTGGCCCTCCATTCTGTGGCTCGCGCTGTCCAGGGCGCTTGCATGCTGGTTCAACGCCGTTGAGTGCTCGGCCAGCGCCACCGTCTGTGCGGCCGCCTGGTCGTGGCCATGACGCAGCTCGTGGTAGATCGCTTGGAGCATCAACAGCTGCGCATCGGCCAGCCGCTCGCCGGGAGTGCGATCGGCCAGCTCGGCCGCGGTCTTGTTCTCGTAGCCGATGTGGCCATAGGCGGACTCGGCGAGTTGGTAGAGCCATTCGGCCTTGGCCCGGTCGCTGTGGGGCTTGTCATCGGGGGTGGGGGTCTGGGAGGTGTCCACGAAGACGACGGTAACCCGGATACCTGGGCAACGCCGTGATGCGCACCAGAGTTCGCCCGACAGCGCTGTTGCTCGCAGCGCAGGCTACTCAGGCTGGATCGAGCTGCCTCAGCACCGCGGCCGCGGCCGCCGACCGGGCGGTCGCCAGCGGACACACATCACCACGGCGTGCCGGGCAGCGGCGGTCAGGTCGGCTCGCCCCCGGCTCGCGGTATGGCCAGCGCTTGGCGCCGGTCACGTTCTGCGCTCGCCTGCTCCGGGCTGAACAGTTGTCTGCGCACCGGCCGATGGGCCATCAGGGAGCGCGCCGGAGGCGGGGTGAGGGGGCCAGTGGTGGAGCCGGGCGGTCAGACTCCGGCTCCGGGGGCTTTTCTTCGAACTGCTCACCGGCTGCGAGCCGGGCTGTGGTGATCACATACCGCATGACGTCGGGGATCGCCCCCAGGACCGTCAGTTCCACCGGCGAGTACCATCTCGGGCGTTTCGTGGTGCCGAGCGCGGCGGTCTCGCTCGACCACCCCGATTCAACCCATTGCGCGTAGGGGACGAACGTCGCCGCCCCTCGAGGGGCGGGCTTCCTGAAGGCGTACCCGCTGTTGATCGCGCTGAGCGCCACCTGGTCGCCGTAGTCGGCCAGCAAGGCGGCCGCGTCCAGGGTGAGGACGACCTGGGGCCGCGACGCGTACGCCGCCCGGTGCCCGTTGAGCTGCTTTGGGGTGAGCCAGAAGAACACCCGGGCGTTGATCAACGCGTACCAGTCGGCCGGATCCAGGCCGACCAGGCAGGCACGCAAGGCGGCCTCGGGCATCGGCTTTTGGTCGCGGATCGCGACCCCGTCCGGCAGCACCTTGCACTCCGGGCGCTGCGAGCGCTGCAGCCGTTCACGATCGGCCCCGTTCAGCCCGGCGCGGGCGATCAGCTCGCTCGCCGGGAGGAGGCCGTACTTTTCGATCGACGGCCAGTTCGCCGCTTCGGCCAGGTGATATACACGCCGGGGCAGGTTCACGCGTAAGCCTCATCTCCGGTTACCGGATGCGGTGCTGACATGGTAAGTGAGAGGGCAGCAAGCACCCGAGCTCCGGCGGAAACAGGCCGCGCCGTCGCCGCCTACCGCTGCCTCTCACCACCCACCACCCACCACCTTGTGTCTCACCGCCGCGGCGGGCTTGGCGGTGTGGCTGCCAGCCCGCCTGCTGGATCACCGCCCGGCGGAGCCCGTTCACGCCTCCACGCGAACCTGGCCGGGCGGGCGGTGGGCGCTGGTCACCAACCTCCGGTATGGATCGCCCTGCGGGGACTCGGCCTCGACATGGACCGCGCGGCCAGCCCTTTGCGCGCTTCACGTCCTGCGGCCCTGACCAAGGCCGGCCTGGACCGGATACTCGCTGGGCCCACAGCCGGACCGACACGATCGCCGCTGCCCCCGCGCGGGGCAGGCCGCGCGTTCCCGGCTGCCGGATTTCGCAGCTTCCTTGCTGTCGCGCTGCGACGGCGACCGGCCCATCACCGCGCCAACCAGGTGCTGTTCGCCGCATTCCGGCACCTCTTACCCCCACAGAGGTGGCTTCCACAACGGGGTCGCCGTGCTCATGGCCTCGTTCCTGAGCCGCTTCACATCGAGGATGGACAGCGACGCGTACCCCGTCGCGACCACTCCGTCGCGCCGCCAGGCCTTGAGGGCCCGCGCCACCGATGCCGGGCTGGCCACGATCCAGGCTGCCAGGTCGGGCTGGCTGAGAGGGATAGCGAGCACGGAACCTCCCGTGGGCACCTTTCGCTCACCGAAGCGATGGGCCATGGTCAGCAGCAGCTGGGCCAGGCGCGGCCGTACCGGGAGGTCGGCGCCCAGGCGCAGCTGCGTTGCCAGGTGCAGTTGCGCCCCCACGGAGCGGATGAGTGCCTCTTTGAGGCCCGGCAGCTTGTCCAGGGTCACCCCGATCTGGTCTTTGCCGATCGTGAGGACGTGCCCCGCGGTCAGGCTGACGCCGTTGATGGCGCTCAGGTGCCCCAGCCAGGGCGGGGCAACCGGCTCTATCGCGTGCAGGCCGCTGACCGGATCCCCCGGCCCCGCGATGTCGATGACCGTCCGGGCGCGCGAGGTGCTTGTCGCTTGAAGCCGCACCCAGCCGCCCGACATCACGATCACCAGGTTTGGGCTTTCCGCGGAAAAGACAACCTCCCCTTTGTGGACGTGTGTGCGTTTCCCGATACGGCCCAGTATTTGACGGTCCGATAAGGGCAGTTCGTTCCAAAAACACATTCTGTCGGTCATGGGGGACATCCGGCTCACCCTTGAGTGCTGTAAAGGGCAAGCAGGATGGCAGGTATCACGCCGAGCAGCGCGGTGAGCGCCAGCAGGGCCCGAACCATCCGGGCCGGTGCGGCGTGTGCCAGTTTGATGGCGGCATAACCCGCCATGATGACGATGGTGATCGCGACCATGACTCCAGCCGCCAACGCCACGGGATCCTTCGACATCCGATCTCCCTCGTTGCCTCTTCGCCGAGCGATTCGCGCGGTCTGGTAAGAACCGCGTGGAGGAAACCATAGGGCGTGCGAGCGCTTCGGTCACCCGAAAGACATCTGTTTCAGGGGTGTCAGCTATTTACGTCGGTGAGCTGCGAAAACGAGGGATTTCAGGGGGTGAATCTTCTCACCGGAAAAGGTTCCGAAGAGGAGGGTCTGTATCCGTGTGGAAGGTTTCTCATTCCAAGGTGTATGGTTCTCACCCTCAAGATCTTTTCATGGGTTATCGTGTTGGTGAGCTGATGTCCCCGTCCCTGCCTCTTCGCCGAGCACACCCGGACGTCCAGCCTCTGGGGTGGGGTTTCCGGGGTGGTAGCCGGAAACCCCATCTTGTTCGGCCAGGTGGTCGCGGCCGGGAATGCACGCGCCGGTCGCGCCACACGCCAGCCCTGGCGAGGCCTGCCGGTCCCGCGGTGGCCGGCAGGCGATGACCGGGAAAGGCCAGGCCGGATCGGATCTACAACAGGTTCGTTTCCATATAATGCTGCAGTTTGTCATGGAGTTCGTCCATGGAAATGACGCCCAGGCCAGTCATATCCAGATAGTCTTCGTCGGTGCGGCCCGTCAGATCGGCTATTACACATATGTCTTTGCGGCCGAGAAGGTTTCGCAGCCGACTGCCAAGCCCCAGTTTCGCCAGTGGCATCTGCGGGTCGAAGGCTTTATTTCCGGCCAGATCCGCTATGTTCCAGCTGCGCGAGCCGCCTTCATGGAACAGGGATTTGTTCTTCAATCCGGCGATGACACGGTCGACCGCTTTTCGCCCCTGCACGCCACCGTAGGTCGCGGGTTCAGCGTTTTTTATGGCGGCCTCAAGCGTTTCGATCATGAATTTCAGCGCCTCCATCGTCATTGGACCGCCCTTCTCCAGCGATATCGTCTTTCAGGTAAATATCATGCCGAAGGGTTAGGTGCAGGCGTATCACAGGACTCGCGCCCTAAATCGGGTAGCGTGCCCGCGCCCCAAACTGACCATCCAGGAAGTCGCCGACGAGCAGCTGGAGCTGTTTAGCGCGGCCGCGCCCGAACTGGATGGGACTGACCGCGACCTCAAGGAGCATCACCGATGACCGATGACGATGGGCTGGGCCCGGCACGTGAGCGTACCGAGGACCTGCTGGCCGCCCTGGATCGCGGTGACGTCGACGGACTCGTCGGGGTGCGTGCCATGCTCACCTATCTGGGGCGGCGCGGGGAGATCGGCGTCATGTTGGTGACGTGGGCGCAGCTGCTGGCCGTGTGGCCGTACCGGAGCCGAGCCCTTCGCCGACGTCGTCACGCCGTGGGTGGCGCACGCCCGTGCCCTGGTGGCCGCCGCCCGTGGTGCCGACGGTGAGGGGCAGGAGTGGCTGCGCCCCCTGGCCGCCCCGCTCCAGAGCGTGATGACCGAGCTGGAGGAGGACCAGATCTGGGAGCTGGCCTGGCACACCTTGGTCGAGGTCTATGCCGTGTTGCAGTACGTCGGTGGTGGCGCGGCCGGGCTGCGCAGGCTGCGCGCGGTGGCTCACGCCCACCAGCCGTTCGTGCCCGGTGCCCGGGGCGCGGTGCTGGCCGTGGTCGTCGCCGCGCTGATGAGCGGGCAGGCCGCCGCCGCCCATCACGCGCTGACCGGTGTGCTGGAGGATCCGGCCGATGGCCCGCGCGCCACGGCCGAGGCGGTCGGTGCCTGGGTGGCGCTGGCCGCCGAGACGATGATCTCTCCCGGCTCCACCTTGTTGTTGCTGGACGACGGTGTGCCCCAGGCGGTGCTTGACATCCGGACGCTGGCCGGGGACGGGCTCGGCGCCGAGAGCGACGAGGTCGGCCGTGGCGCGGCCCTGATGGCGATCGCGTCACAGGCGATCACCGCCCTGCGGGCCGATGACGCGGACCCGCTGCGCGAGCTGACCAAGGTGGCCGAGGCCGATCGGATGGTGTTGGCCTGGAACCTGGCCGACACCGTGACCACCCTGTTGAGCCAGACGGAGTACTAGCCCGCCCACCTCAGCCGGTACGGCCGGTGGGGTGCTGCACCTCGGCGACCATCTCGCCCAGGACGTGCTGGGGCGCGACCCGCAGAATGCTCGCGCCGGGCGGTGTGTGGCGGCTGATGACCGGTGCCCGGTCCGGGAGGTCCGGTCAGCTCGCCGGGTAGCCGTCCTCCAGGTGGGCCACCGTGCCATCAGCCGAGGCTCGCAGGCCGGCGGCGACTTGGCGGCCCAGCGGCGCCGGAACCCACCGCGGCACCTGGTCCGGGGCGACGAACGCCCACTCGGCCAGCTCGTCGGCGGGGAGCCGGATCGCCGAGATCTGCTCGGGGGTGAGCACGCCGCCGTCGTACAGGAGGATCAGCCCGTCCGGCCAGCCGGGCCGGGCCGGGATCCAGTCGACCGTCAGCACGCGGCCCACCGGCCGATCCAGGCCGAGTTCCTCGGCCACCTCCCGCCGGCACGCGGCCAGGGGAGACTCACCGGCGTCGACGGCCCCGCCGGGCACCTCCCACTGCGGTTTGTAGACCGGATCGACCAGCAACACCGCTCCGGCCGCATCGCGGATCAACGCACCCGCGGCCATCCACTTTCGCGCCAGCGACGCCGCGTACGGATCCAGCGGCACCCCGGTCGGCTCCGCGGTCGGCTTCTGCATCGTCACACAGGTGACCGTAGCCCGCCGCCCCACCCGCAGGCCAGGACCAAGAGGGGCACGGGGGCCGAGCACGCTCATCCAGCCGCTCGCCCGAAGGAGGAAGCCTTCGGGCACGTGCCAGGACATAGAGTGACGTGATCATCGTCCCCCGGGAGATCGTCATGAGCGCAGAACGTAGTCCTCGGCAGTGGAGTGTGCTCGGTGTCATCGACATCACCGCTCCGGGCCGCTACGAGATTCTCTACAGCAACGAGCAGGGCGTCGCTGTACGGCAGATCCCCGCCGAGGACAACGACGGCGCTCTGGTCACCATGACCCTGGGCGACACCGGCATCCTGCACACCTGCACGCGCTGCTCGTGCTGCGGCAGTTGCGCGTGCCAGGGCAAGCGGGATCACTGCCCAGGGTGTGAGGACTACCGCCGATGGGCCCGGCAGGCAGAACCGGAGCTGGAGGCCTATCGGGCCGCGTCCGCCGAGCCCAAGGACTGGTTCGTGGCCACCGGCTCAGGGATCGTCCACGCCGCCGGCTGCTCTAGCCTGGCCAGCACCGTCCGCACGGTGACCCGGGTCCTGGAAGAGGGCTGCCGGCACACCCAGTACTGGGACCTGCAGTGCCCGGCCCCGGTCCGCGCCGATCAGATCCGTAGCGGCCGCCGCTGCCGGACCTGCTGCCCCGACATCACCGTGCCCACCTGAGCCGCCGGTCACCTCACCCGCGCCGGCGGACGCGCCTGAGCGCCCATCGGTACGGCTCAACGCCGCGGCCTCCGGCTTGTCCGGCTGACGACGGAGCGAAGGCGGTGAAAGCGCTGCTCGCTGGCGCACACCCTCATTAAGGTGGCGTAATCGGCACGTCATCTCCGGGCCGGCACCGGACGGGCAGGAGCAAGGGCGGCTTCATGTCACGACGGACCTGGACGACCGGTGAGGCCAGCCTGGACTTCCCGGATCCGTTCTGGGGTTTCCTGCAGGTGATCACCGACCGGTGGCAAGAGCAGGTCCACGTGTCGCCGTGGCAGGTCGTCTTCCCCGGCGCTAAGCCGATGGCCCGCACCCTGGTGCGCTGGCGAGATGAGACGGTCGGAGACGTCACGGCCGCGGTCGCGTTGTGTCCCGGCCAGGAGTCGGAGATCGACTGGGGCATGGTCGCCGAGTCCGAACGCGACTGGTCGCCGCGGGCCGTGCCGCCGTGGATCATGCTCGGTTTCGAAGGTGAGGGGTTTTGCGATCCCAGCGGCGCTTATCTCAGCGCTGAGCCCGCGATTCTTCCCGTCGACTACAACCCGGGCTCGCGGGAGTTGCTGGAGGCGATGGTGGCCGGCCTGGGCAGCCCGCACCGCTCCACCGGGCTGCTGATCGTCGCAGTCAGCGGCACCAAGTCGGCGCGCAAAGCCGACCATGTCGGAACGGTGCACTGGCCTGGAGTGCTGAGCGTGGCGCTGGTTTCCGATGCTCCTCGGCTTCCTTCTCCTCCGAGGTACGCCAGCCCATCAGCGGGCGCTTCACGACGGCTCGATTTCCTCCGCTAGACGGGTATCCCGATTCTGCTGCATCGCACTCCTGAAGGGAAAGCCGACTTCTCGTGCTGTACCGGGATGGCTAAACCACCCGAGGGTGAGAGTTCCAACGCGACCAGTTGGGCTCTTCGCAACGATTACGTCCAGCTCACCCGAGGTCTCACCACCGGTCAGGCTATCAAGTTCCTCCCGATGAAGCAGTAGGACTACCGTTGCGTGGTTCAGCAACCCTCCGTGAGTCGCGATGGCCAAGTCTTGAAGGGTCGGCGGTAAATTCTTCTCCCCGATGGGGGCCCGATTGATCTGGCTCGTGATGATGACGGGGATCTGGAACTCCTCGGCGATGCCGGTGATGTCGTCAGTCATGGCGTCGATCAACTCACGGCTGGCGTCGATCATTTCGCCACCCGAGGCGACCATAAGTTGCAGGTAGTCGATGATCAGCAGAGCGGGCGGAACGCCGCGATCCTTGCCGCTTGTAAGGTACCGCCGAATCACCGCGGGGGTCGAGGGCCAGTCAACCTGGGAGCCCTTGCTGGTGGGGCTGAACACCACGAGGTCACCATCGTCGACCTCATCCGCGAGAACTTGAGTTGCTTTGCGGATCTTCTGGTCTTGGTCCCCGGTGCGGTACTTGGAGCTGATCACCTTGTCTACCGGGACTCGGGAGACCGAAGAGATGATGCGCTGGATGAAGTATCTCGGAGACTCTTCCAGATAGGCGGCATAGACCCTAGAACTGGTACGAGCAACGTTAAGGGCGATGTTCTGCGTCACGAGGGATTTGCCGGTCATGGTCCGGCCGCCGATGACATACACCTTGCCCAGGACGAGACCACCGCCGAGGACATCATCCAGAGTGGGTATGCCCGTAGGGATCATTTTCTCGGCTGGTCTCCAGTCGAGAGGGGCGGGGTTCGCGTGCTCGGTCATGAGGGGATGTCCTCTCCAATGGCGAGCTGGGCGGTGGGGCACGGTGTGGTGAGACCACACTGGCAGACCGGCGACCCGAGGGCGGGCTGATGGTAGGAGACGATCGCAATGAAGCGGGCGAGCACGTCCTCGTCTATGGTGGCGGGCAGGCCGAGCGCGACGGCGTTGACCTTTTTGATCCCGTCCCACAGATCGACATCGCCGTGCGGGGTGTTCTCCGAAAGGGGCACGTGGATCGTTTACCGCGACGAACCGCCGTGGCGGTAGACGGCGCGGTCGCGGCCTGCCAGGAGCTCGTCAAGCACATGGCCGCCACCAAGGAGGAGGGCACCGCCGCGAGCGCCTGGGTGGCCCAGCTCGCCGAGGAGAGCCGGACGGCGCATCGGAGGATCTCCGCGATGCGCGGGCAGCTGACCCGGGCCCAGAAGGATGGCAATGCCGCGCGGATCGCCGCAGCGCGCGAGAGGTCGAAGGAGGCCGAGACGGACTTCGATCGAATCTCGGAGGCGTGTATCGCTGAGGGGCAGCAGATCGTCCAGGCCAGGCTGGAGCGCATGGACACGACGTTCGCCCTGATGGATGAGTCGTGGGCCGCGAGCGCCGAGGCGATAGAGGCGTTCGGCGGCCGAAGTACCCGCAGTAGGTTCCGCCCGCCGCCGGTGGTCGGATAATGCCGCGAGAGCGGCACACCAGCTCCCCTACCCTGGATCTCGTGACATCGCCGACCAAACCACCGTGGCGCCCGCTCTGGGAGCGGGTAGCCGGGAAAACCGGCGAGCGTGAGCTCGTCGATGACGTGCCTGATTACCTGCTTCCCGCTCTCCAGCAGTGGTTGGCGAACGCCTTGGACCTCTTCGATGACCTGGACACATCGATTCAGCTCAGGACTAGAAAGGTGTTCTCTACTCAACGCGACAGGGTAGGGAGGCACTTCGTCGTCGTAGGCGGTAGCGAGCTTCTTGAAGCGATCGATGCTGCGCTCTTTGCGAAGTCCTGGCTCGTAAGAGGTAACGAGCGGCCATACGGGAGATCTGTCGCCGAGCAGGACTCTCAGCGCATATGGACTGTCCAGGTCAAAGAATTACAGTTTCGCCTGTGGGAAGGTGAATCGGCCTGGCAGCCGAACGAAGACTTCAACGGGCTGGTGCGACGAGTCGATGAAACCGTCGCGGAGGCCGCCAAGACCACGATCGCGGCTGCTCCTGCAGATGCCGCCATGCACCTGAAGGCAGCCTGGTCGGCGGCATACGCACTCCACCCGGACCCGGAGAAGGCATACGGCCAAGCCATCAAGGCGGCGGAAGCAGCGGCGATTCCAGCGACTCTTCCGTCCACAGATTTGTCCCCCACACTCGGCAAGGTTCTTGCGCACATGAGGCAGGCCAGCCACAAGTACTCGATGGTCATCGACGACAGGGTGGCCCAACCCGCTTCTGCCGAGGCGGTCATCGCGCTGATCGACCTGATCTGGTGGGGGCAGCGGGATCGGCACGCCGGCGGGCCGACGTCGAAGCCGACCACGCAGGAGGCTGCGGAGGCCGCCGTGCACGCGGCGGTTCTGATCGTGCAATGGTTCAACAGCCGCGCCGTCGTCAAGAACCCGTGACAAGAAAGGACCGGCTGACCCGCGCTCCCCACGAGCATTGAATCAGCCGGTCCTTCGGGCCGTAGCAGGTCGGCTGTGCCGCCTCTCAATGACGCCTACAGGTGACGCTCACCTACCCCGTGGGGTTCACGCGGGTGGCCCGGTCAGCTGGTGCGGTACTCCACCCATGCCCGGCATGCCGCCGCGGTCCGCAGCCGTTTCGCTTGTAGGTGTGCTGGCCCGACGTCGGCCATGCGGGTGGCGAACAGGGCGCGGGTGGCGGCCAGCGCGGTCACCGCGTCGCCGGGCGCCGCTCCCCACGCGGGCACCCGGGCGGCAACGTCCTCGGCTTCGGCGGGCGTGTGCCCGGCGTCGATCAGCCGCGGGAGGAGGAACGCCACATCGACCCAGGGGGCGCCCCGGCAGGCCATCGACCAGTCGACGATCTGGCACCGGGTGCCGTCGATGAGGAGGTTGCCCGCGTGCAGGTCCGCGTGCAGCAGGGTCGCCCCCTCGAACTCATCGCCATTGTCGTCGAGCGCATGGCCGTCGCGGGGTTCGCCACACGCCTGGTCGATGATCGGATTCCGCCCAGGCCTGGCACGGTCGGTTCTGGCGGCTTGGCACCGCACGAGCTGGCGGTGATGGACCAGGCGTCGGCGGCCCGTGCGCAGGCGGAACGCCGGAGGGCGTGATGTGACCGCTCATCATGGGTCAAAATGTCGGATGCGAAGGGGCCTTGACCAGGCTCAAAGCCGCTTGCCGCTATCGGCTGTTGCAGTACCGAGGCCGGTTAACCAGGTGAATTTGACAGCGGCGTGTTGATGGCGGCGATGAGGCGGGCGCGGATCCGGTGTTGTTCCTGCATCAACTGCTGAGACTTGATGGAGGCCAAGGCTGATGTCCTGGAGAGCTTGCGGACGTCGAACATGGCGTTGATCCATTCAGGATGAGTGCTTTCCCACAGTGCCTGGGCGACGCGCTCCCGAAGGGGTTTGGTGAGGGGGCGGCTGGCCGCGATCCGGCGGCGGACGTCGAGGTTCTGGCCATAGCCCATCCACTGGATGGCGGTGTACAACTCCTCGTCCGAGAGTGGAAACGCCGGGATGAGGCTGGCCTGCTGCAGGCGCTCGGCCAGGTCCCTGATCACGGTCGGAGGCGGAAGGTCGGCGGCGATGAGCCGTTGTACTCTGCCTCCCCCCTCCTCGGTTTCGCGGTAGGTGCCTTCGGCCCGTAGCGTGGAGCGCCATCCTTCGTTTCCGGGTTGAGGTCGCTTACCGGTCAACTCTTCGATGTGCTCGGCCGTCAGCGCCACCGTTCCCTTGCGCCCGCCAGCGATAGGGCCGCTCCCCCAGGCCAGGACACGGGTGGTGACCATCGTCTGCCAAAGGCGCGCCAGCAAGGCGGCGTCTTCCCGGGGGTCGTGATCGGCGCGGCCCACCCTGAACTCTGGTTCTGGCCCGCCGGTGAGCAGGTCGGGGATGTGCGGCTTGCGGCGCCGCACGCCCAGGTTCTCCCAGACCAGGTCGGACAGGTTGCAGCCGGTCGAAAAGCGGCCAGCGCGAAGCCGATGGGCGAATGCCAGCGTGTCGATCGACCGCCGGATCACCGAGTCGGGCACGGCGGTAACCATCGCGACAGCGTGCATGTCGCCCGTCAGCAGCCCATGACCGATGATCAGGCGCTGGTTGCTGCGCAATACCGCGACCAGGCGGCTGGCGGGGTGGCGCCCCTCGATCAGCTCATCACCGGTGATCTGGCAGCGATTGCCGTCCCACTCGGCATAGACCAGGCCGACCCGTCCCACGGCCCACCCCTCAGGCGGTGCCGGTGGGACGCCCCGGCCGAACGGCCGGCTGGCCCGGTCGAAGTCCAGGTCACAGAAGACCAGCGAGAGCTCGCTCGCCCGTTTACGTCGAAGACGCGCTCCCTTGCCCATCAGGCCGGCTCCTTTGCGCGTAGTCATACAACACGCAGTGTGACAGCAGAGTCCTGGCCTCGGTGCTGGTAAGAGTTGTTGATCAAGGGGTGTGAGTGATCGGCCGCTGTGGTGCGGGTGCCACCGGGCGGGGCGCCCTGGGTTGGAACGCCCAGAGCGACCGACCAGTTCGACACCTCATCGTCAGGGGGTGGAGATTCGGTAGCGCGGGACCTGCAGGCCGTCATCGCTGCTACCGCTGGAGTCGGCCGGTTCGGCCACGAATGTTTGCGCGGCGAAGACGGGTGGAGCTACCGGCCAGGCAGGCGGGTCGGCACACAGTCGCGGCGCTCTCCCATTGGCCGGTCGGGTCCTCAGCCGGGCGAGCCGAGCCAGCCGCGGCGGCGCAGGGTCACCGCGCGTCGGCCACACCAGGTCGAGCAGTAGTACCGGCTCCTGCCGGTGGGGGCGTTCAGGCCGGCAATGGGCTGGGCGCAGACCGGGCAGCAGCCGGGCGCGATGGTTGCGGCGAGGTCGGCCAGCAGGCGCTCGACGCCGGCGAGCTGGTGGGGCAGGGGGTCGTCATCGGCGCGGCAGCCGTCGTAGCTCAGCAGGGTGGCGAACACCGCGCGCAGCTCGGCCAGGTCGCGGCGCCGGACGCCGAGCAGGGCCAGATACTCCTCCACCGGCCAGCTGATGAAGGCGGCGGCGCGGCTGAGGTAGACGCCGACCTGGTCGATGCGGTGGGCGTCGAGGTAGTCCATCAGGGTGTAGCCGAGCAGCTGGTGGATGGTGACCAGGTCGAAGGCGTGCACGTTGCGGGTGCTCTTGACCTCGATCAGGGTTCCGTCGACGATCAGGTCGGCGTCGGCGGCGAGGTGGACGCTTCCGGCGAAGTCCGGGCCGGGGCGGCACCGCGCGGCCGGTGTCTCGGCGCGGAGCCGGGCCAGCGGCCCGTCGGCGACCGCATGAAGCTGGGCGAGGACGTCGTCGACCAGGTGGCGGTGCGGCACGGCCAGCAGCGCATCCAGGGTGAACGCGCCCGGGTCGGCGAACGCACTCTTGCACAGCGGGGTATCGCCGAAGGCAAAGCGGTTACGGAAATTGAGGGCGTACCAGGCCGCGGACAGCAACATCCGCGCCAGATGCTCCTCCTCCTCGCCGGTGCGTGTCATCGGCCGGTCGCGGTCGTCGAGTTCCAGGTCGGCGACGGCTGCGGTGAGCCGCTCGGCGAGGTGCCGGCCGACCTCGGCGATCACCTGCCAGGGGCGGCCGCGCACTCTTCGGGCGGTGAGCAGGCAGTTCGCGATGCCTTTCGCAGTGGCGGCGTCGACCGGGGCGGCGCAGCTGAAGGCGAGCCGGAGCCGCTGGTCGACGGCCGTGCCCACGGTCCCGGCCTCATGCCCCACTGCGGCGCCGGGCAGGATCAGCGCCCGGGCAGCAAGTCGGTTGCGGTAGGTGGCGCGCAGCGGGGTGCTGCCCGCCGATAACTCCTGATCCAGGAAGCGCCGCAGCGGGGTGCGTGGCGACTTCAACCCCTGAGTGAGGCTCACCTCTTCACGGTAGGCGCGAGGGCGGTCGTCGGTGATGGCCGCCGCGGCGTGTTGCAGCAAATGGCGCCTCGTTGCGATGTTCACGCCGTCCCGCGCGGCACGACGCCGCAGTGCGAAAACGGCGGGCCGGTGAGATGCCAGGCACGCAGAGCCCTGTCGCCCTCTGGTGTGGTAGCGCGGCGCGGCTGCGGGCTCTCGATCGCGGCATCACCGGGCGGGGCAGAGGTGCCGAGTTTCTCATCGGCCTGGGACCGAATGGGCGGGGCTCGGGTTCGACGTTGCCGCTGCCGACGCGATTCCGGCTGGGTGGGCGGTCGTCTTGGTGCCTTCCTGGGTCTATCACGGGACCTCTCCGCTCGCGCTCCGAGAACCCGTGATCGAGACGACCCAGGCACCAAGACGACCGCCACCTTATGCAGTAACAGGCCGAGGTCATTCTCGCCATGATTCCGCTCGCGCGACCAGGCGCATCAAGGGTTCCTGAGTAGCGCGCCGCACAACGCAAAGCGGAGGATGCCGGGGCGGGCCGCTACTGTCCAGCGACGAGGGGGCGGACCAGAGCGCCGTCATTTATGCAGTTCAGGGCGCCTCACACAAAACTACCCCTACCCGTAGACAAATAACTACGGGTAGGGGTAGTTTTTGGGGTGTCGGGAGGCACCCCGACACCCCGGGCTCCGAACACAGCGAAGCCCACGACATGGGAGGTTACCCATGCTCCGCACCGTCCTCACCCACGTCTCCACCTCCGGCCTCACCGACGAGCACGCCGACCAGATCGACGCCCTCGTCAAGGACAAACTCCGCTTTCCCGACCGGGAAACCTACAGCCTGGAGCACGGCCGCAAGACCTACCGCACCGCGCTGGTCACCTACACCGACCCGGTGACCGGGGAGATGCGCTACGGCATCTACGAGGAGGACGAGGTCATCCGTGAGCTGGAGGACACCGACGACGAGGACGAGGCGCACGCCCGCTACGAGGAGTTCGTCCGGGCCCGCGCCGAGATCCTTGGCCTCGACCACAACGGCGAGCCGGAGTGCTTCGACGCCTCCGACGTCGACGGCGTCCCCGTCAAGGAATAGGCCCCACAGCAGACCCGCACGAGGTGGCCGCCCACCAAGTGGCCCCCGGTTTTCGTACGAAGGAGAAGACCATGCCCCTTCCCGAGTGGCGGGCGCGGCTCGCCGCCGCCGACGCCCGTATCGAGCGCGGCCGCGCCGAGATGGCCGCCGGAGGCGACGACCGGGCGCGCGCCATCGCCGCAGGCTTCACCCAGCACCACCGTGACAGCTTCGGGGGCCGCCGCGGTACCAAGCGCCTGGCCGTCGCGGCGGTCGCCAAAGAACTCCTCACCTCCATCAAGACCGTGGACACGGCCCTGGCGAAGGTCAACGCGGGTCTCCCGTCCCGCTCTGGCTTGCCGTGGCCGGTGTGGGAGCGGCTGGCCGCCGCTGAACTCGCCGACCTCGCGCCGCTCCCGGCCGCGCACTGGGAGGTACTCGACGACCTGACGGTCAGCGTGTTCATCGACGAGGCATGGATCGACGCCCCCGGCGAGCTCCTCGCCCAGGAGGTCGAAGGCCTCGGCCCCGACGAGGTGGCCGACGACGTGCGACAGGCCCTCATCCAGGCGTGTCGATCCTGGAGCCGCGCTCAGGGGCTGGCGGTGCTCGAAGCGCTGACGCGCGGGGAGCGGGCCACCCTGCCCACGGACACCAGTGGGTGAGGTCCCCTCCGGCGTCCAGCCGAGACGAGAAGACGGCCGACTCCAATGCCTGGAGTGCGGACGCTGGTACCGGTCGCTGGCTACCCACCTTCACCAGTCGGAAGACATGAGCGTCGACGACTACCGGGAACGGCACGGCCTGCCCGCCACCATGCCCCTGGTGTCCGCCGACATGAGCGACCGCCTCCGGGAACTGGCTCATGAACAACGACAAGCTGGCGTACTGCTCCCGATCCAAGAGCTCCACGACGCCGACCAGATCGCCGCATCAGGCCGGGCGGGCAACACCCGGCACCGAGAAACCGCGTCCCGCCCCGGGGTCCGGGCCGCGCACCAGGCGGGGGTCGTCAAGGGCCGTACACAGGCGCACAACAACGCCCGCGCCGTCCTGCACCGCACCGCCACGGCGCTGGGCTACACCGACTGGGAAGACCTGATCCGCCAGACCCGGCACCAGAGCATCGCTGCTGTCGCCCGAGTCGTGAACCGCAACCCGCGGACGATCGCCTACTGGCGGCGGCAGATCCTCGGGGAGAACTGGAAGACCGACGACGGGCGGCTTCAACCCCGCAAAGCCGCTGCCTACGCCCGGTTGGACGAAGCGTTCGCGGCGCGCGGTTGGACGGATCTGAAAGCAGCCTTGAAGTGGGCCGGGGAGCGGGGCTTATGGCGGGTAGCGAAGGAGGTCGGCAGCTCACGGCGTGTTCTGAGGGAATGGGAGGAGCATCGGCGAACCGCGTCTGGCTGAGCCGCCCGAAGGCCGCCGTAGGCGGGCAGAGGATTTCTCCCTCGTGACCCGCGCCCAGCCTCTACAGTCGCGGCGGTGGGATACCTGCGGCTGCTACGCCAACGCCCTGTACTCGTCCTCTGGCTCGCCGAAAGCATTTCGGTATTCGGTGACCGGTTCTTCACCCTTGCCCTGACCTGGACGGCCTGGCAGCGCGAGGGTGCGGTCGCGATGGGCCTGGTCGTGGTCGTCGAGTCGATCCCCCATATTCTCGTCGGCGCGTTCGGCCGCAAGCTCATCGCCCGGTTCGCGTCGTTTCGCGCGCTGGCAGGGGTTGAGATCGCCCAGGTCGTCGTGGTGGGGGCGATGCCGTGGCTGTGGGACTCCATCGGCCTGGCCGGGGTGCTGGTCGTGCTCGCCCTGATCGGCACCGCGGACGCCATCACCAGCCCGAGCCTCAGCGCGCTGGTCCCCGACCTCGTCCACCGCGACCAGATCCGCCGGGTCACCGCTCTGATGGACCTCACCGGGCGGCTCACCTGGGTGCTGGGCCCCGGCACTGCGGCCGTCCTGTTGGTGTGGATGCCCGCCGAGCAGCTGTTCCTGCTGGACGCGGCCACGTTCGTCGTCTCCGGGGCCGCGTTCGCGTGGCTGGGCCGCCGCTTCCGCCCTACGGCCCGGCGCGACGCCCATCCTGAAAGTGCCGCTTCCCGCCCGGTTACGGCTCGCGCCCGGGTCATCCTGCGGGCCCGCCCGCACATCACGTGCGCCCTGGCGTTGAGCACGATCGGCGAGGCCTGCGCCACGGTCGTCACCGTGGGCCTGCCGATCTGGCTGACCTCCCGGCTCGGCGCCGGCCCCGGCGCCTACAGCCTGGTCCTGACCGCGATGGGCGCCGGATCCCTCGCCGGGAACCTGCTGGCCTCCTTCACCACCCTGCCCGGCCGGTTCCCCGGCGGGTACTGCCTGGTGTGGGGCGCCCGCGGGCTGCTGCTGGCCCTGTACGCGGTCACCGGCGACGTCGCCCAGGTCGGCGCTGTCACTGCAGCCGTCGCCATCCTGACGCCGGTCACCTCGATCGGGCTGACCACGGAGGTGGCCCATCTGCCTGGCCCGGAGCGGCTACGCGTGTTCGCCGTGGAGCTCACGGGCCTGCACTTGGCGGGGATGGGCAGCATGCTGGCCCTGCCCGTCCTCATCGTCACCGCGCCCGCCCTGTCGTTCGCCGTGGCCGGCACGGTCACCGCCGCAGCGAGCCTGCTGATCTGGCTCCTGACCCGCGTACTTGATCGCCGCCGTCCAGCTGGAACACGCCGACGCGTACACCCGAACCTGACCAGGCGGCGCGCTCACCAGCAGCGTCCGGTACAAACCCCCGGGAGCTCGACGTCCACGGCGGTGAAGCCGTAGTTGTACAGGAGTACGGCCTACTCGCCGCCGGTGTGTGCGTAGTGGATGACGGGCAACCGGACACCGCCCAAAGCCGGCCTGGACCAGATGTTCGCCTGGGCCAAGACACAGGCCGTCGAGATCGCTACCGCCCCCGCGCAGGGGCCCTTCCTGGAGCCGCGACAGCGAGGGCGTACGCGATGCTCTGCTGTTCGTGAGCGCCGCGTGCCGGGTCGGCGGCATCGTCGACGCCCAGCCGTCCCGCCTCACTGCCGGATTTTGCCGCTTTCCTGCTACTGTGCCGCAACGGCGACCGGACCGGCATTCTGTCCGATAAGTCCCTGCGGCTCGGCGGCCCATGCCGAGGGCCCTTCAAGCACGCTCGATGGCCATGACGTAGCACGGCTCGCCATCGGCGAGTAGGGCGTACGCATCACCCGGCTCATCGGAGGTCAGGCGGAGCCCCGCTTCGCGCAGAGTGTGTCCGAGCGCCGATGCGCCGTTCAGACGAGCGACATGGTTGTTGTAAGCGTTGCCGGGGAGGGTGACCCGCACCCGGCGCTGCCGGTCACGCCACACGCGGACGTCGCCTTCTGCCCAGCCTGCGTCCGCGAGTGCGACTTCGGTGCGGACGTGAAGGTCCTCCGCGCTGACGATCCTCAGTATCAGCATCCTGCTGTAGCCGGGCACGTCGGCGTCGGAGGCCCGGCGGGCTATCTCGTTGGCGGACACGCCGCCGTTGGCGGCGGCCCGGATGGCGGCCAGGACGGCGGCATCGGCCTCGCGAAGGGTGGAGGTGACGGCTTCCGCCAGGGCGAGCTGGGCCGAGTCGAGTGTGATCTTCGGCATGTGTGCTCCTCAGGCGCGGTAGTCGGCAGCGGTGCGCCGCCAGTCGGCGGTGGTCTCGGCGTGGCGGCTCGCGATGGCCTGCTCCAGGTGGGCGGCGGTCTCACGAAGCGCTTCAGCGCGACAGCGGGGCACGTGGGAGCGGGGGGTGAGGTCTCCTTCCGCGGCGGCCAAGGCGGTGTCGGCTTCACCCTCAAGCTGCTCGGCCTGGGCGCGGAGGGACTGGGGGGTGATACTGCTGTCAACGCCCATCGTCCCCAGCTCGTCGAAGACCTTGACGCGGGTGGCATGCCGCGCGGCGGATGCGGTGCCTTTCTTGGCGGCGTCGCGGGCGCGGACGGCTTCGGCGCGCTGAACGCCGGCCCAGCGCTCGGTAACCCAGCGAGCCTCTTTCGCGTCGGCGGCGAGGTCGCGCGCGTAGTTGTCGCGATACGTGTCTGGGAGGCCCAGTTCGCTGAAGTCCATAACCCAGATGATGCGGTCCAGATCTGTACCGGTCAAGATGTAGACCGATTATCTGTGGGGGCCCAAGGCTGAGATGCCTCGGGCCACCCGACTGGGTCTGGCCTGCGGGGATGTGTTCAGGTGTCTGCCTTGAGCTCAGCGAAGTCGGCGCGGGCTTGAGCGACGGCTTCGGGGTATGCCTGGGGTCGGTCACCCGCCTCGCGGGGCGTCCATGGGGTCCCGGAGCATCGTTACCCCGGGAGGCAGCTGGTTCGACTGGCTTCGATCATGTCGAGCCACAGCCGATACTGGCCGTCATCGAGGTAGGCCAGGCGGCTCAGGTCGATGTCAACTCGGCGCGACCACCACAGGGACGCGGCGGTGGCCAGCAGGAACCGCTCGGTGCCGGACCACTCCTCGGCCAGGACTCCGTCCCAGTCGATGGTGGCGGAGGTGGCGGAGGTGATGTACCGGCCGAAGCGGGCCGGGGAGGGCAGGCGAGGGGAGAGCAGCAGCACCATGACGGCCGCGACCTCCCCGTTCCTGCCTCGCTGGAGGATGCGCCGGTAGTGGTCGCGCACGTGGGGGATGAGGTCGGCGGGGGTTTGCGGGGTCATGGGGCGACGATACGCAGCTTCCCCGACAGGCGGCGGGGAATTGACACTGTCCACAAGATGGAGCGCACGCTACGCAAAAGATGTAGCGTGCGCTCCATGGAAGCTGCGCCACCCACCGAACCTGCCCTTGCGTTCCGTGACAAGGAGCGCGCCAAAGAGGCACTGCGCGCCTGGGCCGAAGCGGAACACGACCTCAACGACCGACGCGACCCCCTGGTCCGCGGAGCCCTCGCCGCAGGAGTCACCCCCACCGAGGTCTACGACCTCACCCGTATCGCCCGCTCCACCACCGCCCGCATCAGCCCCGGCAAGCCCGCAGACATCGAGGTCGCCGTCCCCCAGCCTCCCATCCTCGAATACGCCGCCCTGCTGGAGGCTCGCGCCGAGCGGATCACGAACGCCGCAGACGCGCCGCGTCCCGGCACCTACGAGGGTAACCACCTGATCGCGTTTGCCCTGATCATGCGCCACGCGGCCCAGCTCATCAGCCAGCCGCCTCGCGATCCATCCATGTCCGAGGACGCCTGGCTGCAGTCGCTCGCCGCCCAGTACCGGCGCCAGAGCACTGAGCTGCGCTCCAGCCTCTCAGAACGGTCTCGGCGCAGCCGCCGCAGCTCATCAGCCAGCCACGGGGACGAGCAAAGCTACGCCGAAACGTACGCCGTGCTCGCCGATGAGATCACCCGCGTCCGCCGCCTCGGCGAGGCCGTGTGGGACACCTTCTCGCCCGATGAGGTTGCCGCTGGCCGCGCACGCAGCGCCGAGGCCAACCGGCAGTTCCGCGAGGAGTTCGCCGTCAAGGCGGGCTTTGACAGTTTCGCGGCGATGAGTGCCGCCCACCCCGACGAACTGGAGGACGACCGTGGATGAGACCTACCTGGGCACGCTGTGTACCCATCTGGCCGAGCACGAGCCCCGGCCCGGCCAGTGGGCAAAGCGCCTGGCCGGCCGCCCGCAGCGCGGCGACCTGAGCAGCCTCTCCTTCTTCTCCCTCACCCCCCAGGAAGTGCTGAGCATGGCCCGGGACGCGGGCCTGCCTCTGCCGGGGCTCGACGACGTCGACGACGTCGACCTCACCCAGTGGGCCGTCGAGGCGAACGCGCTCACCGCGGTGCTGACCACCTACGCCAGGCTCACCCCGGTCTACCCCCACCCGCACGAGGCCGGCGGCCAGGACCTGGGGCACGCCCTCGGCTCGATCCACCCCGACGACCTCGGGCAGGCCGTCGTCGACATGATGCTGGGGCAGATCTCGGCCTGCCAGCACGGCATGTTCTCCCGGATCCTGCATTATCTGCCGCAGGCCCGCACCGGGCCGGTCGACCTGCGTACGGTGGCCGCGCTCGCGTACACGGTGCCCGGCCGCCCGGCCGAGCTGTACACCAACCCGACCGGTCACTACGAGCACCGCCTGCAGCACGGCACGGGTCGGTGGTGGCCAGCCCTGGATTTCGCCCAGTCCTTCTACGGCGCCCGCCCGGCCCTGTAGGGGTGCCACTGTGGCGGCAGAAACGGGCCACGCCGTCGCACCGATCGGTGGGAGGATCCTCACATGCCGCCCTTCCCGCACCTCACGATCGAGGCAGCCCGCACGCTCAGCCGCAACGAGCTGCTCCCCCGGCTCGAGGCCGAACAGGCATACTGGCTCCGGCGCATCGAGCGCGGGCTGACGCAGTGGAACGACGCGGACTACCAGACGTTCCGGCGGATCATGGACGCGGCGGTGGATCCTCGGCGGATCGGCGCGGAGACGCTGGCGGCGGTGCAGGCGCTGGCCCAGGGCCGCCCCCGGGACGAGGGGTACTTCACCCGGCCGCTCGGTGAGCGCGGGGAGCTGTAAGAAGCCGACCTGCGCCCCCGACCGCCCACGAGGCGGCCGTCGACCCCCTGCCCTGTCGCCGCCCCGACGACCGCACTGGTATGGCTGTCCCGTTGTTCCTCGACCCTGGGGTTGGTGGCCGGTCAGGTGGTCGAAGGTGGAAACGACGTGCAGGAGGCGCAGTGGCTGATCAGGTTGTGGCGGGTGTGGAGGCGTCTGGGGCGGGTTCGCGTACCGGCCTGAACAGGGTTGCGTGGGCGGTGACGGAGGTGTTCGCGCCGCAGAACCTGATGTTGAGCCTGCCGCCGGTGGTCGGCGCGCTGGCGGCCGACTGGATGGGTGCGGCGTGGGGTGCGGGAATCTCGGCGGTGTGCGGTGGCGTGCCGGCCACGGTGATCGCGGTCGGCGTTTGGCGAGGCCGGTTGGACTCGCGGCACATCGTGGACCGGTCGAGCCGTTTCAAGCCGATGCTGGCGGCACTGGCGGCCGTGCTGGTGACGCTGCTGGTGTTGCTGCTGGCCGACGGGGAGCCGGTGGAGCTGACGGCGATGGTCGTGGTGATGCTCGGCTGGCTGGCGGTGTTGGGCCCGATCACCTTGGTGTGGAAGATCTCGTTTCACACGAGCACAGCGGCCGGGGGCGCGGTGGTGCTGGCGTACGTGCTGTCGGCCGCTGTGACGCTCGTGGTGGGTGCGGTGCTGGTGGCGGTGATCGGGTGGGCTCGGGTGCGGATTTCTCACCACACGCTCGCCCAGGCCGTCGCGGGTGCGGCGGCTGGGGCGAGCGTGGCGTGGGCGGTGTTCGCCGCCATGGGCGTGTGAAGGAGGGCCGGTAGCGCGGTCGGCGGGTCTCAGGTCTGGGGGGCGGGTGTCGGGGTGCGGGGCGAGGAACTTGTGCCCTTCGGTCCAGGTTGACAGACGAACACGGCCAGGTGCTGGGTCGTGGAGATGGCCCTCGCCAACGCACGATGTCGCGACCCCTTGGAGGCGTGAGCGATCGCCCGTGATGCCGCAGACTACCCGGAGAAGATCATTCCACGGTGATGTGGCATTACGGATCCGCACCATCGTGCCCCTTCAGTGCTGACCAGGCGGGTCTGAGGCTTCGGCGCTTGCTTGGGCCTATCACAGGACTCTTCGCTCCGGCAGGCCGAGCCGCTTCGCGGTCGCCCTGCGGGCGAGCCTGCCGTCGCTCCGAGGTCCTGTGATCGAGACGGCCCAAGCGCCGAAGCCTCAGACCGGACGCCCTGGCTCGGCATTCCGTGGCCGCGCGTATGTGGAAGACGTCAGATCACGTCACCGCGGTCGCGGCGCTCGACGCATTTGTCACCGAGCTGGCGTCGTCCAGAACGGAGACGTCTTGAATCCCGAATCTCACGGCCTCTTTGGCTGCGTGGTCCTGGTCCGCAAAGACGACACGGAGCGGGTGCCACAGCGAGGGCAACCCAACGAGGAGTTTTCCGTCCTGCTGGCCGACTGGCTCACCTTCATGGTGCCTCTGTTCATCGCCGAACTGCGCCACATGACGGACGAGGAGATCCGGCGCGCCAGAGCCGATGCACTGGAACAGATCGCCAGTCACGGCGACGACCTGCAATACGGCGGCCGACACCAGGGGTCGTCGCGGACCGCGCTGGCCAAGGCCCTCGCGATCCTCGCGCGTGCCGAGGGAGGCGTCACAGCCCTAGGCGTCCACGCCTGCCTCGCGCCGCACGTCGACTGCCCTGGCCGACCGCTCCCGGTCCTCACCGACCACCCCCGCGATGGCCGTACGGAGCCCCCGTCATGACCGAGCCGACTACTGGCACGCCACGCAGGAGCGCCCGGAGGTGGTTGCTCACGCAGAACTCACAACTGCGCGCAGAGGGGATCTTCAACTGGCCGCTACCGGCGTTCGCCGGCCGCCTGGATGACGGCCGCACCTACAACACCTGTCCGGAGGCCGGGGCGTGCGCCTCCCTGTGCTACGCGAGGGTTGGCAGCTACCGCTTCCGCAACGTGCTCGCCGCGCACCAGCGGAACCTGAAGATGATTCTGGACGATCTCCCGGGGTGGGCCCAGCAGATGATCACGGAGCTGCAGCACAAGCGCTACCAGGGAAAATGGGTCCGACTGCACGACTCCGGGGATTTCTTCTCCGATGCGTACTTGCTCGCCTGGCTGGACATCATGCGCAAATCGCCGGGGGTGCGGTTCTACTGCTACACCAAGGCAGTGGCCCGTTTCCGCTGCCTGGTTGAGCCCGCGCCGCCGGATAACTTCCTGTGGTGCTACAGCCTCGGGGGGATGGAAGACCACCTCCTGGACCTGGAGCACGAACGCCACGCCGAGGTCTTCCCCAGCACGACGGAACTGCAAGCGGCGGGCTATTCCGACCAGACCGAATCGGACCTCGAGGCCGTCCTGGGGCCGGAGCGGGTCGGCATTCCCGCCAATCGGATCCCGCATCTGCTCAAACGTCAAGGCACGCAGACCTTCGGCAGCCTCCAGCGCGCCCTGGACGCCAAGCGCGCCGCCAAACGACAGCGCGCACGTGGGGGCCGCGTCTTGACCGACCCTGATCCAGGGCTGACCCGTCGACGCGGTCGCGGTCATCCAGGCGGCGCCGGCCTGCTCGCTGCTCCCTGACCTCGCCCGGGAAGGGCCCTCACGTCGTCTTCCAACCATCCCGGTTCCCCGGAACTGGCCGCATGACTGCTCACTAGGCAAAACGACCTTTTGCCATGCCCATCTGCAAGGAGTTCACCGTGGCCCACAGAGAACGAACCAAGCTCGAACGCTTCGACCGCGATGGCTTTGCCGGTCCCGACCCCGGAATCGATCACTGCGGCCTGTCTCGCCGCTCATCCCGCCGAGGATTCTGCCCGTTTCTCCCGGAACTTCAGGAAGGTGCCCCGTGAGCAGTGAGATGTGGGCGGCAATCGCCATCTGGGACACGGTCAAGCCGACCGTGCTCCTCGCCCCGACCGAGGATGAAGCGTGGCAGCACATGGCCCGCCACCTCGACAACATCAGCTCGGCGCAAGACAACCACCCCGAAGGCTTCGCAGCCTTCACCGCGAAGCATCCCTTCGAGCAGGACACCGCAACCGCCGAGCAGGCAAAAGCCTGGGCGACGGCTTACGCGCGCACCTTCAAGGACGACCTGCGGCTGCAGGTCGTGCTGGCCGTGCCGTGCGGCGCGCTCCGCAGCCTGCAGCCGGATCTGACGAAGGTCCCACCGATCCCGGCGCAAAGGTATGGGCTCGATGCGCCGACGCGGTACCGGACACGCCGCTCAGGCGGGGCGTGTGGCTGCGCCTGCTCGTCCGGCGGCTTCTGTGGGGGCTGCGGCCACGCCGGGTGCGCAGGCCGCCGATGACCGCGAAGCAGGAGCGGCAGATGTTCGACGGCTTTGGTTGTGTCTGGGACGTCACCGCCGCCCAGGAGATCGTCCGGGACCGCCAGCCAGGTTACGTCCGCGTCGCGGACCTCGTTGGCTACATCCACCTTGGGGTGGTCGCCGTCGACAAGGAGTACGCGGCCGGACTGAGCGGGCCGTACGAGCCGGTCATCATCGCGCTCGCGCCGCGCGTCGGCAACATCCCGATCGACGGCTGGCACAAGGTGTGGAAGGCCCACCTCGACGGCGTGGAAGACCTACCTGCCTTGCTCCTCACCGGAGAGGAAGAGCAGCAGGTCCGCCTGATCGACCGGCTGGCTGATCCCGCCGACAGATGATGGCTCCGATCGCCATACCGGTCAAGCCGGTCGAGGTCGGCGGGTGTTCCTCCCACCAAGCTGCGTGCGAGATGCCGGGCTGCACGCTGAGCGCGGCCCCGTGGCCGTCCAAGCCGCAGCCGATCAGGACGGCTATGGAGAAGCTGACCCACATCCACCGGCAAGATCACCGCGTCTCTGGCCGACCGTCGGTCCTCGGCCCCCCGTAACCGGGCAGCGGCTCGCGCAGGACCTGCCGCCGCCTTCTGGCAGACAAGGAGAGAACATGATCCGCTATGTGAACGCCGCCCAGGTAAAGACCTTCGCTGCCGAAGTCGCCCAGCACCTCCCTGGCCCCTTTGAAGTGCAGACCTTCCCCCAGCGGTGGGAGAAGGCCGCCGTCGTCTTGGTCAATGGTGAGGAGCGGATCGCGCTGTTGCACCGCACTTACGGCGAGTGCTCCAACGACAAAATCACGTTCATGGGACTGTCCCTGAGCGCTGACCTGTCAGACCTGGCATGCCTGTCGCAGGAGCGCGGGAGCTACACCACGGCGGCGTTAACCCGCTCCCCGAAGGCAGTGGCTGCCCAGCTTGGCCGCAACCTCCTGCCGCACTATCGCACCCAGATCGCCTCACAGAAGACAGCCGAAGCCCATCATGCGGCGCGGCGGGCCGCACGGAAAGCCGAGGCCGAACAGATCACCGCCCTTCTGCCCGGCAGCGAATACACCCCCACCAGCAGCAAGAGCCACTACGACAGCGAACTCATCCACTTCTCCCGCCCTGACGGCGCGAAGGGAACCCTGGCCATCTACGCCAACAGAGGCGGCTTCAGCTACACGCTGAACTTCGGCCCGGACACCGCGTTCCGCGACGGCCTGATCGTCCTGCTCGGCAAGCACTACGGCACGCCGTCTTAACTCCCGGTGGCCCGGCTCGAGCTGAGCGCCGCCGCCCCGCCGGGCGGTTCGGAGGCAAGGAGGCCGGTTCGCGAGCACTGCCCCGGGCGGCGGCTACTCGCATGGCCGTGCTGGGTTCCGAGCCCGCCGCCGCGCCTGTCCGAGGCGTGCCGGCATCCCTGTTCGAAGAGGGAGAGAAAACGCCATGACCTCCGAAGAGGCCCCACCATGCCCGATGGACGAGGACGGGCTCTGTCGTGACCACGGGAGGGACCGCGCCGGCCACCGGCTTGGCTCCGAGCCGCCTCACACCGCCCTTGGGCCGTCGCGCTCAACGACGCCAGGCGTACGAGCTGGAGCAACCCGACCGGTGATCTCGTCCCCGCGACCGCTCACACCGAAGAACCGGGACTACCTCGCGCGCATCTGTGCCGTGCTCAGCAACCCCAGCCAAGCAGAGAAGATCGCCCCCTGGCTCACCACAACGTGCGTCGAGTGCAAGGAGGTGCCCGCACCCGACGACCTCCACCACGTGATCGTCGAGACCCTCATCGGCCGGTACGTCGTCATCGGCTGCGAGCTGTATTGGGTCATCAACCCAGAAGCTCTTGGCCTGAAACGCGGCCGGTGGTGCGACTGGCAGGACTGACACGACGCCTCCCGTTGCTCACCTGCACAGATAACGAAAGGACGGATGAATGGACAAGCTGACCGCGCACGAGGACGAGCCTTTCGCCGAAAGCGCCCCCCTCGCCGAAGAGCACCTGAGCGAGAACATCGAATCCCCGTCAACTGCCCAATACGTCGAGGAGCTGCCGAGCTCGGCCGAGGTCGTGGCCGACTGCGTGGCCGCAGGCGGCACCCCCACCGACGTCTTGCACGCCATCGCCTGGACGGTGACCGCACGAGCCGGGTGGGCCGACGCGCTTCACACGCAAGTCCTCAACGATGTTCTGGGCGTGGCCGGCTTCTTGTTCGACTGCATCGCCTATGAGCACGAGCAGCACACCGGCATCAAGCTCTACCCCGACGACGCGGGCTTCGACGACATGACCGCCGAGCACCGGCCCGACTTCTTCCGGCTGGTGACCGTCATGAGTGACCAGCCGCCAGCTCTGAAGGTGGGCGAGCACGAGTCGGCCCGAGCCATGCTGATCGAGGTGTACGCCGATGCGATGGAGCACGGCACCTCGTTTGTCTCCGCGCTGTGTATCGCCGCTGAGGAGTTCGCCTCCACCGAAGAGCGGACCGGTGAAGATCCCGTCTGAGGGAGAGGAGGTTCCTGCTGACCTGCGCGCTGGCATCGCCCGCCGGTCTCGCTGTAGCGGCCGGGTACCGGTCAGCGAAGGCAATCGGTGAAACCGCCGAAACGGCGGAGGCTGGTGTGGCTACCCTGGCCGGGTGGCTGACCAGAGGGGGGTGGCGGACGTTCCCACGAGCCTGGATCTGGATGCGATCCTGGTTGCGCGTTGGGCCGACCCGAGTCTCTTCACTGCAGAGGAGTTCGACCGGGCCGAACGGTTCTGGCAGGCCCGGCGCGCCCAAGACGATCGGCTGCTGGCGGTACGCGCGCGAGCGGCCCAGCAGATCACCGCTTGGACCGGGCGGGTGCCCCGAGACGTTGGTTCGCTGGGTATCCAGACCAATCTGGAGACCAGTGACCTGGATCTGGGGATAGGCTACCCGGTCGCCGACCAGGAGCAGCTGATGGCGGCGCTGGCCGGGCACACGGCGTTCCTGGGTGAGCGCAAGACCCGCTTCGACACCTCCCGGCTGGTGTTCGGTTTCGTCGACGAAGGCGTGGAGATCGACCTATCGGCGCTGACCGAGGAGGATTTCGTTGTTGCCTGCCGGATGCTGGAGGAGATCGCCGCCGGCATGAGCGAGCAGGAGCGCATTGCCCACACCTGGGTCAAGTACCTGCTGCGCAACGCGGGCCGCTTGGAGGATTACGCGACGTGGAAGCTGGTCACCTACGCCCGGTTCTGCCCGGAGTTCAACTGGGTGCCCATCACCTAAGCCGGGCGGCCGCGATGCGCGAGTCGTGATCGTGTACGGTTTGACGGCCTGGTCGACGCGGCGGATGGTGCTGGCCACCGCCCAAGCGTGCGGCACAGCGTCGGCCTGGCCACCTCTTTACCTGCCCACCGAATGACCTGCTGGGCTCATCGAGCAGACCCCTAGGGCAGTCCCCGGAACCGCCGCGTCGGATAGATGCCCGTTTCAAGGGCGAATTCCAGGCGGGCCAGTGTGGCGACGTCACAGTAGGTATCGCCCATCAGCACGCGGCCGATTGTCCGTTGTGATACCCCGGACCGTTCCGCGAGCCTGTGTTGCGACAGGCCGTGATCGGTCATGGCGGCTTTGAGGCGACGGGCGATCTCCTGCGCGTAATGAGCGCCAATCGGAGCGTCCGGGGTGAGGGTGGCCTCTGGCCACACCCCGCTGGCGATGTACACGTGGGGGACGAGGTCGTATCGCACCGGCCCCTCCCCCACCTCCGCTTTCACGGTTGCCGCCTCGTTGCTCTTCATCATTCCATCCTTTACTGAGTCATATATGACTCAAAAAGTGTAGGGTTCCCGGGGCGGGCCGGGCGTACGCCTATTGCGACCCCGGGTGCGTGCAGCCCTCAATGTGAGAACGGCGGCCCGGCCTGCCCGCAGCGATCGACGCGTGACGAAGGGGCGAACGAGCAGATGGTGGCGTTCTTCTGCGGTGTTGACTGGTCCGAGAGCGGCCATGACGTCGCGGTGGTTGACGCGGCCGGCACGGTCGTCGCCCGCGCCCGGATCGAGGAGTCGCCGGCCGGGGTCAAGGAGCTGCTGCGCCTGCTGGCCGGGCTGAGAACCAGCCACCGCCACGGCCGCAAGCAGGTCTCGATTGCGATCGAGACCAGCCGCGGCCTGCTGGTGGCCGCGCTGCGCGCGGCCGGGCAGCCGGTCGTGGCGATCAACCCCACGGTCGTGGCCCGATACCGCGGGAGGCTGAACCCCACGCGGAAGAAGGCCGACGTCACCGACGCGGTGCTGCTGGCCAACATCCTGCGGACCGACGCTCACCTGCATCGCCGCCTGTGGACGCCCTCACCGCAGGGCGCCGCGATCACGGTGCTGGCACGCGCCCACACCGACGCCGGCCGCCGACGCCATCAGTTGCGCTTCAAGCTGCGCAGCGCGCTGCGCGAGTACTACCCGGCCGCACTAGAGGCCTGGAAGGGTCTTCCCGACGACCTCCTGCGCGGCGAGGCCCGCGCGGTGCTGGCCCTGGCCCCGACACCACGGCGTGCGGCCCGGCTGAGCGTCGGCCAGCTCGCGGACGCGCTGGCCCAGGGAGGCCGCACCCGGCTGGTCCACGACCACGCCGGACGGCTGCACGAGCTGTTTCGCCGACCCCAGCTTCGCCAACCCGACGCCGTCGAAGAAGCCATGGGGGCCGCGATGCTGGCCCGCCTCGCGCTGCTGAACCAGGCATGCCACACACTGGACGATCTCGCCGTTCAGGTCACCGAGGCGTTCGACGCTCACCCTCAGGCACCGATCTACCGCTCCTTCCCCGGATGCGGGCCAATCATCGGCGCCCGCCTGCTGGCCGAGATCGGCGACGACCCCGACCGCTTCATCACCGCCCGGGGACTGCTGGCGTACGCGGGCGCCGCGCCGCTCACCTGGGCCAGCGGAGCCAGCTCAGTGGTCACCCACCGGCGCATCGCCAACCGCGCGCTGAAAGCCACAGGGCATGTGTGGGCGTTCGCCGCGCTGACCCGCTCACTCGGCGCCCGGGCGCACTACGACCGGCGGCGCGAAGCCGGCGACCGCTACGCCGCCGCGCTACGCCACCTGAACGGCCGTCTGCTGAGGTGCCTGCATCACTGCCTCAGCACCGGCGAACTCTACCGGGAGGAGCGGGCTTTCCCCCGCGGGGTGAGTGTGGACGAGTAGGCGGGCGGCCAGGCACACCTCGGATTCACCCCGGGCCTCAGAGCCCTTACGCGGGAACGGTGCTGGCCGCCTCCCTGTTCGCCCAATTCACCGGCCCCCTGTATGTCGCTTCGTCGAATGCCCTACGGATCCGGCGTTCATCGCACCGGCAGACACCGGCCCTCTGCCTCCGGCACACGCCGACGCAACCACACCCCATCGGCCATTGAGCGCGGCTACCAGCCGTCAGGCGGTCAGAACGGGACCTGCTCCATCCGGTGACGCACCGGGGCATGGGCGCCGGGACTGCTGACCCGGCGCTTGCTTGGGCCTATCACAGACCTCTTCGCTCCGGCAGGCCAAGCCGCTTCGCGGTCGCCCTACGGGCGAGCCTGCCTGCACTCCGAGGTCCTGTGATCGAGACGGCCCAAGCGCCGGAACACCAGCCCGGCCCGGAGACCCTGTCCACGCAGCTGCGCCGCCTGGTTAATCCACCGCACTGTGTGGGCGCCTGACCGCCCTGCCCTCTCGATCCCCGAGGAAAGCCATGAACCGCATGCTCGCGCGGGCCGCCACGCTCGCCCTGTTCGCCGCCACGGCGCTGGTCGCCTGCTCCGCCGCAGAGGATCGCCCGGCGTGTGCCGCCAGCGTTCCGCCCCCGGCTCCGGGCCCCGGGTCGGGCAGCAAGCCGGGCCCCGGCTCCGGCTCGTCCAAGACGACGTCCAGCAACACCGGCACGGCGCGCACCGACACCCGGCCCGCGCCGCAGAAGACCGCCACCAAGCCGCAGCAGACCAGTAACGGCACCTGGCAGCGTCAGGAGCCGCGCCGCGTCTACAAACCGCAGCCCGCGAAGGTCTATGTCACCGACCTGTACGGGCAGCGCTACGCCCAGTACCCCGGTTTCCCGGGCTACTACGTGATCGGCGTCTACCCGCTGACCTACGGCGACACCTACGGCTGCACACCCGCCCAGGTGGGCGAGCCCGTCCAGGACATCACCACCGGATGAGAGCCCTCACCGCCGTCCTGGCCGTCGCCCTGCTCCTGGCCTGCATCCCGCTGGGCATCTGGATCGGCCGGTGGATCACCAGGCGGGTCACGCTCCAGCGGGACCTGGCCCGCACCCAGGAGGCCCTGGCCCGTAACGAGCAGTTCGTCGAGCGGCTACGCGCGAGCGCCGCTGAACACCAGCAGCTCGGTAGCCACTTCGCGGTGATCGTGGCCGACGAAATCGAAGCCTTCTCCCCCTCCTCCAACATCCCCCCGAAGGGTTCCCGATGAACCGCATGAAGAAGTTCCTGCTCGCCGCTGCCGTCGCCGCAGTGCTGGGCACCGGCACCGGCTGCGCTTCCGTCAACACCGAGCCCGATGAGACTGCGGTCGTCTACTACGGCGCGATGGGGTCCGCCACGAAGTTCGAGAAGTGCATCGGCCCGTCGAAGCGGGAGAGCGTCAGCATCAGCGACAACTCGTGGACCTACGCCGCCGGGCAGCGCACCTTCGACTTCTCCGGTGCCGAGGGCGCCGAGTCCAAACCGCTGGAAGTGGTGTCCAAGGACAACGTCACGATGAAAGTGCCCGGTGTGGCGACATTCGCTCTCAACACCGAGTGCAAGACGCTGCGGCAGTTCCACGACCGCATCGGCCGGAAGTTCAGCTCCTTCTTCTACGGCACCGGCCTCGACTACAGCGAGGACGGTTGGAACCGGATGCTCAGCATCTACATGAGGGTGCCGCTGGACCGGGCGCTGGACGCCGCTTCCCAGGAATTCGAGTGGCGCAAGCTGTTCAACGACCCGACGACGAAGCAGGCATGGGAGAAGCGCGTCGGCGAGCTGGCCCGGGGCTACATCCAGGAGACCGCGCGCGGGCAGTTCTTCTGCCAGCCCAGCTACGCCGGGGCCGGGGACTGCGGTGACATCGTCCTGACAATCCAGAAGCCCGAACCGCCCGCCAACCTGGCTCAGGCCCTCGCCGCTGAGCAGGTCGCCAAGACGCAGAACGCAGCGCAGGAGCAGATCAACGCGAAGGTCCGCACCGAGATCGAGTCCATCAAGGACCTCACCAGGGTGCTGGGCCCGAACGGGGCGGTGCTGTGGCAGGCCATCCAGAAGGGCCAGGTCTCCGTGGTGCCGGTGCCGAGCGACACCAACCTCACCATCGCCTCCAAAAACTGACCCCGTGGCCGCCGTCCCCGAAGACGCGTTCGGCCCCGTCCAGATCGCCGCCGCCCTACGCGGCTGACCCACCCCGGCCGGTGCCCGCCCGAGCGGCGGGCGGGCACCATCCAGCGGAAGGAATCTCGCCTCGTGACCATCGACGCCCCTACCCGCCGCCTGGCCGACCCCTGCGACTTCTGCATCGCTGGCCCCGGCCAGAAGTGTGAACACAGCTGCCCGCGGCGCCCGCACGCCCCGGCCACCAATCCCACCAACGACGAGCGCGCCGAGTACGCCGACGCTGCTCTCGACGCCTACGCCGCCAACCATTACCACGCCTCCGACTCCAACCTCACCCTCACCGGCAACCTCGAACAGGCCGCCCGTGACCTCGTCAGCAACCTGCTTCACCGCCTCGACCGCGCCGGCCTCCACCCCGGCCACCTCCTGCACGCCGCCTACACCCGCTACGCCCACGAGCAGCGCTACGGCGAGCCCGGCTACACCAGACCCACCGCCTACACCTTCAGGTGCGACCCCGCCCAGGGGTGCGGCGCCGCCTCCGGCCAGGCGTGCGCGTGGAGCTGTCCCACCTGGCGGCGCCCGCCCGTCAAGCAGCTCCCGCCGCCCGCCGACGCCTCACCGAGCCCCGCGCCCGCCTCCGGCCAGGTTGTCGTCACTGTCGAGCTCGACGTCTCAGAAGACATCCGTTACTCGTTCACCGCGAACCTCATCGTCCCGGCTGGCGTCGCCGACGACCAGGGCAAGCTCTACAGCTACCTCGACGTCAACGAGCACGTGTGGCTTGCCGCCCTCGACCCCGCCGCCCACTCCCTGTCAGCTGAATGGACGCTCAACCGCATCACCATCCGCTAGCCCGGCACACCGGCCGGTTTTATCCGAGCGACCAAGGCGCCTTGACTCACTTGTCAAGTCCGCCTGAAGAGGATGACCCCGCAGGCCATGAGCCTGCCGTTCGCGAAAACAGGGCGATGAACAGGTATTTAGCGTCTTCAAGTAGGGTTACGAATCAGTAACGGCACTCAAGTTCGCTGGCTGTGCGCTAGACAAAATGACCATGTGATCTCCAGTCTGTCGACAGCGCAGTCAACAATTTCTGATTTAGCCGTCAGGTCTTGCGCCTTGCGTTGAACTGATCTCCCTCTTGCGGAAGTTCCCTCCATGACTCCAGCCATCGCTCTTGCACCGGCCCCGGCCGGATATACCTCTTCGTCCCTGAGGCGGGCCGCCGAGCGCTACAGCGGCGACACCCCCGTGCTGATCCTCGATGTGGACACTGTCCGCGCGCGATATCAGGCGATATACGCGGCGTTCCCGTTCGCCCGCCTGTACTACGCGGTCAAGGCCAATCCCGAGGCGTCGATTCTCAGGGCCCTGACCGAGCTCGGGGCGAGTTTCGACTGTGCCTCACCAGCGGAGATCCAGGGATGCCTGGACGCTGGGGCGCACCCCAGCACGATTTCCTACACCACGACGATCAAACGAAGTCGCGACATCGCCTCGGCATACGCGATGGGCGTGCGTCTCTACGCCGCCGACACCGCGGCTGAGATCGACAAGCTCGCCGAACACGCGCCGGGCAGCTCATTGTGGGTGCGCATCGCCGTCGACAACGCAGGCGCCGCCACACCCTTCGGCCAGAAGTTCGGCTGCGAGCCCAACCGCGCCACCGCCCTGTTACGGCGCGCGCAGCTCCGTGGCCTGACCCCCTACGGCATCAGCTGCCACGTCGGCTCCCAGCAGAGCGACCCCTCAGCCTGGGATCGCGCCATCAGCCGCGCCGCCGGCATCTACCGCGACCTCGCCGCCGAGGGCATCGAGCTGGCCACCATCAACCTGGGCGGAGGTCTCCCCGCCACCTACACCGGTCCGGTACCGCCGCTGTCGCACTACGCCGCGGAGATCGACGACAGCCTGCACCGTCACTTCGGGAACCACCGCCCGGCGGTGATTCTCGAGCCGGGCCGCGCGATGGTGGCATCGGCCGGGGTCATTGTGACCGAGGTCGTCCAGGTCTCCCACCGCTTCGGCCGCCGTTGGATCTACCTCGACATCGGCCGCTACGGCGGGCTCGCCGAGACCGAAGGCGAGGCGATCATCTACCCGCTGCTGGCGCAGCGCGAGGACCTCAGTGTCGGCCCGGCCATCGTGGCTGGCCCCACCGCCGACGGAGACGACGTCCTCTACCAGCGTCATCAGCCCGAACTGCCGCTGAGTCTGGTCGCAGGGGACCGAATCGTAATTCACGTTACCGGCGCCTACACCGCGACCTACGCGGCCATCGCCTTCAACGGGATCGCGCCCCTGCGGGTCACACTCACCGACACCGAAGCCGCATGATGGGCCAGCCAGGCACGGTCGGTGCCTTCCGCGGCCGGCACGTGCTCGCCGAACTGTACGGGGTGGCGCCGCACCTGCTGAACGACGAGACCCGGCTGCGGCAGATCCTGCCGCAGGTCCTCACTCAGGCCGGCGCGACCGTCTTGAACATCGACAGCCACCACTTCGCCCCGATCGGGGTGACCGTGCTGGCGCTGCTGAGTGAGTCCCACGCCAGCATCCACACCTACCCCGAGACCGGGAGGTGTTTTGTCGACATCTTCACCTGCGGCACCCGCGCCGATCCCGAGTTGGCCATGACCCTTCTGGCCACCGCGATGGGCTGCGACCAGGACCAGACGCGCATCAAGACGATCGAGCGCGGGACGCCGACGCCCGCCGCACCCCTGCCCCTCGCATCCTTGCACGGAGTCCCCTCATGACCCGCATCACCGAACCGCTCGCGCCCGGCCTCACCCGGCAGTGGACCCTGCGCGAGGTCATCTACAGCGGCCACACCGCCTACCAGCGGCTGACCATCGCCCACACTAGCCAGGGCATCACGCTGTTCAGTGACGACGACCGGCAAAGTAGTGAGCTCAGCCAGCTCGTCTATCACGAGGCGCTGATGGTGCCCGGGCTGCTGCTGGCGGCCGCCCGCGACCGTGTTCTGATCATCGGATCGTCTGAGGGGGTCGCCTCGCAGATCGCCATCGCGGCGGGCGCGGCGCTGGTCGACCACGTCGACATCGACCGGGAGTGTGTCGAGCTGTGCGCCGAGCATCTGCCCTACGGTTACAACCCCCAGGAACTGCGGGTGGCGGTCGACGGCGTCGGCCCCGTCCGCGTCCACTACAGCGACGGTTTCGCTTTCATCGCCGAACGGGCCGTCGCCGCGGAGCGCTACGACGTGATCGTCATTGACCTGCCCGATGAGGTGCTGGGCGGATCGGCCCAGCACAACCGGCTCTACGGCATCGATTTTCTGGCGCGCTGCCGTGAACTGCTCACCCCGGGCGGGGTCGTCATCACCCAGGCTGGCTGCCCGACGCTGTGGCGCCAGGAGACCCTGGCCACCGCCTTGGATCGCTACCGCACGGTGTTTCCCAGCACGGCTTTTTACGGCTCCTGGGAACACGAGTGGGGCTTTTTGGTCGGCTGCGCCGAGGAGATCGACGATGCCACCACGGTGATGGTGAGGCGGTTGGCGCACCTGCCCTACACACCGCAGAGCATCGACGCGCAGAGCCTCATCTCCGGCTCCGTCCTCCCCTACCACCTGCGTGATCACAGTGGGGCTCGACCGGGCTCCTCGCGTCTTGAGTCCATTGTCTAAAGCCCTGCCCCCCAGCTCCGTCCACAGATCCCAGATGAAAGTGAAGGCGATTCGCCATGGGAATCGGCATGATCCGAAACGGGCGGCCCAACGTAGCGCTGGGCCGCAGCATCGCGGCGGCCGCGGCCGCCGCCCGCGGGCGCACCACCGCTCCACCCGCCCAGGAGGTTCCCTCGCCGTCGGCCTCCTCGGCGCCACGCGATCGGTCTTCGTCCTCCAGTGCCGCAGCCTGACCGCCACCGCACCGCCGAGAGCCGGGGCCGGCAGCCGACCGAGTCCCTCATAGTGAGCCGGCACCGGTGGCGGGCCAGGCGTCGGCGGGCAAGCCCACCTTGACGATCAGGCATCCCATGCTCGGGCGAGACGACGGTGCCGGGTCGGCTGGTGGCGCTCAACCTCGGTGACAGGCCTGCTCACGCACGCCGGTCACCCACGCGTCGGCACCGGGCCTGCGGAGGGGGCAGGCCCGGCCGACGTCGGCCAGGCCTGCCCACGGATGAGCGCGATCTTCGCCGTTTGGCCAACGTCCACTCCACGCCTTCCATCGTCGCGACCGGCCCGCAGTCTGATGCGGGCCCCGGCCGGACCTGCGGCGGGCGGTAGAGCCCGGCTCCTGGCGCTGGTCGCGGTGCATGAGCTCCCCGAACCGTTAAAACCTCCGGCCGCAGGACCGGCTAGGACGCCTCCTCAGGCCGCCTTCTCCACCGTGACCACAGCTGGCGAGGACGTGGCGGGGACGGTACGGCAGGCGATGGCGCGGCAGCAGGGGGCACAGCGTTCAGCATCGCCTTCTGGATAGCCGCCCAATCTCCCATGCGCCACCACTCGAACAGGGCAGCGGTGCTGAGCACCGGGAACGGCAGGCTCGCCACGAACTCCGGCCGCCGGTAGACCTGGGGCGTCCGCTCGGCGACGGTCATCTTGTGCTGGTGGTTGACGACCAGCACGGCACCGCTCACTGGATCACGCGGTCGCAGCTGCGGCCAGGTGGCCAGGTGCTTCTCCAAGGCGCCCACCAGCTTCTCACCGGCCTCACCGCCAGCGGACTTGACCTCTACCAGAAGGCGATGCTCTCCAAGGACCGCGAGGACATCGGCCGACCGGGTGCCGTTCAGCTCGACGTCGAGCTCCACCGTGGTGAAACCGGCCGCCCGCAACACCGCGGCGACCGCGTCCTCCAGTTCCTGGCCGGTTCCATACAGCAGCCCCTCCCGGACGGAATCGGCGGCCGCTTTAGCCTGGTTCAGGACCTCCTGCAGTCGGACCTTCTCAGCCGCGTGCCGGGTCTTCTCGGCCTCCAGCGCCTGGCAGGCCTCGATCTCGGCAGCCGTGAGCAGGGCGGGATCATCAAAGTGCGGAGAGCGGACACGGCGCAGCGCACCGGGCACGTAGGCGGGCAGCGCCTTGCTCACCAGCCAGTCCAGTACTGGGCTCCAGTCGGTCGCATCCGGAATGACATACCAGCGCTGGTCTTCCTCAAGTGAGATCCACACGGCCACGAGCGGCTCACCGAGCCCGTCGACCAGGATCGGGTGGAGTTCCCCTGCGGGTTTGTAGCCCGTGACGCCCCCGTGAAGCTCGCCGATGAGTTTCAGCGCCCACCACGGCGCCTCGACCGGGCGGTGATTACGTAAGCGCAGTCCCAGGTCTTTCTCGACCGGCCCCAAGCCAGGGACCAGCTCCGGGCGGGTGCCCTGGGGCAGGCGACGGCCGGCGATCACCGAGCGGCGTGCAGGGATCGTATTGCCACGGGTGGGCAGGTGAAACGAGTTGTTGTATGGCTGCATCACCGATCGCGGGCTGTCGTCAGCAGCGTCGCCGATGGTGATGATGGCCATGGCGCTCTCCCCCCGGCTGCGGACGCCCTCCAGGAAGCGATGAAGCTCATCGGCGCCCTGGCCGTGGAAGACGCTCGGCTCCAGCGCGGCGGCGCAGACGCTGGTCTCCATGCCGTTCCAGGCCGGGGTGAGGCCGTGCCGGTGCCAGTCGAGCGCGGGATCGACAAGCGCGGAGCGGCGCCCGCGTACCGGCCGAGTGCCCACCTCGGCGTCCGAGGGGTCTGGGCGGAAATGACCCACATGCACGGGGACAAGACCTGAACTCGGGGAAGTCATTCGATCACACTATCGGTACAGAATCAGCTGGTCGGTTGCCTGTCGTCTTGCCGAGCGGACCCCACCTCGGCGACCTCCCGGGGCGGCGGGTCCCGGTCCCGGCGCCCGCCAGGCCTACCACGGAACCTGCGGGAGCGGGCCGTCCGCCACCCCGGCGCTCACTCCGCGGGTGGCCCGCTCCCGCAGAACCCGTGCTCGACGGCCTCGGCGCCGGGACCGGGCCGACACGCCGCCCGAGCGTGTCGGAACCAGCTGATACACACCATCTCGACCCGCCGACTGCCCTCGAAAGGATGTGCTTCATGACCGCCATCACCTACCTGGCCGGTGACGTCACCACGCCTCACGGAAGCGGAGCGAAACTGATCGCTCACGTGTGCAACGACCTCGGTGCTTGGGGACGCGGTGTCGTCACCGCGCTCTCCCGGCGCTGGCCCGAACCGGAGGTCGCCTATCGCGCCTGGCACCGCTCCGGCGACGGATTCGCGCTCGGCGCGGTGCAAACCGTCCAGGTCGAGGACAAGGTCTGGGTATGCAACATGATCGGCCAGCACGGTATCCGCACCCCCCAGGGGCTGCGCACCGCCACCGGCGTGCACCGAGGTGACCACAGCGCCCCCATCCGCTACACCGCCCTGGAGCAATGCCTGCACGCCCTCGCCGAGGAGGCCATCACCCTTCAGGCCAGCGTGCATCTTCCCCGCATCGGCGCCGGCCTGGCTGGCGGATCCTGGGAGCGCATCGAGCCCCTCATTATTGAGGCTGTCGTGGACCGAGGCGTCGCCGTCACGGTCTATGACCTCCCCTCCATGCGCTGAACAAGGCGCCATGAACAGACCCGGAAGACCGGCTTGCCGAATGCCTCAAGGGACAAGACCGGAGGCGACAGGATCTGGTCCTAAAGCCAGGCGGAACAGTGGTGGGGTCCGCGCGCACGCGCTGGCGTTGTCAAGATCCCGTAAGGGTGGCCCCAGTTTGGTCAAGGTGACACCCGCGGGAGTCGGAGTGACGATGTCCGCGCCGACCAAGGGAAGCAAGATTTGCTCCAGCAGGTTCGGGATGGCGCCGCATCGCTCGGCCACCTTGACCACCGTCAGGATTTTCTCGCCAGCCGCGTCTGCGTTCGCTTTCGCAAGTCAGAAAGGCGGGCTACAGCGCTGAGTAGTCGGGTCGGTGACCCGTTGCCGCTCGTCGATCAGGCCCAGCGCCTTTCTGTACACATCCGGCGGGAACTCGGCCAAGGATACGACCGCCTCGAAGTCCGGCAGTGTGTACCAGGCGCCGACCCTAGGGTTGTGCGCGAAGTACAACGCCGTCTCCTTCCACATGGAGGAGCCTCCCTGCGCTTGCTCGCGTTCCATCGCAACCGTGAGACGGTGCTCACCGCGGTAGGCGTCGACCCACACGCGAGGGCCGTCTCGAACAATCCGCGTCGCCCACCCCAGGAACTCCAGGCAGGCCTTGTGCTCGGCGAAGTCGGGCGGCACACCCGTCTCGTCAAGGAGCCGGGCCCTGTCCTCCTCCTCAATGCGGTACCGGAGGTACTCGGTGAAGTGCCTGCTGCGGAGCTGCTCCGCTGCGGGGGCGAGCACCTTGTCTTCGTGCTTCTGCGTATACAGCCGGGACTGGCGGGAGCACTCAAGCAACCGGGTCCGCATGTGAGCCAGAAACGCCAACCGGCGGCACCAAGTATGCATCTCGTACCCCGAAAGTTCGCTGGGGAGGCTGGTGTCGGGGACCACGAAGTGCATGTAATCCCCGGTGTGCACCAACGGCTGGCCCAGCATTTCCAGCGTCGCATTGCCCCAGTACCGCAGTGCGTCCTGCCAGCGCTTCAACACGACGCTGTGCGCGAGATGGTCCACCTCGGCACGGTCCTGTACCTCTTTGCCGACCAGGTCACGGAACGCGGTCTCGTCCAGGTCGAGGAGCTGCTGCACAGGAGCGGTGATCGGCTCGTGCTCGGGCAGGTTGTGAGTTAGGCGCAAGGCGGCGATCAGGGCCGCGTACTCCTCGGCGTGAGCCTTCTGGAGTTGCTGGTGTGCGGCGTGCTCCGCCGGCGTGTAGCAGCGCACCTTCAGGCGCTCGTCCTCAATGGCTTGCACCTCCGGTAGCCGGGCCCGGATGGCGGCCAGGGAGAGGCGCGCCTGGACGGTCTGATAGTTGTCACCGAGTTTGACTTGCCGCTTCCACCACGAGATTTGGTGTTTTCCTTCGTAGACGATCAACGTGTCCAGCCAATCGGACACGTTCTTGGGCTGGCGCAACCAGGTGACGACGCCTCGCGGCGGGGAGGTTAAGACGGCTTCGGCCACGACGAGCAGGCTGAACAGCTCGTCGTTGTCGCCGACGAGCTGGTCGAGTTGTTCGGGGGTGATGTGGAACAATTTGTAGACATCGTTTACGCGCTTAAGTTGAAGTTGAGTCACGGGGGGTTCCTGTATAGGGGCAGGTTGAAAGGTTCGGTACGCCAGAGCTGATCAGCACCGCCAGCGGGGCAGAACTGGATGAGGTCCGCTGGGGAGAAACATCGTCATGGTGACGTCCAAGAGGGCGTTGAGCGGCAGCCTGTCGATGCACCCCAGCGCGGCCGGGCGCTTCGACATGACGTGAGCGAAGCGGAGCGCTTTGGCCGCGCCTCGCGGACTGGGCTTGCCATGGGGTGGCGGCACGCGGTGGTGGAGGAGCCACATGCCGCCTAGGGATGAGTTGGTGGTTTCCCGTCCTGGAGGCGAGCGCGTTCAGGGGGCGGTGGGCTGCATCAGAACTGGTTGACGAGTGTCGCGGTGACCGGGGCCAGCACGCCCGCCAGCAGCTGGGCCAACCCCGGAGGTCAGGGTGCACCTGAGCTGAGCAGCGTGGGCAGTTCATTCAGATGTGAGATCACCGGGACCCCCTTGGGGAGTTCTTCGGCCTTCCGGGGGCTTCTCGCCAGGTACACCGCGTTCATGCCATGGGCGATCGGCTGGGCGACGTCCTTGAACGGGTCGTTTCCTACGGACGTCACCCGGTCGGGAGAGCAGCCGGCTACGGCCAGCACCATCCGGTAGAACGCCGCAGAGGGCTTGGCGATCAGTAGATCCGCGGAGGTCAGGGTCGCGGTGAACAAGCTCAGCACCCCTGCTGCCCGGAGTGCGGCCTGCCGGTCCTGCCGAGGCTCCGCGGTGGTGTTGCTGGCCAGGATCAGCCCGAACCCTCTCTCGTGGAGTTCCTGCAGGGTTTCCGCAACGTCAGGGCAGATCGGCCGCATGCCGAGGTCGAGGTCGATCGGCGCGTCTGGGTCGGTTAGGGTGCCGCCGTAGTCCAGCGCCACCCACCTCATGCGACACCAGGCCCGAGTGAAAACTGCGACAACGTGGCCTTCACCAGCAGGTGATCAGACAGAGGTTCCTCCTCGGGCACCACCGCGTAGTCGTCGACGGCCTCCGGTGGGAGGTTGGTGTAGATCCGGTCAGCCCGGTACGCCATGGTGCCCGGTTCGTGTCCCACGGTCGGTGTGTGATCTTCCCACACCGCTCCCACGTCGATCAGCGTCTCTTCCAGCGCCAGCGCGGGACGGGGATCCCGTTTGCGGGCGCTGCCGGAGGCGCCGGTGTGATTGGACGGGACCGCGTTGAAGTCACCCATCAACACCAGCGGGCGCCCCGCGGCGGCCTTGACCACAAGTTGCAGGCTCTCCGCCTCCGCGAGCCGGATCCGCGGGCTGGACGGCGCCAGATGCACGGCCACCACGTCCGCCTCTACGCGGCCGTCGACGATGATCCGATGGCCGACGACGCCGTGCCAGTACGGATGCCCCCGCTCGTGACGATCCTCAACTATCTGCACCCGGGCGGTGTTGACGCACAAGACCAGGTGGCAGCCGTGGTGTGCGGACTTCACCAGCGTGGCCCGCATGCCCAGGGCGGCCTCGGCTCGGTACAGGAGCCGTCTGCGGTCGCGGTTCCACCGCTTGGCCTCCTGCAGAGCCAGCACGTCGAAGCCCTGGCGTTTGAGCATCGCCAACTGGCGGTCGAGCCGGGGGGTTAACCCGTTGTCGCCACCGTTGCGGAGATTGTATGTGCCAACTGTCAGGTCCACGTGGCCTCACTGCTCTTGATGTCAACGTCTTGCGGGGAAAGGGACGGTGCTCGCGCCGGAGAACGTAAACAGCGAGAGCACCGTCCTCGCGACCGTTGATCACGACCTCCCAGCCGAGGTTTCGTGCGGCCGCGTCTAAGGGCGGCGACGGGAACCTGTGATCAGGCCGTCAGCGACACGGTAGAGGGGGTGTGTCAGCCGTCCGATCCGCTTGCTCAGCAGCATCGATACGGCTCTGGTTGGTGGTGAAGTTGTGACGGACGCCGCGGAGCTGGTGTAGCAGCTCGATCTGCTCGGTGAGAACATCCCTGAGACGTTCCGGGGTGCTGCGCACGATGAGGTATTTGATCTTGGCGTCGCGTTCCTCCCTGCTGAGCAGGACACGTCGCGTAGCCGTCCACCAATACGTCTGGGGCCGGTCGCGGCGAATGTCCCAGGCGGGGAACGTCTCAGCGAGGTCAGCAAGGCGGATCTCCCAGGCGGGAAACGTCTCGGCCATCACGGTGAGCTGCCTGGCCTGCAGGTCGGTCACGTACCTACTCCCGAGTCGATGGAAGGCACTTCTGCTGCCTCGCAGCGAAGGTGAAAGTGCGCGCCCTGACGCGTGTCCACCTGGTGGGGCTGGGTGATCGGCTCGCCGTGGGGAGCGAGCCGATCACCCAGCCCCACCAGGACTCATGGCTGGTGACGCATCAGGTTCGGGACGCCATTCCTGCGAGCTGTTCCTGGATTCTTCACGCTGCTCGCGGGGATGGACGGTGCGGCGGCACGAGACGGGGACCCCTGCCGCCGCACCAGCTCAAGGGGGCGAGCTATTTCAGAGTCGCGACCAGCAAGTTCAGGCCGCCGCTCAGAGGCAGGGGTTTCATCCATTCCATGGCGAACCCAGCCAGGTCGAGCAGAGCGACGCACTCGCCGAGGGTGCGCTCGCCGCCCTGCGGGAACATCATCATCATTCGCATGTCCGCAGCCGTGCCGGGGTGAGGACCGTCACCGGCGGACAGCACGATGTCAGCTATCCACAGCTGGGTGGTGCCGCCGGTGGCGCTCATGGTGGCGAGCATCGCGGTGCGGACCTGGGTGAGAATCCTCACCGCGTCCTCATTCCCCCAGTTGTGCAGGATGTTCGCCAGGAGGTACACCGTGGTGTCCCCGGTGGTGGCTACCGGGATGGAGGTGAAGAAGTCCCCGCCCACGACCCAGCACCGCTGCGCCAACCCCTCCTTTTCCATGTTGACCTGGGCCCGGTCGGCGACCTCCGGCGTGTCCAGGACGATCGCCGAGCAGTGCGGATGGGTGGCCAGCACCTCCGCGGCGACGGTACCGACGCCGCCGCCGACATCCACGATGGTGCGCACGTGCTCGAAGTTCTGAGCGGCGATTCCCCTCGCGATGCGATACGAGCGGGCTCGCATGAACTCGTCGAAATCGGCCTGCTCGTCTGGGTGAGCCCGCAGGTATTCGTACAGCGATGCATGATCGTCGGGCAGGATCGGCCGCCCCCGGCGGAGGACGTTCGGCAGCTGAGGAATGGCGCCCAACCATGCAGGCCTGGCGGCTGTGATCACTGCGGGCAGCATGGATCCCAGGATGTCGCTGCGCAGCGTGGCTCCGGCGTCGGTCAAGGTAAAGCAGCCCGGCTCGTCGGAGCGGACGATGCCCACGCTGGTCAGGTCGCGGAGGACCCGGCGCAGCAGGTCCGGGTGAGCGTCGCACTGCTCGGCGAGGTCTTGCACGTCCATGGGCTGATCCAACAGATCGGCCAGTCCCAGCACCGCGAAGGCATGCAGGGCGGCGAAGTGCGGCAGGCCGTCGAGGAGATCCTGAACGGTCTCGTGCGGAGCCCGGCCGACCTGACTGCTTCGGGTCGCCGGTGTGGTGTCGGGCCGGCGGACCGGCAGCCCGCCTGGAGTTGTCTTGATCATCACTGGTCTCTGGGCGTGGTCGAGGCGGAAGCGGGCGCGGGGGCCAGGAGCGAACCAATATCGAATTTTTCCGTCAGGTAGCCGTGTTCGAGCATCGCGTCGGGGATGCGCTGCAGGCGGCTCTTGTCCATGGTGGTAGGGAAGGTACCGAGGGCGATGGTGGCGGCCGTCGCGGCATCAATCTTGGTGTAGGTCGGCAGGATCTCCTCGACGGCCCTGCGGTCGGAGGCAGCGATCTGCTGGGCCTTGCCGATGGCCCGCTGGAACGCGGCGACGACGCGTGGGTTTTGCTGGGCGTAGGCGGTGGTGGTTCCCCAGCCGGCGACAGGGATGTTAGCCATCGCGTCCTTGGCCATATCCTGCAGCTTGCGGGCGCCGAGCTTCTTTTCGATGTCAGTAATGTATGGCTGCGTCATCCAGGTGGCGTCGACGGTGCCTTCGATGAGCTGGGCGGCCATCGCGGGCAGCGGGAACTCCACGAGCTCGACATCGCTCTCCGTCAGGCCGACCGTCTTGAGGGCTGAGGCTATGGTGAGGGAGCCGATGCTTTGGCGGGATGCGACGGCTATCTTCTTGCCCTTCAGATCCGCCATCGTCTTGTACGGGGAGTCCGCGCGGACCATGACCACGAAGGTGTCCTCGGCCGCCTGGTAGCTGTCGGCGACCATGGTGATCTTGGCGCCTTTTGACGCCGAAAGGACGACGCTGACGTAGTTGAGCAGTGCGAACTGCTGGCTGCCGCCCTCGAGTGCGGGGAGCGCCATGGCGGCTGCCTGGATCGGCTCCATGGTGACGTCGAGGCCTTCATCGCGGAAGAAACCTCGCCGCAGCGCGATGTGGGCCGGGGCGGCGTCCGGGACCAGCAGTGCCCCGACCGTGATCGAGGTCAAGGCGCCTTCGGTGTCGGCCGATTCGCTCTCGGGCGCCCCGCAGGCCGCGACCGCGACGCACAGGGCGAGGGAAAGGGCGGTCAGTAATCGTCTCATGACGTTCCACCAAACAAACTGGTTAGTCGGTTAGTAAGGAAGGTCGGGCCATGGCCACACCGTGGACATGGCCCGGTTCGGAGTCAGGGATGTTCTTCCTGGCCTCGACCTCGGTGCAGGCCCGCTGAGCGCCGCATACGCCCGCGGACCTGCACCGGCCCGCGCGTTCGTTGCCTCACAACCACGCGCGGGGTGAACAGCGCGGCGGCCCATGACCCGGAGCCGGGCCGCCGCGCGGTCTATTGCGCCAGCAGCTCAGCGCCCCCGCGGCGGGGGCGGGGCCGTTCGGCGATGCGGCGGATCCTCTCAGCTGCGTTCGTGCGCCGCCGAGGGCGTGGCCCCGGGATTCGTCCCGGCCGGCTCGGCGGCAAGCCGGCCGTACATCCAGGGACTCCTCCCGGGGCCACTGGGAATGACGAACCCCAACGACCGGCCGCTGAGAGTGCGAGCGGCGGCGCGGTGCCCTGAGGCAGGGTTCGCCAGAGGTCGAGTTCCACCAGCAGCATGTTCTGCCACAGCTCCGCGGCGCTGGTCGCGTGCACGACGCGGCAGCGCGCTGGATCCCTGCAGTCCCACGCTTCGAGCCTCTGGTACTGCCAGCTCCACCGGATCATCCATCCGTACACGTGGGCCTGGATGAGCTTCACGACCAGGACGACGTTGTCCATGCGGCCGTCGTGTGAGCTCACCGCTCGGCCCTCGTCAAGGCGACGCCGCCGAGGAACAGCGGAGGCTCGTCGACGCCGCTGTGCAGCGGCCAGTCCCGGACCGCCACCACGCCCGGCGGGAGCAGGTCCAAGCTGTCGAACAGGGCGCGGATCTCCTCTTCCGAGCGAGGGTAGATCGGCTGCTTGTAAGCGCTCACAGCCCGGGCGAGTTGCTCCTGGGTGAGCCCCATCGTCGTGGCATGCGACAACACGAGGCCACTGCCCGGCGCCAGGGCCTTCAGATAGGTCTCCAGCACCCGCAGTTCCTCGTCCGACCAGAAGTGGACGAGGAGTCCCATGACAAGCCCAACCGGCTGGTCGAAGTCAATCAGCAACTGCATCTCGTACGCGCCCAAGACCTCGCTTGGGTTCAAGGCGTCGCGCTCGACCGCAGCCAGTCCCCGGCCTTTGAGCTTGGCTCGCCAATGCGCCACAACCGGAACATCGCAGTCGACATAGACCATCCGAGCGTCCAGGGCATGTTCACGGACGATGGTGTGCAGGTCCGGGCCTGTCCGGGGGAACCCGGCTCCCAGGTCGATGAACTGGGTAATGCCGCTCCGGGCGAGCGTGATCACGGCTTCGTCCAGAAAGGCGCGATTGTCCGGGGCCGCTTTCGGCAAGCCGGGCAAGAGCTCGGTGAGTTCCTGTGCGATCTCTCGATGCGGGCCCAGAGCTTCTTTGCCGCCGTCGAGGCCGTTATAAACGCGGGCCCTGTTGCTGCGGGTCAGGTTGTGGGGGTCGGGGACGGTCATGCGGGACCTTTCCGAAGCGGGAAGCCCTGGCAGAGGGCATGGAGATGAGAGCCACGCCGGTGATGGTTGGTCATCGGCGCTGCCCTGCTGCCAGGAGTGTGAGGGGGCCCGAGACTCCAGGAGATTGCCACCACGGCGGGGCGGTGTGGGCTGTGGCGGTACGTCGTCCTGGAGCCCCGGGGGTGGTGCCAGCAGAGCTCGCCGCCCGCCTCTACCGGGGAGAGAGGCATGCATTGGGGCCGCGCAGCTGCCAGCGGTCAGGCGGCGGAGGGGGCCGGGTCGGTGCCGTGCAGGCGCTCGACGACAGCGGGATGATCCAGCAGTCGCTCAGCAGCCAGACCCGGCGTGTAGTACATGGACAATCGCGGTCTTCCGTGGCTGCGGGGCTTCCGGGTCACCCACCAGATGACTTCGCCATCAGTGCGAACGAGGACCCCGCGCGCGACGGAAAGCGCGACGCAGCCAGAAGCGAGCAGATGGGCATCGGCCCTCAAACCGTGTTCGTCCAGCGCGGCCTGGAGCTGCCCAGCCAGTGCTGTCGCACGTTTTCTCCAGTGAGTGGCAATCACCACTCTGCGGTGTCTGAAACCCAGCAGAGCCATGGTCCGCTGAGAAGCGGCCGGTGTCCTACTCACAGGAGGACTCGTTCTTCAGCAGTTTGCGGAGCTCCGCAACGGTAGGGGCCTGTGGTCCCTCGTCATCGTTGTCGGTGCGAGGTGTGGCGCGCCAGCAGTTGGCTGTCTGGTCATACCAGATGAGATGGTTTGGCCATTCGCCTTGCAAGATTTCGGATTCACACGGCCTGCGATGTAACGGAATGTCTCTAAGTGTGTCGCCCACGTTGTTAACGCTACGTAAGGCGATCAAGGGTCACCAGAAGCGTAACGGGGCTTTTCGTGAAAATCTGGTGAGCTAAGGGGCGCGTTACGCGCCCCTTAGCTGTTGCTAGATGGAGTAGAACTTTGCGAGTGCGCGGTGATCTCTGGTAAGGCGAGGCGAGGCGTTCATCAGTTCACGAACGGTGTCTTGCCCGAATTGCTGGTGTCGCATCCATTCCGGAACGGTGTGACGTAGATCCATCAAGATCTCAACCGCACGTCCGGTATCGCCAACGGTGACGTGTGCGCGGGCCGCGTCCAGACGAGCCCGATCCCACGTGCTGGGATTGGTTCTGCCGCCATCGCGCGGGATCTGCCGGAACTGCTCGATCGCTTTTCGCGGGTTGCCCTCGATCATCGAGTTCTCCGGGAGGATGAGTGCCGCGCTCACCGGGCCGAACTGACGTCCGGCCGGTCGGCCGGTTTCCTTGCCCACCCGGTTGCCGGCGATGATGGCGAGGTTGGCGTACTCGGAGGCGCGATCCGGTCGGTTGTTGCGTGCGGCGGCAGCCGACGCTCGCAGCAGCAGCCACCCCCATGAGTCGAGTTCGGCCGTGGTGGCGGTGGACATACGGGGTTCGATCATGTCGGCCGACTCGGCGCACAAGCGCTCAACTTCCCCAAAGCGCCCTTGGCGCATCATCGCCCATGCCTGAACGCTGACGGCTGATCCCGCCAGTGACATGTCGCCGATGGCCAGCGCGTCACGCAGGGCGTTGCTGATTGCTATCAGTGCGAGATCGTGTTCCCGCACCTGGATCAGATACCTGCCGACGATGTTGAGGACGTCAGAGCGTGCTCGCAGCGCTTGATCGCGTTTTTCCCCTTCGAGGTTGTCGACATGGTAATAAGCCGAGCGCACCAGCGGTGGTGCGAACGCTGCGAGCTGGTCGAATTGGCTGCTGTGGTAAGCGGCTCCCAGCGCGTCGACTGACTTCGTGAGCCGTGCCAGCGACAGCTCGTCGTGGTCGGCCGTTTCGTGCAGGAAGGTGCCTTTGAGACTGATCGGTGGAGCGATTGCTGCGCGCATGTCGGCGAACACGTTCTCGTCGCGTCCTCCGAGCGATGGGCCTGGATACCCGGCCGGCACGAAGGTCATGGTGACCACCCCCAGCGTCCTTGCCAGCTTGTGCAGGGTTTCCATTCGGGCGGTGCCACCTCCTTCGATTTTCTTGATCACGGTGACACTTATTCCGCTTTGGGTTGCCAGCTCCTCCCGGGACAAGCCCTGATCGTCGCGTAACTCCCTGAGTCTACGTCCCGTTTCCGCCATAGTGTCTATTTTGTCGCTTTTTTGATTTGTGGTAGCGTTTGCCACAGCCCTGCACCTCCTGAAGGAATCACGACAATTCCCAGGTTAGTTGTGCAGGGCTCATTTGTGTCCAGATCCAGTCTGGGATCTCGCGTCGCTTCGCGCCCGCATGACTCCATTCGTCCGCTTCGGTGCTTCGCGACCCCCAAAGGGGCGCGTTACGCGTCTCTTGCGTGAGCTTGCGACGGGACGGGACGGGACGGGGCGCGTAGCGTTCTGGCGCTGGTAGCCGATGAGTTCTTTTTGTGACCTTCTGAACTGCGAAAACGGTCGAGATTAGTGTGCTTCAGGGCGCTCATTTCAAAAATCACCCTTGACCGGCGCGTGAGGAAGGTATGCAACCCGAGGCACTTCTAATCACCCAACGGTTATGTGATCCAGGAGCCTCTTATGAGCGTCAGTACAGTGACGCTGGACGCACGGGTCAAGGAAACCGCCGAGTCGGACCTCTTTGACCTGTACATTCGTGTCGTGGAGACCAGTGGCCAGATGCTTCCCCCGAGGGATGCGAAGCGCCCGTCGACCACGTGGACGCCGCCGCTTGCCAGATCGCCGTTACTGCTCGCAGATGCCGGACGTGCAGCTGACATAAGACCAACGTGGCGACCTGGAGACACGCTCGGGTTACTGCGCTCGATACCCATCTAGCACGACGTGAAGTTCCCCCACCGGGCGTGTGGCTGCGCGGGCCGCGAGCTGCTCGGAGCTGCCTGCCAGGTCCAGGACGGTCACCCCCAGGCGGGTACGCCAAGCCAGAAGGCCTGGTGTCGGCTCCAGCGCGAGGTACCACCATGGCGGCGACGCCGGTGTTGGCCAACCAGCCACTCGCCCGCAGGCACACAACGCTCAAGCAGGCGGCGACAGCCTGCTCCCACGGCTCGGGGACCGCGCTTCCCTCGATCATGCCAGCGCGGTGGTGACATCCCCGCCCAGACAGTGGGCCAAGATCGCGACCTGCCGCCCGTCCAGCAGGCGCTGACCGATGCCGCGGTGCTGCTCAACGTGCACCAGCGCCTGCTTCCACCGGCACGCACCGGCCAGGGCCCGAGTGCCGTCGCCGAGTAGGACCGACCACAGCCACCGGCATACCTCCTGATGGTCGTCGTCGGTGGCGGTGAAGTGACGGAAGGACACGCTGCGGCCGTCGATGACCGTCTCTGAGCGGGAGGTGACCGCCCGGCGAGCCCCGTGCCCCTCAACAGGGGACAGGCTGCCGCCTACCTGTCGTACTACGGCAGGATGAGTAAGTGTGAGGCAGTTCGACGTCGAAAGCACTCAAGTCACCATGCGCATGGCCGCATCACTGGCGGGGATCAACGCCGATGATGCGCAACTGGTACGGCTGGGGGAAAACGCGGTATTTCGGATCGTAGGCCAAGCGGTGGTGGCCCGGGTGGCCCGTTCGGCGAAACAGCGTACCGATGTGCAGCGTGAGCTGCGCTTGGCCGACTGGCTGGCGGCCCATGACATTCCCGTCGCACGTCCCGTGGTCCCTGACGTGGTCGAAGCAGATGGCAGGCTCGTGACGTTCTGGGAGGAGATCCCCGGCCCGCGCGCTTCCACCCCCGAGGAACTGGGGGCGGCCCTGCGCCGGTTTCACGCCCTGTCTCCTTCGGCCGAGCTGGGATTGCCGCGTATCGATCCGCTGGCGCGGGTGGAGGAGCGGATCGCCGCCGCGCGGGCCTTGAGCGCCGCGGAACGTGATGCGTTGATCGGCTATGCCGCGGTTGTCGGGCAGGAGTTCGCTCATGCTGTCTTCGATCTGGAGATGAGCATGGTGCACGGGGATGGGCATGTGGACAACCTGGTGCGTGGGTCCAATGGCCGCTTGGCGTTCGTTGACCTGGAGGAATGTGCCTACGGCCAGCCGGAGTGGGATCTGGTGCTGACCGCGATCGAGCGTGATTGCGGCTGGGTCACTGCTGAGCAGTACGAGCAGTTCAGTCGCGCTTACGGCTATGACGTGACTACCTCGCCGGGGTATGAGGTGCTGCGTCGGGTGCGGTTGTTGAGGATGACCAGCTGGCTGGCGCAGAAGGCGGCGGAGTCGGCCGAAGTGCTGGCCGAGGTCCGTCATCGGATCCGGACATTGCAGACTGATCAGGTGGAGCTTGGCTGGAATGCCTACTGAGATGCTGCCGCTCAGAAAGTGGGTCAGGCGGACGTTCGCAAGGTAGCAGCGACCCGGCGGCGCAACAGGTCGGCTTGGGGACCAGGATGGCCGGTCGAGGCGTTCCTCAGTACGCGGAGGTCGTCGGTGAGCCGGCGCGAGCGGATCCGCGGCACTGCCTCTAAAACCGGGCCGATGGTGGTAGCGGCTTCGTCGAGATCGCCGTGCAGGAGCTGCAAGGTAGCCAGCTTGGTCAGGTCGAAGGCGTGAGAGCGCGCCGCTTCGGGCCCATGAAGCCGAGAGGAGGCGTCGAACAGGCTGATGGCGCGATCGAGGCATTGTCCGTGCAAGGCCAGGTCGAACAACGCGTGGCCGCAGTCACCGGCGAGTTGTGCCGCGGTGTAGTACCAGATCCAGGGTGGGTCTTGGGCGGTGTCGCGATGGCCGAACATGGTCTCGGCCTGGCCGATGTGGCGCAGGCAGTCGGTTCGGTGCCCCAGTGCACCGTGAGCGCGCGCGGTAACGACGTGGACGGCGGTTTGAACGGTCGCGCTCAGCTGGTCGCCGGCGCTGGTGGCCAGGCGCATGAGGTTGAGGCCGTCGTTGGGCCGGTTGGTGTAGGTGGCTTGTCTGGCCATGTCCATCAAGATGTTGACGCGGGTAGGCCAGTCGTCGGCTTCGGCCGCCATGTCCAGGGCGAACAGCCAGCAGCGCCGCGCGGTGGCGTTGTCTCCGGCGTCGAAGGACATCCACCCGGCGACCTCGCCGAGCCGGGCGATGGCCGATTGCAGGGCCCGTCGGACCTGCGGGGTGATTGAGGAGGTCTGGTGGAGTTGCCGGGTCCATTGCAGCTGGGCGATGACCGCGTTGCGGTTCAGGCCGCCTCCGACGAGGAAGTCCCAGTGCTCGAACAGATCGGTGGTCTGGTTGATGTGCTGGACGTCGTCGTGGCCCACCCGGTCGGGCACGGTGGTGTCTGGCTGTATCCCGGACAGGATGTTTCCCGCGCGCGTTTGGAGGGCTCCGAAGGATGCCAGGCTGGCCAGCGGTACCAGGTCACGGGTGAGAGCGCCGTCGTCGACGGCGAGCTCGCTGGAGGGGGCTGGTGGGTGGGCGGAGCTGGTGCGGCGGCTGTAGAAGCCCAGGTCGGCATCAGTGGATACGCCGAAGTGGCGGCGAAAGGCGATCCGGTAGTCGGCGCCGGGCCAGGTGATCTCCCCGCGTTCGAGTTTGGAGATGTAGTCGGCGTCGATCGGGGGGTGCTTGCCGGTTGCGGTGTGGACCAGGTCGCTGATGGCCTCGGCGACCGCTTGCTGGGTGTTGATGCCGGGGGCGAGGGCGAGCCGGGCCGCCGTCAGCCGTTCGTTGCGGACCTTTCTCATCGTGGCCCCTCATCGCCGTCGCGTCAGCGTTGAGTTTTGAGCGTAGATCGCGCTTCAACGGCTGGGGAAGCCGTTGGTGAAGTCTCCGGGTAATCCTGCGGGTCGATTGCGGGCCGGCATGCGGGTTCGTGGCGCGTATCGGCTGTGTTGTCTTCTGTTGGTGATCGGTCGCGCTGGGCGCATTGTCGAAGCTGCGCCTCGGGAGGCTGGGGCGCCCCGAGCGAGGGCGGCTGAGCCCAGGAGAGGACGGTGCTGTCATGACCGCGGAAGCCATCGATGCGGGGATGAGGATGCGCATCGGCAAGAAGTACACCTTCGATGTCATGGTCAAAAAGTCTCGCTGGTCCACCGAGCCTCATAGTGCAGATCGTTCAGCACTTTCACGGTAACTGTCTGATCCCCGTGTGCGGGAGTGCTCTTTGTTCGGCTGCACGCGGTTTCCATCCAGTCCGGCTATGGCATCGTCTGGACCAGCACGAATGGCACCTCGTGTAGCGCGGCGGTTGCTCGCTGGGCCGACGGTTGCGGAACGACCTTGCCAGATTCCCAGCGGTAAATCTTCTGCCGCTGGTGCGCTAGTCCTCCGAGGTCGAGCCCTCGATGTACACCGTCCAGTTCTTTCGCGTATTCGGCCTGGGACAGACCGAGTCGGGTGCGTATTCGACATCGCATCCCCGAACACAGGGAAGCCCTTCCCCGTGCCGGAGCAGGTCCGTTTGCTCTGGCAACAACGAGTTCTCTGGTCACAAACCAACAACGACAGTGTGATGTCCATGTCCACTTATTGGCCGCCCTTCTCCAGGAATTGCGATGAAAATCGACATTGTTCACCCCGGCTACTATCCCTTACATGCCACAGACTTCGACAGCGTCGGTCTCGGCGGTAACGATACCGGAATGGTCCTAGCCGCTCGCGGATTAGCCAGACGCGGCCACCAAGTTAGAGTCTTTGCCCACTGTGACCCGCATACCGATCAGGGCGTCACCTGGCTTAACCTCCATGACTTGTACCCCAGAGAACACCGCGACGTGGTGATTTTCTGGGTGCGCACCCGCAGAGTCGATGCCAGCCAGTTCAACGCACCGGTACGTGTGGCCAAGCTTGGCCTGAAGAAACCGAATATAGAACTACTGGCGCAGGTCCAGCGTGGCGAGATCAATTTACTGCTGGCTTTCTCCTCCTTCCAACGGGATAGGTATTGCCAGCGTTATCACTTCCCAGCCGAGGCGAACTGGGTGGTCACCGCCGACGGCCTGGATATTTCCTATTACCCACCCGGCCCGGTCAAGCAGCCCGGAAAAGTGTTACACGCTGCCAACCCTGACCGCGGACTCAAGCTTGTGCTCGACGTATGGCCGGCCATCCGGCAGCGTCACCCCGAAGCCACATTGACCATCGCCTCAAGCTACCTGCTGCGCGGAATAAGCGCAGAAGAAGATTTGCAAAAAGGAGGGCACCTGTATGAGCGTGCACGCCGCATGTCGGGATTGGGAGTGGCGTATCTGGGGCGGCTGTCTAAACCTGAATTGATCCGTCATCAACTGTCGGCGCAGGTCTACCTGTATCCGACAACATATGAGGAGACCTGCTGCATCGCCGCCTTAGAAGCTGCGGCGGCCAGCGAAGTGATCATTTGCTCGCCGTCTGGTGCGCTACCCGACCGGGTGCGTCATGGCGTCACGGGCCTGCTCATCTCCGGAGACCCTGCTGATCCGCCTGTTCGTGACCGCTTCGCGGCCGAAACAGTCCGTGTGCTGAATGATCGCGATCTACTGACTCATCTGGCGGCCGAAGCTCGTATTCTGGCCCAGACTCACGACTACACCAGCGTTCTGACCACCTGGGAAGACTCCTTCGCCCGCCTACTCTAACGGCCGATGGGGGCAACGCCTCCCAGTAGGTTATTGACCGAGCGATATCTATGAGCCGATCGTCCGCAGGAGACGGTGGGCGCGTTCTCTCTGGGTGGCGAACTCGGGTTCGCGGGTATAGCGCTGACGCCACAGGACAGCCAGCCAGCGCAGTGCGCAGGTGCGCTGCGCGGCCCGAAAACGCGGCGTCAGCGCTGCGGTGATTCCCAAATCGGCATGTAGGCTTTCCCAGACCTCGTCGTCAATATCGCGGGCGCTGATGTGCTCACAGAGGTCGGCGGCGTCGAACGCGATATCGGAGTAACCGGCGAATTCGAAGTCGACGCAGCGAATTTCGCCGTCGTCCCATAGCCAGTTCAGCAGGTTGGAGTCTCCGCGGCTGAACACCGCGGGCGCGGGTTGCAGCAGGAGTTCCCGGTCGCCTGATTCTTCCCATCGGCGCAGCAGGGTGAGCATGTCGGCGGTGAGTGGTTCATCTGCTGCGTCAGCGAGTTGGTCTGGCCACAACTGGGTGAGCCGGTTGATGTAGTGGGGGGCGGAGTCGATTCTGGGGAGCTCGGCGAGCAGGCCGGTGAGAGGGACCTCGATGAGGCGCCCGTGCAGGGCAGCGAGGGCTTTCAGCGCCGGTGTGGGCTCAGGCAGCTGGGTGGCGGGGAGAGGCTCGCCGGGCAGCAGCGTCATCGCGATCGCCGGATAGGGTCCGGCGGGGTCGTACCACACGGGTGCGGGCACCTCCTCGATGCCCGTGCCGACCACCGAGGTGAGGGCGTGCCATTCGCGCTCGGCGCGTCTGCGCTCGTCGATCTTGTACAGCTTGATGCATATCTCGGTGCCTGATGATGGATCCTTCCAGCCGTAGACGAGGTTGTTACGGCCTCCGCTGAGCGGACGCATCCCCCACTGCGTGGCGGCGCGGGCACCATGATCTGAGCCGGTCGCGTGGGCTGCGCGCAGCTGGGACAGCAGTGCGGTGGGAGGCTGGGCGCGCATCAAGGCTCCAAAGGGGATGCGGTGTGCGGTTGCGGGTAATGAGGCAAAGCTCAGCCTACGGGGCGCCGCTGGGGGCGCAGGAGGTTTCCGCGTCAGAGGATACGGATCTGCTGGCGGCGTGAACGGCGGCACGGACGCGCTGGTGGACGCTCTGTGACGATTCTGAGATGTCGATCTCCAGGATGGTCAAACGGGCGTCGCGGGCGGCCAGTTCGCGATAGGCGGTATCGACGTGGCGCAGGTAGGTCTGTTGTTCCAGGGTGAAGGGACGGGCGTCGCGAGCGACAGCCCGCCGAATGGCCTGCGGTGGTGGGAGTCGCAACCAGATCGCCAGGTCCGGTTGACGGCCGGTGAGAGAGCCGATGGTGGTGAGCCAGGCGATGGCGGCCTCGACGCCGTCGACGCCGTCGTGTGGCTCGTTGTGCAGCAGGGAGGCCAGGCTGTAGGAGTGCATGGTGTGGATGCCGCGGTCTTCGATGACGGTGTCGTGGTCGCCAAGCGCCGGGGTGATGAGGGTGGCGGTGATGTTGGCGCGGATCGCGGCGGCCAGGTGAGTGTCGGTGATCACGTCGCCGTGGCGTTTGAAGGGATCGCCGCAGGAGAACAGGTCGAACAAGACGTCGCCGAGGGGGTCGGTGTTCAGGGTCGCCAGGTCCGGTAGGTGCGCCACCGTTTGCCCGCTCGCGCGCAGGTGCGCGGCCAGCAGGGCGGCCTGGGTGCTTTTGCCGGATCCGGGGAGGCCTTCGAGACTGATCAACATAGGTGGGGCTCCTGGGTGGTGATCGGGCGGGCCCTCAGGTGTGCAGGAGAATTCCGTCGGTGGCCTGGCGGGTGGCGGCGAGGATCGGCTCGCGCAGGGCGGGTGTGGTCGCGATGGTCATCTGGGAGGTGGGGCCGTGCGCGCTACCGTCGTGGTCGATGACGAGCGCGCCGGCTTCGCGGGCGATGACGGATCCGGCGGCCATGTCCCACAGGTTGTTGGACAGCGTGATGGAGGCGTCCAGGGTGCCGTCGGCGACCAGGGCGAGATCGACGGCGGCCGAGCCGAGCATGCGCACGCGCCGGGCACTGGCGGCTAGGTGCCGGTGGAGGGCGAAGCTGGCGTCGTTGTGGTCGGCGACCTCGTCGCCGAAGCCGTAGTCGCCGACGGCCACGATCGCCTGATCCATGTCGGTGGTGGTGGAGGCTGCGATGGGGGCGCCGTCCCGCCAGGCACCGTGGCCGTCGGCGGCCCAGTAGCGGCGGCCCAGCATCGGCAGGCAGATGATCCCCAGGACGGCGCGGCCGTGGTGGATTAGGGCCAGGGAGATGCCACATAGGGGAAGGCCGCGGTGGTAGTTGACGGTGCCGTCGACCGGGTCCAGCACCCACAGGGTTGGTGCGTCGGGGTTGCCGCCTTCTTCCTCACCGAGGAAGGCCACCTGCGGGGTGGCCTGGTGGAGGCGGTCGCGGATCAGGTGTTCGATGGCGATGTCGACGTCGGTGACGGGATCTTTGGCCGATTTGTCGGTGATCGTCGTGGGTGGGTGGGTGAGCAGGTGGGTTTCGGCCAAGGCCACCGCGTGCAGGCCGATGCCGAGCAGGTGATCGATGGGGGGAAGGAGGGTGTGCACAGGGCGTCTCCTAGCGGGCGGGGGCGAGAAGGCCCGATAGATGGTCGCGGCACTGGGCCAGGCAGTCGGTGAGGGGTTCGTCGGTGCAGATTCGCAGCTTGGGACCGGGGATCGGCTCGGCGGTGGCGCGCAAATGCCGGTAGAGGGTGTAGTCACGGTTGGCGGCGAGGTGGGTGCCATGTTCGCGGTCGCGCTCCAGGCGGCGGCGGGCGGTGGTGGCGGCGCACACGCATTCGATGAAGGCCAGCGCTTGGCCGGTGCGGGTGGCGAATTGTCTGATCTGGTCGACTTGGTAGCGGCGCAGGCAGGTGCGGCCATCCATGATCACCGTGGTGCACAGGTCGGTGGTCAAGGCGAATTGCGCGGCCTGGAGCATCATGCTGACGCAGGTGTCGTCCTGGTCGCGGGTGTAGGTGATGTGGCCGGGGCCGAACAGGGCGTGGCGTATCCGGTCTTTGTCCAAGACCAGGGCATTGAGTTCACGGCCGAGGTGGTCGGCCAGGGTGCTCTTGCCGGTCGCGGGGAGTCCGGCCATCTGAATGATCATTGAAGGTCCTGGCGGGTCGTCTCTCGGGTACCGGGTTCATGTCCGGGTTGCCTGCGCGGGCTGATCGAAGAGCGTGTGGCCTAGCGCGGCCGAGCCTCGTTCGAGGACCTCGTGCAGGAGGGCCCAGAGGGGGTCGGCGAGGTGAGTCCACCCGGCCTCGGCGCGGGGGGCGGTAGAGGTGTGCGGGTGGAGGTGGGCGGCGTCGGCGAAGAGGCTCAGCGGGTGTCCGGTGGCGGTTTTCGCAGGCGTTGCCAGGCGCAGGAGCGCCGCGGGGTAGGCGTCGGCTGGGGTGAGGACCGGTAGCGGCGTGGGATGGCCGGGGATGGGCTGGTGGGCCCGGCGGCTCAGCAGGGCCTGCATGAGGTGGTGACTGGCCGGGTCGTCGACGCGTGGATCGCCGGGCAGCCGGCTGGTCACATCGACGTGAACAGCTGGGAGGACGAGGTCGCCGGTGGAGCGGATCAGGGTGCCTCGCGCACCGGCCCGGTAGCCGAGCTCGGTGAGCAGGTCACGGGTGCGGTCGAGGTCGGCGCCGGTGACGAGCAGGTCGATGTCGCTGAGCTGACGTGTCCCGCTGCCGCCGTACAGGGTGCTTTCGGCGGCGATGCCACCACAGGCGGCGAACTGGATCCCTCGGCAGGCGTGGGTGATCTTCGCGGCTTCGGCCCGGTACAGATGCGTCTTGTGCTGATTGGCGCGCCAGACGCCGTGCAGGTGACGCATCACCCGGGCGGGCACGTGCTCGGTTAGGTCGGCGTGGGTGAGGGCTTCGGCCAGGACGCACACGAGTTTGTGCTCGATGGCGTGATGCAGCAGGCTTCCCCAGCCGGTACGTGGCGGGAGCAGGGGCGCGAGCTGGGATCGGTCGATGCGGCGCCGCCGAGGACGGCACAGCAGAGTCAACAGGGCGCGCGCCGCCGCTGCGTCGTCGGCGGCACGGTTACCGGAGGCCGCGGAGGTGAGCGCGGAGGCTGCGGGGGCCGCGGTGGCTGCGGTGGCGGGTGCCGGGTGGTGTTCGGCGGTCATCGGATTGCCGCCAGCAAGGTGGCGATCTGCTCGGCGAGGACGCGCCGATCTCCTGTGGTCTGGATTCGGTAGCAGGGCACCTGCTCGGCCAGCGCGGAGATGGCGACTTTCAGGTGCTGAGGGTCGCCGGGTGCGGGAAACAGCCAGTGGTTGATGCGGGAGCTGACAGCGCCGGTGGGGTCGCGCATGAACAGGCGGGTGGCGGTGAGGGTGCGTGCTACCTCGTGCGGCGGCACGGGGGTGGCACGCACCCCGGCATGGGCGGGATCCAGGTGCGGCCACACCATCAGGCGCGGGCGGCACGAGGGGGCGAGAGTTCCGCCGTGCAGCAGCCGCGGAAAGTCCCCCGGCGCGATGCTGACCTTGTCTCGTACCGCCCACAACTGCTCGGTGCTCAGGTGCTGGGCCGAGGCGGGGACGAGGTCGGCCAGGTCGGGGATGGCACTGAGCATGCCGACACCGGCGCGCATCCGGTCAGGCCAGGGGTAGGCGGTGAGCTGGGCGCCGGGTTCGGCGCCGGGCCAGATGAGCAGGCGGTCGTTGGTGACGTAGTCGGCGCCCAGGTGGCGTAGCGCCGCCAGCAGCGTCGTGGTCTTGCCCGCGCCGCGTGGCCCGCAGATGAGCACGCCGTGCCCGGTAATGGACAGGGCGGCGGCGTGGGCGTACACCGCGCCGCGGGCCAGAAGTTGTCCGGTCATGGCTTGGCGAGTCAGCCGCGAGCACCAGTAGGTGGCCGCCTGGGTGCTCGCGCAGTAGGCGTTCACCTCGCCGAGGTCAGCGGAGGCGCAGATGAGTGTCGTGTGGGCTTCGACCCAGTACAGGGTGGCGCCGTGCTCGGCGGGCAGGACGGCGGCGGTGAGGTCCGGGCCGATCTCCTGGTGCGGGGCCGCGGAAAACAGGGCGTTCAGCCGCTGGGTGTTCAGGTGCGGGGTGCGGTGCACGCTCAGGTGCCGGGATGCGGGGGTGCGCGGCTCTCGCGGGCGGGCGTAGCACCACAGCAGGTCGCGGGCGTGCGCGGCGGCTTCGGCGACGTTGGTGCGCAGCCGTACCGAGGCGGCGGCGGCTTGGGTGAAGGTGTCGCTGATGAGGGCCGCGCCGTCGGTGGGCTGCAGGGTCGCGGCGAGGTCGCTCAAGACGGTGGGCTCGCTCACGAATGGCTCTCCTTCGGCGGCGGCGCTGATCCGAGCAGGGCGTTGGGGTCAAGGGTGGCAGGGACGGGCTCGGCGGGTGAGCGATGGCGGGAAAACCACGCCTCTGGCCCGGCGTGTACGGCTGCCTGTCGCAGGAGCGTGATGTCTGCGCACGTCGCGTGCAGGTGCCAGTCGGCCAGGTCGCGGGCGGCGAAGTGCTCGGTGAGCCAGAGGGGTGGGCCGATGGCGACCGGCTCACCCCACCCGCGTGGTTGAGCGGCGGGGCTGACGGGCTGCGGGTTCGGTGTCCGGATGCCGGTGAGGGCCGGGACGGTATACTCGGCGCGATATTTCAGCTCGGGCGACAATGCGGCCTGCCGGCTGCTGTGACCCGATCGGCCCGCCGCCGATCCCTCTGACCCGCCCCCACGACCAGACAGGTCGGGCAGGTCGGTGTAGATGTTGAAGACTGCGGCCCCTTCTTCGCTGAGGACGTAGGTGACGTGCGCGGCGCCGAGCGGCACACTCATCAGCTCACCCGGCCCGGCGATCTGATGACACAGGTGAGGGCCTCGCGCATCGTGCCAGGCGGTCATCATCAGCACCTGGCCGCTGATGACCTGGAAAATCTCCAGCTGAGCAGGAGTGTTCCAGTGACCCAGCGAGCGCACCGGCTCCCCACCGGGTAATGATCCACCGCTATAGAGGACTAGATCGGCGTAGACGAACTCCCCTCCACCTGCAGGCCCGGATGGGCCGGGGAGCGGTAGCGCGCGGCGCGGCGGCTGGATGTCGCGGTAGGCGGCATACAGGACCGGGTCCTCACCGGCCTGCAGGGCACGACCCAAGGTGTCGGCGTCGGGCACGACGATCGCGGTGTCGCGGGCGGCTCGCAGCAGATCCGACACATACCGCATGGTGAGCCGATGGTCTGGCCCTACCGGAAACCGGCCTTGTGTGAGGGCTAGGTCCGGCCGGTGCCCGGCGGGCCCTGCCGCAGCGGGGGCGATCATGGTGGCGTTTCCTTCGCGGGATGCGCGTTACCGCCGCCGCCCTGCGCGGCGGCGTGGGGGGTGACGGCGGGGATTCCCAGGGCGTCGGCGGCGGCCTCGGCGAGCTGGGACAGATCCCAGATGTCGGGAGCCTGCGGCCGCGAGGGGCGTTTTCTAGGGTTGAACCACACCGCGCGGCACCCGGCCTCCAGCGCGCCGAGCACGTCGGTTCTCCAGTCGTTGCCCACGTGCACGACGTGCCCGATCGGCACGCCGGCGCGTGCGGCGACGGCTTCGAAGACCTCGCGGCGGGGTTTGGCGATGCCCAGATCACTGGAGTAGACGGCATCATCCAGCAGTTCACTCAGATGGTGGCCCTCCAGGATCTGCCGCGTCACCTGAGCGGGGGTGGCCAGGGTGTTGGAGGTCAGCGTCAGGTAGGCGCCGCGCTTCTTGGCCTGGCGCAGCGCGGCGTGCGCGCCGGTGATCACATCCGGGCAAGCTCGCAGCACGGCGTGGGTGTGCGGGATGACGAGCACGTCCACGAGAGGTTCGTCATCGGCTAAGCCGAGCCCGCTCAGCAGGTGCTTGACCTGCTCGCGCACCGGGAGCTGCTGGCCGGTGGTGCGCTGGTGATCCAAGGTTTCCGTACGCGCCTGACGGACGCTCACCTCGACCTGCTCGGGGGTGCGGACGTATCCGAAGCCGGTGATGGCGGTGTGGAACTCGCGAATACGCCAGCGCGCCTCGGCGTCTCGGTCGCCGTAAGTGATCAGGGTGCCCCACAGGTCGACGCTGAGCACCCAGCGGCCCGTCATTGTTCTGCCAGCCGTGCCCGGCCGGTGTGCCCATGCAGCCAGGCGGCCGTTTGAGCGGGGTCGGAGCTGGCGAACAGCAGCGATCCGGCGACGACACCGTCGGCGCCGGCGGCGACCAGCGCCGAGACGGTGCCGGTCCGGATTCCTCCATCGGCCAGCACGCTCACCGTGCGGCCCGCGGGCTGGGAGGTGAGCAGGTCGCGTACCGCGCTGATGCGCCGCGGGGCGGCCGGGTCCATGGCCGTGCCCTTGGTGCCCAGCGCCGTGCCGACCATCACGATCACGTCGACCACGTCCAGGAGGGGAAGAATCTGGGTGGGATCGCTGTCCAGGCGCAGCGCTAACCCTCCGGCCTTGCCCTGGTCGCGGATCATCGCCAGGGCGTGCCGGACATCTGCCGCTTCCAGGTGAACGGAGATCAGATCGGCGCCCGCCTCGATCCACCGGCCGACGTGGGCGACGGGGTCGCAGGCCATCAGATGCACGTGGAACGGCACGCAGGTGCGTGGCTTGAGCTGGGCGAGCAGCGCGGGAAAGAACAGTGGTTCGGGCACGAACCGGCTGTCGGAGGCGTCGAGGTGGAACAGGTCGGCGTGTGGCTGCATCCGGTCGATCTCCGCCGCCAGGGCGCCCAGGTCGGCCGACCACAGGGAGGCCTCGATGAGGAGCCTGCCCGGAGCGCTGTTCGCCCACACGGTCCGCTGGGGGGAAGGGGTCATCGCGGTCACGCTCCGGGCGCCGTGGCCGCAGCGGCCAGGGCTTGTCGGCAGTGGGTGACGGAGCTGACGATCAGTTTCCGGACGGTTTCGTCGTCGTCTTCGAAGCGGGGGAAGACCTCCAGCATGACCGGGACCTCGGCCAGGCCCGCATCAGCCAGGTGCCTTCCCACCTCGGTGACGTCCACGCATCCGCGGGGGTCGGGCCATCCCCAGTGTGGGTCGCCGTGGCGGTCGGTGTTGTCCAGGTGCACCAGGGCGATATGCCGGCCCAATCCGGTGATCCACTCCTGGACGGTGGCGTCCGGCCCGTACAGCGGCTCGTACACGGTGTGGCCGATATCGAGGGTGTAGGCGGCGTTGGCGATGCCGGCCGCGTCCAGGTCAGCGATCAGCTGAGCGCATTGGGCGATGGTGGAGGGGATCTCCCGAACGATCGGGGTGGGTTCGATCAGAAAGTGTTCCAGGCCAGCGTTGTGTGCCCGCTGGCACAAGACCGCGACCGACTCCACCAGATCCTCATACCGGGCCCGGGCATGGCCGGGGTGGGTGGCGTCATCAGCGCTCATGCTGCCCAGCGGCCCGCCGACCGCGCGGGCGCCGAGGTCGGCGGCCACGTCGATGGCGCGCAGCCACCAGGTGCGCGCCATGGTGCGCGCGTCCGGGTCGGGGTCGAGCAGCCCGGCGGGCACGTAGTGCGCCAGCCCCACGCAGGCGCTGTGGATGCTCAGGTCCTGGCGCTCGGCGGCCTGGCGGATCCGGGAGATGACGCGGCCGCGCTCGGGCTCAGACCACCAGGGGTCGAGCAGGTCGAAGGTGAGCTGGACGCTGCCCAGGCCGAGGTCGTCGCGGACGAAAGCCGCCCACGCCTCGGGGTCTGGCATGCGTTTGACCGCGAAACACAGGTTGATGCCGAGATTCATCATCGCTCCTTACCCGTTGCGGGGTTAGCTGGTGGCGGTGAGCGGAACGGCGCTGCGGGGCAGCCAGTCGCTCAGGCGCTGGGTGAACTCCGCCAAGGAGTGGGCGGTCCACACGAGGGTGTAGTCGATCATCAGGTTGTTGGAGTCGGTTCCGCCGAAGCGCCGGCAGTCGGTCTGCAGGCCGACACACGGCTTGCCCAGGGCGTGGGCGATGCCGAGCTCGACGCAGGCGCCCTCGTCCGGGACGCGCCCGTCCAGCAGGAACACCAGCAGGTCGCACTCATCGATGGCGGCCCGATCGGCGTCGTAGAGGCGGCGGCGCACGGCGTCTTCGTCCAGTCCCTGCCGGATCAGGGGTGCGGCTTCGCCGCCGTCGCGTTGGGGCAAGTAGGTCTCCAGGCCGAGCTCGCGCAGCAGGTGGTCCAGGCGCAGGTTGTAGTCCTTTTCCGCCTCGCTGAACAGCGGGGCGGCGATGTAGGCGCGCATGAAGGGCTCCTTCGACGTTCGAACAGGACATGATCGTGGTCGGCGACGGGCTCAGATCGGCTCAGCGCGAGGGCCGGGCGCCGACAGCATCCAGCGCGGCCCAAAACTCCGCGGCCCGGTGCTCGGGGTAGGTTCCATCCCGCATGGCGGCCAGGTAGTACTCCTGGACGCGGGACCACTGCCAGGGAGGCGCCTGGAAGGGGGCGTCGATGCCGTTGTTGATCAGGGAGATCCAGCGACGCAGACAACTGGAGCACTGTCCGCAGTGCGTGGGTGAGCCGTCGTCGCGGCTACAGGAAAACGTCAGCAGCAAATCCTCGGCCGCCAGCCCTTGGGCCAGGTACCAGGCGACGATCTGCGTTTTGGTCATCTGCCAAAACGGGCTGTTGAGCGTGAGTGGCCGCCCGGCCAGGCGGGTCATGAACGCTGAGATGTCAGCGAACGCCTCGGGGCTCTTGTCGAGGGTGTGGTCCCCGCGCACCCCGACGCACCAGATGGTGTCGGCGCGATTGGCGGCCAGCATCGCCAGGTGCGCGTTACGCATCGCGATGATCGCATCGTCTTGCTCCCAGCCGCCGAGGGTGAGCTCGGTGCTGAAGGTGACCTCGATGCCGCACCGCTGGCTTAAAGCGGTAATGGCGGCGCGTTCCTGGGCGGCGTAGCGATGGCCGAGGTCGAAGTACAGCGCCGGGGGTCGCTCCAGGTAGTACCAGGCGGGAAAGCTGTCCAGGCCGGCGGAAAACAGCAGAAGCTCAGACACGATCGGCTCCTTCGGGAACCTGTAGCAGGGTCAAAACCTCGTGTTCGATGTCGGCGACGACCTCCTCGACGCTGCGCAGCCCGACGGGCACGCGCGTGATCCGCTCGGGCAGGTAGGCGCACACCTGCCGGTAGGCGGCGTCGAAACGCGGCAGAAACTGCAGCCGTTCGATGGAGGCCGGATCACCGCCGCCGTATCCGCGTTCGATGGCGCGCTCACGGGCCAGTGGCCACGGCACGTCCAAAAAGAAGGCGCGGTGCGGATGCAGGAACCACGGCCGCACACACGCCAAAAGCCGCTCCATCATCGCCTTGGGGTCAGCGTCGACGCCGAGTCCGCAGGCCTGCGGCGGGTGCTCGCCCAAGACGGTGAGCGCGTAGGCGAGGGTGGCGTAAAGGCCGTGATCGATGATCACGACATCGTGGCCGGTCAGCGCTGGACGGTAATCGTGCTGGTGGTGGTAGGCCTGACGGCACCAGCGCAGCAGCACATCGACGACTGCGTGGTGGGGCGCGCTGTAGCCGCCCGCCCCGTGGCGGTAGCGCAGCGGGGCGCCGTCCAGAAGGTCTGACAGGTGGGCGATGACGCCGTGGCGTGGCCCGTAGTGCAGCAGCTGGGTGCGAAACCCGTGCCCGCTCAGCCGTTGGCCGAGTTCGTGAGCCGCGGTGGACTTGCCCGCCCCCCACAGGCCCTCGATCGTGATCGCGATGCCATGGTGCACGCCGAAGGCACACCCCGCCAGCGCGGGCCCTGCCGCTACGGTGCGGGCCGGTGATCGCATGGCTGTCTCCATGTCGGCCTTCCTGGGGTCGAAGCTCATGGTCTTTTCGACGCGGTGACGCCGAACGAACTACCGGCCGCGCTCATCGCCCCACAGCAGGACGTGCAGGCGCAGCGTCAAGTGCCAGCCGCGGGCGATAACCTCCTCGGCCAGCTCACGTCCGCCGCTCATGAGGGTCTGCGGATCGGTACCTTGCGGCATGATCCATACCGGGGTCAGCGTGAACTCCTCCACCAGCCGGGCGACCTCTTCCACGTCCGCGCGGTCACAGGCCACGAACTTGAACACCGCCCGGCCGCTGGCGGCCAGCGCGCGCAACGCCGCCGGCACAATCCTGCGGCGCTCGGCCATCCCGGAGCTGGCCAGCTTCGGCGAAACGTTGCACCAGGCGCGCTCCAGCAGAGCGGGCGCCGGGGTGATCGTGCCGTTGGTCTCGATCTCCACCCGGCGGCCCGCATCGGCCAGCCGCGTCACGAGCTCTACCAGCGCGACCTGCTGCAGCAGGGGTTCACCGCCGGTGATGACGACCAGGTTCACCGGGTGGGCCAGCACCCAACCGGCCACCTCCTCCACACTTTCGCGCCGGGATTCGGCGGCCAGGTCAAAGCGTGTCCGATCCCAGGTGTAGGGGGTGTCGCAGACGAAAGCGGCGCCGTCGGCCGCACCGCAGGCCAGGTTGCAGCGCGACAAGCGCACGAACACCGCCGGATGACCCGCGCTGGGCCCCTCACCTTGCAGCGTGACCCCGAAACGCTCGGCGATCAGCAACTGCCGGGCCTCACCCACCGTGACGCTCATGTGGGTCTATCAGACACTCGGCCCACGTCGTCGGGCTCTCCGACACCCGCATCGCGACCAGCCGGCCGGGAATGTGCGGCTGCACCTGCGCCTGGAACCACTGCGCCAGATGCACGGCGAGAAGCTCACTAGTCGGCGCCACCTCCAGCACCTCGTTGAGGAATCGGTGGTCCAACTCCTCCTTGATATAGGTCTCGAACGGCGCCAAAGCGCCGAACTCGGTGACAAATCCCGGCCCGGTGAGCAGCGGCGCCTCCAGCACCACCTCCACCGTGTAGGTGTGGCCGTGCAGGCGAGTGCACTTGTGACCGGCCTGCAGAGCGAGCGGATCGGCGGGATCACTGCTCAGGCGATGGGCGGCATCGAAGGTGTACTTTTTGCCGATGTGCACCCTCATCCCCGCATCGATGGCTTCCGCGGTCATGACAGCGCCGTCCTCTCCTGGGCTCAACCGCCCTCGCTCGGGGCGCCTCACCTGCCGAGGCGCAGCTTCGACAATGCGCCCAGCGCGACCGATCGCCAACAGAAGACAACACAGCCGATACGAGCCACGAACCCGCATGCCGGCCCGCAATCGACCCGCAGGATTACCCGGAGACTTCACCAACGGCCTCCCCAGCCGTTGAGACGCGGCCTACGCTCAAAACTCAACGCTGACGCGACGGCGATGAGGGGCCACGATGAGAAAGGTCCGCAACGAACGGCTGACGGCGGCCCGGCTCGCCCTCGCCGCAGGCATCAACACCCAGCAAGCGGTCGCCGAGGCCATCAGCGACCTGGTCCACGCCGCAACCGGCAAACACCCCCCGATCGACGCCGACTACATCTCCAAACTCGAACGCGGGGAAATCACCTGGCCCGGCGCCGACTACCGGACCGCTTTTCGCCGCCACTTCGGCGTATCCACCGACGCCGACCTGGGCTTCTACAGCCGCCGCACCAGCCCTGCCCACCCGCCGACCCCCTCCAGCGAGCTAGCCGTCGACGACGGCTCCCTCACACATGACCTGGACGGCGCAACCCCGACGGCCGCCGCCCGATGCTTTCCGGTTGTCAACCGGCCTCACCCCGCTTACCTGTCCCTCAGCAACCTCGTCATTGAGATCGTCGGCAGGTTCGATGAGGACCGGTCGGTAGATGAGCGGCCGGATCCCGGCCTGTTGCCGATCGAGGTTTCTGACGTCGTTGTCGCTGCCTTGGAGGTCACATCATGAGGGCTCTGGTCACCGGGGGTGCCGGATTCCTGGGTTCCTATCTGTGCGAGCGACTGCTGGAGGAGGGGGCGGAGGTGATCTGCATGGACAGCTTCCTCACCGGCGGGCCGCGCAACGTCGAGCACTTGCTCGAACGTCCCCAGTTCCGGCTTATCGAGTGCGACCTGACCGGGTACGTGCACGTGCCAGGCCAGGTGGACCTCGTCCTGCACTTCGCCTCGGCCGCCTCGCCAGCCGACTACCTGCGCTATCCGATCGAGACCCTGCGGGTGGGGGGCGTCGGCACGCTGCACGCGCTGGGGCTGGCCCGGGAGAAGGGCGCCCGCTTCATCCTGGCTTCGACGAGCGAGGTGTACGGCGACCCCCTGGAGCACCCGCAGCGCGAGACGTACTGGGGCAACGTCAACCCGGTCGGCCCACGCAGCGTCTACGACGAGGCCAAACGCTTCGCCGAGTCGCTAACCACCGCCTACCGGCACTCGCGTAACACCGACACGGGAATTGTGCGGATCTTCAATACCTACGGCCCGCGCATGCGCCCGTTCGACGGCCGCGCGATCCCGACATTCATTCGGCAGGCGCTGACCGGCGAGCCCATCACCGTCACCGGGGACGGCTCGCAGACCCGCTCGATCTGCTACGTGGACGACACCGTATTGGGGATCATGGCCATGGTCCGCAGCGACTTCGCCGGGCCGGTCAACATCGGCAACCCCGACGAGCTGACCATGCTGGAGCTGGCCACCATGATCAAGGGGCTGGCCGGATCGTCGTCGGAGATCACATTCGTCGAGCGGCCAACTGACGACCCGAAGGTCAGGCGCCCGGACACGACGCTGGCCGCCGAACGGCTCGGCTGGCGGGCGGAAGTGCCCTCGTCCGAGGGGCTCAAGCGCACGATCGCGTGGTTCTCCAAGGAGCTGGCCGCCATCCGGCAGCTGGAACGCGCCCAGGCGTGAGCTCGGCGAGTCGCACCGCGAATTCATGCGACTGCTCTCCCAAACCGCACATCCTGCCGGGAAGGACACCACGGCCTTCCTGATGTCCCCTCATCCGAAGAGAAGCCCTTCGCCAGCCTGAATACCGCACCCTTCCCGACAGGCATCTCCCGATCCTGAAGCAGGAGCCGCTGACATGGCTGATGAGACAGCCGTCACCGACACCACCCCCCCACAGCACGACGAACAGCTGAGGTTCACCTACAGCGGCGGAGACAGCGCCGAGCTGGCTCAGCACCTGACCGGCCGCAGCTTGAGCAGCCGCCTGCCGCAGTTGGTGCGCCGCTCCTTCACCCTGGCCTGGGCGGTGGACCGGCGTTCCACGATCGCTCTGCTGGCCTGCCAAGTGCTCTCGGGCCTGGTGGAGGCGCTCGGCCTGTTCGCCACCACCGCGGCGCTGAGCGCGCTGATCCAATCCGCGCACGACCCCACGCACCTGCGCGCCGCCCTGCCCTCGGTGCTGGTCCTGGCCGCGGCGGCCGCTCTGCGTGCGATCTTGGGCATCGCGATCCAGGGCTTGTCGAACCGGCTGGGGCCGCGGATCTCCCGGGAGGCCGAATACCGCATGCTCCATGCGGCCACAGGCGCCGAGATGGCCGCCTACGACCACCCGGGCTTCAACGACCGCTACGACAAGGCCGACCGGGGCGTCGAGGTCAGCCGGGACATGATCGGCCAGTCACAGAATCTGGTCTCCAGCCTGGCCACGCTGAGCGCCGCAGCCGTGGTCATCGCGACGCTGGCTCCGATCCTGCTCCCGCTGCTCGCGCTGACCGCGGTGCCGCAAGCGCTGGCGTCGGTCACCGGCGAGAGAGTCGCCTACCTGGCGACGCTGAGAACCTTCCATGATCGCCGCATGCTGAACATGCTGCGCTGGCACCTGACCCACAAAGATCAGGCCGACCAGATCCGCACCGACACCCTGGCCCCCTACCTCCTGGACAAGTACCGGGCCAGCGGCGCGCGGGTGGACCGCACCAACGACGAAGCTGCCTGGCAACGCGCCAAGATCAGCCTGGTGGGATCCGCTGTCAGCGGCCTGGCCTCGGCGCTGATGTGGGCCGGAGTGATCTATCTGCTCGCTGCCGGGTATATCGGCGCGGCTGCGGCCGGCACCCTGGTCTTCGCGCTGCGCTCGGCCGGCGGCGGACTGCACGGCATCGTCGGATATGGATCCGATCTCATGCGCACCGGCCGCTACATGGACGATTGGGAGTCCTTCATCACCGAGGCGGCCGGGCAACGCCTGGACCGGGGTGACATCGTGCCGGGACGTCCTGGGCAGGTGACCTTGCGCCGCGTTACCTATCGCTATCCCGAGGCCGACCACGACACCTTGTGCGAGGTGGACTTCACCGTCCGGCAAGGAGAGATCATCGCCGTGGTGGGCGAGAACGGCTCGGGCAAGACGACCTTGCTGAAACTGCTGTCCGGCCTGAACCTGCCCACCAGCGGTGACGTCGCCTGGGACGGCGTCAGCACCCGCGAGCTGAATCCGCACGCCCTGTGGAGACAGTGCGCGGTCGTACCGCAGGAGTTCGCCCGCTGGCCGATGACCGCCCGCGAAAACATCCACCTCGGCCAACCCCGCCCCGAAGCCGATGACGCCGTACGGCGCGCGGCCGAAGCCAGCGGCGCCGACGCAGTGATCGCAACGCTACGCAGCGGCCTGAACACACTTCTCGCTCGGGAATGGTGGGGCGGCCAGGCTCTCTCCTCGGGCCAGTGGCAGCGCATCGCGGCCGCCCGCGCGATCCACCGCGACGCCGGCCTGCTGGTGATGGACGAGCCCACCTCCGACCTGGACGCGCGCGCCGAACACCGGATCTTCACCGGGTTGCGCCAGCTCGCCGATCAGCGGGCGATCGTGCTGGTCACCCACACCCTCGCCAACACGATCGTCGCCGACCGCATCCTCGTTCTGGAAAACGGGCGCGTCAACGCCGAAGGAACATTCGACGAGTTGACGTCCCAGCCCGGCCTGTTCCGCGACCTATGGCTCTTACAACAAGACCGCGCGAATCCCCCCGCCCAGGAGGACATGAGGCGATGAGTGGACCTCAAGCAGCCAACACGCAGGCGTGGAACCACTACGGCAGCCACCGCCTCCGCAAGGCAACAACCGCCCTCGCGATCCCGGACACCATCCGATGGGGCTTCGGCACCGCAGGGCCCGGAACGGAGGTGCTGGGGCCGCTGGCAGGCCGCCGGGTGCTGGAACTGGGCTGCGGCACCGGCCGATACGCCGCCCACCTGGCTCACCACCATCACGCACACGTCACCGGCGTCGAAAGCTCACCAGCGCAGTACCAGCGGGCCGTCTCCTCCTACAGCTCGATCCTGGGCCTGACACTGGTGAGGGCCGATGCCGTCGACTACCTCCAGCGGGCCGACCTGTGCGATGTCATTATCAGCATCCACGGAGCGCTGTGCTACACGCCGCCCCCCTGCTACTGCCGGGCATCTTCACCGCGTTGCGACCCGGCGGCCTGCTGGCCGCCTCGGTGCTGCACACGAACTATCTCGGCGACAGGCCATCCGAGACCGTTGAGCCGTCGCCACAGCGACTGCAGATCACTGGCCAAGCCCCCCGCCACGGTGTATCGCTGGGTTCTTCACTCCCGCCTTGTGGAGGCGCCTCTTGGCTGAGCACAGCTTGACGGTTACCTCCGTGGATCGCATGAACAGTGAGGTCGACGACGATCACACCGCCTGCTGTTTGATCCTCGCTACGCGGGATTAACCACTTCAACGCCTGCTGGTCGCCTCGAACGCCAGGCACAGTAGTCAGCCCCGTCCTTAACATGCTTGTCGACCGACAAGGGGTAGGCAGGGTCGGTGAAACGGCGTGGGCTGCCCTCCTGGCGCCTTTTCTGGATCTATCGCGGAACCGCTGTACTTCGGAAGGCCGAGCCGCTACGCGGTCGCCTACGGCGAGCCTTCCTGCGTTTCGCGAACCCGCGATCAAGACGACCCAGACGCCAGGAGGGCAGCCGCACCGGCGAGGGCTACTGCTCGCCGGAAAGTTGCGCCAGCGGTGCGTGCTTCGTCAGGCGGTGCCGGATTCGGTCCGGGTCCGTTGTGCAGCCTGCCAGCGGTCCCTCCGGAGACCTCAGGATGGCCAGGGCAGGCTCTAAGTGTTCGTCTTGCCAGGTGCTGGGACCGGTGTAGCCGCCTACGGCGGGAGTGGTGAGCTCCTGCCAGGCCAGCCACAGCGCGTGCAGTCGCGCCAGCACCTCGAGGTGCTCCCACCAGCGGGGGCACCACGGCCGATTTGGTGTTGGTTCGCCGATGTAGACCGGGACCAGGAGCTCGTGCACCCATACGGCCAAGGGCTCAAATTCCTCCGCGGCCTGCTGATCGTTCATCAAGACGATGAAGACCGGCCCGCTCGGTGCCGCGTCCTCCTGTCCCTTAGGCTCGCCACCGTCGTCAGTTGCCTCCTCGGCGGCGGGTTCGTCGAGGGCATTGTCTTGGCGGGGCTGGTCGGCTGCTCGCTGCTCGGGCGACGGCGAAGCGGCCGCAGCTGTGCTCTCCTGCAGGTCTATCAGCCGGTTGTTCTGATCATTGAGCCGGGCCTCGACCCGGGCCAAGCGAGCGATCAGGTCGGCTATGTCCTCACTGTGGTCGCTGGAGGAAGAGGTCATCGCGCGCGCATCTCCTGACCCGTCACCGGCTGCGGCCGCGGCCTATGCCGCGATCATGCTGGATCTTCTTGGCCCTGCTGGGCTCTTGCTTGGCGGGAACCCGAGCGGTAGGGGGTGGAGCGCCTGGTGATCTCAACTTGGCCGCGATGGCTCGTTGGTCACCCTGGCCGGTCGTTCGTGCTTCGGCTGGCCGGGATGCAGCCTCCCCCGTACGGCTACCGGCCGCCCGTGCGCTGGGATCGCCCGGTGAGGCGTTCCGCTCTCGCCTTTCCAGACTGCGTGAGGTGCGCTCCAGGTCTTTCAAAGCGCGCTGCACTCGCACATCTCCGGCCGATTTGGCCAGGTCGGCGTACAAAGAGCTGGACGCGCGGGCGATGACACCGGTGACGCGCAGTCCGGTGGTGCGCATGAAGCCCTGCACCCGGGCATCAGCCCAGAACTCCTTGATGCCGCGCGCGGCCCGGCTGATGACTTCTCCCAGATCCCGTGCCGCCCCGTAAGCCGCCTGAACCAATTGCCACTGTGGAGCGTTTTGCTGGGAGCCAAGCTGCTGGTGGACCTGGCTCAACGCGGCCGCCGGCGGGGTGAACTTCTGCAGTTCGGGGATGAGCGGGACGGCGCCTGGTGGCGAAGGGGAAAGGTCGCTCACCTTGCTCAGGATGTCGGCGACGACATCGTGGAAGATCTCCTGCTTGGCGGGCGGGGCCTGCAGCAGTTGGTCGAGTCGCCGAAAGGCGAGCATGATGTCGGAGGGGCCGACCTCCAGTCCTGGTTCGACATGCTCACTGAGGGCCTGCAGGACCCCTGTGATGCCTTCGTCGGGGGGAGCTTCCTGGGTCATGCTCATGGGGTGCCTTCCTGATGCGTCGAGGTCGCACCGGGTGCTGCCTCTTCAGCCGATGCGTCGGGGCGGGTGAACGGAAAGGTGCGAGCGCTTGCGTGACGGGCGCGGCGGGCGCGGCGAGCCCGTTTGGTGATCTGCGCCTCGGCGCGTCGCTTCGCTGCGGCGATTTTGTCGGCGTACGGCTCCCCCATCCACGGGCGAAACCAGATCACCGCGGCCCGGATGCCGGTCAGCAGCAGCAGGCCGCTCCCGCGCGGCAGAGCGCGCACGTCGGCCGCGGTGTAGATCCGCTCGCGACGCGAGGACCTGCTCACACTGCGCCCGCTGGCCGAGTCGGAGACGCTGGTCTCGATCACTTTGTGATCACCGATCAATGTGCTGATCTTCTCGGCGAAGGCCGCGTCATCCAACCCTGCGCCGAGGATCTTGACCGTGGACGCGGACCACAGCGAGTCCATGCCCGGCTCCCCCCACACCCGCACCCCTTGACGGTAGGACTGCAAGATCGTCACCAGCGGCAGCCCCATCGAGCCGAGGAAGGAGTACAGGTCGGGCAGGTCGTCGAGCTGGACGATGTTGGCGGCCTCGTCCAGGATCGGCAGCAGCGGCGGGTCCAGGCGGCCGCCGGCTTCTTCGGCGGCGGTGATGCCCGCCTGCAGCACGGCGTCGACGAAGGCCGCCACCAACGGAGCCGCGCCGCCCACCCCTCGCTTGGAGAACAGATACAGCGTGTCGCGCGAGTGCACGAACGCCTCGGGGTTGAACTGCGGCTTGTTCGCATCGGGGGTGATCCAGCGGGCGATGACCGGATCGGTCAAGCAGGCCACCACCTGGCCGGCGGTCTCGTAGATGCCGTTGCGCGTTTCGGGATCGCCGCGCAGGGTGCGCCGCAGGCTGATGGCCAGGGCGTGAGCTTTGACCGCCTTGAGCAGGCGGACCGGTTCGTCGTCGGTGGGATCGGACAGCCACTCCAGCACCTGCTGGTGGGTGCGGCCGGTGCGCGCGGCGGCGTGGAACATCGTCGCCAGCGTGTTGCCGGCGGCCAATGACCAGAAGTCGCCGCGTTCGTTGGCCGAGAACTGGCTGGTGATGAAGGTGTTGGCCAGGCGGCGGGCACCTTCGACACTGACTGCTCCGGCCAGCAGGTCCCACCAGAAATCCTGCGGGAAGTGGCCGATCTGCTGGGGGTCGAAGGCCCATAGGTGGCCGCGGGCGCGCAGCGCGGCCGAGGTCAGGGTGTA